>Ga0081540_1000640_pt1 | contig 33222 bp, 35 predicted proteins | sample TabmetS2T1R1_FD_71024 | JGI IMG/M metagenome (GOLD analysis project Ga0081540, IMG submission 71024) | Tabebuia heterophylla rhizosphere microbial communities from the University of Puerto Rico - S2T1R1 | ecosystem: Host-associated > Plants > Roots > Rhizosphere ...
GGAGTGCCCAGGGCGGGATTCGAACCCGCACACCTTTCGGCGCCACCCCCTCAAGATGGTGTGTCTACCAGTTCCACCACCTGGGCTTGAAAGAGGACGGTCTACGTATCAGGGAGCCCCGGCGCTTTCCAGTCCCCCCATCGCCAGCCACACCGCCACCGGGACCAGGAGATTGTCCGTCGCCCGCGGCGCCACCGACTCGGCGACGGCCGCCGCGAGACCCGCTCCCACCAGCCGACCGACGGACAGCGGCACGCCGAACGCGAGTGCCGCGACCGTCGCTCCGAGCGCCGCGAACGCCGCCACCATCACCGTCCCCTCGACGCTCTTCGTCTTCGCCCACGGAACGCGGTACCGATGCCGGCCCCGAAGCCGTCCGACCAGGCCACCCACCCCATCTCCGAGCGCGAGCGCCAGCAACGCGGCCGCCGCCGGGAACGGCGACTTGCCGAGGAGACCCACCGCGGTGAAGACCGCCGCCGAGAGCCCGTAGAGCACCAGCCCCGTCCACGCCTCTCCCTCGCCAGAGACCGCGCCCTCGAGCAGTCGCGCCGCTGGCACCCGACGTCCAAGCAACGGCACCGACAGCAGCAGCCCGGATCCGATCGCCGCCACGAGCACCGGCGGCCACGGCGACTGCCACGCGCTCCATCCCAGCGGCCACACACCGGCGCCGACGTGCAGCACGTCACGCACGTAGGTCCGGGGCATGCCCCGGGCCGCGAGCCACAGGCACACCCCGAGCCCTCCGGCGAAGATCGCCGCCCAGAGCAGGACCAGCAGGCCGTCGTGCACGGCCGCCGAGCCTCTCACGTCGACTGGCGGGAGTTCGCTACTTCTGCGCGGGCGCAGCCGGCGCGGGAGCCGGAGTCGCCTTCGGCGCAGGCTCCGCGTCGCTCGCCTTCGGCGCCGGAGCCGTGGCCCCGGCAGCCGGAGCCGCCGGAGTGGCCGAGCCAGGCGCGGCAGGCGCAGGAGCCGACACCGGAGCCGGCTTCGCCAGGAGACTGCTCGTCACCGAGCCCCGCACACCGACGAACGAGAGGCCCAGCGACGTCAGGAAGAACAGCCCCGCGCACACTGCGGTCAGCTTGCTCAGGAACGTCACCGCCCCACGCCCACCGAACGCCGACGTCGCCGCGCCACCGCCGAGCGCCGCACCCATCCCCGCGTCCTTCCCCGGCTGGAGGAGGATCACGAAGATCATGAAGACGCACAGCAGGACGTGGATGACGGTGAAGAAAGCGACCATGAGGGCCGCGCAACCTAACGGGCAGCCACCTCTTCTGGCAAGTCGCCCGCTACCCGGCGGCGGCGATGATCGCCAGGAATTCCTGGGCCTTGAGGCTCGCCCCACCCACCAGCGCCCCGTCCACGTCCGCCTGCCCGAGTAGCTCGGCCGCGTTGTCCGCCTTCACCGAGCCCCCGTAGAGGATGCGAACCGCCTCCCCCACCGGCCGGCCGAACAGCCGCACCAGCAGCTCGCGCACGTGCGCGTGGACCTCCTGCGCCTGCGCCGGCGTCGCGTTCCGCCCCGTGCCGATGGCCCACACCGGCTCGTAAGCCAGCACCACGTGGGGCATCTCCTCGACCGCCACGCCGGCCAGGCTCCCGTGAAGCTGGGTCGCGCACACCTCGAGCGTCCGGCCGCCGTCGCGCTCCGCCAGCGTCTCCCCGATGCACACCACGGGTCGCATCCCGGCGTGCAGCACCGCCCGCGCCTTCTTGCTCACCCAGGAATCCGTCTCGCCGAAGAGCTGCCGCCGCTCCGAGTGGCCGACGATGACGTACGCGCACCCGAGCGCCTTCAGCATCCCGGCGGAGATCTCCGCGGTGAACGCGCCCTGCGGCTCCCAGTGCACGTTCTGGGCGCCGAGCACGATGCTGCTTCCCTGCAGCGCGCGTCCGACCGACTCCAGCGCGGTGAATGGCGGGGCCACCACCACCTCGGCCCGCGCCGCGGTGTACCCGTCCTCGAGCTGGTCGATCAGCTCGACCGCCTCAGGTCCGGTCCGGTGCATCTTCCAGTTGCCGGCCACCAGCGGCCGGCGGCGTGGCGAGGTCATGACGCCCTCCTCAGGCTCAGGACTCGAGCGCCTTCACTCCGGGCAGCTCCTTGCCCTCGAGGAACTCGAGCGAGGCGCCACCACCCGTGGAAACGTGGGACATCTTCTTCGCGAGGCCGAACTCCTGCACCGCCGCCGCGCTGTCGCCGCCGCCGACCACGGTGGTCGCGTCCTTCAGCCCGGCGACGGTCTCCGCCACCGCCTTCGTCCCCGCGGCGAACGCCGGCACCTCGAAGAGCCCCATCGGCCCGTTCCAGAGCACGGTGTGGGCAGGGCGAAGGTGCTCGGCGAACAGCGAGCGGGTCCGCGGCCCGATGTCCAGGCCCATCAGCTCCGGCGGGAGCGCCCGCTCCTTCACCTCGCGGATCGGCGCGTTGCCGGTCGGATCGGTGCTGGCGATGTGGTCGATGGGGAGCACCACCGCCTTGCCCAGCCGGTCCGCGGCCTCCAGCGCCCGGCGCGCGATGTCCAGCTTGTCCGCCTCGACGCGGCTCTTCCCCACCTCGATGCCCTGCGCCTTCAAGAACGTGTAGGCCATCGCCCCGCCGACGATGAGCGAGCTCACCCTGGGCAGGAGGTTCTCGATCACCTTGATCTTGTCCGAGACCTTCGCCCCGCCGAGCACGGCGACGTAGGGCATCGCCGGGGACTTCAGCAGCCGCCCGAGGAACTCCAGCTCCTTCACCATCAGATAGCCGGCGGCCCGCTCCTTCACGAATGGCGCCATCCCGGCGGTGGAGGCGTGCGCGCGGTGCGCGGTGCCGAACGCGTCCATCACCCACACGTCGGCGTTCTCCGCCAGCTCGCGGGCGAAGGTCGGATCGTTCGCCTCCTCCTCCTTGTGGAAGCGGAGGTTCTCCAGGAGCACCACCTGGGTGGGCGTCTGGTCCTTCACCATCTTCCGCACGCCGTCGCCCACGCAGTCGTCGGCGAGCAGCACCTCGTACGGCTTCCCGAGGAGCTCGGACAGCACCCCCGCCGCCGGCTCGAGCGAAAGCTTCGGGTCCACGCCCTTCGGACGTCCCAGGTGCGAGGCCACGATGAGCTTGCCGCCCATCTGCAGCACCTTGCGGAGCGTGGGCAGCGCCTCGCGGATGCGCGTGTCGTCGGTGACGTTGCGCTCCTCGTCGAGGGGGACGTTGAAGTCCACCCGGACGAAGACGCGCTTCCCGGTCAGCTGCAGATCATCGATGGAGCGGAAGGACACGGCGCCTCCCCCAGGGCCTCAGCCCTTCGACAGCACGAGCTTGGTGAGGTCGACCATCCGGTTGCTGAAGCCCCACTCGTTGTCGTACCAGGCCATCACCTTGGCGAGGTTTCCCTCGATGACGAAGGTGTTGGTCGCGTCGACGATCGCCGAGTGCGGATTGCCGTTGTAGTCCACCGAGACCGTCTCGGCCTCGCTGTACTCGAGCACGCCCTTCAGCGGGCCCTCGGCCGCCTTGCGGAACGCGGCGTTGATCTCCTCGGGCGTCGCCTTCTTCCCGAGCACCACCGTCAGGTCCACCAGGCTCACGTTCGGCGTCGGGACGCGCACGCTCACCCCGTGCATCTTTCCCTTCAGCGCGGGGAGCACGTCGCCGATCGCCTTCGCCGCACCGGTGCTGGTGGGGATCATCGACAGCGCCGCCGCCCGTGCCCTGCGGAGATCCTTGTGCGTCAGGTCCAGGATGCGCTGGTCGTTGGTGTAGCTGTGCACGGTGGTCATCAGGCCCTTCTCGATCCCGAAGGTGTCGAGGAGGACCTTCGCCGTGGGCGCGAGGCAGTTGGTGGTGCAGGACGCCGCGGAGAGGATCTGGTGCTTCGCCGGGTCGTAGGCCTCGGTGTTCACCCCGATGGCGATGGTCACGTCCGGGCCCTTCGCCGGCGCCGAGATGATGACCTTCCTGGCCCCGGCGCCCAGGTGCTTGCTCGCCCCCTCGCGGTCGGCGAAGCGGCCGGTGCACTCGAGGACGAGGTCCACGCCCAGAGACTTCCAGGGCAGCTTGGTGGGGTCCTTCTCGGCGGTGAAGGCGATGGTCTTGCCATCGACCGTCATCGATTTGTCGGTCGCCGTCACCTGACCTGGCCACGTGCGGTGAACGGAGTCGTACTTGAAGAGGTGCGCCATGGTCGCGGGCGCGTCGAGGTCGTTGATGGCGACGATCTCGATGTTTTCCTTCCGCGCCAGGGCCGCCCGGAGGATGCAGCGCCCGATCCGACCGAATCCGTTGATCGCGACTTTCGTGGTGGCCATGGGTCGGTCCATTAGGAGAAGCGGGCCCGGAATTCAACGCTCGGGAGCACACGCGTTGACTGCCTCCTCCCCGCAGACTCAGTCTGTGCCGCTGTACCCCTCCGATGACCGCACCGGCCCCCGTTCCGCTCCGAAAGCCGCCCTATCCGCCGCGCCGCGGTGAGGGCTTCTGGGCCTCGGCGCTGCATGCCTGGAACGGCCTCGTCCACACGGTGGTGCACCAGCCGAACATGAAGGTCCACGTCGTCTCCGCCATGCTGGTCGGCCTGGTCGGCAGCGGCCTGCCCCTCGGCCTGGCGGAGAAGGTGACCCTCATCTTCTGCGTCCTGCTGGTCTTCTTCGCCGAGATCCTCAACAGCGCGCTCGAGACACTGGTCGACCTCGCGACCCAGGAGTTCGACGAGAAGGCCCGGGTCACCAAGGACGCAGCCGCCGCCGCGGTGCTGGTGCTCTCCATCGGCTCGGCGGTCATCTTCGCCGCGCTGGTGGTCCACAACTGGGGAACGGTGCTCGCCAGCGGCCCGCGGATCGAGCGCCAGGTGCTCTTCGGCATCCCCCTGGCCGGCTGCGCGGCGCTCCTGATGCGGGACCGGCCGCGGCCCTGGGGTCAGGACGCGCTGGCCTTCGCCGCCGGGCTGGTGCTGTGCGGGGTCCTCGCCACCTGGACGACCAGCGCCGTCTTCACCGCGATGACGGTGGGGCTCCTGGTCCTGGCGCTGGCCGCGGCCCGGGAGCGCGCCCGTGCGCGGGCAACAAAAAACCCTGCGGCCACGTGACGGCTGCAGGGTCGACCTTCCAAAAACTGCTTCCGCTCGCCCGGGCCTCTGCCCCGGAACCTGTCCGGAACGCTCGCGTCCGGTCGAGGGAAACTGCTCGAAGTGTAACGCACCCCGCGCCCATGTCCAGGCGGGTGGGCGCGGCCCCAGCCGGTCTAGGCGGCCGGGCGATTCTCCTCGGCGCCCTGCGCCGCGGGGGCAGGCGGGGCCTTGTCCGCCTCCCGGATGTCCGTGGCGACGAGGTCGATCAGCTCCGTCGCCACTGCAATCACCTGCGTCGGGGTGTAACCACTCGAACGCAGCTGGTTGAAGAACGTCCTGGCGAGGATCTTGGTGGCCTTGGCGTCAGTGCTCACGGGCGGGTGGAGGCTGCCACACCCGTGCCATGACAAGCCATCATTGTAACACCCTGAAAATCCTGAATTGGCGCCACACGTCAGCGCTCCTGGGGTGCGAAGGACACTGCGCACTGCCAACCGGGTGCGCCGCACCCCGGATCCTTGCAGGGACCCACCTTCGCCTCTAACAACACCGGCTTGCCGTACAGGATTCACAACGTTGCGCTCTGGGTCGGCGAACCCGAGAGCGTCCTTCGGCGCCGCACGGCCGACGCGCTCGGTGCTCGCCCCGATGACCTGGCGACCGTCCGAGTCGTCCGCTCCGTGCTCGATGCCCGGAAGAAGGGCTCGCCCCGGTACATCCACACGGTCGAGGTGACGTTCGCCGAGGGCCGCGCGCCGGCGAAGCTGCCTCCCGGGGCCAGCGAGACCGAGCCGCCGCCCCCGCCACCGGCGAGGGTTCGCGCGCCGGAGCGCCGGCCGATCATCGTTGGCACCGGACCGGCGGGCCTGTTCTGCGCGCTCGGCCTCCTGGAGCGCGGCGTTCCCACCGTCCTCATCGAGCGCGGGCGGGAGGTCGTCCAGCGCCGGAAGGACGTCGCCCGGCTGATGCGCGACGGGAGCCTCGACCCCGAGAGCAACATGAACTTCGGCGAGGGCGGCGCCGGGGCGTACACCGACGGGAAGCTCAGCACCCGCATCAACCACCCGCTGGTCCGGAAGGTCATCGAGACCTTCGCCCGCTACGGCGCGCCCGAGCGCATCCTCGTCGACGGCAAGCCGCACATCGGCTCGGATCTGCTCCCCTTCGCGGTGGCCCGGCTCCGCGAGGAGCTCGTCGCCGGAGGCTGCGAGGTCCGCTTCGAGGTCCGGGTCGAGGACGTCCTCTCCTCCGACGGGCGCGCCGAGGGCGTCCTGCTCCACGACGGCACGCGGCTGGACTCGGACCGGGTGGTGCTCGCTCCGGGGAACAGCGCCCGGGAGCTCTTCGAGCGCTTCGTTCGCGACGGCCGCGTGGCCATCGAGGCCAAGCCCTACGCCATCGGGTTCCGCGCCGAGCACCCGCAGGGCCTCATCGACTCCATCCAGTACGGCGCGGCCTCGCAGCATCCCGAGCTCCCGCCCGCCGACTACAAGCTCGCCGAGAACTTCGAGACCGGCGGCGAGATGCGCGGCGTCTACTCCTTCTGCATGTGCCCCGGCGGCATCGTCGTGCCCACCCCGACCGAGGACGGGCTGCAGTGCACCAACGGGATGAGCAACAGCCGGCGAAACGCGCGCTACGCCAACGCCGGCATCGTCGTCTCGGTGTCCCCGGCCGACTTCGCGCGCGCCGGGTTCCACGGCCCGCTCGCCGGCCTCGAGTTCCAGCGGCACTGGGAGCAGGAGGCGTACCGGCTGGGCGGAGGACGCTTCTTCGCCCCGGCGCAGACCATCCCCGACTACCTCGCAGGCCGGAAGGGGACCGCGCCCGGGGACACCAGCTACCGACCGGGCCTCACCCACGCCGACCTCAACGTGCTCTTCCAGCCCGAGCTGACGGTGGCCATCAAGGCGGCGCTGAGGCGGTTCGACCAGAAGATGCGCGGCTTCGTCAGCGCGGAGGGCAAGCTCATCGGCATCGAGAGCCGGACCAGCTCCCCGGTGCGTCTGCCGCGCGATGAGTCCCTGCAGTCGGTGTCGGTGCGCGGCCTCTACCCTTCCGGGGAGGGATGCGGGTATGCCGGGGGCATCGTGAGCTCCGCCATCGACGGCCTGCGCATCGCCGAACAGATTGCCAGGGAGCTCGCATGAGCTACCGGGTGCGCACCCCCGACGGCGAGCTGGAGTTCGCCTCGCTCTACGAGATCTCCAAGGCCCTCGGGCACGGCCTGGTGGACGGCGAGGACGAGGTGCTCGTCCCGGGGCAGACCACCTGGGTCCGGGTCTCCGACCACTCCGCGCTGAAGGCCCATGTCCGGACCGGGAAGGGGTTCCGCCCGGGGGGCGTCCTCGGCGGGCTGGAGCTCGGCGCCACCCTCGCCTCGGCCCTGGTCGCCCTCACCGGCATCCTGGCTGGCTGGAGCTACTGGGTGGTGGGAGCGGCGGTCCTGGTGGCGGTGTGGCTGTCGACCCGGATGGCGATGCGGTCCTCGCGGGTGCGCGCCTCGAACCGGGTAGACTCCCGGCGTCGATGAGCCGTCGTCTTCTCCGCTGCGCCGTCCTCGCCGTCGCCCTCCAGTCCGCCGCCGCGCGCGCCGAGGACGTGTACGTCTGGACCGACGCCGACGGCGAGACGCACTACACCAACGACCTCGCGAACATCCCGGAGAAGGCCCGCCGCACGGTGAAGAAGCTCGAGGGAACGCCGGACGCCATCGCCCCGCGGAGCGCCATTCCCGGAGTGGAGCGGGAGAAGCCCGAGCCGAAGCCCGGCGAGGGCCAGGTGGCCGAGGCGAAGAAGCCCGCCCCCGAGCAGCCCCCGCCTCCGCAGCCCATCGAGGAGGCCATCCAGGCGCCGCGCGAGGACGAGAGCGTCAGCGAGGAGCAGTGGCGGACGATGTTCCGCAAGTCCAACGAGCGGGTGCGGCGCGCCGAGCGGAAGGCGCAGCGGACGCGGGAGGCCCTGAACAAGCTCCCCGGCCAGGACCTCACGAGCTACGACTACGCGGGGAACATCGTCGTGGACAGTCGGTACACGTCGCTCCGGACGCAGCTCGAGGAGGACGAGTTCCAGCTCAATGCTGCACGTGAGGAGCTGCACGACCTCGAGAGGGCCGCCGCTCGCGAAGCGATCCCGCTCGAGTGGCGTCGCTAGAACCTCAGATCCACAGGCCGCGCGGCGGCCGGGTCGTCCAGTCGCGCCGGGGTCGAGGCGCCTCGCTCTTCCTGAACAGCACGCAGAGTCCCATTCCCACCACGAACCCACCCACGTGCGCCCACCAGGCCACGCCGGCCGCCGCCTCCCCGGCCTCCGGAGAGAGCGACGCGGTGCCGCTCAGCAGCTGGGTGAGGAACCAGACCCCGAGGAACACCACCGCCGGCAGGTCCACGATGAAGAGGAAGACCAGCGTCCTGACCCGCGCCCCCGGATACAGCACGAGGTACGCCCCGAGCACTCCCGCGATGGCGCCCGAGGCGCCGATGGCCGGCACCCGCGAGCCGGGCAGCACCCAGCCCTGGACCAGCATCGAGGCGGCCCCGCACAGCAGGTAGAAGATCGCGAACCGGAAATGCCCCAGCCGGTCCTCGACGTTGTCGCCGAAGACGAAGAGGAACCACATGTTGCCGAGGATGTGGAGCCAGCCGCCGTGGAGGAAGTTCGCGGTGACGAGCGGCACGAAGCGCCAGGGATCGAGCGGCGAGCCGCCCGCCTGCGTCCAGTAGAAGAACCTCCGCGGCACGAATCCGAACACCTGGATGACCGCGTCGAGCTGGCCCGCGCTCTGGAGGCTCAGCTCCCAGAAGAACACCAGGACGTTGATGACGATGAACGTCACCACCACCACGGGCCGGGTGGCCGAACGTGGGCTGTCTCGCAGGGGGAAGATCAACCTGGCGACTCTCCTTACTCGTCTGGCCCCGGGCACGCACGGGTCTGGTAGGGTCCGCCGCCCGTGACTCCGAACGACGTCCATTCCAGCGAGACAGCATCCGGTGACGAGGTGGTACGCAAGGTCTACGTCCGCGACCTGCGCGACAAGCAACCGGTACACACCGTGTTCAAGGTCACACGGAAGACCCGTGTCACCGCGCGGAGCGGAAAGGCCTTCCTGGTGGTCGGACTCGGGGACCGCACGGGCGAGGTGGACGCCCGGGTGTTCGAGCAGGTGGACGCGATCGAGCCGACCTTCCAGGCCGGGGATCTCGTCCTGGTGCGCGGGCACGTCACCCAGTTCCAGGGCAAGCCGCAGATCCTCCTCGAGCAGGTGGACCGGCTGGACCCCGAGCCCATCGACCCGGCGGAGTTCGAGGTTCCACCCGCCCCGCCGACGCCCACCCCGCCCGCTCCCGCGGCCCAGTCCAGCGCTCCGGCCGCACCGAAGCCGACGCACGAGCCCGCGCGTCCCGCGGCGGACGGCGCCCGGGCGGTGGCGCAGATCCGCGAGCTCATCGAGCGGGTGAGCGACGCCCACGTGAAGGCGCTCCTCCTCGCCTTCCTCGACGACCCGCTGGTCGCACAGCGACTTCCCTCCGCTCCGGCGGCGAAGGGCATCCACCACGCCCATCGCGGCGGGCTCGCCGAGCACATCCTCTCGGTGATGCGGCTCGGCCAGCGCGTGGCCGAGCACTACCCGGTGCTCGATCGAGATCTGATCACGGCCGGCGCGTTCCTCCACGACATCGGCAAGGTGCAGGAGCTCGCCTGGGACGGCGGAAACACCCGCTACACCGACGAGGGCCGGCTGGTGGGCCACATCGTCATGACCGCACAGGCGATCCGGGAGAAGGCCTCGCGCATCCCCGGCTTCCCGCCGCTTCTCGAGGCGCACCTCACCCACGGCGTCCTCGCCCACCACGGACAGCTCGAGTACGGCTCGCCCAAGGTGCCGATGACGCTCGAGGCGTACGTGGTGCACGCCATCGACTCGCTGGACTCGCGCATCGACAGCTGGCTCGACCTCATGGCCCGCGACCCGGGCGAGACCTGGACCGAGCAGACCAAGCTCTACGACCGCCACCTCTGGAAGGGGCCCTCCCCCACCACCCGGGGACGCTCGCCGGTGGAGGGGCGGGGGAAGAGGGCCGAGAAGCGGAAGCGGCAGCGCGGGGGAACCCCACCGGCCCCCCCGCCCGCGCCCTCCGCACCGAAGCTCAGCTTCAAGCCCCTGGAGACACTGACCGGCGAGGGGCCCACGGCCTCCGTTCCGGCTGCACCGGCCGCCCCCGCGGAGTCCTCCGAGACCCCCGGGGCCGAGCGGCCTCCGGACGGTTGAACAGGGTCAGAAGCACCGCAATTCTTCTCTCCGGCTGGATCCGGCAGAATCCCTGACCTTCAGGGATGAGCCCCAAGCTCGGAGATCGCCTCGTCGCCGCGGGTCTGGTCAGCCGCGAGGCCGTGGAACAGGCGCTGGAGCAACAGCGCCTGACGGGCCATCGCCTGGGCGACTCGCTCGTGGAGATGGGGCTCCTCGGAGAGGCGGTGCTCCTGCGCTTCCTCGCCTCGGAGCTGAAGACCCGCTACGTGTCCGCGGACAAGCTGTCCCGGGCGCAGATTCCGAGCGAGCTCCTGGACCGGGTCCCGGTCCGCCTCGCCGAGGCCCACCACCTCTTGCCGCTGGCGATCGACGACGAGCGGCGCATCCTCTCCATCGTCGCCGCCGAGCCGCAGAACGAGAAGCTGCTCCGCGACGTGGCGACGGTCGCCGACGTCGACGAGGTCTACGCGTACATCGCGCTTCGGAGCGTGGTCCGCGCCGGCATCCAGAAGCACTACTACGCCGACGGCACCGCCTTCGCCTCGCTGACCTCGGGTCCCCGGGCGACCCGCGCCGACCTCGCGGGCATCGCGGCGGCGTACGAGTCGGCCGGAAGCAGCAAGCAGGCTCCTCCGCTCCCGCTGCGGCTCCGCGGCGAGAGCAGCCAGGCCCGGACGCCCGCCGCGCGGGCCAGCCGCCCCACCACCGACGAGAGCGGGCTGGTCGCCGGCCGCGGCGCGGTGGACCAGTCGGACTATCTGGAGACCCTCCGGGTGATGGTGGACCAGCTCGAGCGGCCGCGCGGGGAGATGCGCGGCCACTCCTCGCAGCTGGCGCGACAGGCGTCGCTGGTGGCGATGCGCCTGGCTCTGCCCAGCCGCGAGGTGTCGTGCGTGGCGCTGGCCGCCTTCCTCCACGACCTCGGCAAGGGCCCGCTGCACCTCACCCTCGCCGGCACCGCGCGCAATCCGGAGTGGAAGGCCGAGGCGAAGAAGGTTGCCCTCGCCCCGGTGCACATGTTCGAGGCGGTGCACCTGCCGGCACAGGTGGGAGCGACGCTGGCCCAGCTCTACGAGGCGTGGGACGGCTCGGGCACTCCCCACGGCGCCCACGGCGAGGATATCGCCATCGGCGCGCGCATCCTCGCCGCGGTGGACAGCTGGCTGGACCTCACCCGGAATCCGGGCAACGCCTTCGGGCGGCTCTTCACCCGCGAGCAGGCGCTCAGCTTCATGGCGGAGCAGGCCGGGAAGCTCTTCGACCCGGGGGTGGTGGAGATGCTCGAGCTCCTCCACTCCGGGGAGCTGCTCCGCCGCCGGCTGGAGAGCGACGGGCGGCAGGTCCTGGTGGCCGAGCCCGAGTCCGCCCGCCGCGATGCCGTCGTGCACGCGCTGGGGCGCAAGGGTCTGGTGGTGACCGCCACCAGCACCCTGGAGAGCGCGATCGAGGCGGCGCAGACCTCGGACCTGTGGCTCGTCTCGGCGGCCCTGGGAGTCTCCGAGGTCGCGGATGCCGCGGTGCAGCTCCGCTCGGATCCGCGCCTGGCCGGGACGCCGCTGCTCGTCAGCGGTCCGGTGGACGAGGCGGGGTCGGACAAGCTGCTGCAGTCGGGGGTCAACGCGCTGGTGGGGATGGTCGAGGCGCCGGAGCTCGCGGTCCGCATCCAGGAGACGGTGAAGGACCGCATCGGCCACGGAGCGCCTGCGCGCCTGGTACAGGGGACGTCCGACGAGCTGCCGCCGCGCGACGTGCTCCGCATCCTCGGCACCGGGCGGAAGTCGGGGCGGCTGGTGCTCCGCTCAGACGGGACCGAGGGTCAGCTCCAGTTCGAGCGCGGGCGCGTGGTGTGGGCCGGGGCCGGGCCGATCCGGGGCGAGGAGGCCTTGACCCAGATCCTCCGGGCGAGGGCGACCGAGTTCGTCTACGACCCGGACGCGCTGCTCATGGAGCTGCCGCACCTCGACACCGACCTCGAGCTCGTGGTCCGGGCGCTCGAGCCGGCGTAGAGCACGCACCCTCCGTCAGGCGTCGGGCAGGCGGAACCGGTACACCCGCGCCGCGTTGAGGCTCGTCGCCTCCGCGACCTGCTCCATCGGCAGGCCCTTCAGCTCCGCCACCTTCCGCGCGGTCTCCAGCACGTAGGCCGGCTCGTTCTTCTTCCCTCGGTACGGCACTGGCGCGAGGTACGGCGAATCCGTCTCCACCAGCAGCCGGTCCAGGGGAGCGAAGCGCACCGCCTCGCCCAGCGCCTCGGTCTTCTTGTAGGTGACGACGCCGGAGATGGAGAGGTGGAAGCCGAGGTCGAGGTACGTCCGCGCGGCGGCGAGGTCGCCGGTGAAGCAGTGGATGACGCCGGCGGTCGGCTTCTCGCTGCGGAGGACCTCGGCGCACTCGGCGTGGGCATCGCGCACGTGCACCACCAGCGGCTTGGCCACCGCGGCGGAGAGCACGCACTGGCGCCGGAAGACCCTGTCCTGTACGTCGCGCGGCGAACGGTCGTAATAGAAGTCCAGCCCGGCCTCGCCCACCGCGTGCACCTCCGGTTGCCGGCAGGCCTCCTCCAGGAACGCGAAGTCGGCCTCGGTCGCACGGGCCGCCTCGTGGGGATGGATTCCCAGCGTCGCCGTCAGCCGGTCCGGATGCCTGCGGGCGACGTCCAGCGCGTGCCCGAAATCTCCCGGCGCGTGGAACTGGCCCACCACGACCGCGTGCACCACGCCGGCGGCGGCCATCCGGGAGAGGACGGCCGGCACGTCGGGATACTCCCGCGGCTCGAGGTGGCAGTGGCCGTCCACCAGCCGCATCACTTCACCGGGCTCCCGGGCGGCAGGTCTCCCGGGTCGACGAGGCGGAGCGAGGCGCCTCCGCTTCCGCCGGCGAGCAGCATGCCCCGCGACTCGATGCCCCGGAGCGCGCGTGGCTTGAGGTTCGCGACCACCACCACCTTGCGGCCCACCAGCGTCTCGGGCGCGTAGGCCTCGGCGATCCCGGCGACGATGGTTCGCGGGCTCCCCTCGCCCACGTCCACGCTCAACTTGAGCAACTTGTCCGCCTTGGGCACCCGCTCCGCGGCCAGCACCTGACCGACCTTCAGCGCCACCCGGGCGAAGGCATCGATGTCGATCTCCTCGGAGGCGCCGTCCTTCGCGCCGGACGCGGGCGAGGCCGGAGCTGGACCCTTGGCGGAGCCCCCCGCGCCGATGCGGGCCAGTTCCTCGGGCGGCACCAGGCCGTTCACCTGCGCCTCCTCGAGCCGGGGAAGGAGCGGCGCCGGCGTGCCGAGCGCGCGCCCCCGGGCGAGCAGCGGGAGCCGGGCGCTGGTCAGATCGGCGAAGGTCACCGGCGGCGTCCCGAGCTGCGCGAACAGCCTGTCGGTCATCGTCGGGACGATGGGCGCGAGGAAGGTCCCGAGCAGCGCGACGACGTCCGACACGTCCGACAGGTCGGCCCGCGCCACCTCTGGTTCGGTCTTCATCTTCGCCCATGGCGCGCGCGCCTGGAGGAACTGGTTCGCCGACTGCGAGACCTCCACGATGGTGCGCACCACCGCCCGGAAATCGAGCGCCTCGTAGGCCGCGACCACCTCGGGGATCCGCGCCTGGGCGGCCTCGAGCAGGACCTTCCCCGCCTCACCCGGCGCGGAGGCGAGCTTCCCGCCCAGCGGGCCGGTCAGCAGCGAGAGCGTCCGGTTGGCCAGGTTTCCCACGTTGTTGACCAGCTCGCCGTTCACTCGCGCCCGGAACTCGGAGAGCGAGAGGTCGAAGTCCTCGGGCCCCGGCCCCAGGTTCGCGGCGTAGAAGTAGCGGAGGTACGCCGGGTCGAAGGCCTCGAGCGCGGTGCGCACGTTGATCAGCGTGCCGCGTGACTTGGACATCTTCTCGCCGTTGAGCGTCAGGTGGCCGTGGACGTGCAGCTTCGCGGGGCGCTTGAAGCGCGCGACCTTCAGCACGGTGGGCCAGAACAGGGCGTGGAAGTAGACGATGTCCTTCCCGATGACGTGGCGGATCTCGGTGTCCGAGTCCTCCGCCCAGATGTCCATCGCCGAGCGCGCCTTCCCCGAGTCCTTCGCCCACTTCTCGGTCGCCGACACGTAGCCGATGGGCGCGTCGAGCCAGACGTAGAAGAACTTGTCCTTCTCGCCCGGGATGGGAAAGCCGAAGTACGGCGCGTCGCGGCTGATGTCCCAGTCCTGGAGCCCCTGGTCGAAGAAGGCCTGGAGCTGGTTCGCCACCGCCGGGTGGAGGAAGCCGGGGCTGCGCACCACGTCCTGCAGCCAGGCCTGGTGCCGCGAGAGCGCGAAGAAGAGGTGCTCGCTCTCCCGCATCACCGGCGTCGTGCCGCAGATCGCGCATCGCGGGGAGATCAGCTCCTCGGGCCGGTAGGTCTTCCCGCAGACCTCGCAGGCATCACCGTACTGGTCGGGGCTCTTGCAGTTGGGGCAGATCCCGCGCACGAAGCGGTCCGGGAGGAAGCGCCGGTCCACCTCGCAGTAGGTCTGCCGGATGGGGCGGCGGAGGATGTCCCCCGCCTCCTTGAGCCGGGCGTAGATGAGCTCCGAGTAGTGCTTGTTCTCGGGGCTGTTGGTGGCGTGGAAGGTATCGAGCGAGATGCCGAGGTCCCGGAAGTCAGCCCGGTGCTGCTCCCACATCCCGGCGACGAAGGTCTCCGGGCTCACGCCCTGCCGGGCGGCGCTCAGCTCGACCGGAGTGCCGTGCTGGTCATCCGCGCAGACGAACACCACCTCGTGCCCCGCCGAGCGCAGGTAGCGGACGAGCACGTCGCAGAGGACGTACTCCACCGCATGGCCCAGGTGAAGCGGACCATTGGCGTAGGGAAGCGCGGGCGTGACGAGGTACTTCTTCTTCGCGGGCATCGAGGCGTGGAGTCCGGGTGGTGCAGCGAGGGGCGGGGGACTCTAGCGACTCGCGCCTCCTCCTGCACGGCTCCGACCCGCGCAGACGGCCGCGGGTCGGAGCACCGGTCACCCGTCCTTCGGAACCGGGGAGAAAACCCCGGACGACGCCGTCACTGCGCGTCGTCCGGCTCTCCCCGTGCTCCGCCACGCCCTCCGTGCAGCATTCCGCGCGTCGTTTCCTTGAAGCGCGCGATGGCAAGCGCAAGCCGGGCCTTCTTCTGCGGGGGCAGCCCCTGCGACAGCTGCTGGAACATCTGCTGGTCGACCTGGTGAATCTGCGTCCGCAGGGTGATGACCTTCTGGATCGCCTGGTCCACCTGCCCGTAGGCCGTGGTGTCGCCCTTCGCCGCGCGGCGCAGCACCTGGGCCTGGTCGAACATCTGCTGCCGGAGCGGCGCGCGCTGCGCGTCCCACTGGGCGATGGTCTGCCGCAGCTTGAGCGTCGCCGCGTCGTCGAGCTCCAGCGCCTCGGCCAGCTGGAGCGTCATCATCATCTGCGCACGCGAGTCCATCTCGGCCAGGCGGGCTTCGGCGGCTGCCGGATCCGCCCCCTTCTTGCCGGCGGCCTGCGCCGCTCCGGCGAGCACCAGAATCCCGAGCACGATCGACGTCCGCATCGTCCTCCTCCTTGGCCTAGCCATCGAGGTTCCCGAACAACCCCGGTCCCTCGAGGGAGCGCACGTCGTCCTCCAGCGAGGCCTGGCTGTCGTCGGCCGACTCGGAGGTCATCTCCGGGAAGAGCTCCTGAGACGCCGCGCCGGGGATCGCATCGAGCGCGGGCAAGGCCTGCGTCGCCACCGGGCCTGCCGCGGCTGGACGTCGATGCGTCATGGGCCGGATGGAGACCGTGAGCACGGCGGCCGCCGCAGCCGCGATCAGCACCGCCGGGATCTGCCAGCTGCGGCTCCGCGGTGGGGGACGGGGTCCCTCGGCGATCCTCCGGTCGCGGAGAGCCTCGAGCTCCTCGATGCTCACCGGCGGAAGCTCCACCGCGGCCAGCACCGCGTCCAGGCCCGGAGCCTCCTCACGGCAGCGCGCGCAGCCGGCCAGATGGCTGTCCAGCGTCCGCGCCTGCTCGGGCGACAGCTCGCCCCGCCGGCGCTCGGACAGCCACGCTCCCAGCATCTCGCAGTCCATGCTCATCCCTCGACCTCCACACCCAGCCGTTCCCGGAGCCTCCGTACCGCGTGGTGAAAGTGAACCTTGGCGTTGTTCTCGGTGATTCCGAGGACCCGCGCCACCTCCGCGAAGGGCAGCTCGCCGTCCACCCGGAGCGCGAACACCTCGCGCTGCCTCCGGGTGAGCGCGTCCAGCGCGGCCCGCACCAGCCGGCGCCGCTGCTCCGTCTCCAGCCGCTCGGTCACCCCGGCGCTCTCGACGGCGGGGAGCTCGAGCGCCTCCACCGGCTCGAGCCGCCAGCGGCGGCCGTCCCGGGCGTGGTTCTTCCCGACGTTCACCGCGACCCGGAGCAGCCAGGCGCGGAAGGCACCCTCCTCCGAGAGCCGCATGCGGGGGAACACCCGACCCGCCGCGGCGAACGCGCGCAGGAAGGACTGCTGGACCAGGTCCGCCGACTCCTCCGGCGTCCGCCCGTACCGGCGCACCAGGGCCAGGACCAGCCGCTGGTGTCGCTGCACCAGGGCCCCGAACGCCCTGCGATCGCCATCGAGATGCGCCTGGACCAGAGCCTCGTCGGTGGGTGAGCGCGGCCCCACCAGCGTCAGCTGTGGCGTCTGCCGAGGTCGTCCGCTCTGGGTCATCGACAGCGCGAGCACACGGGACAGAACCCGTAGCCACGTCGGTAGGTTAACGCCGAGGGGATTTGTTTCGGCGCTATGCGAGGCCTCGTCCTGGGGGACACACGGTCCACAACAGCCGCTCCAGGACGAGCTTCCCGGCCCCGGAGGACTTGAGCGCCACGTCGGCCTCGGCACAGGCGAGCAGGCCCCGGCGCAGCGCCGGGCGTCCGTAGCGGGCCGCGGCCTGCATCCCCAGGAACGCCGCCCAGGGATGGGGCACTCGCTGGCCGTGCTCCTTCGCGTCGCGCTCCACCCCCGGGAAGATGCGGGACTTGAACTCGTCGAAGCTGCGCGGCGGTTGCCCGCGCCCGAGCTGGGTCATCCGCTCGTGGGACTCGATGAGGCCGCGGACCACGCTGGCGACCGCGCCGAGGATCATGAGCGCCGCCGCGCCGTGCTCCAGCGCCTCGTCGACGTAGCGGAGCGCCGCCGCGAGGTCCCGCTTCTGCAGCGCATCGGAGAGCTCGAGGAACTCCTCCTCGCGGACCCGGGCGACCACCGCCTCCACGTCCTCGCGTCGAATGACCGGGCCCTGAACGTACGCCACCAGCTTCTCCAGCTCGGACTGGAGCAGCCGCATCTGTCCCCCGAGGCGATCCCGCAGGGCCTCCTCCGCGCCCGGACCGAGCCGCTTGCCCGAGCCCTCGAGGAAGCTCCTCGCGGCGCCGCTCAGGTCGAGGTCGCGGAGCCGGCCGCTCCCCATCTTCCGCTCCACCACCGCGCCCTGCTTCTGCGCCACCTTGAGGAGGGGATGGCGGCCGTCCACGTCCGTGGCAGCGAGGATCAAGGCGTGCCCTTCCGGAAGCCCACGTTCCAGCGCCTGCAGCAGCGGCGAGACGTCCGACTCCGGGGCGGTGACTCCCTCCTCGCGGATGAAGGCCGCCATCTCCCGGAGCCAGTCCAGGTCGGCGTCGGCCAGGGTGATGCCCAGCTCCTCCCGCCAGGCCTCGGCCCCGGGCGCACCGGGAATCGAGGGGTCCACCTCGGCGACGCTCCAGCCCGCGCGGGCGACGAGGGCCAGCAGCCGCCGGGCCGACTCCTTCCGCCGGCCGGCCTTCCACGCCTCGCGCACCTTGCCCAGCGCGTCCACTCGACCCTTCTTCGGGGCGAGGAACTCGGGGTCGCGGGCCACCACCACCTTCCTCCCGGGGAAGAGCGGAAGCGTCATCAGCTCCGCCGCGATCTCCCGGGGCGACGCCGCGTCGAGCACCGCGTGGTTGAGCCCCGCCGCGGCATCGGGGATCAGCGCCTGGGAGAGCGCCTCCGCGTCCCGCCGCACCAGGAACTCCTCGCCCCAGCACAGGTACAGGGGCCGGACCTTGCCAGCTTTCACCTCCGCGAGCAGCGCGGCCAGCGACTCGCTCATCCCTGCATCTCCAGCAGCATCCGCTCCAGCTGGAGCCGTGGCGAGGCGTTCCGCTGGCGGATGGCCACCATCGCGTCGTCGAGCAACCGGAACCGGCGATGGAGCGTGTCGTCATCGAGGCGCGCAGCCACCGCCTCGGCGAGGGGCCTCAGCTCCGGGTGGAACAGGCCGTCTCCACCTGCGCGGCTCACCGCCACGTCGCGGACCCAGACCGTCAGGAGCGCCAGGGCCGCCTCGGCCTCCTCGCGGCTGCCGCCCGCCTCGTCGGCGAAGCGAAGCACCGTGCGCAGGTCCGACGCGTTCACCGCCTCGAACCGCTCGATGAGCCCACGGCGGTCCGCCAGGCGCTCGGCGTCGAGGTCCAGCGCGCGCTCCAGGCTCCCGTCGGCCAGTGAGGCCACGGCCTCGGCGACCTCGGGGGTCACCTCCAGACGCCGCTGCACCTCGTCGCGGACGAAGCCGTGCGGAAGCGGCCCGAAGGCCACCCGGACGCAGCGGCTGCGGAGCGTGGGGAGCAGGCGATCCGGCGCCGCGGTGACCAGGAGGAGGACCGTGTCCGGCGGCGGCTCCTCGAGGGTCTTGAGGAAGGCGTTCTGCGCCTGGGGGTTCATCGCCTCGGCGGGGAGCAAGAGCACCACCTTGCGGGGGGCCTCCAGCGGTCGCAGGGCGAGCCGTTCCTGGAGGCGACGCACCTGGTCCACCCGGATCTCCCGCGACGGGACGTGGTCGAAGTCGCTCCGGGCGGCGAGCTTGCGGCGAACCGCCTCCTCCTCGGGCATCAGCCAGAGGACGTCCGGGTGGTGGAAGTGGACCACCCGGGTGCAGGCCGGGCACTTCCCGCATCCGGCAAGGGGGGCCACGGGACAGACCAGGGCCTGGGCCATGCCCAGGGCGGAGAGCTCCTTCCCCACCCCGGAGGGCCCGGTCAGGAGCCAGGCATGGTGCACCGTCCCGTGGGACAGGGCGGCCTGGAGCGCGTGGACGGCACGGGGCTGTCCCTGGACGTCGGTGAGGGCCATCGGAGGAGCCTCCTCACATGCTCGGGACGGATGGCGCCGTCAACCTTGACGGGGCTCCCGAGCGACCCGCATCCTCGCACCGCGCTTGGTGCTCCACCTGCTCCAGAGCCATGGCCTGATCGCCGCCTGCGCGGGCCTGGTGGTCTCGCTCCTCGGGCTCCAGGCGCTCAGCGGCGACGCGCAGTTCAAGCGCGACCTGCGAGGCGCGGCCTCGCTGCTGCTCGGCTATCTGCTGCTCCGGACGGTGGACCTCTACCGCGGGGCGCGGCTGCCGGAGGGGCTGCACCGGGTGCTCGAGCTGGCCTGGATGCTGGCCCTTTCTTTTGGACTCATCCGGCTGACCGTCTCGCTGCTCCTCAAGGTCGCCCGCATCCGCTCGCGGCCCACGCCGAAGATCCTCCGGGACGTGCTGGACGGCACCCTGTACCTGGTCGCCACGCTGATCATCGTCCAGCGCGAGTTCCGCATCGACTTCTCGAGCCTCCTCGCCGGCTCGGCCATCGTCTCGGTGGTCATCGGCCTGGCGTTGCAGGAAACGCTGGGGAACCTCTTCGCCGGACTGGCCATCCAGCTCGAGCGTCCGTTCCAGGTGGGGGACGTCGTCTCGGTGGGGAACGACATCTTCGGCCGCATCGTCCAGATCGGCTGGCGCGCCACGCGGGTGGAGAACAAGCGCCGCGAGGTCATCTCCCTCCCCAACACGATGTTCAGCAAGCAGGGGGTGAAGAACTACTCGCGGGGCAACGAGCCGGTGGGGTTCGATACCTTCGTCGAGCTGGGGTACGACACGCCGCCCAACCGGGTGAAGGCTGTCATCCGCGAGACGCTGGCCGAGGTGCCGCTGATCCTCGCCGAGCCCACCGCCCGGATCCGCACCTGGGCCTACGAGCACTCCGGCATCCGCTACCGCATCCGCTGCTACGTGGCCGACGTGGTCCGGACGAACTGGGCGCGCGACGAGATCCTCACCCGCCTCTGGTACCGGCTGCGGCGGGAGGGCATCGAGATCCCCTACCAGCAGCGGGTGGTGCACGTGCGTCTGCCGGGTGAGGACCGGCGGATCGAGTTCGCGGTCCCGGAGCGAATCGCGCTGCTGGACGAGGTGGACCTCTTCCGGGTGCTCGGCCCGGGCGAGCGCGAGCGCGTGGCCCACGAGATGGTCCCCCGTCGCTTCGGGCACGGCGAGCGCATCATCGAGCAAGGCGCGCCCGGCCAGACGTTCTACGTGGTCGCCTCCGGGACGGTGTCCATCCTCACCGGCCGCGGCGTGGAGGTCACCCGGCTGGGACGGGGGCAGTACTTCGGCGAGATGTCGCTGCTGACCGGCGAGCCCCGGTCGGCCACGGTGGTCGCGGCCGAGGACGCGGTGCTGTTCGAGCTCGACCGGCCGACCTTCGCCCAGCTGTTCGACGAGCAGCCGGCGCTGGCGGGATTGCTCTCCGAGGCGCTGGCCCACCGGCGCGGGCAGCTCCGCGCGGTGGCGGAGGCGGGCGGGAACGTGGTGGAGGTCCGGGAGGCGAACTGGATCCTCGACCGCCTGCGATCGATCTTCGGCCTGCGCGCCTGAGGCTCAGGGAGCAGGCGGAGTGTTCTCGCGGTTCACCGTGAGATGGAAGACCATCGAGATCTCCCCGGTGGCCCAATCGTTCGGGTCGGGCCGGAAATTCCTGAGGGCCTCGAGAAAGAAGGCACCGCTGCCCGGAACGCTCTCCTGGAGGAGGTTGCAGTCCGCGACCGTTCCGGCAACGGTCCTGATGCACCGAGCCAGGGCGGTCGCACCGGAGGGAGGGAACGGCTCCGCACCCTGTCCACAGGCGGCGAGCGACAGGGCGGCGAGGCAGGTCAGGGAGGGGCCGACTCGCATGACCGGAGCCTCGTTCCGCGGGAGCCCCGATGTCGAGTCCGTGGCTCCGGACCGTCCCAGAGCCAACGCGAGCCGGGGCGGCCACGAGACTGACCCGGTCGTCGCTCTCACTTCGCGTCCCCGAAGCGGAACGGGCAGGTGATGAACACGTTCCCCTTCCGGCGCGGGAACTGCCAGGTGCGGAGCCGCGCCAGGATGCAGCCGGCGAGCGTCGGCGCCCTGGTGTCATCGGTCACCGTCTCCGCCGAGACCACCCGGCCGTCCTCGCCGATCTGCCACTTGAGGATCAGCTTGCCGGCGGGCACATGGCCGGCCGCCACCGCGGCTGCGCGACAGCGCTCGATCTCCGGTCGGTGGCTCCGGACGACGTCGAGATTCGGATCGCCTCCGGTCCCTTCGAGCACCGGGTCGGAGCCGATCTGGATCGGATCGACGTGAGCGACCGGCGCCTGTCCCACGGCCCAGCTCACCTGTCTTCGGGCGGCGTCGTGGAACGGGGCGGCCACCCGAGACGAGGCCGCGTAGGAAACGAGCAGCGCGTCGGCTCCCGCGGGGCAGATGACGTACTCGAATGCCCTCGGCGCATCCGGCTTCCGACTCCGGTAGATCCGCTCCGTGCACGAAGCGCCGGAGGCGCCGCAGCGCCCGACTGCATCGCTCACGATGCTGAAGCCCTTGCGGTCGGCGTCGTGGCGTCCCACGTCCCCGGCCGCCTTGCAGCCTCCGGGGGGACGGCGAATCCACGCGGTGGGGATGTGGTGGTCAACCTTGAACGGGCCCGTGTCCGTGCCCGCGCAGAGGACAGAGTCGCGCCCGTAGGACGCAGGGCACGGTCCCGCCACCCAGCCGGCGGGGACGAATTGCTCGAGCCGGGGCCCGGCATCCGCGCCGAGCAGGAGGCCCACGGCGAGCGTGCCGAGAAGACCCATCAGGCGAGTCGTGCCAGGCCGCCGGCGGCGAGCGCTGCGCTCTCCACGATTCCCCGCTCCGTGACGATCGAGGTGACCAGGGACGCAGGCGTCACGTCGAACGCGGGATTGAACACCCGGGCCTCGGGGTGCGACCACCGGACGCCGCGCGCACCCCGCACCTCGTCGGGAGCGCGCTCCTCGATGGGGATCGCGTCGCCCGAGGGACAGGACAGATCCACCGTCGACCACGGCGCCACGGCGTGGAACGGGACGCCGTGCGCACGCGCCAGGACGGCCACGGTGTAGGTGCCGATCTTGTTCGCCACGTCGCCGTTGCGCGCGATCCGGTCCGCGCCCACGACCGCCCGGCTCACCTTGCCCGCGCGGAAGAGCGTTCCGGCCATCCCGTCGGTGATGAGCGTGTGGGGCACGTCGAGCCGACGGAGCTCCCAGGCCGTCAGCCGTGCGCCCTGGAGGAGCGGGCGCGTCTCGTCCACCCAGACGTGGATGTCCAGGCCCCGGGCGTGGGCGCGGTGGATGACGCCGAGCGCGCTCCCGATCCCCGCGGTGGCCAGGGCGCCGGCGTTGCAGTGGGTGAGCAGCTGCTCTCCGGGGGCAAGCAGGTCCGCTCCCAGGTCGCCCATCCGGATGCAGGCCGCGACGTCCTCGTCGTAGATGGCCTCGGCCTCGCGGACCAGGTCGGCCACGCTTCCACCGGCGTCGACGACCCTGCGGATCCGGTCCACGGCCCACGCCAGGTTCACCGCCGTCGGGCGCGCGTCGCGGAGTCGGGGAAGGGCGGCGAGGAGTGACTGGCGACCGGCACCCCGCTCGGCGGCAGCGGCGACGCTCAGGGCCGCGACGACCCCGGTGAGCGGGGCGCCGCGGACGGAGAGTCGCTGGATGTGCCCGACCATCGCTGCCGGATCCGTCCCGTCGAGCCAGACCTCCTCGTCCGGGAGCCGGGTCTGGTCGAGCACCTCGAAGCGCTTGCCATTCGCACGGAGCGCCACGCCGTCGATGTCCTTCACAGGAGCCTCGGACCGAGACTCGCCCTGAGCACCCGGAGCGCTTCCAGCTCCAGCGGCGGGAGAGGAGTCGAACCGCCCAGCTCGACGGCTGCCTTGAGGATGAGCGCGCTGTGCTCGACACGCTCGATTCCGTTCACCGCCTCTTCCAGCGACTCGCCCCAGGCGACGGCCCCGTGCCGGGAGAGCAAGAGGAGCCGGTGCGCCGGGAGGAACGGTAGCAGCGCCTGTCCCATCTCCTCGGTGCCGGGTCGGGTGTAGGGGACGATGGGCACTCGACCGGCAGCGAGCAGCAGCTCGGGAAGGGAGTCGGTCGGGAGCTCGGTGAGCTCGGGCCGCGCCAGGGTCCAGGCGATCGCCGTCGGCGGGTGCGCGTGGACGACCGCTCGGGCCTGCGGGCAAGCCCGGTAGATGGCGAGGTGCATCGCACGCTCGGTCGAGGGCCGACCCTCGAGGATGCCCCCGTCGAGCGCCACGCGGGCGAGGGTCCCTGGAGCGAGCCGCGCCTTGTTCACTCCCGCAGGAGTGAGGAGCACGCTGTCGTCCGGCAGGCGAACGCTGACGTTCCCGTCCGCGGCGGCGAGCAGGCCACGCGCGTGGAGATGGGCACAGACCTCGCGGATCTCGTCGAAGTGAGGATCAGCCATCACAGATCACCGGCGTACAGCGCCCAGGCCGTCGAGAGATCCTGCACGATGTGACCGATGGACTTGTAGACGGTGATCTCCTCGCCGTTCCGGCGGCCGGCGACCGTGCCAGCGAGCACCTCGCCGATCTCGCCCACCAGGTGATCCTCTCCGATGAGACCCGCCTCCCGCGCCTTCACGAACTCCGCTCCCTGGCGGAGGCAGCCCTCGCGGCTGTCGGCGATGAAGCGGGCGCGCGCCACCAGCGCACCATCGACCTCCACCGGCCCCAGGTAGCTCGAGCCGACCAGGTTCAGGTGGGTGCCCGGCCGGATCCAGTCTCCGAGCAGCACGGGCTCCGACGCGGCGGTCACGGTGCACACGATGTCTGCCTCCGCGACGGCCTCCCGCGCCGAGGCGGCGGCGCGGACCGGGATCCGCACCTCGGCCTCCATCCTCTTCGCGAAATCGGCGGCGTGCTCCGCGGAGCGGCCCCAGACGGTGACCAGCTCCAGCGGCCGCACCTCGCGGATGGCGCGCAGGTGCGTCATGGCCTGCTCGCCGTACCCGAGGATCGCCAGCGTCCGGGATTCCTTCCGGGCGAGCGCATCGGTCGCGACCGCGCTGGCTGCGGCGGTGCGGATGGAGGTGATCTCGCCGGCGTGCACGGCGCAGACCGGAGCGCCCGTCTCGGGGTCGAAGAGGATGACCAGCCCCTGGTGCGACTGCCGTCCACGCGCCCGGTTCTCCGCGAAGGCGCTGATCAGCTTCGAGCCGAACGGGGCTCGAGGGCCGAGGGCTCCGGTCATCGACCCGTAGAGACGCCCCGGCGAGAGCGTGAGGATGGAGCGGAGGAGCTGGAGGGTCTCGCCGCGCGACAGGGCGATCATCGCCTCGCGAACGATCCGGATCGCCGCCGGATACGTCAGCCTGCGAGCGACCTCGTCGCGATCGATGAACCGCATCCGCCGCCTCCATCTGGCCCGCTTGCGCTGCCTGGGCCTCGGGAGACCGTGCCACGGCGTCTCGAGGACGACAACGCCGGGCGCGGGCCATCATCGCATCGCTGATGCGAGCACGGGGCCGCCGAGTCCCCCGAACCAGGGGGACGCTGACGTGGCGGCGCTTGCGCGCCGCTCGATGTGGCTCAGTCCCCCGAACCAGGGGGACGCTGACGTGGCGGCGCTGGCGCGCCGCTCGATGTGGCTCAGCCCCCCGAACCAGGGGGCGCTGATGTGGCGGCGCAAGCGTGCGCCGCTCGATGAGGCTCAGCGGACGATCACCCCGCAGGCGATGCGGTCGCCCGAGTCTCCCGCGGGCTGGCTCTGGTGATCGTCGGCCTTCGCGTGGACCACGAGCGCCGTCCCGTCGGCATCGAAGACCGCCCCCGGGCCCGTGCTCAGTGACAGCCCCGGAGCGAAGGTCTCGAAGTCCAGCTTCCCCGAGGCCGGAATGATGAGATTCGACAGGTCACCGCCGTGCGGCCCGTTGGCGCTCAGAACGCCATGCGCCTTCTGCGCCGGGTTGAAGTGGCCGCCGGCGCTGGCGAAGGGAGGCTCGCACTTGCCGGTCTCGTGGAAGTGGATCGCATGCGGGCCGGGCGGCAGCCCCTCGACCGTCCCTCGCACCAGGAGCCCATGCGGGGTCTCGGTGACGGTCACCGTTCCCACCGTGCGCCCCTGGCGATCCTTGAGCGTGGTCACCACGGACGCCGCTTGACCGGATGCGGGCTGACCGCCGTCGGCCGCCACCACATCGCGAGCCGCAAGGGTGGAGGCAAGAAGCAGGACCGTCAGGAACGAGAGGTTCGGTCGCAGGGCCATGCGGTCACCCTAGGCGAATCCCTGCCAGAATGTCGTGGACCGGCACCCGGCGAGATGAGTACTCCACACGCGATCGCGCGCACCATCCTCGACGGCTTCGAGGAGCGCTGGGCTCAGTTCCGCGCCCTGAGCGCCGCGGCGAAGGATGCGTTCGAGCAGAACGACCGCGCCCGTGCGCGCGAGCTGAGTCGGCTGGGCATCGGGACCTATGACGAGCGGGTGGAGCAATCGGTGTACGCGGTGCTCATGCGTTACCCGGAGGCACGCACCGACGAGACCCTGTGGCCCGAGGTCAAGCAGGCGCTGATCGGCCTGCTCTACGACCACAAGCGTCCCGAGTGCGCCGAGACCTTCTACAACTCCGTCGCCTGCCGCGTGCTCGACCGCACCTACTACCGGAACGAGTACATCTTCTGGCGCCAGGCCGTGGCCACCGAGTTCATCGAGGCCGACGACGCGACCTGGAAGTCCTGGTACCCGGGCTCCGGCAACCTCTTCACCACGTTCCAGGACATCGCGCGGAGCCTCGGGCTGGCCCTGCCCTTCGAGAACCTGCGCCGCGATCTGCGGAAGGTGCTGATCGCGCTGCGGGAGCATCTGCCGGGTCATCGCGAGCGCCAGCTGAACTTCCAGGTCCAGGTCCTGTCCTCGCTCTTCTTCCGCGACATGGGCGCGTACGTCGTGGGACGGCTGCTGAACGGGAACCAGCAGACCCCGTTCGTCGCCTGCCTGCGCCACGCGAGCTCCGGTCACGGGCTGTACGTGGACGCGTTGCTCGTGAAGCCGGAGCACCTCGCCGGGTTGTTCAGCCTCTCGCGGGCGTACTTCATGGTCGACATGGACGTCCCCTCCGAGTACGTCGCCTTCCTCAACCAGCTCATGCCCGGGAAGTCGAAGGCGGAGCTGTACACCTCGGTGGGCCTGCAGAAGCAGGGCAAGACGCTCTTCTACCGGGACCTGCAAGCGTCGCTGAAGCACTCCACCGACGCGTTCGTGCTCGCTCCGGGCGCGCGTGGGCTGGTGATGATGGTGTTCACCCTTCCCTCGTTCCCCTGGGTGTTCAAGGTCATCCGGGACGAGTTCCCGCTGCCGAAGCAGATCACCCGCGACGAGGTCAGGGCGAAGTACCTGCTGGTGAAGTACCACGACCGGGTCGGCCGGCTTCCCGACGCGATGGAGTACTCGGACGTGCTGTTCCCCGCCGCCCGGATGCACCCCACGCTGCTGCAGGAGCTGGAGCGCTCGTGCGCGCGGAGCGTGGACCGGGAAGGAGGCCGGCTGGTGCTCAAGCACCTCTACGTCGAGCGGCGGATGACCCCGCTGGACCTGTGGCTCGACCGGGCGAACCTGGCGCAGCAGAGCCACGCGGTGCGCGAGTTCGGCCGGGCGATCCGGGACCTCGCCGACGCGAACATCTTTCCGGGGGACCTGCTCCTGAAGAACTTCGGCATCACGGGGCGAGGACGGGTGGTGTTCTACGACTACGACGAGATCTCGCTCCTGACCGATGTGAGCTTCCGGCGGATGCCCGTCGCGCGGGACGAGGTGGAGGAATCGGCCGCCGAGCCGTGGTTCCACGTGGGAGCCCGGGACGTATTTCCCGAGGAGTTCCTTCAGTTTCTGTTTCCACCCGGGCGGCTGCGCGAGCTGTTTCTGGAGATGCACGGCGAGCTGCTCGACCCCGCGTGGTGGATCGCCCGTCAGGAGGAAGTCAGCGCCGGGAGTCAGCCCGACCCCATTCCCTATCCGGAGGACGTGCGGCTCGGGAGGATCCTGGGGTAGCGTCCCTCCGTCGCGGTCGAGTGCCGGTTGGGGGGAAGTCCGGTGCGCCAGATCCTCGTTCATCTCGTCTTGCTCGCGGGGATGCTCGCGATCCCTGCCCGGGCCGCTGCTCCGCCCTCGCTCGACCAGTGCCTCGAGACGCTCCGGACAGGGCCGGATTCGTTTCTCCCCTACCTGTGTCTCGGGACGCCCGGGCTTCCCGAACGGCCTGACGAGGTCCGGAGCATCCTGGCGCGGATCCTCAAGCGGTCCCCGGGCGAGCCGCATGCGCGGCTCTACCTCGCGCTGATGACCGTCTACGCGCGTGAGGACGTCGACAAGCGAGAATTCACCGAACCGCTGGCTCTCCTCGAGAAGCGGCAGCGCTGGGTGGACGTGTTCCTGGGGCAGCTCGCATTCCTCGAGCGACTCTGCATTCGAGGCAAGGCGGCCCCCACCGAGTGTCGCGAGGCCCGTCCGCTGCTCGAGCGAGCGGAACTGTTCGCCCGACAGACCGGGGACCCGAGCCTCATTCGACTCGCAACCATCGTTCGGATGCGCTGGTCCGCACAGGTGCACAGCGTCAGTGAGGGCCGCCTTGCCGAGAAGGCACTGGATGCCATGCCTGGCGAACCGCCCGAGTGGCTCCAGCTGCTCGAGGTCAGCACCCGGACGCTCTTCGCCTCCGTGCTCGGTGACACGCCCAAGATCCGGCAGCTCTACACGGACTTGCTGGGCAAGAGCCTTCCCGGTTCGGTCAGGCACACCGCGGCGCTCGCTGGCGTGGCCGGAGCCACGGCCGAGATGGCGCTCGAGGGTCTCGCAGATCGCGGCGAGGCCGAGCGTTTGCTTCGTGCGGCGCTGGAAGCTCAGGCGAAGTTGAAGCTGGTCGACTACAACGCGGGCGAGGTCGGCGAAGAGAGCTCTCGCGCCTTGCTGGCGATCCTGCTGGGCAGAACGCCTGAGACCCTTTCCTACGTCGTCGCCTATCAGTGGGATGGTCCCCTCGCGGTGGAGCTGCTCCTGGAGGGCGATGAGCAGGAACACGAGCGTGCGCTCCAGCTCGCCCGGCAACACCAAGACCACTCACCTCCGGAGAACGAGTACGTGCTCTTCAGTCTCGCTCATGCTCAGTTCGCCGCGGGGGCCTCGTCGGAAGGGATCCGCTGGGGAGATCGGTCGATCGCAGCGCTGGAGCAAAGGCGTGACAGAGAGAACGACGACAGCACGCGCATCCGCGTGGACTCGTACCGGGGGCTCGTGTACCAGACCTACTTCTCGGACCTTCTCGACAGCGACCCTGAGAGCCCCTTGCATCTCCAAAAAGCCTGGGAGGTCCTGGAGCGCCTCCGGTCTCGCGTGCTCCTCGCCAAGCTTCTCGCCCGCGAGCGATCCTCGGAGCATCCCCCGGAGCCGATCTCGACAGTCGGCGACGTCCAGTCGCTGCTCCGGCCGGGTGAAGCCCTCGTCTCGTTCCTGATCTGGGCGCCCCGGCCGATGACCGTGGCACCGTACACGCGCGGGCACTCGTACGCGCTGGTTGCGACCCGCTCCACGCTCCGCGCCGTCCGGATCCCCAGCGGCGCCGAGCTCGAGCCGGCCGTGAAGGCCTGGACCCGGATGCTCGAGGACCGGAATGCGGCCATCGAACGCGGCGCTCGGAGCCTCTACACCAAGCTGATGAAGCCGGTCCTGGACCTCCTCCCGCCGGACGTCCACACCCTCGTGCTCGTTCCCGACGGCCCGCTGCACCGGCTGCCGTTCGACGCGCTCTCCGAGAGCGGAGGCCCGCCCTATCTCGCGGATCGGTACGAGATCTCCGTCGTCTCTTCCGCGTCCGTGTGGACCCGCCTGAGAAGCCGCGCGCCGCTGACGCCCGGCGTGGCGCTGGCGTTCGCGAACACTCCGGAGGGACCCGCGGTCGCGGTGGCCGAAACGCGTGGCGAGGTCGCTCCCGGACAGCTCGCGGCGCTGCTCCATGCGCGCGAGGAGGCGGAGGAGGCCGTGAATGCTTTCCCCTCGGGGAGCAGGCTGTTCGCCGGCGCGGAGGCAACACCGGAGCGCCTTCGCGGCGGCGATCTCCGCCGGGCATCGCTGGTCCACTTCGCCGCGCACGGCGTGGCGAACGAGCGCGACCCGGACGAGTCGTTCCTCCTTCTGGCCCCTGCCGCGAACGGCTCCGGGGTCCTGAAGGTCGCGGACGTCCCGCGCTTCGACTGGACGGGGAGGACGGTCGTCCTCTCCGCCTGTGACACGTCGGTCGGCGCGCTGCACCTGGGCGAGGGAGTGCTGAGCCTCGCCCGGGGCTTCTTCGCCGGCGGCGCCTCTGCCGTCATCGGAACCCTCTCCAGGGTCAGGGACGACGACCAGCGTGCGCTGTTTCACGCCTTCTACGCCGAGCTGCGCCGGGGCGTGTCGGTCGGCGACGCCCTGGTCCTCGCCAAGCGAGCGCTGATCCGCAACGGCGCGCCCCCCGCGGCCTGGGCCAACGTCATCGTGCTCGGGGACGCGACGGTTCGCCCGCGGGCCGCGGAATCACCCTGGGCCCGCTGGGCGCTCCTCGTCGGGGGTGCCGCAGGCCTCGCGCTGCTCGTCCTCGGGCTGCGGATCCGGCGCCGCGAGAAGGGCGCTAGTTCGGGATGAACGACGCGTCGGTGCAGCTCGACGCGCACTTCCCCGAGGTGATGTCCGAGCAGCTGTTGCCGTTCACGCACTGGGCACAGGTGCTGTCCGGGCTCGCACAGTGCTCGTCGCAGGAAAACCCGGACGAGTTCAGGTTGCACGACTGAAGCTTGTCGCAGGCCTCCTTGCAGCTCGCGCTCGCACCACAGCCCGCGAGCGCCACGCCCAGCGCGGCGACACACGCCATCCACCAGCTCTTCACGTGTTCTCTCCCCTGGCATCCCATCCGCCCCGGCCGCGACGGCGGATCGAAACCTTCTCGAGTAGACCCGGCCGCGCTGACGCGTTGCATCCACACCTGCACGCACCCGGTGCGCGAGCGTCACCCGAGGTGAATGCGACCCACTCCTGCGCCCGGCTGCCCGGGTGGCAAGCTCCGCGCCTCCGTCGCCTGACCGTGGGGGTTTCGCATGCACAGGATGCTCGGCTCGGCAGTTCTCGCGTTCGTTCTCCTCGGAGGCTCCGCCGCCCTCGCGAATGATCACAACGAGGGTGGTGGGCGTGGCGGTCTCGCGCTCTTCGCGAAGGTCGACGGCATCGACGGTGAGTCGCTCCAGAAGGGGCACGAAGGCGAGATCGAGATCTTCAACTTCTCGGAGACGTTCCGGCAGACCGGCAGCACCGGCCCGGGCGGTGGCGGCGGCGCCGGGAAGTTCGTTCCGGGCCCGATCGTCTTCAGCAAGCTCCAGGGGAGAGCGAGCATCGGGCTCCTCCGTGCCTGCGCGAAGGGCCAGCACATCCCTCAGGTGGTCATCACCGCCTTCCGGCAGGCGAACGACGGGAAGGCCTCGGCCTTCTACAAGATCACCCTGAAGGAAGTCTTCGTCAGCGCGATCAACGAGAGCTCCAGCGGCGAGTCCATCGTCGACGAGGTCCAGCTGGTCTACGAGAGCGGGCGCTGGGAAGTCTTCGACCCGCCCGACGCGACCGAGTTCGACGGCAAGACCGGCAAGGTCAACCTCACCGCGCCCACTCCCGGTAAGACCGGCCGCTGACCATGCGCCGGACGCTCTTCCCCGGGCTCGCCCTGCCCGGGCTCGTGTTGCTGGGAATGCTGGCCTCGGCCTGCGGGTCCACGACCGACGGTCCGTCGGGCGGCGGTCCCTCCGGCCCGACCGGCTCCGACCCGGGCGGTGACGACACGCCGCCGCCCGAGGTCGAGGCACCCGGGCCGTGGGTGCCCAGCCGTGCGCTGGCGATCGACCGGTTCACGCTGGAGACCGCGCTCCAGGCGCCGCTGCAGCAGCCGGTGGGGGCGGAGCTCTCGCGCTCCACCGTCTGGACGACCTCCGGTGACGGCGTCGACCTTCGCCTCGAGCTCTGGACCTGGTTCAACGGAGCCGAGGCCGAGCAGGCCTGCGCCGCCGCGGCCGGAGCCGAGGCGCTGATGTCGCTCGCCCTGGGCACGCCGACGTGGAACACCCCCGAGGCCGTGTACGTCACGCGCGGGGCGAGCTGCATCCGGGTCAGCGTCGCGCGCAGCGGCCAGCCCGACCTCGACGGAGCCGGAGCGGTCGCCGAGGCGCTCGTCGCCGGGTAGCCCGCGCGGAGCGTCGTTCAGAGGGGAGGTCGGACGGCGCGACTGTCTGCGGTCCGCGGGACGAGCCGTCGCCCCACGCTGCACTCTTGCCGGAGCACGCAGCGCGCGCAGAGCTCCGCACGCGCTCGCGGCGGACACGCCCCGCTCATCCCGTGGTGGCAGAGCACGAAGTCGTACCGAACCGGGTCCACCGGATCGATCACCCGCAGGTTCGCGGTGATGTCCTCCGCCGCCGCCCAGCCCATCGTCCGCCGGCGCACCAGACCCAGCCGCCACGCCAGCCGCGCCACGTGGGTGTCCAGCGGAACGAGCAGCGCGCCGGGCGGGACCTGCTTCCACACGCCCAGGTCGACGCCATCCGCCGGGCGCACCATCCACCGGAGGTAGAGGTGGAGCCGCTTGGCCGCGCCGGCTCCCAGCGGCACCGGAAGGAGGTGGTCCAGGCCGCGCGTCTTTCCCAGCACCCGCTCGACCGCGCGGACGTCGACCTCGCGCAGCTCACGGACGAACCCTCCGAGCGCGCCATGAAGGTCCCCACCGCTCGCCTCGCGCGCGGCGAGGAACCCGGCCTCCAGCGAGCCCCGACGCTCGAGCATCCGACCCACGCCGAGGAGCAGCACTGCCACGTCCGCCGCGACGTTGAACCGGTAGACGAACCCGGCGAGGAGCGCCTTCGCGCCCGCGACGTCCAGCCGGCGGACGAAGGCGGCGGGCGACGACCCCATCGAGTCGAGGATCCGGGTGACCTTCGGGAGGAAGAGATCGGCGCGCCCATAGGCCAGCGACGCCGCAAGGAGCCCCGCCACCTCCACGTCCCGCGGGTCACGGTAGCGATGCGGCAGCGAGACCGGATCCAGCGGCAGCCTGCGCCGCGGCGGCGACGTCCGCTCCAGCCGGTCGAGCGACCGGCGCAGGCGCGCGGCCCGCTCGGGGGACAGCCGGTGGGTGCGGCCCCGTCGCATTCGCCGACTACCTGCTGAGCTCGCGCACGGCGTGTCCCAGCTCGGGCAGGATGAGCCGGTCCAGCGCGAGCCGGACCGCGTTGGGGCTTCCGGGGAGGACGAAGATCAGCGCCCCCCGGAGGGTGCCGGCCAGCGCCCGGGACAGCCAGGCCGCGCTGCCGATCTCCTGGAAGGAGAGCATCCGGAACAGCTCACCGAACCCGGGGATCTCCTTCTCCAGCAACGGACGGATAGCCTCCACCGTCTGGTCCCGCCGGGTGATGCCCGTTCCGCCGGTGATGAGCACCGCCCGGGCGCCGCCCAGAAGGCCCTGCTCGACGGCGGCCCGGATCTGCTCCGGCTCGTCCCGGACCACCGTCTGGCCCACCACGCTGTGCCCGGCCGCCTCCAGCCCCTCCCGGAGTGCCCGTCCGCTCACGTCGTCGGCGTGCGCGCGGGAGTCCGAGCAGGTCAGGACGAAGCAGGAGACGTGCGTCGGCGCGTCACTCCGGTGCTCCCGGGCCGGGGTCGGACCGTGTTCCGGCGTCCCGTGGCCGTGCGCGTGCTCGCCGTGATGGCCGTGGCCATGCTTGTGATCGTGCCCGTGCGCCATCAGGAGCCCTCCTCCACCTCGAG
>Ga0081540_1000641_pt1 | contig 33205 bp, 18 predicted proteins | sample TabmetS2T1R1_FD_71024 | JGI IMG/M metagenome (GOLD analysis project Ga0081540, IMG submission 71024) | Tabebuia heterophylla rhizosphere microbial communities from the University of Puerto Rico - S2T1R1 | ecosystem: Host-associated > Plants > Roots > Rhizosphere ...
GCGCAGAGTCTGTATTTTTACTGACTGAAAGTGTGACGTCATGGCCGGACTTGTCCCGGCCATCCACGTCCTGATCCTGATTGAACAAGCAAGACGTGATGTCCGCGATACGCGCGGGCGTGACGGCTATGAGAGACCCTAATGCCCCGTCATCACACCAAGGGTTCCGCCCCCGGCGGCTCGCAACGGCAATTGCGCGTCGGCGAGACCGTGCGCCATGCGGTCGCCGATATTCTGTCGCAGGGTAGCGTGCACGATCCCGACCTGGAAGGCCACATCATCACCGTTCCCGAGGTGAGGATGTCACCTGACCTGAAGCTTGCGACGATTTACGTGATGCCGCTCGGCGGCCGCGATACCGATGTCGTGCTCGCGGCGCTCGCGCGTAACAAGAAGTTCCTGCGGGGCGAGATTGCGCACCGCGTTAACCTGAAATTTGCCCCTGACCTCCGGTTTCGCGTCGACGAACGATTCGATGAAGCGGAACGGATCGAGAAATTACTGAGAACACCTGCGGTGCAGCGAGACCTTGCACCCGATTCGGACGACAAGTGATGATTATGCCCACCGCCACCGGCGGGATTGCACAGCAAACTGCCGATTCCCATGACGCCGAAAAAAATATTTTTTCAGATGAATCGCGCGGCGACGACAACAGTCGCGACGGCCAACGCCGCGCGGACGACGACCAGCGCCGCGGCAACAACGATCCGCGCCACACCAGGCAGCCGCGTCAGAATAATCAGCCGCGTCGCGACAAGCGCGACGTCCATGGCTGGGTGATTCTCGACAAGCCGATCGGCATGACCTCGACGCACGCGGTTGCCGTGCTCAAGCGCCTGTTCCAGGCCAAGCGCGCCGGCCACGCCGGCACGCTCGATCCGCTGGCGTCCGGCGGCCTGCCAATCGCGCTCGGCGAGGCCACCAAGACCGTGCCGTTCGTGATGGACGGCCGCAAGCGCTACCGCTTCACGGTCGCCTGGGGCGAGGAGCGCGACACCGACGATACCGAGGGCCGGGTAGTCAGGACCAGTGAGTTGCGGCCGTCCGCCGACGCGATCCGGGCGCTGCTGCCGCAGTTCACCGGCCTGATCGAGCAGATCCCGCCGCAATATTCCGCGATCAAGGTCCAGGGCGAGCGCGCCTATGACCTGGCGCGGGACGGTGAAACCGTCGAATTGAAGCCCCGCCCGGTCGAGATTCACGAATTAACCCTTGTGGAACATGGAGATAACGGCCAGTCCGTGTTCGAGGCGGAGTGCGGCAAGGGCACCTATGTCCGGGCTTTGGCCCGCGATATCGGCCGGATTCTGGGCTGTTTCGGCCATATCTGCGCGTTGCGGCGGACGCTGGTCGGCCCATTCCGCGAGACGGACATGATTCCGCTGGAAGAGTTGGAGGCTTTATGCAATAGAGCCGCGTCTGGCGAGGGAAGCCTCGCCGACGCGCTTTTGCCCGTTGAGACCGCGCTGGACGACATCCCGGCACTGGCCGTCACACGGGCTGATGCGGCAAGGCTCCACCGGGGCCAGGCCGTTTTGTTGCGCGGACGGGATGCGCCCAATAGTAGCGGCACAGTCTATGTCACGGTGGCAGGCCGGCTTCTGGCCCTCGCCGAAATTGGCAATGGCGAACTCATCCCCAAGCGCGTGTTCAACCTGACCGGGCTGACTGCCAGTTCCGGTCGCAGCAATGAGAGAGTTTGACGATGTCGATTACCGCCGAACGTAAAGCGGAAGTCATCAAGACGAGTGCCACCAAAGCCGGCGACACCGGCTCGCCCGAGGTCCAGGTTGCGATCCTGTCGGAACGCATCAACAATCTGACGGGCCACTTCAAGACCCACGTGAAGGACAATCATTCACGCCGCGGCCTTCTGAAGCTGGTGTCGACGCGCCGCTCCCTTCTCGATTACATCAAGAAGAAGGACGAGTCGCGTTACAAGGCATTGCTCGAAAAGCATAACATTCGTCGTTGATATTGAGACTACGCGCGCTGTTTGCGCGCGTTTTCGCATGATCTTCCGAGCAAACGGACTCCGGATTTTCGGAGACGATCATGCGCAAGGGCATCATCCTGAACGGATCGTGCTCGAAGAAGGTCCAGCAGGCAATCCGGCCGCTGGGCGGGGCAAGGTGCCCGAGAATGCCGAGAGGATGGACGCCATCCGGAATATGAAGACCATGGCAGGATCGCCGGACGCTGATCTCGTATCAGCGTCCCGCAATCTTGCGCATGGTCTTTGTGTTTTTGGGCCCCGCCCTCTCGTGAACCTATGAAAGAAACCGAAATGTTTAATACTCATTCCGTCGAGATCGACTGGGGTGGACGTCCCCTGAAGCTGCAAACCGGAAAGATCGCCCGTCAGGCCGACGGCGCTGTGATGGCCACCTATGGCGAGACCGTCGTGCTCGCCACCGTCGTCGCCGCCAAGGCGCCGCGCGAAGGTGTCGACTTCCTGCCGTTGACCGTCGACTATCAGGAAAAGACCTACGCCGCGGGACGCATTCCCGGCGGCTATTTCAAGCGCGAGGGACGTCCGACCGAAAAGGAGACGCTGGTTTCCCGCCTGATCGACCGCCCGATCCGACCGCTGTTCGCCGACGGCTGGCGCAATGAAACCCAGGTGATCGTCACCGTGCTCTCGCACGACATGGAAAACGATCCCGACGTGCTGTCGATGGTCGCCGCGTCAGCGGCGCTGACGCTGTCGGGCGCACCGTTCAAGGGACCGATCGGCGCCGCCCGCGTCGCCTTCAGCAACGACGAATACATCCTCAACCCGACGCTCGATGAAATGGCCGACACGCAGCTCGAGCTCGTCGTTGCCGGCACGACGGACGCGGTGCTGATGGTCGAATCGGAAGCCAAGGAGCTTTCCGAAGAGATCATGCTCGGCGCCGTGATGTTCGGTCACCGCCACTTCCAGCCGGTGATCAAGGCGATCATCGAGCTGGCCGAGAAGGCCGCCAAGGATCCGCGCGAAGTCACCACCATCGACAACAGCGCGATCGAGAAGGAAATGCTCGGCCTGATCGAGCAGGAGCTCCGCTCGGCCTACGCGATTCCCGTCAAGCAGGACCGCTACGCCGCGGTCGGCAAGGCCAAGGAAAAGGTGATCGCGCACTACTTCCCGGAAGGGCAGGAGCCGAAATACGACAAGCTGCGCATCGCCGGCGTGTTCAAGGAGCTCGAAGCCAAGATCGTGCGCTGGAACATCCTCGACACCGGCAAGCGCATCGACGGCCGCGACAGCAAGACCGTGCGCAACATCATCGCCGAAGTCGGCGTGCTGCCCCGCGCCCACGGCTCGGCGCTGTTCACCCGCGGTGAGACCCAGGCGATGGTCGTGACCACGCTCGGCACCGGCGAGGACGAGCAGTACATCGACGCGCTGTCGGGAACGTATAAAGAGACGTTCCTGCTGCACTACAATTTCCCGCCCTACTCGGTCGGTGAAACCGGACGCCTCGGCGGCACCAAGCGCCGCGAGGTCGGTCACGGCAAGCTGGCCTGGCGCGCGATCCATCCCGTGCTGCCGCCGCACCATGAATTCCCCTACACGGTGCGCGTGGTCTCCGAGATCACCGAATCCAACGGCTCGTCGTCGATGGCCTCGGTGTGCGGCGCCTCGCTGGCGCTGATGGATGCGGGCGTGCCGTTGAAGCGGCCGACCGCGGGCATCGCGATGGGCCTGATCCTGGAAGGTTCGCGCTTTGCGGTCTTGTCCGACATTCTCGGCGACGAGGATCATCTCGGCGACATGGACTTCAAGGTGGCCGGCACCGACCAGGGCATCACCTCGCTGCAGATGGACATCAAGATCGAGGGCATCACCGAGGAGATCATGAAGGTGGCGCTCGGCCAGGCCAGGGAAGGACGCATCCACATCCTCGGCGAAATGGCCAAGGCGCTGACCAACGCCCGCGCAGAGCTCGGCGAGTACGCGCCGCGCATCGAGACCTTCAAGATCGCAACCGACAAGATCCGCGAAGTGATCGGCACCGGCGGCAAGGTGATCCGCGAGATCGTCGAGAAGACCGGCGCCAAGGTCAACATCGAGGACGATGGTACGGTGAAGGTTGCCTCCAACGACGGCGAGGCGATGAAGGCCGCGATCAAGTGGATCAAGTCGATCGCCTCCGATCCGGAGATCGGCCAGATCTACGACGGCACTGTCGTAAAGGTGATGGAGTTCGGCGCCTTCGTGAACTTCTTCGGCGCCAAGGACGGTCTGGTCCACATCAGCCAGCTCGCTTCAGCGCGCGTGCAGAAGACCTCCGACGTCGTCAAGGAAGGTGACAAGGTCAAGGTCAAGCTGCTCGGCTTCGACGACCGCGGCAAGACGCGGCTGTCGATGAAGGCGGTCGATCAGACCACCGGCGACGACCTCGAGGCCAAGCAGAAGACCGAGGCCCCGGCCCCGCGCGAAGCGGCCGGCGAGTAAACATCGCTAGATTGTGAACAGGGGGCGGCCGAGAGGCCGCCCTTTTTTGTTGTTCGGCGGAGGTAGAATGCGCTGATCACGGATCTGTGCGATTCCGCCGCAGCCCGCAACGAAACCCGGCACGTACCCCGGTCCGTAGCTTGTCGCGCCAGCGCGCAGCGCCTCCACGGCGCAACGGTCCCGTCACAGGTACACGTTAAGTGTTCATTCACAGGTCAAGGAGAAATCGATGTCATCTATATCCCGGCGCCATTTGATGTTGGCTGCAACCGGCATTGCTGCCACGGCTGCAGCCCCACATATTGTATTCGCACAGGCCGCGGCTCCTGCCCCGGCCGCCGCCCCAACCGGTCCCTTCACGCTGCCGCCGCTGAATTATGCTTTCAACGTTTTCGAACCCCACATCGACGCCAAGACGATGGAAATCCATCACGATCGCCATCACGCGGCCTACGTCGCCAACCTCAACAACGTCGCCAAGAGCAATCCGCAATTGGGAACGGAGAAGATCGAGGACGTGCTCGGCAATCTGAATGCGCTCGACGACGGCATCAAGTTCACCGTCCGCAACAACCTCGGCGGCCACGCCAACCACACCATGTTCTGGGAGATCATGGGCCCGAACGGCGGCAAGCCCGAAGGCGAAGTGCTGGCCGCGATCGAGCGCGACCTCGGCGGCATGGAAAAATTCCAGAACGACTTCAATGCCGCGGGCGGCCGCCAGTTCGGCTCCGGCTGGGTGTTCGTGACCGTCACCAAGGACGGCAAGCTCGCGATCGAGACCCGCCCGAACCAGGACAGTCCGATCATGGACGGCAAGCGCGCGCTGATGGGCAACGACGTCTGGGAGCACGCTTACTATCTCAACTACCAGAACCGCCGCGCCGATTATCTCAAAGCGTGGTGGAATACGGTGAACTGGAACAAGATCGCCGAGCGTTATGCCGCGGCGAAGGCCGGCACACTCGGCGTGTGACCATGGTTTAACAGAAAAGAAAAAGGGCGGCCGTTGGGCCGCCCTTTATTTTTGTCAGTGCGTCTTTCACGAATCTCAGGCGACGTCGAACCGGTCGAGGTTCATCACCTTGGTCCACGCCGCCACAAAATCCTTGGCGAACTTTTCCTTCGAGTCGGCAGCCCCATAGACCTCCGCGAAGGCGCGGAGCTGCGCGTGCGAACCGAAGATCAGGTCGGCACGAGTGCCGGTCCACTTCACCGCATTGGTCTTGCGGTCGCGGCCCTCATACACGCCGCCGTCGGAGCCGGCGGGCTGCCACTGCGTGCCCATGTCGAGCAGATTGACGAAGAAGTCGTTCGTCAGCGTGCCCGGCTTGCTCGTGAAGACGCCGTGCTTCGATCCGCCGGCATTGGCGCCGAGAACGCGCAGGCCGCCGACGATCACCGTCATCTCCGGTCCCGTCAACCGCAGCAGTTGCGCGCGATCCACCAACGCCTCCTCAGGCGCCATGAACTGATGCTTCTTGCCGTTGACATAGTTGCGGAAGCCGTCGGAACGCGGCTCGAGCGGAGCAAAGGAATCGACGTCGGTCTGATCCTGCGACGCATCCATGCGGCCCGGCGTGAACGGCACATTCACGTCCAGCCCGGCGTCCTTGGCGGCCTTTTCGACCGCCGCGCAGCCGCCGAGAACGATCAGGTCGGCAAGCGAAACCTTCTTGCCGAATTCCTTCTGGATCGCTTCGAGCTTCGAGAGCACCGTCTTGAGCTCGGCCGGCTGGTTGACCTCCCAGTCCTTCTGCGGGCTCAGACGAATACGCGCACCGTTGGCGCCACCGCGCTTGTCGGAGCCGCGGAACGTCGAGGCAGACGCCCATGCGGCCGAGACGAGCTGCGACACCGACAGGCCGGAGCCAAGGATCTTCGCCTTCAGCGCGGCGATGTCCTGCTCGCCGATCAGCGGGTGATCGACCGCCGGGATCGGATCCTGCCAGATCAGCGTTTCCTTCGGCACCAGCGGGCCGAGGTAGCGCGCGATCGGACCCATGTCGCGGTGCGTGAGCTTGAACCAAGCCCGCGCAAACGCGTCGGCGAACTGGTCCGGATTCTCGTAGAAGCGCCGCGAGATCTTCTCGTAGGCGGGGTCGACACGCAGCGACAGGTCGGTGGTCAGCATGGTCGGCAGATGCTTCTTCGACTTGTCGAAGGCATCCGGGATCGAGGCTTCCGCGCCTTTCGCCTTCCACTGCTTGGCGCCGGCCGGGCTCTTGGTCAGCTCCCACTCGTATTCGAACAGGTTCTTGAAGAACAGGTTGCTCCATTGCGTCGGCGTCTGCGTCCAGGTCACTTCCGGGCCGCCGGTGATGGCGTCGGCGCCGATGCCGGTGCCGTACTTGCTCTTCCAGCCAAGGCCCTGATCCTCGATCGCGCCGCTTTCGGGATCCGGTCCGACCAGCGACGGATCACCGGCACCATGGGTCTTGCCGAAGGAGTGGCCGCCGGCAATCAGAGCTACGGTTTCCTCGTCGTTCATCGCCATGCGGAAGAACGTCTCGCGGATGTCCTTGGCGGCTGCGAGCGGGTCCGGATTGCCGTTCGGCCCTTCCGGATTGACATAGATGAGGCCCATCTGCACGGCGCCGAGCGGCTCCGCGAGCTGGCGTTCGCCGCTGTAGCGTTCGTCGCCGAGCCAGGTGCCCTCAGGGCCCCAGAACAGCTCCTCGGGCTCCCAGACGTCGATGCGGCCACCAGCAAACCCGAAAGTCTTGAAGCCCATCGATTCGAGCGCGACGTTGCCGGCGAGAATCATCAGGTCGGCCCACGAGATCTTGCGGCCATACTTCTGCTTGATCGGCCACAGCAGCCGGCGCGCCTTGTCGAGGTTGGCGTTGTCAGGCCAGCTGTTCAGCGGCGCAAAACGCTGCTGACCGGCGCCGGCGCCGCCGCGGCCGTCCGTGATGCGGTAGGTGCCCGCGCTGTGCCATGCCATGCGGATCATCAGGCCGCCATAGTGACCGAAGTCCGCCGGCCACCACTCCTGCGAGTCCGTCATCAACGCATGCAGGTCCTTGATCACGGCGTTGAGGTCGAGAGTCTTGAACTCCTTGGCGTAGTCGAACGTCTCGCCCATCGGATCGGACAACGCAGAATTGCGGTGCAGGATCGAAACGTCCAGCGCATCCGGCCACCAATCGCGGTTCATATGTCCGCGTGCGCCCGTGAACGGGCATTTTGTCTTATCGTCCATGATTGCCTCCTGAGGGACCGCCCCTACTAGAATTGGAAGCAATCTAAGCAGCGCTTTCCATCAGGTGAAGTTGATTTTAATGATCGATACGATAAGATATTCTGATGCTGCAAATAAGCATGCGACAGCTCCGCTACTTCGACGCGCTGGCGCGCCATGGCCATTTTGGACGCGCTGCGGACGCTTGCGCGATCTCGCAGCCGGCGCTGTCGATGCAGATCAAGGAAATGGAGGAGGCGCTGGGCGGCGTGCTGCTGGAACGCAGCGCGCGACAGGTCACACTGACGAAATTCGGCGAGGAAATCGTCCAGCGCGTCCGCGAAATCCTGCGCTCGGTCGATGAACTTGGCGATTTCGCGCGCGCCTCGCGCGACCGGCTGGCGGGCCGCCTGCGCATCGGCATGATTCCGACGATTGCGCCCTATCTGCTGCCGACGGTGATCGAAAACCTCGCGCGCCTGCATCCGGAACTCGACATTCACGTTCGCGAGACGCTGACGCCGAAGCTGATCAAGGAGGTGGTGGAGGGCCGGCTCGACACTGCCATCGTTGCCTTGCCGGTATCGGAACCTTCGCTGACCGAGGTCGCGTGCTTCACGGAAAATTTCCTGCTGGTCCGGCCGGGCGAGGACGAGGGCACGCCGGTTCCAAGCCATGAGACGCTGCGCGAGATGCGATTGCTGCTGCTGGAAGAGGGACATTGCTTCCGCGATCAGGCGCTGTCGTTCTGCAAAATGCAAACGCCGCCGCGGGAGGTGCTCGACGCAAGTTCGCTGTCGACGCTGGTCCAGATGGTCGGCGCCGGCATCGGCGTCACCCTGATCCCGGAAATGGCGGTGGCGGTGGAAACACGCTCGGCGCCGGTTTCGGTCGCCCGCTTCGAGAACCCGCAGCCGTCGCGAACCATCGGCATGGTCTGGCGCAAGACCAGCCCGCTGGGCGGACAGCTCCAGCAGATTTCCGAGGTGGTCTGCCTCTCCGCCGATGCGTTGCGCGAACGGCGTAATCGGGGAGCGTTCCTGCGAAAATCGCAGGCTTAGGAACTCTTGCCACACGGACAGTGTGACTCGCTGGGACACCCCACCCCTGCCCTCCCGCGCACGCGGGAGAGGGAGCCCAGCTCGTTCGCGGCCACCATCAGAGCCTTATCTTCAGCGCGAGCGATCCGGTCTGGTTGAGGAAGCCGGAGGGACTGGCCTGCAGGCCGTAGCGCACGCGGGACATACCAGTGCGAATTCGTCAGTGCGGCATCCCAGATCGCGGATTGCGCGAACGCCGCATTCCCCGCACTCGCCATGAGCGCACCGGCAGCAATCGTGAGCAGCCGCGAACCAACCTTCCCCCAGCCCGGCACGAGGCAACCTTTCCGCGCGTAATCGACGAATGCATCGCCCGCTATTTACTGCCGTATACGCCGGGCATGTTCGCTACATGCACCAGATGCGCCGTCATGTGTTCTCCCATATTCATGGGATGAGGATTTCCGGACCGCGCGCGATGAGACCGATGGAATTGAATCAAATGATCTGAAACACACAAAACGCCTTCGTCTTGCGGACGACATCGACACGTTCTAGTTACAACGCTCTCTGCTACTTCTTCCCTTTCTGCCGGGTTTCCAATGTTTCGAGTTTTCGCTGTCGCCATCCTGCTGTCGTGCTTTCCCGCCCTCTCATTCGCACAGACCGAGCCGGAGGCGACAACGCAACCCGCAGCACCGGCGGAGACAACGCAACCGGCAGCACCGGCTGCAACCACGCAGCCGCCAGCACCGGCGGCAAAAAAGCCCGCCGTCAAGAAAGTCGCCAGGAAGCCTGCGTCGAAGTCCAAAGCCGCCGCAGGGCCGGCCGACCCGGCCGAAAGCGGGCCTTGCCAGATCGGCGTGATTTCGGCGATCGGCGAGAAATTCGCGGTTCAGAAGGTTGGCATCACGATGTTCGGCAACGAGCTCACGGAAGTGCCGATCGACGCGTGGGGCCTCGATGATCTTGCGGTCGCCCGCGTCCGCGCGGCCGCTTCCGGAATGAACGTGCGGAAGGTCGCCTACGCGCAGGGCGCGTTCGAGCCCTATTACCATCCGCCGGCAAACCTGTTCCGGAACGGAGACGAAGACCTGACGGCGGTCGTCAGGCAGATCGCGGCAAGCGCACATTGCGCGCGCTATTTTGTATTCACCAGCTACGCTGGACAGCTCGAAGGCACCAACCAGAGCCTCCCCGGCATTGGCGTGCTTCTCCGCGGCGCGGGTGTCTTCAGCAATACGTCGCTGTTCGCCAATTTTACGTTGAGGGAGTTCGACGGCGAGAGCTACGCCATCAGCAAACGACCGATGGGAGACCTCGGCTCCATCCTGTCGAGGAGCTTCGGACGCCTCACGCAAGATCCGCTGACCAAGCTCGAGAAGGAAGACTTCCCTGCATCTCCGGCGGATGCGGTCAACAGCCCGCTCCTGCGCGATCATACCCGCGCCTTACTTGAGGACAGACTGGACAAGACGCTGGCCGCTCACCTCAAGCAAGAATGAGATCCGGCGGAGGAAACTGGCCAACTTCCGGCGCGTCCGGCGTTCCAGCGCGCGGAGAAGATCGCGGCGGGGTGAATGGCCCGGATACAAAATCGCGAAAACAACCCCATGCAAAGTAGAGCCGGGCGGCTCACGTAACGACGCGGGGATCTACATCCTGCGCATAGTCGACGCCGTCGACGCCAAATCCGAACAGGCGCAGGAACTGACTCTTGTATTCCGCAAGGTCGGCCAGTTCGCCGAGCGTTTCGGTGGTGAGCAGCGGCCACCGCCGCGACACTTCGGCCTGAACGTCGGGCGAAAGCTCCCAATCATCGACGCGAAGGCGCTGCGCCTCGTCGACTTCAGCACCCTTGCCGAGGCGCGTGCGGAACAGCCGATCGATCTGTTCGATGCATCCTTCGTGGAGCCCGCGTTGCTTCATGACCTTGAACAGCACCGTGCCGTAGAGCGGCACCACCGGAATCGCCGAGCTTGCCTGGGTGACGACAGCCTTCAGCGCCACTACACGAGCCGCGTCGTGGCCGAGCCGGCTGCGGATCTCTTCCGCCTTGCGGTCGAGATCGACCTTGGCGCGACCAAGCGTACCGTGCCAGTAGATCGGCCACGTCAGTTGACTGCCGATATAGGTGTAGTTCAGCGTCCGGAAGCCCGGCGCCAGCACACCGGCGTCCGCGAGCTGGTCGATCCAGCGCTTCCAGTCTTCGCCGCCCATCACCGCCACCGTGGCGGTCGCCTCATCCTCGCTCGCCGGCGCGATGGTCGTTTCGTAGACCTCACCGGTTTCCGTGTTGAGAGTCTTGATTTCGACGGGAGCGCCGAGCGGCTTGATCGCCGAGCGCCAGGTCTTGCCGGTGACCGGATCCGTGCGGACCGGAGCGGCCATGCTGTAGACCAGCATGTCCAGTTGTCCGAACTTTTCGCGGACGCGGTCGATGAAAGTCTGCTTCAACTCATCGGAAAACGCGTCGCCCTCGAGCGTGATGGGAGATCGTCCGATCTTCTCCGCCTCGATTTCGAAGGCGCGGTTGTTGTACCAGCCGGCGCTGCCGCTCTTGGTTGCCGAAGGCTCGCGCTCCAGCGACACACCAATGGTGTCCGCGCCTCCGGCGAAGGTCGCGACGATGCGGCTCGCGAGACCGTAACCCGTCGAGCAGCCGAGCACGGCGACGCGCTTGGGATACTCCGCAATCGGGCCGTTGCGCAGAACGTAAGCGATCTGCTCACGGACGTTTGCGGCGCAGCCTACCGGATGTGCCGTCGTGCAGATGAAGCCTCGCACGCGCGGTTCGATAATCATACCGCCCCCGTTTCGGATTGTGGCAAAGGTCCATGAGGACTTGCGACTGTCATGTAAGCCTTTTCAGTCATTTGCCAAGTCGTGTCAAACTCGGCGCTGCCGCGTCCGCTTGCTCAAAAACCTGCGGCGACGACGGCCTGCAGCAGTTTCGCGTTGCTATAGCCAATATCTTCACGCGTTAGTCCCATGCGCAAGATCACCAGTTTGCGCGAGGGGATGACTGCGATTGTCTGGCGAAGGTGCCCGTTCAACATGAACGTGTCGGCGGGAAGGTCAAATCCGAGGCCCCGGGCTAACCAAAGCTGGCCACGACCATAGACAGGACCGTGGCCCGCATCGGACGCAGGCGCGGGCGAGCGCATGTAATCGACGAACCCCGGCGGCAAAAGCTGCTGGCCGTTCCATTCTCCGCCGAGGCGCATAAATTCGCCGAACCGCGCCCAATCATGCGCATTAGCGTAGAGAAAAGCTTCGCCGAGGAATGTGCCAGACGGGTCGGATTCGAAAACGGCGCTGGTCATACCCAAGGGCTTGAACAATCGCGCCCGCGGAAAAGCCCGCGCATCCGCTCCGATCGCGTTCTGCCAAATCCGCGCCAACAGGACCGACGTTCCTGACCCATAATGAAATTTCGTCGCGGGCGCGGCGACGAGCGGTTTATCCCGCGCAAAAGCCGCCGCATCTTTCGCCAGGAACTCCATACGCGCGGCGTCGTTGACGAGGCCCTCGTCCTCGTTGAATTCCAGACCGCTGGACATGGCCATCAAGTCGGCCACGGAAATATTCGCGCGCGCGTCCTGGGCCCATTGCGGAAACAGACCCTTCTGATCCAGCGAAAGCTTGCCGTCCTTGATCGCCATTCCGACCAGCGCGGCATTGACGGTTTTGGTCATTGACCAGCCGTGCAAGGGCGTCGAGGCGTTGAAGCCTTCGCCATAGGTCTCGCCGACAATGCGCCCGTCATGGACGACGACGATAGCGCGCATCCCCGGTCCCTGAAGAACCGGATCGTTCAGCACCGCCCGCAAACGACGATCATCGGATAACTGCGTCGTCTCGCCGGCCGGCCAGAGCGCGTCAGCCTTCGCCAGCGGTAGCGACAGCGGAGTGGCGGCGCGGGCCGGCATTTCGTCTCTTGAAACCAGTGTGCAACCACGCCCCTCGGCATAGGCGGCGTAACGCTTCGCGAACAGGCCGAAGAGTGCAGCCTCGACACGCCGGTTGGCGCTATCGACGTCGATTTTCATGAATTTGACGATGCGACGTTCCGCAAACTGCACGTCGGTTCGAATCACCGCGTCCGCATCGCGTTTCGCGATGAATACATTCGAACAAACGGTTTTTGCTGCATAGGCGGAGGCGAGCGGCAACAATTCCGGACGAACAAAGGCGAGCCAGCCGCTCAGCGCCAAAATCGCCAGAAGTGGAATCGCTACGAGAAATTTGAATAGTCTTAGAACCCGACGCATGCTTCCCCGCCCTGTCGCAATGCCGGACATGAGCACCGAGCATGCCGGGCTGCTGCCCGGCCAGGCCCGATGACCAAGCTGGATCATTTTCGACGGATTTAGAAGGGGCGTCGGCTGGTCAAGATCCTTCCGGTTGCCTCGCGCCGGGCCATGCCGGCGCGAGAGCGCGGTGGACGCGGGCGATCACCGCTGGCCGAACTCGGTGAATCGAACGGCGCTGTTCGGATTGTAGCTGTGCCGTTCCTTCTCCTTGTCGCGTTGGTTGTCACCCGGCTGGTCCGGAGGGCTGGTGTCACCCCCGCCGCCATAGCCCAAAATCTCGACTATGATGATCGACGCCGCATCGGACTTGCCGCCCTGCGCCGGCACCTCGGTGCGCACGGCGCTGCCGGCGACGTTGCCGGCGGCGGTCAGCGCTGCGACCGGCGGGCCCTGCGTCACCGGGATGCCCACTGCCGTGCCGCCGACCTGGATGTTGAAGGCGTTGAGGATCTGCAGCGCGGTGAAGGTGGCGTTGCCGGCCACCCGGATGCCGGCCGCGCCGGCATCGATGGCGCCGTGCGGCGCGGTCAGGATCACGTTGCTCAGCGTCGGGTCCTGGCCGGGAAGCGAGAGCAGCGCGCCGATGCCGGCGCCGGTGACCAGCCCTGCCGGCGAGACCCGGCAATAGCCGTCGCTGTCGCAGATCAGTTTCAGCCCGGGATAGGCCGCCTTGCTCTTCGGTCCCTTGCCGGCGTTGAGATCGGCATTGGCCGAGAACATTTCGATGTTGCCGCCCTGCTCGGTGAAGATACGGCTCTGATAGACCAGCACGCTGCCGTCATTGTAGGTGCGGATCGTGCCGCCCTGCAGCGTGAGGATACCCTGCTGCGCGGGCGACAGCGTGTCGGCGCTGTTCGAACCGACATAGGCGTTGCCGCCGGGGCCGAACAGGTTGATGTCGCCGCCGGTCTGGGTCTCGACGAGCCCACGCGCCATGCGCAGGTCGCCGGTATGTTTGAGAACCGGGACCGCGCCGGTGCCGCCGGACGAGTTGTCGGTGTAGCCGAGCGAGGCCGGGAACAAGGTCGCGATCGCCTCATAGGCGCGCGCATATTTGCCGGCATAGGCGCTCGACGGATCATTGTAGTCGAGCCCGACCTGCTTGAGGAGCGCGAGGAAGCCGCGGTCGATCTCGAGCTTGAACGCCTGCTGCTGATGCTGCAGGCCGGCGAACTGCGCCGTCGTGAGATCGAAGCTCAGACCGGTGAGACCTGCCTTCGCGGCGAGCGCGGTGAGCTTGCCGTTGATGTCGGCCGAGGACATCGCCTTGAACACGTCAGCGGCTTCCGCCGGCGTCAGCGTCACGCTGACCTTCGGATCGGCGATGCCGGCCGCCTTGGCACGCGCGACGATCAGCCGGTCGACGAGCTGCTCGATCTGCGGAACGATGCCCGGGACCAGGTCGATGCCGCTCGCAGCCGCGGCGGCGGCATCGCCATATCTAGCGATGGCCGCCGCATAGTCGGTGCCGCCGGCGACGCCGTAGCGCAGCGTGATGTGGGCGTTCCCTGACGGCACGTCGAGTTTCGTCGGCAGAATGGTGAAGCCGCTGTTGGCGCCGTTGCCGATGGTGAAGATGCCACCGCCGAGATTGTCGGTCTTGCTGCCGGCGATGCTCGACCGTTCAAAGGTACTGAGCGGCCCGAGGTTGCGCCCGGCCTCGATCACGAAATTGCCCGGCCCGTAGAGCGCGAGTGTCGTTGCCTTGGAGATGGCCGGCTCGGCCGGGTTATTTCTGGCGAGGATATCGCGGCCGGCGACGATGCTTGTTATGTCGTCGTCGCTGTTGTTCTGCCCGATGAAGGTGAGGTCGACGATGTCGCGCCCCGCCCACACACGGGCCGGGCCGGTCAACGTATACGTACCCATGTCGATGTCCTCGCCGGCATAGATGAGCGCCGACGAGCCGTTGCCGCCGGTCATCGTGACACGGGCAGTGTTTACCGAAAACCCGTTGATGCTGCCGCCGGCGACGAGGCGGAGCGTGCTGTCCGGGGACGCATAGAGCTTGATGGCGCCGCCGTAGGACCGCAGATCGATGTCACCGGCCAGCGCGGTGACAGAGAGACTCGCAGCGATGACTCCGTTCGGTGTCCCGGGGGATGCCTGGTTGACGGACGTGTGCGCGAACAACGTGTCGGTGTAGCCGCCGCTGACATCCGACTGCCTCAGCGAATTCATGACGATCGATCCGCTGCGGCTCAGCAACGCCACGCCGCTGCTCGGCCCGTAGCTGTCGAATTGTGCGCCGATGGCGGATGGCAACGTCACAGTCGGGTCCTGCAGACCAACGGCAGGGCGTTTGATATTTCGGACGAAATCCTGGCGGAGCCGCGTCGGCTGGAAAATAGCTCCGAGATCGATGGAACCTGCCGCCTGCACGCCGATGAAGCCGTCCTGCACCGCGAGCAGCAGCGGCACCGACAACTTGGTCTGTCCAACGATCGCGAGATTGTCGCCGCCACCGGTCTGGTACACCGTCGCGTCGCTCATCACGCTGCCGCCGGCACGGATCATGCCCGTGCCGCGGCCGACGTAATAGACGCCCGAGAGCACGTCGTTGCCGGCCTCGACCAGTAGATTGCCGCCGCCATAGTAACGCGCGGTGGCCGCCGGCCCTCCCGCCGCCCGGCCGCCGGAATACTGGATGGTCTCGGGCAGCGAGACGGACACGTCTTTCACGTTGCGGCCGGCGTCCAGCGTGATGTTGCCGCCGCCGAGCGCGCCGAAGCCCTGGAAGAAGGTGCCGTAATTGACATAACTGGAATACTGCACGCCGCCGGCGGCGGGATCGAACGGCGCCACGGCATTGCCGGTCGATTTGCCGTTGACGTAGTACCAGCCGCTCCAGAACTGTCCGGTGGACACGCCGGCCGAGCTGCCGTTGTTCGAATACTGATTGCCGGTGTCCGTCGGCGTCTCGATGCCGATGATGTCGCGGCCGGCCGTGACCGTGATGTTGCCGCCGCCGGTCGCCCAGACCGGCCTGGTGATGAGCCCGTTGCTCACCGTCCCGTCCGGCAGGGTCGGCAGCGTCGGCGCGGTGAATCCGGCTGCGTTGTCGGCGACGTAGCCGGCCGTGTAGATCGTCCCCGGCGCGACATTGTCGAGGGTGGCGAAATCGCCCGCCGCCGCGATGGTGATCGCGCCGGTGCCGGTGCGCACCATGGTCGGCACCACGATGGTGTAGCCGCTCCTGAAGCTGTTGGCGTAGGACGTGTGCCCGTCGATGCTGACATTGCCGGTGACGGTCGGCGACAACGACGACAGTTGCACCACGGCAGCGGGATTGACCGACGAGGTGCCGTCGGCATTGAACCGCGCGCCTGCCACGAACTCGTAGGAGAAGCTGCCCTTGCCGCTCATCGCCGCCGTCATCAGATCGGCGGACGAGGTGGTGTTGTAATAGGCGACATTGCCGACGCTGTAGGTCGCCGGGTTGTTGGCGATAAAGTTCGAGGGCGGCGTCGGATTGGTGGTCAGAGAGGACACGTAGCCGGTCTGCACCGTCGTATAGGCTGAAGGCGCAAAGGGTGGCAACGGGGCGACGTTGAAAGCTCCTGCGGCGTTGGCAACATAGGTGCCAAAGTTGTCGAGTTTCGGGAGGCTCGTCAAAATCGGCCCGCCGCTGCCCACATATCCCGACAGGTTCAGCGTATTGAACAGATACGCCGTATATTGCGAGGCATAGTCGCCTCCCGTGGCCGTCGTGAAACCGTTTCCAGCATTGAAGCTGAGCCCGAGTCCGGCGCTGTTGTAGTAGCTGCTGCCCAGAGTAGGCGCGGCCGGAATGGCGATGCGGCTGAAGTCAAGCTGCCCACCGAAGAGGTAACTGTAGAAATCAGCGAGAAATTGGTACGGCAGATTGGTGCCGCCCGGGGTGCCACCCGTTGAAACCCCGCCCGAGATCGTGTTTTCGACGACCGTTGCTGCCGCGTAGGCATCGAACATGCGGATATATTGGCCATAATACTGATTATATTGGTCGATGACATCGGTCCCACAGGCGCCGCCATTGCAGCTCAGGATCGCGGGCGCCTGCAGCTTGAATTGCAGCGAACCGAAGACGCTGGTCGATATCCTGAAGAATCCGGCATCGGCGACAAACGTCCCTCCGGGGATCATTGGAATATTCGGATCGCCCGTAAAATCTCCCCAACTCATTCCCGATGCAAGAAAGTATTCGAGAAAGGCGTTCTTGTCGTAGAGCGGGACGCCGTCCGCCGTCAGCATGCCGAGATATGCGAGATAGTTATTCGAATTGGCCTCGGCGTTGTAGACTGACGCGGCGTCGGGAACACCGTTGCTGTAGACGTAGTTCGCGAAGAACCCGTCCGAGATCGTTGCATTGATCTTGACGTTGTTCGCGGCGCGCAGAACCAGCGTGCCGGGCTCGCGGCCGGTGGCGGTGCGATAGAGCAGATTGACGTTGCCGTTCGCATCGAAGCTGCCGGCGCCGAAATTCCAGTTGGAGGCGACGGTGATGTTGCCGTTGTTGATGCTCGTCGACGGGTTGACGAGATCGATCTCGGGCCGCAGGTGCAGGTTTGCGGACGGCATGGCCGTCTCGGTCGAACCTGTCCTCAGCTTCGCGCCGGCAAAGCTCGCCGCCACCGCGTTCGTATCGAACGGATCGTTGACGAAGTTCAGCAGCGTCTTCTGATAGAAGCCGACGTGCGGCAGATAGGCGCCGGCGGCGGGCGCGTCCGCCGTCGAGGCCGGATAGAGGCCATTGGTCGGGTTGACGATCTGCGTGCCGGCGGCGTTGAAGAAGCCGGCCGGATCGATGATGCCGTCGAAGTGCTTGTTCGGATCGGTGCTCGCGTCGGTGGTGCTCCATACCGCAAAGGCATTCAGCACCAGCGGATCGCCGCTCGCCGTGCCGTTCGCCATACCGTTCGCCTTGGCATTGGTGACGACGGTGCCATTGAAGCTGACATTGACGCCGCGGCTGGTCAGGATCGGCGCCCGCACGACGACGCTGCCGCCGGTGTTGTCGATGTCGGTGCCGCCCACGCCGCCCGAGACGTCGAAGATCGCACCGGCCGCGACCGTGACGGCGCCCGAGCCAGACACGTTCTGATAGCCATATTTGTTGTTGAGCGTGATGACGTTGCTCGCATCGCGGTCCGGCCTGCCCGTGGTGCCGAGCGTGATGGTGCCGCCGCGCTGCACCAGCGCGGCCGTGCCGTTGCCGTAGCTGGGGCTGTCGGCGTCGGGTGTCTTGTAGCGCGCAGAAAGCCTGGCATTGGCGCCGATGGTGACGCCGGAAGCGCCGGCTGTGCCGGCCGCCGCGGTCGACGAGCCGGCACCGAAGAGGCTGATCGATCCGCCGGACGCGGAGCTCGCGTCGATCGTGCCGTCGATGAAGATGCCGCCGGTGTTGGTGACGAGCAGCACTTTCTCCGACGTCAGTGTCTGACCGGCGCCGATGACGAGATCACCCTGCCCGAGGCTGACCTCGAAGCTGCGGGAAAAGCCTGCGCCAAGCGGCAGTCCGCCGTCGAGACGGCTGGCGATCAGCGCGAGTTCGCCGCCGAGATCGCCGTAACGCGCCGCGCCCTTGAGCGCGCCGCCAAGACTTGCCGTGTCGCCGGCAAAGATCGAGAGCGAGCCGGCATAGCCCGAACCGGCACCCGAAACATCGACCGTGGTCCCTGCGCCAAGCTTCACGCTGCCGACGTCGGCATAGAGGCGGATGGTGCCGGCCGGCGTGTCCTGGATGAGGTCGCCGAAGGTGATGCGGGTTCCGGCGGCGGTGACGATCGCATCGCCGGAGAGCTCGAGATCGCCGGTCGTGGCCTCGAGGGTGAGCGAACCGCCGGGCGCGGCGATGGTCCCGTTCACGCCGACCGAAGCACCCCTGAGCGCGAGGCTGCCGCCGATGACGGTCGGATCGAGATCGGGCGCCGTTCCCGCCCCGCGCGTGAGCGACAGCGCGCCGGTCGTGACCAGGGATTGCGAGGTCTGGCCGGCAACGAGGAACAGCGGCGCGGTCAGCGTCACGGCAGCCGCCTTGGCGTCGAGGGCGCCGTTGCCGCTGAACAGCACCTTGGTTCCCGCCGTGCCGGTCACGCTGGCGAAGCCGGCGAGAATCTTGGCGCCGGCGCCAAAGGTGAGCGTGTCGCTCGCATCGAGCGCGAGGCTGCCGCCCGAACCGCCGGTATTGGCGCCGGAAGTGTTGGCGGTGCGGGCGGTGCTGACGAGGACGATGTTCTTCGCCGCGATGATGCTGGCGCCGCCGTCGCTGTAGAGACCGGCGCCATCGAGCGTGATGGTGCCGATCGGATTGTCGGCGCTGCCGAAGGTGTGGCTGCCATAGACGTTGAACACCGAAGCCGAGCGCAGGCGCACGTTATCGGCACCGGCGAAGTTGGCGATCAGATCGGCGCTGAGGACTAATCCGCCCGCGCCGCCGCCGAGGTTGACGATGCTGCCGGAGAGATCGTAGTTCCTGGCCGAGAGACGGGCGCTGAGAGGAACGGTCGTGGTGCCGCTGGAGTCGAGCGTCAGCGTGTTGCCCGACAGCGTCACGCCGGCCCCGATCGCGAGATTGCCGCGGGCCACCGTGGATGCGGGGCCGGTCGGCGCCGGCGTAGTCTGCGGCGCCTGGTAGACGCCCGGCACGAAATGGCGGACGATATCGACGAGGCCGCCATTGGAGACGCGCAGCAGTGCACCGTCGCCGCTGATTCCCGCCGTATAGCCGGTGAGATTGCTGCTGGAATCGAACTTGGCGACCGGATCGGCGCCGAACACCAGCGCCGCGGTGGAACGGCCGGCGACCGCGCCCTTTGCGATGATGACGCTGCCGGCATCGACGACGACGCCGCGCACCGAGGCGCTCGCGCTCGTCGGCGCCAGCGCGGTGAACATGAGCTCGGGGCCCGTCAGCGCATGGGCGGCGTCGGTGGCGATCTCGACATTGGCCGCCGTCGCGTTGATCCGCGTACCTTCGGTGGAGTTGCTGCGATAGCCGCCGATCAGCGTGCTCTCGATGCCGAGATTGCTCAGCATGTCGGCGTCAACGAACAGATAGCCGGCGTAAGCGGCGTTGGGCGTGAAGGCGCCGTTCGCGACCGTGCCGAAATTGCCGAGCTGATCGGACGCGGCGACGACGAGATTGGTGCCGGTGATGTCGAGCTGGCCGCCGAGGCCGCCCTCGGCCGGCGTGAAACGATTGGTGGCGTTGAGCACGAGCGAGGTGCCGGCCGTCAGCACCATGCGCGCGGCGTCAACTGCAAGCCGTGGCGTCGCTGCGCCGGTGGCGGCGGCAAGCGCGGTGAAATAGCCGGTCCCCTGGTTGATATTGATCTCGGTATATCTGGTCCAGACCGCGTTCGACTGGATCTGCAGCAGCGCGGTCTGCGAGGACTGCGAGCCGCTGATGGCGTTGCCGAGCACGCCGGCCATGTAGACCGAGCTGTCTGGCATGGTGGTGGTTCTGGCCTGCGGATTGGCGTCGGCGGAGACCACGACGACGCGATAGGCGCCGGGCAGCGTCGCGTATTCGGCGGGCAGCAGCGTGTAGGTGCCCCCCGGGATGCCGTTGCCGCCGGCGATCGTGACGGTCGAGCCGGCCGCGACCTTGGTGGTGAAGGTCGGATCGGACGGGGCGAGCGAGGCATTATAGCCCGGCACCAGCGCGTAGACGGTCTGCGATGTGGTGGTGAGGACGTTGCGCGAGCCGCCGGTGCCGGGGACGTATTCGGTAGCGTAGACGTCGCCGCCGCCGCTGCCGTCGATCAACGCGCCGGATTGGGTTTCGATACTGGATCCGCCGAACACGACGAGCTTGGCCGGCGGGCCCTTGAGCACCGTGTTGTTGAAGGTCCAGTCGGTGCCGTCGGTGGTCGTGCCGTAGGGGATCATCAGCCCATCGGCCGAGACCGAGGTCAGGCTGCCGGGCTTCAGCGTGACGCTGTCGGTCGCGACCGTCGTAATGCGCGGGCCGAACAGGGCGAACCCGCCAGTGGCGGATTGCACCGGATCATATGGATTGTTCCCCGTGCCATAGATGGTAAAGACGCCGGGCAGGCTCTGTCCGGTGCCGAAGCCGAGCTGGATGGTGCCGAGCGGCGCGTAGAGCGCCCCGCCCTGCACGATGGTCTTGGCGTCGACGATGATGGCGCCACCGGCCGACAGCGGGGTCACGGGCGCCGCGCCGTTCGAGGCGAAGGTGATGGTGCTGTGGGTGCCGGCGGCGCCCGAAGGCGCGAGGCCGAGCGACATCAGCAGATAGGCGGTGCCGGTCGTGGGATAGATCTCGCGCGCCGTGATATTGAGATTGTCGGCAACGAGGAACGCGCCGACAAAGGGGATGCCGCCATAGCCGTTGTTGGTGTAGCCTTGTGTGATCGATGGGTTGTATGTGCCGGTCAGGCGGACATCGCCGTCGCTGACAAGATTGACATTGTTGGCGTTCCTGACCATCGGCGTACCGACGAGGTCGATGCCCTCCCTCCCCTTCAGCGTCAGCGTGCCGTCGGCGAGCGTCGGCGAAATCGAATTGTTGTTTGAGGCGCTGCCCTGGAAGCGGATGTAGCCGGCCTCGAGCGTGACGTTCGTGGCGCCGATCGACGGAATGCAACTGGCGGCCGGTGCGCAGCCGGCGACGCTGTAGGCGGCGGGATTGAACACGCCTTGCGGCAACAGCGTCGTGGCGTAGTTGGTATTGTCGATCAGCAGCGAGCCCGGGAGCTTGATGGCGACATTGCCGCTGAAAGCGAGCGGGCCCGAGAACGACACCGTGTCGAGGCCGCTGGCGTTGATGGTGTCGGCGGCGATGATGACGCTCTTGGGCGCGATCGCGATCCTCCAATTGGAGTAGGAGGTGGAAGTCCGGGGGCCGTTCGCCCCGGCGATATTGACGCGCATCGTCCTTGAGCCGGCGTCGTAGGCCAAAACCGTGCCGACCATGGTGTGGGTGCGGCCACTGCCGTCCACGGTGGTGAGCGTGACGTATTCGCCGCCGAGGATGGGGGAGCCGGACGGTGGCGCGATGACGAAGCTTTCAATGCCGTTGCCGGTGACCACATTGCTGGTCGTTGACGTGGTGGTCTGGACGCCGGCGGCGTTGAGCAGGAGACCCTCGATGAATCCCGCGATCGTGGTCGGCGTGCCCTGCCCGGCGACGCCGTCCGCCAGGGCACCGCCGCTCTGGGCGACGAGGATCGAGCCGCCGCTGATACCGGATACCGAAACAGCCAACGTGCCGCCCGCGGCCGAGGGGCTGCCGCCGGCAGCCTTGATGGTGCCCCCGAAATAAACCGAGGTGCCGCTGATCGACAGGCTGCCGCCGTCGCTCCAGATCTGCCGGCTGGCGATGTGACGCGCGCTCGCGCCCGTGCCGGTGACGGGCAGTTCGACTGTGCTGCTGGCGCCCGAGATGTCGAGGACTGCGCCGTCGCGCACGACGATGTTGCCGCTCGACAGCGTGATCGAACCGCCCTTGAGCACGCTTCCGGTTGAATACGTCGCGACGCGCGGATTGGGCACGTAAGCGCCGGAGACGTCGAGCACCGCGTCGGCGCCGATCCAGGCATATTGAGACGTCACGGCAATGCTGCCGCCGTGGGCGGTGATATCGCCGAGCACGATGGCGGCGCCGCTGCCGCCGAGGCTGACATTGGCGAGCGGATCGCCGACGATGGAGGCGCCCGCGTCGATCAGCAGCATCCCCTGCGCGCCGCGGTCGGCGGCGGCTTCAAAGTTGTAGACGTTCTGCGTCAGCGCCAGATCGACGGCGTGGCGCAGGCCGTCGGGCAGATAACCGAACACGGCAAAATCGCGCAGCCGCGCGCCCGTCGCCGGCAGCACCGTCGGCGCCGCGTAATTTTTCTGCTTGAGGACGACAGTCGTGCCTGAAGTCACCGTGGTGGAGCCATAGGTGCTGGTGAGCTTGAAGCTGGAAAAGCCGCTGTCGGTGAAGAACGAGGTCGGCAGCACCACGGTGCCTGCGTCGGCGCCCGTCCCGATCGAGGTGATCCGGTTCGCCTGTCCGTCAATGACGATCTGCGGCGCCTGCAGCGCGAAGGTGCCGCCCTGTGACAGGCCGCCGGCATAGATCGCGCCGTCCATGACGACGTCGGCATTGGCCGCCGCGATCGGCGCGTAGACCGGGACGGAGGACCGCGGCGAGTGCGGATCGACGATGTCGCTGAGCCACGTCCCGGCATAGGTCGAGAGCGACAGATTGCCGCCCTTGCCCTTGGGCAGGCCGTCCGAGCCGGCGGCGAGCTTGCCGTTGGTGCCGACATAACCGCCACTCGACACGTCGATGACGCTGCCCGCCGACAGGATGATCGAGGGGCTCAGATCCTCGGTGAGGATGAGGTCGTTTGTACTACCGGGGATGTCCCTGCTGAGATTGTAGGTGCTCAGCGAGACGCTGCCGCCATTGATATTGAGCGCGCCGGCGGCCCCGACGGCGCTATTGCCGGAATCGTTCACCCACCGCCCGCTGACGTCGAGAAGGGCGTGGCTGCCGAGCACGAGATTGGGCAGGAACTTGGTCCCGGCAGCGGCCTGCGCTCCGGTCAGGGTGATGCTGCCGCCGCGCGCCGTCAGGGTGCCGTCGATCGTGCTGACGCTGCCAAGCTTGATGCTGCCGCCGTCCAGCACCGACAGGCTCGCGCCCTGCGCCATCGAGAGCGTGTCGGCGCCGGTGATCGTGATCGACCCGAGACCGTAGGCCGTGAGCCGGTCGGTCGCGTAGGTGATGACAGACGTGGCTTGTCCGGATGTGGCGCTCTTGGCGGCCGGCAGCACCAGGGAGGAAGCGAACGAGAAATCCGGACCCAGCACATTGGGGGCCGATGCCGCAAGCACGACCACGCTATGGGGGCTGCTGCTGTCGATGCCATGGGCGAGCAAGTTGATCGAAAGGGCGGCGCCCTGCGGCAACTGATCGGGCGTCGCCTGCGCGCCGCCGGTACCGGTGCCGGCCTGGCCGAGCGCGCGCTGGTGTTCACCGATGACGACCTCGGCGACGATATCGCCCTCGAGGATCGGGGTCGCCGCTGCAATGGAGATGTTGCCGGCACTAATGCCGTTGACATAGCCCGGCTTGTCATAGCCGCCGCTGCGCAACGGACTGGTCCACGTCTCGCTCACGCCCCCATGCATATGCGTGACCGTGAACTGCCCAGCGATTCCATTGTAAGATATGAACGGATTGGCCGACCCGATGTCGTAGACGCGCCCGTCCGCGCCGGCCAGTATGGTGGTGGCGACGCGGGCTCCGGTGTATTGGATCGTTCCGCCTGAGACATTGACCACCGCCCCCGCAGCCTGCGCGAAATCCACGAAGCCGGCCGCGCCCGGACCGTTGCCGATGCTAGCGGCTCCGCCGAAGGTCAGCGAACCGCCTTTGGTGAGGAGCTGGTCGATGCCCTGGGTGACATTGGCGAGGTAGCCGGCGCCGGACGAGGCGAACAGCGGCGAGCCGACCCAGGTCTCGCCGTCGGCGCGCGTTCCGGTCCGGGTCAGATCGATGGTGACCGTCTTGCCGATCAGGCTCTGCGCCAGCGGCGAGTCGGCGACATCGTTGGCGGTGACCTTGAAGGTGTAGAGATAATCGCGGACCGAACGCGTCGCCGTCAGGCCCGACAGGTCGATGACGCTGCCGCTTTCCAGAACGACGCGGCCGTTCGGTGGCGGCGGCCCATTGTCCGACTGACCTTGCCCCTGCGCCGTCACCACCATCGACGCCGACGGCGCCAGGACCCACGAGCCCGACTGGAAATCCACATAAGCCCCGGCGACATCGATGCGCGGCGGCGTGAAGTTCGCCAGCGACGCGGCATCGGATGGAATCGACTCGCCATTCTCTTCCGGCAGGATCGTGGTCAGGCTCCGCGGCCCGAACAGCACCTGATTGCCGGTACCCGCACCGCTCGCGACGACCGAGATCGAGCCCGCCCGGGTGATGCTGGTCGTCGCCTCCGCGAGCCCGAATTGTCCGGCGGCATCGCCCATCAGGCTGATATCGCCGCGCCGTGAGACGAGCACGCCGCCGGCCTCATTGAGCGCCAGCGCCCCGCCGCTCACCGCCGGCGGCGTGTACTGCAGCGCTCCGAAAGCGCTGGACACGGCGAGAACGATATTCCTGGTCTGGGTCGAGTTGAGTGCGGGCTCGGCGATCTGCACGCTCGGGCCCGCCGCGAGGATGATCTGCCCCGCCGAGGTGGTGATGGAGCCGGCATTGGTGACCCGCGGGCCCAGCAGGGCGACGAAGCCGCCATTGTCGAAGCCGCTCACATCCGTGCTGATGATCGCACCCGCCTCGACGCGGATACCGCTGTTGCTCTGCCCGGGAATGAGACCGGCGGAGAACAGCACCGTCTTGCCGGTGCCGCTCAAGCTCCCGTTGTACGTGGTAAAGACCGGGTCACCGCCAAATATGCCGTTGTTCAGGAACTTGGTGTTGGCATTCGCCTCGTCCGACGGCGCGAGGATCAGCGCGCCATTCGGCGCCGTCCGGGTCAGTCCGTCCACCGTGATCGGCACATAGGCGTTGCCGCTCGCCTTGAAGGCGCCGTTGGCCGTGTTGACCAGGCTGTTGAAGTCCATCGCCGCGGCGATCAGCGTATGGACGTTGATCTGGCTGGTGCCGCTGAAGATGATGCCGTTCGGATTGATCAACAGCACCGTGCCTTCGGCCTTGATCTGGCCCTGGATCTGGCTCGGGCTTCCGGCCGCGTCGATGCGGTTCAGCACCACCCATGAATTGCCGACGTCCGAATTGCCGGCGCTCTGATTGAAATAGACCGTGGTGTCGCGGCCGACATTGAACTGCTGCCAGGTCGCAACCGCCCGCTGCGAGGTCTGGGTCAGCGTCACCGTGGTGTGGCCGTTGCTCGTGCTCTGGCTTGGTGCGCTGATGTTCTGCCACAGGGTGGTGTCGCCCGCGATCACCCTGGGATCGACGATCAAACCGCCCGCCGACAGCCCGTTGGTTACATTGGTGGACGTCGCGCCCGCCGCCGCACGCGCCGCGTCCTGCGCCGCCCTGAGCGCCTGGATTGCCTGCGTCGCCCTGGTCAGCGATGCCGCGCTCTGCCTGGCGATCGCTGCCGCCGTCGCCGATGCCGCAGCCGCCGCCTCGCTCGCCGCGGTTGCGGCCGAGGTCGCGACCGGCGGGGCGCCGACCTGACGGGCCAGCGCTGGCGGCGCGGCCAGCAGCAGCGTCAGCACGCTGGTGCCTGCGAGCAACGCGCGGGCATGTCGCCGGGCAAGCGGAAACCGGAACGAACGATCTTGAAACGACATGAATTTGCTCTCGCGGCGAGTGGTCAGGCGCGGGCCGTAGGGCCCCTTCGCCGCTATGACGAACCAGCCATGGCGAAAGCGAAACGCTTCGTCGAAGATTTCTTGATCGGCGCCGGCTCGGCGGGCGGAGATGCCAGAACCTAGAGCGAGATGACTTTCTTCGAGAAGTCATCTCGCTCTGTCTCTTTGATTTGAGCATAATCTTATCGGAAAACCGGTACCCACTTTTCCGGATCATGCTCTAGGCGCTCAGCACCACCACGCCGCCGGGGAGCCTCACGACTTTGGCGCGAAAAACCAATTGGATCTGGGTGATGGCATCGTCGAGACGGTCGAGCTTGAAACGCGCCGTGACCAGACGCCGTTCGAGGTCCGCACTGGTCACGATGATCCGACCGGGCCAATAACGGTTGACTTCCGCGATGACCCGGCCAAGCGGTTCGTTGTGAAAATTCAGAATGCCGTTCTGCCACGCCGTGACCAGCGCAGGATCGATTTCGGCCGCGGGGCCGAGCCCGGCCTCGGCGTAGGAGACCTGCTGGCCGTGCGAAAGGGTCACGGGACGTCCGCGGTGCTCGACCAGTACCGTGCCATTCACGCAGGTGACGCACACCGAAGCTCCGGTGCGCCGCATGTTGAATGTGGCATTGCTCGCCGTGGCAGTTCCGTCGCCGGCGAGCGCCACGATCGATCGCGACGCGCTGGAAGAAGTTGCAATCGCGGCCTCTCCCGCAATCAGCTGGATCCGTTCGACGCCGTCCCCCGTCGAACTGATATCGATGCTGGTCTGGGTGTTCATTTCGATCGTCGCACCTCCGCTTGTCATGACCCGCCGTTGCTGGCCGGTCGCGGTGCGATAATCGGACGACAGTTCGGACAAGGAAGGCCATAGGCCGAGCGGAGGCCGAACGACGAGGTAGGCGGCGCTCGCAGCGAGCGCGCCGCCCAGGACGGCACGCCGTCCTGGACGCATCGTGCCCGATAACGACCGGGCACCGGGGCTCATTTGCTGTCGTAAAGGTGCTTGCTGTCGCGAAGCGGTTTCGGCGACCGGTTTGAGCGTATGCCATAGCTTTCCGGCTTCCCTGAAAGCGGCTTCGTTGGCCGGGCTCCGCGCGCGCCATTCCGCCAGACCCTGCAATTGATCCGTCGTCACCTCGCCCGAGGTCAGACGGGTCAGCCATTCGAAGGCCTCGTCCTCGCGCTCGGATATCGCTTTCTGGTCGTCGGAATTGCTCATGTTGCGGACATATCGCTCACGCCGATGGCCTTCCACCCGCGATCGCTGGCTACCTCTCTCCTATGACGTTTGCCGGCGGCCAAAGCGAACGGCTGCGTCCTAATTTTTGTCAAGGCGGTCTCTGCAATATTTTAGCGCGGATTTGAGCTCGATCTGAACCATCCGTTTCGAGATGCCGTACCGATCCGCAATCTTCTGATGCGGCTCCTCGTCCAGCCGCGCCGCAATCAGGATCGCCCGCCGACGTTCGGAAAGCTCGCTGAGCGCTTCCTGCAGCAGCGCCAGGTCACGACGCTTTTCCAGCGTGTCTGCCTGGTTCGGCGCCTCGTCGATGAGTTCATCGAGGATCGCGTTGACGTCGGACCTGCGCGCCAGGCGCGTTTCGAGGCGCTGGCGATCGGTCGCGAGATTCCACACCACGCGCGCGAGATAAGCGTCCGGGTTGCGCATGACGGCGATATCGTCAATGCGGTCGAGGCGAAGCCAGGTTTCGTGCAAGGTCTCGCGCGCGAGCTCTTCGGAGCCGAGACGGCGCGTCAGCAGGATCCTCAGGTCGTCGTAGCGCTCGACCAGCCGTCGCCGCAGCGCCCCCCAGGCCGTTTCAGTCATGATGCGACCGGTCCATCAACGGCCCGCCTGCATGCGGTCAGCCGAAATACAGTCTCCGGTTACGTCAGGCGACCGTGGCGAAATGACCATGGTGATCGGCTGAGGCAATTGTGGAGGCGGCGTTTCACCCACGTTTAGGTGTTGAACCGCAGCGACGATCTCGGCGTCGCGCTCCAGGTTGCCGGTGGAATCGATCAAGGACGTCCGTTCGATACTGCCCGCTGGACCAACCGAAAACCTCAGCGCGATCTGGTATTCTCCCGGACGTGTGGCAGCACGTCTGCAAAGCCGTTCGAGCAGGCTCGCCTGCAAGATACCGAGGAAACGGGTGAATTTGGCGGCCTCCGCGGGCAAACCACCGCTATCAGCGCCCGCAGGCAATCCGGCATCATTGCGGGCCGCCAGCGAGAACGACTCTTCGGTCGGACGCCAGGCGATCAGCCCGGTTCCGGCAAGCATCGCATCAAGCGCGGCCGGAGCGGTCAAAATGCCTCGAACTTTCGCGGAGTGGCGCCCCGACGTCAGAGACGTCTCGTAGAGGACCTGCACGTTACTGATCGAGCTGAAAGTGGCGAGCGCCGCTTCCAGCGGTTGCGGCGCGATGTCGAATGCGAAGGATGGCGCTTTCGGCTCACCCGATGATTCTGCGGCTCGCGCCAGCGGGTGCATCGCAACCGCGCCGGCCACACAAGCGGCAAAGAGCAGCGAGTCCCCGCACGGGCGGCTGGAGGTCGGTCGCATCGATGTATTGGAACGCGATGTGAGAGACACGGGACCTTCTATCCGCGTCGTTGGCTACAAGCCACCGTCACCGGGAGCAACTGGTCGGCTATCCGACCACCGGTAAAGTCTTAGTATGACAGCTGTGTGAGGCCGGGCGCAGCGCGCCGGCTCAAGCTGCCAACACCCAAGGACGACGGGAAGAAGTGCATTCGGATGGTGCCAACCTCGCCGATGGCGGCGCAGCCGGCGAGAGTGAATACGGCGGCGGAGCGGTACCGACTTGTCACCGGCAACGCCGCTATTCCAGAAACTCTCGCAAGTTTTGCTGACGTTTCGCAGCTATTGCCGGCCTCTCGCCGCAGGCGAGGGAGACGCAAAAACCAAATTACGCATCCATCCGCTTGAACACCAGCGTGGCGTTGGTGCCGCCGAAGCCGAATGAGTTCGACAGCACGGTGCCGAGCTTGGCGTTGTCGATGCGCTTGCGCACGATCGGCATGTCGGCAAACACCGGATCGAGTTCGGTGATATGGGCGCTTTCGCAGACAAAACCGTTGTTCATCATCAGGAGCGAATAGATCGCCTCCTGCACGCCGGTGGCGCCGAGCGAGTGGCCGGTCAGCGCCTTGGTCGCCGAGATCGGCGGACACTTTTCGCCGGTGCCGAACACCTTGCGGATCGCCTCGATCTCCGGCGGATCGCCGGCGGGCGTCGAGGTCGCGTGCGGATTGATGTAGTCGATCGGTGTCTTCACCGTCGCGAGCGCCATGCGCATGCAGCGCTCGGCGCCTTCGCCCGACGGCGCGACCATGTCGTAACCATCTGACGTCGCGCCATAGCCGACCACTTCGGCATAGATGCGCGCGCCGCGCGCCTTGGCGTGCTCGAGTTCTTCCAGCACCACGACGCCGGCGCCGCCCGCGATCACGAAGCCGTCGCGGCTGATGTCGTAGGGGCGCGAGGCGGTGGCGGGCGTATCGTTGTATTTCGAGGACATCGCGCCCATCGCGTCGAACAGCACCGACAGCGACCAGTCGAGTTCCTCGCAGCCGCCGGCGAAGATCACGTCCTGTTTGCCGATCTGGATCGTCTCATAGGCATTGCCGATGCAATGGTTCGAGGTCGCGCAGGCCGACGAGATCGAATAATTGACGCCCTTGATCTTGAACCAGGTGGCAAGCGTAGCCGATGCCGTGGACGACATCGCCTTCGGCACCGCGAACGGACCGACGCGCTTCGGGCCCTTGGTGCGGGTGATGTCGGCGGATTCGACAATGGTGCGCGCCGATGGCCCGCCGGAGCCCATGATGATACCGGTGCGGACGTCGGTTACTTCGTCCGGCGTCAGTCCGGAATCCTGGATCGCCTGCTCCATGGCGATGTGATTCCACGCCGCGCCCTCGGCCAGGAAGCGCATCGCGCGGCGGTCGATGACGTCGGCCGGATTGACGGTCGGGGCGCCATGCACCTGCGAACGAAAACCCATCTCGGCATATTTCTCGGCGCGCTTGATGCCGGATTTCGCGTCGTGAAGGCTCGCAAGCACTTCCTGGGTGTTACTTCCGATGGACGAGACAATACCCATCCCCGTGATGACAACCCGCCTCATATTCGCCTCGCCTGTCGTTCCAGTTTGTATGTGTGAGTGGGAAAGGCCCGCGTTCAACCGAACGCCGCCTGACCGGCCGCAGCGCGAAACTACGCTTTCGGCAACGCGGCACCCTGCTTCAAGAGCCCCACTCGCAAATCCTTGGCGCGATAGATAATCTCGTCATCGGCCGAAATCCAGCCGTCCGCGATGCCAAGCCATAGCTTTAGCCGCATCACGCGCTTGATGTCGACGTTGTACACAATCTTGCGCACGTTCGGCATGACCTGGCCCGAAAACTTCAAGTCACCGAGGCCGAGCGCCCGGCCGCGACCCTCGCCGCCGACCCAGCCGAGGTAAAAGCCAACCATCTGCCAGAGCGCATCGAGACCGAGACAGCCGGGCATCACCGGATCGTTCTTGAAATGGCAGCCGAAGAACCAGAGGTCCGGATTCACATTGAGTTCAGCCCGCACCATGCCCTTGCCGTATTGGCCTCCGGTCTCGGAGATCTCGGTGATGCGGTCGAACATCAACATCGGCGGCAGCGGCAATTGGGCATTGCCGGGCCCAAACAGCTCGCCACGGCCGCATGCCAGCAAATCCTCGTATTCATAACCGCCACGCCGATCCAGCATTGTCATTGAGCCTCTCTTAAGATGTCCCGATGGAGCGCTTTCGAACGAACCGGACCGGATTCCCTACGGGAAAATCCGTGATTCCCGCAAATTGGCGCTACTTGGGGAGCGATCGGCGTTAAACCCTGCCGAAATCGCATATGTGGTCCGCGCGTTCTGTAACATAGGCTTGCGGGCCCGGCAAAGCACCGGAAATGAGGAAAACGCCCTGTTTCCAACGGTTGTTCCCGCTTAACCCTGGGCCAGTTCTAGTTGCGAAAAACTTGCATCTACCTGATTTCCTTTTATATTGGGCAAGAATATTACCCTGTTTGTGCGCGTGTGGTGCCTGAAAGTGGACATGAACGACCAAGCCTCGCCCCAGAACGACGACGGTATTGATCCGGCAGCCCGGGCCGCCGGCCATCAGCCGGCGTTGACCGGATGTCCGTGGCACGACGTCAACGAAATGCTGCAAGCCGCAGGGCTAAGGCCCACGCGTCAGCGCATGGCGCTGGGCTGGCTGCTGTTCGGCAAGGGCGCCCGGCATTTGACCGCGGAAATGCTCTACGAGGAAGCGACGCTGGCCAAGGTTCCGGTGTCGCTCGCCACCGTGTACAACACGCTCAACCAGCTCACTGACGCTGGCCTGCTGCGGCAGGTTTCGGTTGACGGCACCAAGACCTATTTCGATACCAACGTCACCGCGCATCATCACTTCTATCTCGAGAACAACCACGAGCTGGTCGACATCCCCGATCCGCATCTGGTGCTGTCGAAGATGCCCGATGTGCCGGAGGGCTACGAGATCGCCCGCGTCGACATGGTCGTGCGGCTGCGCAAGAAGCGCTGATTTTTCCGAACTGCTGATTGTCATTCCGGGGCGATGCGTCAGCATCGAACCCGGAATCTCGAGATTCTCAGGTGCGCAAGTGCGCACCATAGTTCGATGCGAACGCATCGCCCCGGAATGACGGTGCGCGTCAATCCACCTTCTCGTCGGCGTAAACGCCCCACAGGCGCTGCTGCTCGATCCAGCCGTCAAAACCGCTGCCGATGACGCGGCACCAGCCGGCGGAGCATTTCTTGACCTGCGCCACGACGCCGGCCTGCAGGCGGGCCGCCACCGCGCTGGCCGGATCGGCGCGATCATAGAGCGTCGCCAGTTCGTCCTTGGTTTTCATGGTGACCACCGCGGTGCGGCGGCCGGACAGCAGCGAATGATAGACCCAGCCCTCGGCGCCTTCGGAATCGCGCACGCGGCGCCAGTTTTCGAACTCGGCGGTAATTTCCACCGGCAGGCCCGAACGGGTGTAGACCCAGGCAACGTCGTTGTCCTTGGTCGGACCGGCCCTGACATTCACATGGTCGGATTTGAGGCTGACGTAGCGCGGCACCGGCAGGCCGCTGGTGGTGATGGCCGAATCCTTGGCCGAAAATCCTGTGCTGACGGAAGCGACAAGCCAGCACCCCGCCAGCATCGCAATCGAACAGAAACGCCCCAACGCCATTAACCCGTCTCCCGCCGAGATACTCTCAACTCAAATTCTTCGAGTTGAAAAACCACCCCGCTTGCGCCCGAATAACCCCAGACCCCTGTGCCCCGCATCGGTCCTACCCCGGATGTGATGTTCCGGGGTTCTTGTCTTGGCCCGGCCTTCTGCTAGAGAGGACGGAATGCCCAAAAGAACCAGAACGTCCGAATTTTCTGCTGAAAATCCGAGACAAGTATTGGGGAACCCAAGGGACCTACCAAGGAAACAGCGGTAGCTCGGGACCGCGTGACGATCGCAGTGTCGAACAACCGGGTTAATGAGGTCTGAACGGCGAGCTCGGGCAGCCCGTCCCTCATGAGAGCAAGACATGTCGGTTAAGAAAAAGCCTCTCGTCGTCGTCACCCGCAAACTGCCGGACTCGATCGAGACCCGGATGCGCGAGCTGTTCGATGCCAGCCTGAATCTCGACGATACACCGATGACGCCGCAGCAGATTGCCGAGGCCACGCGCTCGGCCGATGTGCTGGTGCCTACCGTGACCGACATGGTCACCGAGGAGATCCTCAAGCACCCCGACTGCAAGCTGCGCATGATCGCCAATTTCGGCAACGGCGTCGACAATATCGACGTCACCGCGGCGCATGCGCGCGGCATCACCGTGACCAATACGCCG
>Ga0081540_1000642_pt1 | contig 33163 bp, 32 predicted proteins | sample TabmetS2T1R1_FD_71024 | JGI IMG/M metagenome (GOLD analysis project Ga0081540, IMG submission 71024) | Tabebuia heterophylla rhizosphere microbial communities from the University of Puerto Rico - S2T1R1 | ecosystem: Host-associated > Plants > Roots > Rhizosphere ...
CGGTGATCTGGGGCCTGCTGTGGCACGTGTTCAAGAACGGCTGGGAAGACAAGGAGTTCATCCGCCAGCGCGTCTACGGCATGGAGGATGCCCGCAAGGAAATCGACAAGTGGAATCCGGAGGAGGTTGAACGTGTCACCGGTGTTCCCGGCGCCCAGCTCGAGCGCGTCGCCAAGATGTTCGCGACCGAAAAGCCGGCGACGCTGATCTGGTGCATGGGCGCCACCCAGCACACCGTCGGCACCGCCAACGTGCGCGCCTTCTGTATTGCGCTGTTGGCCACCGGCAATGTCGGCAAGTTCGGCACTGGCGCCAATATCTTCCGTGGACACACCAACGTGCAAGGTGCCACCGACCTTGGCCTCGATATCGTAACGCTGCCGCTCTACTACGGCCTGGCCGAGGGGGCCTGGAAGCACTGGTGCCGCGTCTGGGAGGCGGACTTCGCCTGGATGGAGGCCCGCTTCGACACGATTACCGGCGCCGACGGCAAGTCCGTCAAGATGATGAATACGCCCGGTATCCCGTCGACGCGCTGGTTCGACGCCACGCTGTTGCCCAAGGATCAGGTGTCGCAAAAGGACAACCTGAAGGCCATGGTGATCATGGGTCACGGCGGCAACACGGTGACGCGCATTCCGGAGGCGTCCGCCGGGGTCGACAAGCTCGAGTTGTTGGTGGTCGCCGACCCGGTGCCCACGACGTGGGCCATCATGGGTAACCGCACGGAGAATACCTATCTCCTGCCGGCTGCCACCAGCTACGAAGTTGCCGGCTCGCGCACGGCCTCCAACCGCTCCCTGCAGTGGGGCGAGCAGATCGTCAAGCCGGTGTTCGAGTCCAAGGACGATAACGAGATCATGTACCGGTTGGCGACCAAGCTCGGCTTCGCCGACAAGATGTTCAAGAACATCAAGGTGGAAAACAACGTTGCCGTCGCCGAGGACATCTTGCGCGAGATCAACCGCGGTGGTTGGTCGACCGGCTACTGCGGGCAGTCGCCCGAGCGCCTCAAGCTGCATATGGCCAATCAGAAGGACTTCGATCTCGTCACGCTGCGGGCGAGCGATGGCCCGTGCAAGGGCGACTACTACGGCTTGCCCTGGCCATGCTGGGGTACGCCGGAGCTCAAGCACCCGGGCACCCATACTCTCTACAATACCAATCTGCACGTGATGGATGGCGGCGGCACCTTCCGCGCGCGCTTTGGCGTCGAGCGGGTGATCAAGACCAAGGCCGTCGTCGACGGCAAGGAAGTGGAGCAGGAAACGCGCCACAACCTGCTGGCCGAAGGCTCCTACTCGCTGGGTTCGGAAATTCAGGACGGCTATCCCGAGTTCACCTACGGCGTGCTGAAAAAGCTCGGCTGGGAGGGGGATTTGTCGGAGGCCGAGCGGGCCACCATCGAACGCATCGGCGGCGCCAATCCCGATGCGGTCTCCTGGGCGATCGATCTATCGGGCGGCATCCAGCGCGTCGCCATGAAGCATGGTTGCATGCACTACGGCAACGGCAAGGCGCGCGCCAATGCCTTTGGCCTGCCCGATGCCGTGCCGGTGCACCGCGAACCGATCTACACGCCGCGCCCGGAGCTGGTGGCGAAGTATCCGACCTTGCCCAACGCCCGCCAATTCCGCATGCCGAACGTCGGCTTCGACGTGCAGAAGGCGGCGGTCGAAAGGGGCATCGCCAAAGAGTTTCCCCTCATCCTCACCTCGGGACGGCTGGTGGAATACGAAGGTGGCGGCGAGGAAACGCGCTCCAATAAATGGCTCGCCGAGCTGCAGCAGGACATGTTCATCGAGATCAATCCTGCCGATGCGGCCGAGCGCGGCATCACCGATGGCGCCTGGGTCTGGGTCTACGGTGCGGCCGATACCAAGCCGCGCGCCCGCGTCAAAGCGCTGGTTACCGAGCGGGTCGGCAAGGGCGTGACGTGGTGCCCGTTCCACTTCGGCGGCTGGTACCAGGGCGAGGATTTGCGCGCCAAGTATCCGAAGGGTGCCGACCCGGTCGTGCTGGGCGAGAGCGTCAACACGCTCACAACCTACGGCTTCGATCCGGTGACCGGCATGCAAGAGCCAAAAGCTACTCTGTGCCAAGTCAGAGCGGCGTAAGGAGGGACGACCATGGCACGAATGAAGTTTCTCTGCGACGCCGATCGTTGCATCGAGTGCAACGCCTGCGTCACCGCCTGCAAGAACGAGCACGATATACCCTGGGGCATCAATCGCCGGCGCGTCGTCACCATTAACGATGGCAAACCGGGCGAGCGTTCGGTCTCCATGGCCTGCATGCACTGTACCGACGCCCCGTGCGCGGCCGTTTGCCCGGTCAACTGCTTCTATACGACCGCCGACGGTGTCGTCCTGCATTCGAAGGATCTGTGCATCGGCTGTGGCTACTGCTTCTACGCCTGCCCGTTTGGGGCGCCGCAGTATCCCAAGGTCGGCAACTTCGGCTCGCGCGGTAAGATGGACAAGTGTACCTACTGCGCCGGCGGTCCGGAGACCGACCTGAGCGCGGCCGAATACGGCAGCCGCGAGAACGGCCAGTTCACCGGCTATGGCTCAAACCGCCTGGCCGAAGGCAAGCTGCCGCTCTGCGCCGAGATGTGCTCGACCAAGTCGCTGCTGGCCGGCGACGGCGAGATCATCGCCCAGATCTACAAGGAGCGCGTCGTGCGGCGTGGCTACACCTCGGGAGCCTGGGGTTGGCAGACGGCCTATCGCGAAACCATCGCCTCTTGAGCACGGTTTTATCGCCCCGCAGGCGACACAAGACAAAAGGGTACACACACTAATAGGGAGTGCTTGGGAATGGCGCGCATGGGCTTCGTTTTGCGATCCTTGATTGCCGCTCTCTGCTTGTGGCTCGCCGCCGCGGCAACGCCCCCCGCTGCGGCGCAGCAGCCGAGTTCGGTCAATCCGACGGCCCAATCGGTCAAGGAACAGGAGCTCTTGAAGGAGCTGCAAAGGATTCAGGGCCGCAGCTCGCTGCCCGATGCCCGCACGAGGGTGCTCGAGCAGCCCGCCGGGCGTGAATGGCGACAGTTCCACCAGGTGACGTTGCGCTGGATCGGAGCGATCGTGATCCTCGGCATGCTGGCCGTGCTGCTGCTGTTCTACCTGATCCGCGGCATGGTGCGGATCGAAGCCGGCCGATCGGGACGCACCGTGGTGCGCTTCAACGCCTTCGAACGCTTCGTGCACTGGATGACGGCTACCTGCTTTATCGTGTTGGCGTTATCCGGGCTCAACGTCACCTTTGGCAAAGAGCTATTGACCCCACTGATCGGACCCGAAGCCTTCGCCGGCTGGGCGCAGTGGGCAAAGTACGCCCACAACTACCTGAGCTTTCCCTTCACGCTCGGCGTGGTCTTGATGTTCTTGCTGTGGATTGCTTGGAACTTTCCCTCCGGCACGGACGTGCGCTGGATCAGGGAGGGCGGTGGCATCGTCGGCAATGGCCATCCGCCCGCGCGGCGCTTCAATGCCGGGCAAAAGATGATCTACTGGGTGGTGGTGCTGGGCGGTGGTGCCGCCGCCGTCACCGGCTACTTGTTGATGTTCCCGTTTTATGCGACCGACGTCACCGGCATGCAGACGGCGCAGATGGTGCACGGCATTGTTGGCATGCTGTTCATCGCCATCATGCTGGCCCATATCTACATCGGCACCATCGGCATGCAGGGCGCTTTCGAGGCCATGGGCAAGGGCGAGGTCGACGTCAACTGGGCCCGCCAGCACCACAGCCTCTGGCTCGACAACGAAATCCGCAAAGGCCGCGTCGGCGGCGGCTCGGTAGCACCCGCCGAATAAACCGCGCGCGGCGCGAGCGCGCGGGCGGCGCAACAGCTACTGGGCGGCTCCCGGGGGCGAGGCCTGGCGGCAAGCCGGGTGTCGCCGGCCTAATGGGCGGCTTCATGGCGGTGCCAGCGGTCGGCACGGCCCCATGCTGCCGCAGGCGGAAGGCGGCGGCCCGCGCGCGGGAACATTGCGGCCACAGCCCACGTTTCCCTGGGGCGAAACGCTTGCGCCGACCCTGGCGTCGCGCCGTCGGTCCCGCTCTCGCATCGGGGCGCCGCGATCAGGACCGCAGCCGGCGGCCGCGCGATGTCGAGAGACCTGGAGATAGCCGGCTCATAGGCGCTGGAAAGGGTGATTGTCATGCAAAGCCTCGTTGCCACTTTGGCCTTAGGATCGATGATCCTCGCAGGTGCCGCGCTGGCGGACGGGGCCAGAGCCCAGGCCCCCGCTGCCCCGAATGCGGAAGATATCAAAAAGCAGGATCCGGTGCCGCCGGCGACCAGCCCCAAGCCCAGCGAACAAGCCGGTACGACCGAGCCGAGTGCCAAGGTGCAGGCGACCAACCCCGATCCAAACGCCGTCTTCGTCAACGGCGTGCTCGCCGTTCCCGGCGCCAGCACGGACGTGGATACCGCCCCCGCTAAGCACTGGGCACGGACGGACGCAGACGATCAAATTCCCATCGCCGGCTACCGGCTCAAAAAGCTCGACGCGCAGCAAAGACAGTTAATCACCCAAGAGCTCAAGTCACAGCGGGATGCCCCCACCGCGTCCGCGACCGGGGGAAGCTACGCCGTCATCGGCGCGGAGGTGCCCGCCGATGTGGCGAGTACCGCGCTCAGCCCCATGCCGCAGGCTTTGACGGACAAGTTCACGGAATTGCGCGGTACCACTTTCATGCGTTCGGCCGGTAAGATCCTCATCGTCGATCCCAAGAACAACCAGGTGGTTGGCCTGCTCGAGGGCTAGTCAAGGGCTAGCATCGGGCCGTCGCCGCTTCCGCAAATGCTCCCCTTCATGCTACAAGAAGGCGCAAAGTCTGGGAGGAGCCCATGCGCACTTTCCTCGTCGCCGTGTTGGCCGCCGTTCTGATCGCGGGTACCGCCGCCGTCGTCCTCAATACCTACGTGCCGGATACTTCGGCTGAAGCCTTTTCCACCCAGAGCGTGCGGATTTGATCCTGTTAACCAGGCAAGCGCCAGGGGCGGCGCTGGCCCATGGCGAACACCTCGGTTGAGCGTCTGCCATTTTTCTCCAATGCGGCGCACCCTCTCATGGCGCTGCCTTCACGGGCGCCAGCCCAGACGCTCAAAGTTCAGACGCTCAGGGTCCAGACGTTCAGGCTGTCAGGTCTAAAAGGGCGGGGCTCGCCGCGTTTTTCCAGCGCGCCCATGTTTCCCCCGCTGCGCCCCTGTGTCCCGCGTCGCGTCTGCCTGAGCCTCGCTCGCCCCTTGCACGCCCTTAAAGATCAGGAGGGGGTGCGGCCGACCGTGGCTGATTGCACCTGTGCCACAGAGCACAGCGCCGCCGCGCCTTTCGCGAAATACTGCCCACACAGCATTGAGGATGTTGGTGACACCACATTCCCCGCAGGAGAATACGATGCGCGAAATTTCACTGATGGCAGCGACCGCGGTCATCACCGCCCTGATCACCGCTTGGAGCATGCACACCGTTGGCACCGGTATGCCGTCCAAGGCTACGGCAGCGTCGAGCTCGATGAGCGTCATGCAAATGATGCGGGATGCCAAAAACCTTCCCGAGCAAAGCTTCGACGCGCACTAGGCTGAACCAGCAGGCCCGAGCGGTTGCCGCCAGCGGCCACCGCGGCCTCGCCTGCCCTCAAAAACATTAGCGCGCAGTTTCCTCAGCTCGCCGGTCACCCCGCTGCGGCGGCCGGGAAAGCCCGGAAAGAACCGGCAAGCTTCGGCAAGCTTCGATGATCGGCGCGAAAAAGGCCGGCGCCTAGGATCCCTCCATCCGCTCCCCGCCTCGTGAGCGGCCCAGCATGGAGGTGAGATCATGAAATTTTCGACCCTGGCGCTACTTTGGATCCTGGCAGGCCTTCCTGTCGGCGCTTATGCGACGTCGGCCTGGGCCGGCAGCTGTAGCCACTGCGTGTTCGACGACGAGCCACCGGTTCAACCCACGCCCAAACGCGCAGACCTTGGTTGAACCGTCTGCCGCGGCGCGGGGTTGGTGACGATGCGTCAGGGCGAGCGCCGCCCTCGGCGCGGGCGGCCACGCCTGGCCGAGCAAAACAGGCGCCGGACGTGCCGGCGCCATGCCCGCCGATGCCGGCGGCCGTTAACTCAAATCGACGGCCGAGATCCGCACGACAAAGACATTGACCTCGAGATCAAACTGGCCTTCGTCATACTTTGCCGAGGCGATCTGGGCAAAGCGCGATCGATAGCGCAGCAAGCGCTTGGCATATTGGGCCCGGCTCGTCGGCGCGGGCTCCTCGAGGCTCGCCAGCAGGCGTTGACAGACGTCGACGCGCACCGTCTTGTCGTTATCCGTCATAAAAAAGGAAGCGGTACCGAAGGCGACGCTGACACTGCACACTTTGAGGGTGAGCACGGCGCACTGCCTCGTTCGTTGCGAACCCGTTGGCCGAAGCGACGAGCCTGCCGTCGCCCGTGGGCACGTTGCCTCAGCATTGCAATCTTGGCTGTGTCGTGGAGCACACCATAATCCCCCGCGTTTAGGGGCGATGTGCTGAGAGCGTCATGTAGATGACCGAACGCGATCGCCGTGCGGGCTACACCGGCTGGCAAGGGACGGGGACGCGCTCACCATGGCAGAGACGCTCGACCAGCAAACCGCCAAGTGCAAGCAGCGGATTGCAATCATCGAAATGCTGATCGAGGAACAGCGCGAGGCAGGGCTCAGCACCGAGGAAGCCGAACGCGTGCTTGGCCTGGAAAGGAGCTTTCTTAAAATCCTCGAAGATATGAAGACGGCGGGCGGAGACAAGAAAGCCCCGTGAGGCGCTTGCCGGCGCGCGCCCGGGGCCTAGACGTTGCGTTCCGCCGCGCGTCGACGCCCGCTTCGCGCGGGCGGCCGCGCCCGAGCGCAACCGGTGCCAGAACGCGCGGGTGGCGCGTCGTCGGCAGCGCACAACAGCCGGCAAGCCTTCGGCGGCCGCGACTAGTCTTCGTACTTGAACGAGACCTTTAGCCGAACGCGGTAGGCCTCGACCTTGCCATCGTTGATCACCACGTCCTGCGCCGACACTTCCGCGATGCGCAGGTCGCGCAAGGTATGCGCGGCGCGCTCCACCGCGGCGCTCGCCGCCTTTTCCCAGGACGTTGGGCTGGTGCCAACGATTTCGATGATTTTGTAGACGCTTTCTGCCATGACGTCCTCCTAAGCATTGCACACTGGAAGGACCGACGGACGTGGGCTCGAAGCCCACCCGACTTTAGGAGGCCTTCGCCCTCTTTGGCAATTGCTTTGGCTACGGCGCAGCCGAGGTTGGTGCTGCCCCGCCCAAACGGCGGCTGCAGTCGGGCTTTCCCGCGCGCGATAAACAGGGAAAATCGGTATGCGTCACGGGCGCCAGGGCGAGGGCCGCGGCTTAACGCGAGGCACTGAGCACCCAGTAGATCGCCCCAATGATGGCGCCGCTCACAACGATGGCCGCGCCGTAGGGGCCGGCCAAATCATCGATCCAATTGTAGATCGTCCACACCATATCCATCGTGCGGTTGCCCAAGGCAAAGTGCGTTGGCGCGCAAACGTTGGCATGCTCCGAGAAGCGTGTCACCGCAATCGTTCGTGATGGTTGAAGGAAGATTTGAAGGCAAGAACGACTAGTAAGGCGCCCGCTCGCAGTCGCCGTACCGATGCACAGGAGACTTAAAAATCTCCCTCTTCGCGGTGGCGCGCGCCGCTAAAGGTTTTCGGGTTTGAACTTTGCGCGCAGGCTCACGCTGCGCCCGGACAGCATGAATTCGCCATCGCCGCGATAGTGCATGGTGCGGGGGAATTTCGGCGACGTCGCCGCCCGTGCCTTGACCACTTCGAAAATAAAGAAGTTGTAGGTAGCCACCAGTTTGGCATCGACGAGTTTGCATTCCAAGTTGGCGTAGCATTCCTTGATCAGCGGCGCCTTGACGGAGACGGCCTCAACGGGCGTCAGCTTGAAGGCTTTAAATTTGTCGACCTTTGCACCGGTGCAGTTACCGATGCCGACCACGGCGCTGGCGAGGTCGTAGGTCGGCAGGTTGATCACGCACTCCCGGCTGCTCTTGATCAGGCCATGGCTATGGTTGCCTTCGGCGATGATGCAGCCGACCAGGGCGGGCGTGAATTCCATGACCGTATGCCAGCCCATGGTCATGATGTTGGTGGCGCCCCGCCAGGCCGAGCTCACCAACACGATCGGGCCGGGCTCCAGCAGGCGGCGGATGTTGGCGACGGGAAAGTCGCGTTTGCCGTCAGGTCGCATCGGCTTGCTCCCGCACACAAATGCTCGGCTGCGCCGCTCTCAGAAAAACACGGCCGGCGGCTGGCCAAGCAGGATTTGCCCAACCGCCTCGAAATGCGCGCCACGCGATTGGATTTGCTGGGACAGGGTGTGGATGTCGCGGAAGCGGCGCTCGTAGGGGCTGCCCGTGAAAATTGCATCGACGCCGGCCGCTCGATAGCTGAAGTAGGCGACATCGACGGCGGCGTGAATGGCAGTGATTGAGGCGAGCCGCACCCGAGCCCGATCCGCCAGCGCGATCGGTTCGATCTCGTCGGCCCGCGCATAGATCGAGGCCAGCGTCTCCAGCAGATAGGCGCGTGCCGCTTCGAGCTTCGCTTGGGCGCGCCCGACATCGCCCTGCACCACGGCATTGTCGGCGAGACGCTGCAGCCCCCGCGGCGATTTGCGCGCCGCCAACTCGAGGAACGCATCGAGCATGGCCCGCGCCGTGCCGAGCGCAACCGCCGCCACGCCGGTGGCGTAGAGACCCTGCATGGTGAAGGCGTAAAGCGGCCCCCGCTCGCGCCGCAAGGTCGGATCCTCTCTCGTCGTGCTGAACGCCTCGGGTATGAGCAGGTCGCTAACGCGGTAGGAATCGGAGCCGGTGCCGCGCAGGCCAATGACCTTCCAGGTGTCGACCACGGTTGCCCGTGCCGCCGGAAACAGCAACGTGCGGATGGTCGGGTGGCCTTGGCGGTTGAGGCGCAGCGAGCCATCGGCCTCGCTGACCTGGCAGTGTGCGCCCATCCAATTGGCGTGCCGGCAGCCGCTGGCGAAATCCCAGGTGCCGCTCAGCCGATAGCCGCCGTCGACCGCAAGCGCGCGCGTGGCATTGGGCGGTCCCCAGGCCACGACCGTGCGCGGATCGGCAAAAATCGTGCGTGCGACGTCTTCAGCGAGGAAGGCCGCGATCAGGGCAGCGCTATTAGCGACGAACACGATCCAAGCAACAGAGGCGTCATGGCGGGCGATTTCCTCGACGGCCTGGCAATAGACATGGGGGCCGATCTGATCGCCACCCACCGAGCGCGGCAGCAACATCCGCAACAACCGGGAACGGTGCAACGCCTCTTGCACGGCCTCCGGCAGGCGCTGCTCGCGTTCGATGCTGACGGCGGCCGCCGCCAGGGTGGGGCCCAAGTCGCGAGCTCTTGCGACCGGATCGAGAGGTTCCAGACTATCCACGCGCAACCCCGTTCGCTGACCGGACAGCCATTGCGGCCAAGCCGAGGCGCCCTGTCAACCGGCGATCGGCCCAGGAGCCATCGGCGACTTGGGGGGACTTGGGGAAACTTGGGCGGAGTTGGGAGACGTGGGAGCTTGGGGGGCGTGGGATGTGGTCCCGCGGGCCGCTCTCGCCGGAGCGGCCCGGGGGCGAAAGCCGCCGCGACCGCTCAGCCCGGCGCGGCGCCTTGGGTGGCGGTGTAGACGGCGTAAAGCGACTGGCTTGCCGCCATGAACAGGCGATTGCGCTTCGGTCCGCCGAAGCAGACGTTGCCACATATCTCCGGGATGCGAATGCGCCCCAGCAGCTTGCCATCCGGGGTCCAGACGGTGACGCCGCTATAGCCAACCGAGCGGCCCGCATTGCTCGAGCACCACAGGTTGCCGTTGACGTCCGCGCGCACGCCGTCGGGCCCGCATTTTACGCCATCGATCATGAAATCGCTGAACAGCTTGCGGTTGGAGAGCTTGTTGTCGCTGCCGACGTCGAACACATACATCTCCCCCTTGCCGCCGGGACCGGTGTCGCCGGGCCCCTTGCCCGTGCTGACGACGTAAAGCTTCTTGTAGTCGTGAGAGAAGCATAGACCATTGGGATCGGGCACCTGGTCTTCGGTCACCACGAGGTCGATGCGACCGCTGGGATCGATCCGGTAGCAGTTGGTCGGCAATTCGCGCTTGGCCTCACCGATCTCGGCCGCCTGACCCAGGCGATTTTTCAGCCGGCCTTGCGGGTTGCTGGGGCCGCCGGAGGCGTCCGGCGCCCCTTCGTAGAGCTGGCCGCCGTAGGGGGGATCGGTGAACCAATAGCTGCCGTCGGGGTGTGGGACGACATCGTTGGGCGAATTGAGGCGCTTGCCATCGAAGCGGTCGGCCAGAACCGTCACCGAGCCGTCGAGTTCATAGCGCACGACCCGGCGCGTCAGGTGCTCGCAGGAAAGCTGCCGTCCCTGAAAATCGAAGGTGTTGCCATTGCTGTTGTTGGATGGCGCGCGCATGACCGTGACGCGGCCGTCATCCTCGAGCCAGCGCAGCTGCCTGTTGTTGGGAATGTCGCTCCAAACGAGGTAGCGCCCTTGCGCATTCCAGGCGGGACCCTCCGACCACAGCGCGCCGGTCCACAGCCGCTGGATCGGGGCATTGGGCTGGGCCAAGCCGTTGAAGGCCGGATCGACGGCAATGACGTCGGGGTCCCAGAAGTAGGTGTTGGGGGCACCGTTGGGCCCAAAATCACGGGGCGGAGAGGTAATCGTGCTCGGCGGTGCGACCGGTCCAGCGGGCGTTTGAGCGCCAACCGCCGAGGCGCCGAGCGCCAACGCCCCGGCCCCTGCGCCGAAGGTCTTTACAAGCTCGCGCCGGGTCAAATGAGCGCCGCGCGGGACAGCAGCATCCTGAGGCCGAGACATAGGCAAGTGCTCCCTATCAAAGTTTATCGACAACGACTTTTTTGCGGGGCGCATAACGCGCTCCGAATATGTCGGAAACGTGCCGGAACTCTGCTTGCCGCGATCTCCTCCGTGCGCGGTATTTTTCGCCTCGCGCCAGCCCGCGCCAGCGCGCGTACGCATTTGCGCTCGAGCCGCACTGGTTCCCGCAGTCGCGGCGAATTCAGCGGGAAATTGCTGGCAACCGGGAGGAACTGGGCCCAGCTTGCGAACGTTCACTCCGCACCAAGGCCAACTGTGGAGATGATCATGAGACTGATCCTCAAGGCGACCGCCGCGAGCGCGTTCCTCGCATTGGGAGCAACGCTTGCCCTCGCCCAGACCAGCACGCAGACCACGCCGTCCGATTCGCCCAGTAAGGCCGAACCCGGCGCACCGCAGCAGGGTCCCGGCAAGCAGGTGCCCTCGCCCAGCATGGGTACGGGATCGCGTCCGATCGGCCCGCCGTCGACGCAGGAAGTGGCTCCGGGCAAAAATCCGACGGGCGAGAGCATTGAGAAGAAGAAGAGCGATTCCAACGACAAGGAAATGGGCAATCCGCCCGCCAAGAAATAAGCGGCTTTTAACACCATGACGTGGCGCGAGCCCGGCCCCTCGGCCGGGCTTCCCGCGTCTTGCCGCTATTTCTTATTGCTCTTGTGTGCGCACGAGCGCGATACCCTAGCCACCGCGGGCCGGCAACAGGCTCGCGTCCTGCTTTTGCCCCAGCCGTTCCGCAAGCAGCCCGAGCCAGGTGCGCACCTCCTGTACGCCGCCGAAATCGGCCTCGTCCCGGCTGAAGTGCTCGCCGGCAACCTTGAGGCCCATGCCGCTCAGCGCGTCGGCGGCCTTGAGCGCGGTCTCATCGCCCACATCGTCACCAATCATCAGCGGGCGACGCCCCTTGAAGGGAGGCCGGCGCATCAGATGCATCAGCGCTTGACCTTTTGAGAAGCCGCGCGGCACGGCCTCCAACACCTTGCGGCCGCGCCGCAGCACCAGGTCGTAGGAGGAAAGACCGATGATGCGCGCCACCTCCGATTCGATGGCGCGCTGGGCTGCCGGTGCGTTGCGGTAATGGACCGCCGCGCCGGAGCCCTTCGCCTCCACCAGAATGCCCTCGGCGATGCGGCTAACGCTTGCCATCATGTCGATCACGTCGGCGGGCACGGGCTCGGCCAACATTTTGATCGGCCCCTGGGGCTCCTCGCGCAGCTCGGTACCGTGCACGCCCGAGGCCACCAGCTTGACCGGGGCCAGCAGCCGGTCGGCCTCGACCACGCGCCGGCCCGTGATAATGGCGAGCGCCCCGCCCAAGCCGTCCGCAAGCACGGCGAGAAGCGAGGGAAGCTCGGGGGGAACGGTCACCGCATCGGGCGTGGGGGCCATGCGCAAAAGCGTGCCGTCGATGTCGAGGAACAGCGCCCAGCCTCGTGGGTTGGCCAAAACCGCCCCCGCCCGGTCCCTGATTTCCGCAGCCAAATCCTGCATCTCAAAACTAGCTCGCATCAAAAAAGCGGTGCATTTGCGACCGTCCCTGTCAGTGCGACCATGTGCGCACGCCAAGCGTGGTCCTAGCCGCCACCACGCGCTCGTCAATGGCCTCGCGGGCAAGCAGGCCCGATTGGGTGTCGATATGGCCAACCACGGCGGCCGCGTTTATGGCCGCGGCTCGCAGCGCATCCTCCGCCGGCCGCCCCGAGGCAATGTAGGCGGTAAAGGTCGCGTTGAAGGCATCGCCGGCGCCGGCCGTTCCCGCCACCTGTGTTTCCAGCACCGGGCAGTAGAGGATGGCATCGGCCGTGCCGAGGTAGGCCCCATCGCGCCCATCGGTCACCACCACATAACGGGGGCCCAGCTGCCGCAAGGCAGCAAAAAAAGCGTTGAGCGTGATCTCAAGCCCGCCGCTCGTAAAGCCGCGCGCGGCAAGCCGCGGCGGCATCTCGCCGGCCTGCATCGGCAACGCCTTGCCGCCCTCGCCGAAGCGGCCCACCAGCGCGGGGACCAGCACGTCGGCTTCCGAGCGATTGACGGTCAAAATATCGATATGGGCCAGGCTTTCGATGAAGGCGTTGCCGCGCGAGGACAGCTGGCGCACGCGGGGATTGGTGGCCACCAGGGCGCGCTGGGCCTTGGCCTGCTTGACGATGGCGGGAAAGGCGTCGGCCGATTCATTGCTGAGCGAGGAGACGTAGACGAGGTCGACGGCAAAGGCTTCGGCGCGCAGCTCACTGGCATCCAGCAGCGTGTTGGCGCCACGGAAGGTGAAGATGCCGGCGTTGCGTTCGTGCGAAGACAAGAGCACCGAAGCCCCGGTCGGGGCGCGGCCATCGCGCATCGCCCAGCGGGTCGAGACGCCCTCTTGCAACAGATGATTGAGCACCGTCTCGGCGCGCGCATCCTTGCCGAGCTTGACGAGCGCGGCAACGTCTAGCCCAAGCCGCGCCAAGGCGACGGCGGCGTTAACCGCACCGCCGCCGACGTGGGTGGAAACCTCGAGCGCCTCGGTCTTGCGCCCTTCTTCCAGCAGCAAAAACGAACTGTCGGCATTGCGCATGCTCATGCGCTCGATGCGATCGGAGGCAATGATGGCGATCGTATCGATCATGGCTCCGCCGACCGTCAGTGCTTTCATTGCCCCCTCTGGTATCGGCTTGCGTCCGCCATCGGCACGCCCGCGAACAGATCGTCGAGCCCCGGTTCCCACAATCGGACCCCGCCGGTGATGCCGGCGGCATTGCTGACTATTCGCACCTGCGGCGGTGGCTTGAAGGCAATTTTGCGGGCATTGCCGCCGCCGATGTAGAGCCGATCGCAGTTGGTGAGTTCCAATACCGACCTGATCAGCTTGCGCACGCGGCGGTTCCACACCGCGGAGCCTTTCACGGCCAGGGCCGCCTGCCCCGCGTATTGGTCATAGCTCTTGCCCTTGCGGGCGCGGTGCTGACCGAGCTCGAGTTGCACCAGCAGCCGCCGTTCCCGGAAGATTGCGCAGCCCACGCCGGTGCCAAGGGTGACCACGCATTCAAGGCCCGGGCCCTCGACCACGCCCAGGCCCTGCACCACGGCATCGTTGAGCATGCGCACAGGGGTGCCGAAGCGCTCCGCGAGGGCGGCGATCATGGCAAAGCCCGCCCAAAACGGGGTGCCGAGATTGGGGGCGGTGATGACCTCGCCGCCGCGAACGACACCCGGGAAGCCGACGGAGATGCGATCGAAGCTGGGGGAAGCGGCAACCAGCCGGGCGATGCTGGTGAGCACAGCCTCCGGGGTCGCCGGCTTCGGGGTCGGTGCCCGCACCTGTTCGGCCAGCAGCCTGCCGCTGGCATCGACCGCCGCCGCCTTGATATTGCTGCCGCCGATATCGATGCCAAGGGTGACGGGTGGGATGGCCACCGGCCTACCCGCGTACTCCCCGTTTTCGGGCCTGGCTGGGGTCGTCGCTGCCATCCGCTGCTGCGCCATTACTCCTCAGGTGGCCTGCAGTTTCGCCAAGGCGGTGCGGATGGGTTCGGGCGCGCGCCAGCTCGCCGGGTCATTGCTGCGCACGCGCTCCAGCTGGGCGATGAACGATCGGCACCAGGCCACGACGTTGTTCTTTTCCACCGTCTCCATTAAGGCCGCGTGGCGCTTTTGCCGTTCCGGCAGCGCCATTTCGAAGGCCATGCGGATGACATCGGCGGTTTCGGCAATGTTGTAGGGATTGACGATCAGAGCCTGGCTCATTTCTTCCGCCGCGCCTGCAAACTGCGAAAGCACGAGCACGCCGGGATCGGACCCATCCTGGGCCGCCACGTACTCCTTGGCCACGAGATTCATACCATCGCGCAAGGGGGTGACAAGCCCGATGCGTGAGGAGCGGTAGATGCCGGCGAGCCGCCGCCGCGCGGTGGAGCGATGGATGTAATGGATCGGCACCCAATCGAGCTCGCCGAAGCGACCATTGATGGAGCCGGCAAGCGACTCCAGCTGCTGGCGAATGTCGGTGTAGGCCTCGACGCTGCCGCGCGTGGGCGGGGCAATTTGCGTCAGCACGACCTGGCCGCGATAGCCCGGATTGTTCTCCAGGAACTGGCCGAAGGCTTTGAACTTTTGCGGCAAGCCTTTGGTGTAATCGAGCCGATCGACGCCGATAATGCGATGTACGGGCGCGCGCGCCTGCACCAGGCCGCTGTCGCGCTTGGCATGCGCGAAATCGGCAACATCGATGCCGATCGGGAAGCTGCCCACGGTCAAGAGCCGGTCGAGCAGGCGGATCCGGCCGTCCGGGACGATCCGGCCATAGACGCCATTTTCCAGGTAGGTGACCAGATTGGCGACATCCGCCTTGGTCTGGAGCCCGATCAGGTCATAGGCCGCGAGCGCGCGCGCGAGCTGTTGATGCTCGGGGATGGCCATGAAGGTCTGCCAGGGCGGGAATGGAATGTGCAGGAAAAAGCCGATCGGGTTCTGGGCGCCGAGCCGCCGCAACTCGGTGGCGAAGGGTAGCAGGTGATAGTCGTGGACCCAGATCAGGTCGTCGGGGCGCAGCAGCGGCTTGAGCTGTTCCGCCAGGCGGCGGTTGACGGCGACATAGCGCTCGAAAAAGCCGGCCTCGAACTGGGCCAGGTCCAGGCGATTGTGAAAGACGGGCCACAGAACCGAGTTGCTGTAGCCCAGATAGTAAGCCTGGTGATCGGCCTCCGACAGGGGGACGGTGGCAATGCGGCCCTCGCGCTCAAGGCTTGCCGTGGCGTGCTCGGGGGCAATCTCGCCGCTCCAGCCATACCACAGGGCCGGCCGTGTGCGCACAATATCGGCCAGGGCAACCGCCACGCCCCCGGCTTGCGGGGCTTTGCGGATGTCGGTGACCCGGTTCGATACCAGGACAATGCGGCTCATACGCGCCTGATCCGGTTTCTCCGCCAAGCCCCGTGCCTCTTTCAACCCTCGCCTGCGGCAACGCACGGCTGCGGCAAAGGTTCCCGGTGCGTTGCAAATGTTGCAGGGCGCAACCTTAGCTTGGTTTGGGTCTGACCGTGATCAAACGCGCGCCTTGTCGCAGGCGGGCAGCACTATGGCTGCGCCCAAGCCTGCTGCCAGCTGCGCGATAACAGGCGCGCGGTGTTGACGATGCCCGCCATCGAGTAGGTCTGGGGCAGGTTGCCCCACAGGACGCCCGTGATGGGGTGAATGTCCTCCGATAGCAGGCCGAAGCTGTTGCGCCGGGCCAGCAGGTCCGTGAACAGCCGGCGTGCCTCGTCCTTGCGGTTGAGGGCGACGAGGGCATCGATATACCAGAACTGGCAGACGAGGAACGCCGTCTCCGGCATGCCGAAGTCGTCCTCGGCCGTGTAGCGCATGATAAAGCCGTTGCGGTTGAGCTCGCGGCCAATGGTGTCGCAGGTCTTAACAAAGCGGGGATCGGTGGCGGGCAGCAGGCCGAGATCGGGCAACAGCAACACGCTGGCGTCGAGCTCGCCGTGCTCGAGCGCCCCCAACAGCGCGCCGCGCCGCTCGTCCCAGGCGCGGGCCAGAATTTTTTCCTTTATCTCGTCGGCCTTGCCCCGCCAATGCTGGCCCCTATCGGCAAGCCCCAGGCGTTCGGCGATGCGCGCGAGCCTGTCGCAGGCCACCCAGCACATGGTGGCCGAGTGCGTGTGCACGCGCTGGCGCCCGCGGTATTCCCACGGACCCGCGTCGGGCTCCATGACAAAGCGGCAGGCCTGCTTGCCGAGCGGCTCCAGGCGGCGGAACAGGTCGACGTCCCCCATACGCGGCAGGCGCTCGTCGATAAACATTTGCGAGGCGGCGAGGATCACGCTGCCGTAGGCGTCGTGCTGGAACTGCTCGGAGGCCTGATTGCCAACGCGCACGGGGCCGACGCCGGCAAAGCCGGCAAGATCGGTGGCCACCCATTCGTCCAGCTGATCGGCGGGAACGATACCGTACACGGGCCGCAGCGGGCGTTCGCCGTCCACCGCAATGTTGGTGATGTAGTGGATGTATTCTTCCATCGTCTGCGTCGCACCGAGCCGGTTCAGCGCCTTGATGACGAAGAAGGCATCCCTGAGCCAGCAATAGCGGTAATCCCAATTGCGCTGCGTGCCCGGCGCCTCGGGGATCGAGGTGGTATGGGAGGCGATGATGGCGCCCGTTTCTTCGTAGTTGCACAGCTTCAGCGTAATGGCGGCGCGGATCACGTCGGACTGAAACTCGAGCGGAATGGCGAGCGAGCGTACCCAGTCGAGCCAATAGTCGCGCGTGCGCTCCAAAAATTCGCGGCCGGTGGTGTCGACGGCGGCCTCGAACGGTTCGTCCGGCCCCAGGATCAGCGTGACCGGCTTGATCAAGGCAAACGGCGTCTCATTGGCGATGTAGGAAAGGGCGCCGTCGCTGGTCAAGCGCAGGGCGTCGGCGCCGCCGGAGAAACGGATGTGGTTGGAACCGAGCGAGCGCGCCGTCGGCAGGCCGCCGTAGTTGAAGGTCGGGCGCACACGGATTGCGACGCGCGGCAGCCCCGTGATCGGCTCGATGCGCCGGAAGATTTGCGGCGGATTAAACACGCGCTCGAAGCGGCGGAAGCGCGGGGAAAAGTCGGTGATGCGCAGGGCATTGCCCTGCGCATCCCTGAGAATGGTCTCGACAATCGCCGTATTGCGCACATAGGAGGCTTGCGCCGACACCACGCCGTCGAGGGCGACCTCGCAGAAGCCCTTCTCTTGCTTGCCCGCCAGCAGGCGCGAGAACACCGGATCGGCATCGAAGCGTGGAAAACACCACCACAGAATGCGTCCGGCCGTGTCAAGAAGGGCCGCCGTGCGGCAATTGCCAATGATGCCCAGATCGAGTCCGGCAACCTCGGAAATGTCCTTGATCATGGCTTGGCCAGATCCACCTTGGCTCACGCGTTGAGGGCTCAGGCATTCCCGACGGAACGCCAGCAGGCGGGTTTGGTTCTCGCGCCCCGGCTCCGGGGCTAACGCCTAATCGTTGCCGTCCCCGTCAAGCCGTCGTTGCGGGTCCATTGCACGGCCCTGCCCTGTTGCTGCAGCGTGAAGCAATAGGGCTTGCCCTCCAACCATTTCTGCCAGCGCTGACAGAGCTTGTTGGCTGCGATCCACCAGATGCCGCTATCCTGCGTCGAGCCGGTATAGGCGGCAAGGTTTTCCGCCTTGCCTGACATTGTGCCATCCATGCGATAGCTGATCGGCAGGCCACCAAGCGGCGTATTCAGTTCAATCGTCCGCCCCGAAACAATCTTGCGCAAGGCGGGGCCTTCCGTATTGCCCTCAGCGGCGATAACGCCTTGCGCCGCACACACCACAAACGCCGTTGCAATCATCCCCACACGCATCATTCCCCCGTGAATTTATTGGCACATCAAGGCTTGAGCGGTTCGCGTTCTCAAACCGCAAGGTGTCAGCTTTGTGGCACCCCAATATCAATCGCGCCAAGGGTTAACGCGCCTCGTGCGGCCGGCCCATTGTCGCAGTTGCCGCGTCTAGCGCGCGAGGCTGCGAAACAGCACGAGCCCAAACATATAGGCGGCGGCAAAGATCAAGACGGCTTGGAGCGCGGGCGTTGCCGGAAAGCCGTTGCCAAGCGTGAGCACAGCCGCCCCGAGCCACGCCGCCAGCACCGAGATCGTCAGTGGCCGCAATAGGGGCGTTCGCAGTGGATGCGCCCACTTCCAGGGCACGAAGGTCAGGACGATGAGGCCAATCACCACGCCGGTGGCAAGCCAGGACGGCAGCTCCAAGGCGAAGGCATAAAAGGCCACGACATTCCACAGAGCGGGAAAGCCCACGAAGCAATAATCCGGCGTCTTACTTTCCGTATCGGAAAAATGATACAGCGAAGACAGCAAGATGAGCGCGGTCAAAAACAGGCCAAAGCCGCCATCGAGGAAGCCGCCGAGCAGGAGTGCGAGCGCCGGCACGAACACATAGGTCAAATAGTCGATGATGAGATCGAGGCGCTCGCCGGAAAAGCGCGGCAGCACCGCGCTGATCTTGGTCAGGCGCGCCAAGGTGCCATCGAGACCATCGATGATGAGCGCGATCCCAAGCCAAACGAAGAGCCCCTGCCAGTCCTCGACCAGGGCCGCGCGCAGGGCAAACAGCGCGCATACGACGCCGAGCGCCGTGAAGCCGTGCACCGCGGCGGCGGGCAGCAGGGCGCGCAGTCGCCGGTGTTCCGCCTCAACCAAGAAGAACACTCTTTCGCTTGATCGGGCCAGTATACGCAAAGGAGCGCCGTGGCGCTCCTTTAAACCCCATCGCTACGGGCCGAACCGCCTTAAAAGCGGTGTTTGATCGTGCCACGGATCTGCAGATCATTCTGCTCTGGATGCGTCCGATCCTCGGGCGCGAGCCCCTTTTGCTCCGCCGCCCCGTAGAGCAGCTCCAGCCCGAAATCAAGTTTCGGGAGCACCCCGACGGTGCCGATGCCGGGGATCCGGACCTCGGTCCCCGTGCTCTTGCCCGCCGACATATCCGGCAGGTTCAAGTTGAGGGAGCCTGCACCCGAGGGGGGTGCCGCCTTGGGCTCGGCCGGCGCGGCTGCACCCGCCGCCGGTTTGTCGCCGCCACCTACCGTCGTTTCCTGGAATCCCAGCGCGGGCTGCACCAGCAGCCCCAATGCGCCCGCAACCGCGACCAAAGGCACCAGCCTCATCGCTACAACCCCGCCGATTCGATATCTGGTCCGCATGCTGTGCCTATACTCGAAAATGATTGTGTTTCCACTGCGCCTAATCACATTTTCGCGCATTCCGCTGTGGACCTGTGCCCTTAAGGCCATATTGCCGCAGCGCAACAACCGCTCGAAACGCCAGCAACCCATCCCAGAAACTCGAAGAGCCGCCCGGGGGGCGGCTCCTCTTGGCGTCGATGCTCAGGGCACCCCTTAGAACTTCACGCGGGCACCGAAGATGACGGCGTCAAAGCTCTCGGTGCTCAGCTTCTTGGACGCGCCGACGCCGGCCCCGCCGCATGGTGCAAAGGTCGCTGCGCCGTTGACACCGGCGACGATGGCCGCGGTGCCGTTACAGGTCACGTCGGCGTCAAAGTGCCGCCAGTTCAGGTACATTTCCGTGGCAGCCGCGTCGAGGTTCTGGGTGATGCCGGCCCCCCAGGCGTCCATATGGCTGTCCGGTTCGCCGTTTACCGCCACGACACCGTTGCCGCCGGCAAAGTTGCGACCGATGCCGGCAAAGGCACCGGAGCCATCGCCCGCGCCCCAGCCGTTGTTGCGGCTGTATTCGCCGAAGATCGCCGTATTGCCGAAGCCAAACCAGTTCTTGGTGATACCGGCCTGGATCAGCCACTGATCGGCGTCTTTGCGGCAGTCGGTCGTCTGCCCCCAGTAGCCGGTCTGCAGGCCGTTGGGAGCGTTACCGTTGGCAACGGCGTTGGGGTTGCCGTTGATACAGCTGAAGTCCGCCGCCATGTAGTGCCCCTGGGCAAACAGGCCCGATGGCACGTGCAAGACTGACAGACCGGCACCCCAGGCCTTCACCTCGGGATCGGGGCCCAACAAGTCATTGGGTCCTGCCAGACCGGCGACGCTGGTGAAGCGATCGGTGGCGTTCTCATAGCCGATACCAGCCGCCACACGCACGCCATTGAACTCGTTGGCGTAGCGCAGCATCACACCCCAGTAGTCGCTGTCGAATTCGGCAATTGACGCCGACAGGATAAAGCCCTGCCACGTCGGGCTGTCCCAACGCATCAGTTCGGTGCGGCCCTGGTTGGCAGCGGGATCGCCGAAGGTGCCGAAGCTGGTTGCCCAGTACTGACCCTGCGGACCACGCACCAGGAAGCCGCCATTGACCAAGACGACGGAGGCCGAAGCGCCCGCGCCGATGCCGGCAAGGTCGATCGTGGTGATCGCGCCAGCGCTCTCATAGCGACCGACGGTTAGGCGGCCGTACCGTGTGTCCTCGATCCACCAGGCCGCGCGCCGGGCGTCGCCGAAGTAGGCGTCGACGTTGCTGGCGTTGAATGAGGCCCCGAGCGAACCGTTGATCTGGGTACCAAGCTTGCCGTCCTCGTCGAACTGGTTGACTTTCGAGGAGGTACCGCCGGCCTCGATTTCGATCGTGATATCGAAGCCCATCGACACGTTCGGCGTCACTTTGGCGGTGCCGGTGAAGCTGAAGCGCGAGGATGAGTTCGTATTGTCAAGGCCGTAATAGGTATCGCTATCCTTGCCGTCATTCCAGAACAGGACCATGCGATGCACCTGACCAGTAATCGTCAGGGCCATCTTACGGTTGCCTTTGCGGGCTGTCGTGGCTTCGAGCTCTGCCACGCGCTCTTCTAGGTCAGCGCAGCAGTCGCCACCAAGGTCAGCTGCCTTGGCGGACGGCATCGCAACGCCACCCACAATGACGCCAGCCGCAGCGACGAGCGCCCACCGGCTAGCTGATTTCAACAGTCCCCCGATCATACAATGTCTCCGTTGGACTAACGCTACCGGAACCCAATCTTACGACTGAATTTACCGTCTCCCACACGGGCCGGATGGTGATGGGTTGCGATTGCCGTCAAGGGCCGCCCGTCCGTGTCCTGCAAGGCTTATCGCACTCGTTAACGACCGGTAAACAAGCAATGCGCGACAAACCGAGGTTTCCACCTAGCACGTGGCGTAAAAGCCACGATGACAATCGAGTCGGGCATTGAATTTTTACGCATTTCTGGAGTGACGATTCGGATGTCAACGACTTTATATGACACCCGCTTGCTGTCGATGTGAGTATAAGGGCGCGTGGAGGAACTCAAGATCGCGGCAGCCCAGAAATGAGGCAGAGTATGGGGGCAGCTGAGCACGGCGAAACTGAGGCACAGATCGCCGTCGTGGGCGCGGGATTGACCGGCCTTGCCGCCGCCGCCGCGCTGAGCCAAGACGGCTTCGATGTCGCCCTTGCCGCCCCCGCCTTCGATGTCGCGGCAGCAGCGGCGGACACCCGCTCCTCCGCCCTGCTGCCCCCGAGCGTCCGACTGCTTGAGAACTTGGATGTCTGGCAAGCCTGTGCCCCCCACAGCGCGCCGCTGCTGGGGGCGCGTCTGATCGACGATTGCAGTCGCCTCGTGCGCGCTCCCGAAGTCCTGTTCCAGGCCCGTGAGATCGGCCAGCCCAACCTGGGCGCCAACGTCCCCAACGCCGCTCTCAGCACGGCTTTTAACGCCAAACTGACGGCGGCCGCTCGCCTGCGCTGGCTCGCCACCTCCGGGGTCGCCGCGGTGGAGGCGGGGGCCTCCCGCGTCCGCCTGCGCCTGACCGAGGGCGGCTGGATCCGCGCAGCGCTGGTGGTGGCCGCCGACGGGCGCCATTCCATCGCCCGCGCGGCCGCCGGCATTACCGTGCGCACCTGGGATTATCCACAGGCGGCGATCGCCAGCAGTTTTTGCCACACCCGACCGCACGAGGGCATCACCACCGAGTTGCACCGGCGCGCCGGGCCGCTCACGACCGTGCCGCTGCCCGGCCTCGCCTCGAGTTTGATCTGGGTCGAACAGCCCGACGAGGCGGCCCGACTGGTCGCCCTTTCTGAGGCCAATTTCAAGGCGTTACTCGAACACCGCCTGCAGGGTTTTCTGGGCACCATCGCCAGCATCGGGCCGCGCGCGCTGTTCCCGCTGCGCGGGCTCAGCGCCGCGGGCATGGCCGCGCGCCGGATCGCACTGGTCGGGGAGGCTGCCCACGTCCTGGCGCCGATTGGCGCCCAAGGCCTCAATCTCGGCCTGCGCGACGTCGCAGCCTTGAGCGACTGCGTGGCGGCGGCGCGCGCCTCAGGGCGTGATCTCGGCGGTCCCGAAACCCTTCACGCCTACAGCCAAGCCCGGGCCGTCGACGTGGCGACCCGCACGGCGCTCGTTGACCTCCTCAACCGCTCCCTGCTGACGGACTTTCTCCCGGCACAGGCCCTGCGGGGCCTCGGATTAGGGCTGCTGGCGCGGTCGGGCACGCTGCGGCAGTGGGCAATCCGCGGCGGCGCCAACGCGCCGGGGCCCTTGCCGCGTTTGATGCGGGCCCCGCTGGATGCGGCCGCCGTCCCGCCGCGGCAATGAAACCCCGCCGGCTTCCGGTTTAAGCGTGCGGCAAGGGCCTTGACGTGCCTCCTCTGGGCGGGCAAGTGCGGGCGCCGCCCCGCACAGCCAATCGCGACGTCCCATGCCAAATCTGCTGAAAGACTTGCGCTACCGCATCGAATACTTGGGCTTGAGGCTCATTGTGGCGCTGGTGCGGGCTGCCCCGATGGATGTCTCCGTCGCCGTTTCGGGCAAAATCTGGCGGCTGATTGCCCCCTATGATCGCCGCCACAAGCGCGCCCTTGCGAACCTGGCCACTGCCTTTCCACAAATGCCCCTCGCCGAGCGCGAGGCCATCGCGCGGGCCATGTGGGAGAACCTCGGCCGTGTCATGGCCGAGACCATGCAGATCGATCGCATTGTCGCGGATCCGACGCGCATCGAGATCGCCGACGAAAGGCTCTATCGGCGCTACAAGGACAAGCTCGGCTCCGCCATCGGCGTCACCTTGCATATGGGCAACTGGGAGCTCGCGGTCTGGCCCTTCACCATGGCCGGCAACAATCCGGCCGCGGTCTACCGCACGATCAAAAACCCCTACGTCGACCGCTACCTCAGGAACACCCGTCGCCTGCTCTACCCCGGCGGGCTTTTGGGCCGGGGGCGCACGCGCGATGAAGGTCAAACCACGGCCCGGCTGAGCATGGACTTCGTGCGCCAGGGCGGCCGTCTTGGACTGGTGTGCGATCTGCACGACCGCACCGGCATTCCCGTGCCCTTTTTCGGGCGGCCGGCGCGCTCCGTCGCCATCCCCGCCATGATCGCACGCCGGGTGGGGGCCCGGATTTGGATGGCGCGCTGCGTGCGCCAGGGCAGCCAAAGTCGGTTTCGCATCGAGCTCAAGGAGTTGAAGGTTCCGCGCACCGCCAACGCTGCCGACGACGTGCGCTGGATCACGGCGGAAATGCAAAAGCAATTCGAGACCTGGGTGCGCCAGAACCCCGAGCAGTGGATGTGGAGCAATCGCCGCTGGAGTTGATGGCGCGCGGCCGCCATTTCGATCCTTGCCGCTGGCGCTGCAGGCGAACAAAGGCTGACGCGCCTGCGTTTGACTTGGGCAAGTCTGACCCTAAAGTGCTCTACCGCAGCGCAACGAAAGCCAGCCATGTCCTTAACGCGCACGCCTGCGAAACACTTCTCAGCCCTCGCCGTGGGCGCCCCCGAGCCCTACCGCCAGCTGCCCGTGCGCCTTGAGCGCATGATCCATTTCGTCCCCCCGCACAATGAAAAGATCCGTACCCGGCTCGGCGATTTGATCCCGCAGGTCGACGTGGTGCTGGGCAACCTCGAGGATGCCATCCCCGCCGATGCCAAGGTCGCGGCCCGCCGCGGTTTCATCGAAATGGCCAACGCCTTTGACTACGGCGCCACCGGCCTATGGACACGCATCAACGCGCTCAATTCGCCCTGGGGGCTCGACGACATCCTGGAGATCGTGCCTGCCGCCGGCGCCAAGCTCGACGTGCTCATGCTGCCGAAGGTGGAGGGGCCCTGGGACATCCACTATCTCGATCAACTGCTGGCCCAGCTGGAAGCCAAGCACGGCCTCAAGAAGCCGATTTTGATCCACGCCATTCTGGAGACGGCCGAAGGCGTCAATAACGTGACCGCCATTGCCGGCGCCAGCCCACGCCTGCATGGTATGAGCTTAGGCCCGGCCGACCTTGCGGCCTCGCGCGGCATGAAGACCACCCGGGTGGGCGGCGGGCATCCCGCTTACGGCGTCCTGGCGGATGCCGCCGGGGAAAGCGAGCGCGCCTTTTTTCAGCAGGATTTGTGGCACTACACCTTGGCGCGCATGGTCGATGCCTGCATGGCCCATGGCATCAAGCCGTTCTACGGCCCCTTCGGCGACTTCGCCGACCCGGCGGCGTGCGAAGCCCAGTTCCGCAACGCCTTCCTGCACGGCTGCGTCGGGGCCTGGAGCTTGCACCCCAACCAGATCGAGATCGCCAAGCGCGTCTTCAGCCTCGAGCCCGAGGAAGTCCACTTCGCCAAGCGCATTCTGGCGGCGATGCCAGACGGCACCGGCGCCGCCATGATCGACGGCAAGATGCAGGACGATGCCACTTGGAAGCAGGCCAAGGTCATCGTCGATCTCGCCACCCTGGTCGCCAGCCGCGATCCCGAGCGCAAGGCCCTCTACGGCCTGTAAAAACGGCAAACAGCGGGCCAAACCGCGGTGTTGTCGCGTCGGCTCGACGTTGACGCATTGACGCGCCCCCCCGTAAGGGGTTAAGCGCCAATCATGGCCCTTCACGTGGGTGAAGCAGATGGGCGATGTCCGGCGCGCGAAGTTCCAGGTGGGCCAGGTGGTGCGGCACCGGCTCTATCCGTTTCGCGGCATCATTTTCGACATCGATCCGATTTTTGCGAACACCGAGGAATGGTGGCAGGCGATCCCCGAGGAGGCGCGCCCGCGCAAGGACCAGCCCTTCTATCATCTGCTGGCGGAGAATGCCGAAACGGAGTACATCGCCTACGTCTCCGAGCAGAACCTGCTGCCCGACAGCTCGGGCACTCCGCTGCGCCACCCGCAGGTGCGCGAGATGTTCGCGCTCAGAGAAGACGGCACCTACCGGCCCCTGTTCCTGCAGCACCCGCACTGAAGGCCGCGCAACTTTCAGGTCAACGAAAAACGGCTGCCCGCGCGAGCAGCCGTTTTCTGATTTTCATGGCCGCGCCGGCGGGTGTTATTTTTTGGCCGGCGGGGCTGCCGGAGGCACCGAGCCGGTAGAGCCTTCCTTGGCCGCTTGCTGCTTTTTGTATTCCTCGATCATCTCGTGCTGGCGTTGGGCGATTTGCTGCATCAGCGAGCGCCGCGCCTCGCTATATTTCTGCGAATCGACCGGCGGCCCGGCATAGGACTGCTCGAAGCCAACCAGCGGCACCGGGAAGGCCGCGGGCGCGCCGGCCGCGTTGATGGCAAAAACCATCAGTCCACCGCCTTTTTTCAGATCGTTCAAAAGGTCCGGCGTGGCCTCCGTCTCCGCGGTGCAGCCGGCCGGGTGGCAGAGCGTATAGGCGAGGCTCAACGCCTTCAGTTTCGCTTCGTCGATCTTTTCGTTCTTTTGCGCCTTGTCCCACAGGTCCTTGGGGTAGAGCGTGGCGCGCATGCCCGGCTGCAGCATCATGCCGAGCGGCACCATCACCATGAAGGCTTGCTTGTCCTGGCCTTCGACCTGCCGCACGGCGGCGGAGACCAACACCATGCCCGAATTGCCGTCGAGCCGCTCATGATGCGTCAGACAAATGTTGAGGTCTTTCTTCTCGTCTTTGCCGTCCTTGGTCTTTTGCGTCGCGGTTGCCTTTTCGCACAGCTTGACCCAGGCGCTCTGCGGCTGTCCCGCCGGCGGTGTGGCAGCCGCCGTCGCCGGTGCTTTGCCCGGGGCGGCCGCAGCCGGTGCCTTCTGTGCGGGGGCCGGGGCGGCCGCCGCGGGTGGCGCCGGCGCCTTTTTCGCCGGCGGCGGTGGCTGCTGAGCCCCTGCAGGCGCCAACAGCACGGTGGCTCCCAACAGCAAGGCTCCCCCCAGCGCGCCCGCTACCCGCGCCCGGCCCAGTGTCATCGATGGATAAATGAACTGCCTCATATCGCTTTTGACCTCTCCCTGCACCGCCGGCCCATACCGGCTGGCTTGGCCCCACCCTCATCACGTCTCGCGCCTGATCCGCGCCCAGGTGGCAGTAAGGTTCGGATTACGGCAATCCCGTGACCGTAACCCCGGGGTTTGCGCTCTAGCTTGGGCCTTGCCAGGGGAAACGTGGCGAGACCGCCACGCTTCGCCCCCGCGACCGCCAAGCCCTTGTCGCGTCGAGCTTGTGCTAGAATGCCGCTCCCATCGCCCCCGCCCTGGTGCGGGCCCCGCCACCCCCCATTTTCACGCCAAATGACGCACACCAAGAGCCTCCTCGCCCTGCTGTTTCTTGCGCTCTGCCCGCTGGGCCCGAGCATGGCCGCCCCCGTGCAGGCGATCGCCATGCATGGGACCCCCAAGCACGGCCCGCATTTCACGCATTTTCCCTACGTCAATCCCGACGCCCCAAAGGGCGGGCGCCTGGTACTGGGCACGCTCGGCAGCTTCGACAGCCTGACCCCCTTTATCATCAAGGGCGTGTCACCGGCGAGCATGCGCGAATACGTCTATGCGAGCCTTCTCACGCGCAGCGGCGATGAGGCTTTCTCCCTCTACGGACTAATTGCCGAAAGCGTGGAGCTGCCGGAGGACCGATCGCAAATAACCTTTCATCTGCGCCCCGAGGCGCGCTTTTCCGATGGCGCTCCGATCACCCCCGAGGACGTTCTGTTCAGCCATGAAGTTCTCAAGCAAAAGGGTTGGCCCTATCACCGCTCGCACTATGCCAAGGTGGCGCGGGCCGAGAAGATCTCTGAGCGCGCCGTGCGCTTCACCTTTGACGCCGCCGGCGACCGGGAAATCCCGATGATCCTCGGCTTGATGCCGATCCTGCCCAAGCACAAGACCAACCTGGACACCTTTGAGCAAACGAGCCTGGAGGCGCCGATCGGCAACGGCCCCTACACGGTGGCGCGCGTGGACGCCGGCCGCTCCATCACCTACAAGCGCGACCCCGATTGGTGGGGTGCCAACCTCCCGGTCGCGCGCGGCCGTTTCAACTTCGATGAAGTGCGCGTCGAATACTTCCGCGACGCCGCCTCGCTGTTTGAGGCCTTCAAGGCCGGCGAAATCGACATGCGCGTGGAGGAGGATCCCGGACGCTGGCTCGAAGGCTACCGGTTCCCGGCGGTTGCCGAAGGCCGCGTGGTCAAGCGCGAGTTCGAAACGGGCTTGCCGGCGGGCATGTCGGCGCTGGTGTTCAATACGCGCCGGCCCGCCTTCCGGGATGAGCGGGTGCGGCGGGCGTTTATACTTTTGTTCGACGCCGAGTGGATCAACCGCAACCTCTTCAACGGGCTCTACCAGCGGACCCAGAGTTTTTTTGAACGCTCCGAGTTATCGTCGGCGGGCCGGCCGGCCGATGCGCGCGAGCGGGCGCTGCTGGCACCCTTCGCAACAGAGGTGAAGGCGGAGATCCTGGCCGGCAGCTACCGCTTTCCCAACAATGACGGCAGCGGCGACAACCGCGCCAACATGCAGGCCGCCTTCAAGCTTCTGGGCGAGGCCGGCTACCGCTTGGAGAACAATACGCTGGTGAAGGACGGCACCCCGCTCAGCTTCGAATTTCTCGCCCAAACCCGGCAGCAGGAGCGCCTGATGCTGAGTTACGCGCGCACACTCGAGCGGCTCGGCATTAGCGTGCGCATCCGACAGGTCGATACCTCGCAATACTGGGCACGCCTCAAAAATTACGATTTTGACATGATTCAATGGACCTGGGGCGCTTCCCTGTCGCCAGGCAACGAGCAGATCAATCGCTGGAGCAGCAAGGCCGCCGGCATCGAGGGGACGCTCAACTATCCAGGGGTGGAAAATGCCGCGGTCGATGCCATGATCGATGCCCTGCTGCAGGCGGAAGCCGCCGACGATTTCGTAGCCGCCGTACGCGCGCTCGACCGCGCCCTGCTTTCGGGCGACTACGTTATTCCCCTGTTCTACCTGCCGCGCGTCTGGGTGGCCTACTGGAGCCACCTGCGCTTGCCCGGGATGGCGCCTCTGGCCGGCGTCGATGTCGATACCTGGTGGACGGAACGGGCAAACTAGCCCGCGCTCGTGCCAAGCGGCAGGCAATGGCGGGAAACGGCAATTGCCAAATGAGCAAGGCGAAACCTTGCGGGGCTTGGGAGGAGGCGAGGACGATGGCGATGATCCCGAAGCTATTAAGATTAAGACCGCGCGTGCGCCTGTTGCTGGCGGCGCTTTTTGCCCTGCTGACGCTCGCTGCCCAACCGGCCACGGCGCAGGATCGTGCCGTCGACATCGATCTTTTCTATGAGCAGCTCGAACCTTATGGGCAGTGGTTCGAGCACCCGGTCTGGGGCACCGTTTGGCGCCCCAGGGTCGATGCGGACTGGCGCCCCTACGCCCACGGCATGTGGGTCTATACCGACGATTTCGGCTGGTACTGGGAAGCGGAAGAGCCTTGGGGCTGGGGCCCCTTTCACTACGGCCGCTGGCTAATCGACGAGGACGGCACCTGGATCTGGATACCGGATACCGAGTGGGGTCCGGCCTGGGTGGCCTGGCGCGGCAGCGATGATTACGTGGGCTGGGCACCCCTGCCGCCGGACGCGCACTGGGGCGCGGGCGGCGACCTTTTGTTCGATACCGGCTTTTACAGCGCGCCCCGCTACCACTCGGTTTGGTGCTTCGTGCGCCCGCACCAGCTGATTCTGCCGGGCCTCCACCGCTACCTGGTTCCGCGCCGCCAAGCCTATCAAGTGTTCCGCAGCTCGCATCCCTTCCGCGCGCACCACAAGTTTGACGGGCGCTTTGTCAATGCCGGCTTCGATGTGCGACGCTTCGAGCGCATGACGGGACGCCCGGTGGTGCGCATGCGCATCAAGGCGGTCGATAGCCCGCAAGCCTCGGGCCTTCCCCGGGCGCGCGCGCAGGGCGCCGAGATTTCCGTATATAAGCCGCGCTTTATCGACCGAAACGAGGGGGTTGGGCGCATTCACCGCCCGGCCACCGTTGATCCCAATGCCGGCAACGCCGCCGGCCGCGCGCTTGGACGCGATAGCCCCGATCGCGGCGCCTCAAGCGATCGAACGCGGGCCTTGCGCGACCCCCTACCCGACCGTGCGTCAGGGCTCGGCAGTGCCGGTGCACAACCAGCCCCCGCCCCTGCCGCCACCGTTGGCCCGAGCCCGCCCTCGGTCCGCGCGCCGGCGAACAGCTCCCCCCAGCTCGGATCGACCGAGTTCGGGTCCTCGAGCCAGCGGGCGTACAGGCCCTCGATGAAGTCGATGTTGGAGCCCGAGAGGAAGGTATCCGTGGGGTTCGGCATGGGGTTTTCGCCGACGGGTTTTAACCTCGAACCGCCGGCGGGGCGGAACTTTGTCCCCCTCCGGGCCGCTCAGGAACCGGGTGCTGGCGGGGTGGGTTTGTAGTGCACGGTTGCCGCCTCGGGACCCCCGTCCCCCGGGACCAGGCGGGTGGCCAGACGGCGCCGGTCCACCAGACAGACCGTCCCGCCCTCCCGGCAGTAGTACAGCGACACCGCGAAGGTCGCCTCGGAGGGCGTTCTCAGAGGAGAAATTCGCGCCCGGGCCCGGAGAACCGCCCCGGCGGAATCGAGCTGCACCGGCGCGCTCGCCCCGGCCACCGCAAGATCCACACGCTGAGGTGCTCCCGCGGTGAAGGTGTGGCCCTCCGGAAGGCGCACCTCGAGCACCAGCTCCGACCCGGCCGATGCCACGCTCGCATCCTCGAGGTGCTGCAGCGGCAAGGCCTTCGTGGCGAGGACCGGGCGCTCCGTGAGGCCGCGGACGGCCGGCGGGTCGACCCCTGCCAGCGCGAGGGGAGACAGGGCTCCGCTCGCCGGATCGACGGTCACCAGGCGGTGGTGGTCCGTGTCGGCGACGATCAGCTTCCCACCGGCCAGGGTGAGCCCACCGGGCTGGGCCAGGCCCTTGGCCACGGTGCTCACCTGGCCGTCGGCGAGCGACACCCGGCGCACCGCTCCGTTGAAGGTGTCGGCGACGTGGAGCACGCCACCGGCGAGCACGACGCCCAGCGGGTGCTGGAAGCGCGCGCGGGCGAGCGGGCCATCGCGGAGCCCGAAGTCGAAGAGCCCCTCGCCGGCGAGCGTCTTCACCGTTCCCGCGCCGAGGTCCACGCGGCGGATCGCGCTCGCCTCGCTGTCGGCGACGTAGAGAACCTTCCCGTCGGTGGCGAGGCCGGACGGCTGGGCGAAGGTGGCCTGGGCCATCGGTCCGTCGTCGAGGCCCTCGCGTCCGTTCCCCGCGCCGGCGGCCAGCGCACCGCTCCGCACGTCGAGGCGAAAGAGCTGGTGCGAGCCGGCCATCGCAATCCACAGCGTGTCGCCGACGAAGACCACGTCCCACGGGCTGCGGAGCACGGCGGTGCGCGCATCCGCGGCGGGCTGCACCGCGCCCTCGGCCTTCCGGCCGGTGCCGGCGATGGTCTCCACCCGGCCGGTCTTCACGTCCACCCGTCGCACGGCGTGGTTTCCGGTGTCGGCCACGTACAGCGCGCCATCGCGCTCGGCGAGCCCCTGCGGGTAGCGGAAGGACGCCGCCTCCGGCGGTCCGTCGGAGAAGCCCTCCAGGCCCGAGCCGACAGCGCGCACGAGCCGCCCCGTCGCATCGAGGAGGAGGACGCGGTGGTAGCCGGAGTCGGCCACCGCGAGCCCGCCTGCAGACAGCGCGAGCACCTTGCCCGGGAAGGCCAGCGGCCCGGTGTCGCGAACCGCGGGCCGCTTGAACTCCGGAGGCCCCGCGGCGAGCGCTCCACGCGCGCGACCGTCGTCCAGCGTGGCCTGCACCCAGGCGATGAGCGTCGGCAGCTCGGGCTCGCCGCGGAACCAGGCCACCGCGTAGCCGCGCGCGTCCACCAGGACCGAGGTCGGCCAGCCGTGGATGGCGTACTGCTCCCAGATGACCATGTCCCCGTCGGTGGCCACCGGATGGTCGACGTGGTGCCGGGCCATGGCCTCGGCCACCGCCGAGACCTCCTTCTCCGCGTCGAACTTCCCGGAGTGGATGCCGACCACCTGGAAGGGCTGACCGCGGAAGCGCTCCTCGAGCGCGTGGAGCACGGGGAGCGCGTGCAGGCAGTTCACGCAGCCCGAGGTCCAGAAGTCGAGGAGCACCACCCGCCCCTTGAGCGCTCCGCGGAACAGGAGCGGCCGATCCGTCCCGAGCCAGGCTCCCACCCGGTCGAGGTCCGGGGCACGCGGGTGCCCTTTGTCGAGGAGCGCACGGATGGACATCGAGGGCTCCTGGGCGTCGGGCGCGGCGGCGGGCGCGGCAGCGAGGAGGGCGAGGAGGGACAGCGAGGGAGACACGGGGCAGCCTTCCGGGACAGGGACCTACCGGAGGTCTACGCGGCGCGCCACCGGTCGGTTTCGGGTCCAGCCCCTCCGACCCGTGCTAGACCCCGCCGCCATGTTGCTCCAAGGCAAGCGCCTGCTCATCACCGGCGTGCTCACCCCCCAGTCGCTGGCGTACGGCATCGCCGAGCTGGCTCAGCAGGAGGGCGCCGAGATCATCCTCACCTCCTTCGGTCGCGGCATGTCGCTGACCGAGCGCTCGGCGAGGCGGCTGAGCCCTGCCCCCGAGGTGCTGGAGCTCGATGTCACCAATGCCGAGCACTTCACCCGTCTCACCAAGGCCCTGAAGGCCTCGGGCAAGCCGCTCCATGGCGTGCTGCACGCGGTGGCCTACGCCCCGGAGGACGCGCTGGGCGGCAACTTCCTCAACACCCCGTGGGAGAGCGTCGCGACGGCGTTCCGGGTCTCGACCTTCTCGCTGAAGGAGCTGGCCGTTGCAGTGGCCCCGGTGATGACCGAGGGCGGGAGCATCGTCGCTCTCGACTTCGACAACTCGAGGCAGGCCTGGCCGATCTACGACTGGATGGGGGTGTGCAAGGCCGGGATGATCTCGGTCATCCGCTACCTCGCCCGCGACCTCGGTCCGAAGAACATCCGGGTGAACGCGGTGGCCGCCGGGCCGCTGGTCACGATCGCGGCCAAGGGCATTCCGGGATTCAAGCAGCTCGCCGACACCTGGGTCCTCTCCGCGCCGCTGGGATGGAACGCGCGCGACCGCCATCCGATGGTCGCGAGGACGGTCGCCGCGCTCCTGTCGGACTGGCTCCCCGGGACCACCGGCGAGGTGGTGCACGTGGACGGCGGGCGCCACGCCATCGGCTCGCCTCCCGTGGACATCATGGAGAAGATCACGGCCATCCTGGCGGACGACGAGGGCAGCCCGAAGGAGGAGTGAGCTTCGCCTCCCCCGGGCCCTTCGCTGGGCCCGACGCTCAGAACCGCTTCAGCGCGACGATGTCGTTGTTGAACGGGTCGACGTAATAGACGTTGCCCTGGTCCACGCCGCCGATGAGCGACGAGTTCTGGGCGATGCGCGGGTAGCGGTAGAGGAACTTCGGCGTCAGCCCCGGGCCGAAGTGCAGCACGACGTCGCCGAGCGTGGCGCTGTTGAGCAGCACGGTGAGGCTTCCGTCGGTGGCCGAGCGCACGTTCTTCGCGAGC
>Ga0081540_1000643_pt1 | contig 33125 bp, 30 predicted proteins | sample TabmetS2T1R1_FD_71024 | JGI IMG/M metagenome (GOLD analysis project Ga0081540, IMG submission 71024) | Tabebuia heterophylla rhizosphere microbial communities from the University of Puerto Rico - S2T1R1 | ecosystem: Host-associated > Plants > Roots > Rhizosphere ...
ACGATCGACAGCGCCACGTAGTGGCGGACACCCGACTCTTCGGCGGCCGAGACCAGGTTCGCCGACGAGCGGGTGAAGAAGTCCATTACCGGGTCGTCGTCGAACGACGGAGAATTTGTCAGGTCGACGAGGACGTCGGCGCCCGTCAGCACATCGGTCAGACCTTCACCCGTGAGCACGTCCGCCATCTCACGCGACGAGGCGACGACATCGTGTCCGTCGCCCTCGAGGATGCGGACTACCTTCGAACCGATCAGGCCGGTTGCTCCGATAACTGTGATTTTCATGCGTCCAGACTGACGCTCACGGCCCCTGGTTGAACCCTTGAAAGTCCGTAGTCTGGCCGAACACGCAAAAGCCCCCGAACACTGCCGTGTCCGGGGGCTTCGCGCGAGAAATCAACCCTTGCGGGCCTTGACGGCCTCGGTCAGCTGCGGCGCGACCTTGAACAGGTCACCGACGATGCCGAGGTCGGCGATCTCGAAGATCGGCGCCTCTTCGTCCTTGTTCACCGCGATGATCGTCTTCGACGTCTGCATGCCGGCACGGTGCTGGATCGCCCCGGAGATGCCCAGCGCGATGTACAGCTGCGGCGACACGGTCTTACCGGTCTGGCCCACCTGGAACTGGCCCGGGTAGTAGCCGGAGTCGACGGCGGCGCGCGACGCACCGACGGCGGCCCCGAGCGAGTCGGCCAGATCCTCGACGACCTTGAAGTTCTCGGCGCTGCCGACACCACGGCCGCCGGAGACGACGACGGTGGCCTCGGTGAGCTCCGGACGATCGCCTGCGACGGCGGGCTCCCGCTTGGTGATCTTGGTCGCGTTCTCGGCCTGCGCCGGCACCTCGACGGTGACGACCTCGCCGGCACCCGTGGTCGGCTCGGCCTCGATCGCGCCGGGCCGTACGGTGATCACCGGGGTGTCGCCGGTGGCCTGAGCCTCGACCGTGAACGCGCCACCGAAGATCGAGTGCACGCCTACCGGACCTTCTTTGAGCTCGACGACGTCGACAAGCAGGCCTGCGCCGGTGCGGGCGGCCAGCCGTCCGGCGATCTCCTTGCCGTCGGCGCTCGCAGCCAGCACCACCGCCGTCGGGCTGGCCGACTCGACCAGCGCGGCTAGCACGTCGACGAACGGGGTGATCAGATAGTCCTCAGCGGCGTCGGACTCTGCCACGTAGATCTTGGCGGCGCCGGCGGCCTTCAGATCGTCGACCAAGGGCGCGGCTGTGCCCGGCTTGCCGACGACGACGGCGGCAGGCTCGCCCAGCGACCGGGCGGCGGTGAGCAGTTCGGCGCTGATCTTCTTCGGGGCACCTTCGGCGTGCTCGACAAGCACAAGTACTTCAGCCATCTGTCTGTTATGTCTTTCGGTGTCGTAGAAAGCGGGATCGGTCGGAATGATCTGATCTGCTAGATCAGCTTTTGAGAAACCAGGTATTCGGCGATCTTGGTGCCACCGTCGCCCTCGTCGGTGACCTTCTCGCCCGCGGTCTTGGGCGGCTTCGGAGCGGACGACAGCACCTTGCAACCCGCGTTGGCCACACCCACTTCGTCGGGCTCAACGCCGATCTCGGCCAGCGTGAGCTCGGTGATTTCCTTCTTCTTGGCGGCCATGATCCCTTTGAAGGACGGAAAGCGCGGCTCGTTAATATGCTCGTTCACACTGACCACGGCCGGCAGTGGCGCCTCCAGCGTGAACACGCCATCGTCGGTTTCGCGCTCGCCGGTGACCTTGCCGCCCTCGACGGTCACCTTGCGCAGGTGGGTCAGCTGCGGCAGGCCCAGATACTCGGCGATGATCGCAGGCACGGCACCCCCGGTGCCGTCGGTGGCCTCGTTGCCGGCGATCACCAGCTCGGTGCCCTCGATGGTGCCCAGCGCGCGGGCCAGCGCCCAGCCGGTCTGGACCAGGTCCGAGCCGTGCATGCCGTCGTCGAGCAGGTGCACCGCCTTGTCGGCGCCCATCGACAGGGCCTTGCGGATCGCCTCGGTCGCGCGCTGGGGGCCTGCGGTCAGCACCGTCACAGAACCCTCGGCGCCGTTGGCGGCTTCCTTCTCCTTGATCAGCAGCGCCTCCTCGACGGCACGCTCATTGATCTCGTCCAGCACGGCGTCGGCGGCCTCACGGTCGAGGGTGAAATCGCCGTCGGTCAGCGTGCGCTCCGACCACGTGTCTGGGACCTGTTTGATCAGGACCACGATGTTCGTCATGACTCTGGTTCGTCCTCCTCGGAGAGGCCGGGCGGCCGGCCTGCATTACCACGTTTGAAGCAACTACCACTATGTTACTCGCGGGTAACTTTTGGTGGTTCGCACGAACACCATAACTGGTCGAAGTTTGCGTTCTAGCAGCCCGTAGTCGGCGAACCGTTCGCCATCGGGCCGATCCGCGTTAGCCTGCCTTGCAATGAGCGCCTCATTCGTTACCAACGGTCCGCTTGGGGACGATGCGTTGCCCCTTACCGGCGAACGCACGATTCCCGGGCTGGCCGAGGAGAACTACTGGTTCCGTCGCCATGAGGTCGTCTATGAGCGGCTGGCCAGTCGTTGTGCCGGGCTCGACGTGCTCGAGGCCGGCTGCGGCGAGGGTTACGGCGCCGACCTGATCGCCGGTGTGGCGCGCCGGGTGATCGGGCTGGATTACGACGAGTCGGCCGTCGCGCACGTGCGGGCCCGGTATCCGCGGGTGGAGATGCGGCACGGCAACCTCGCCGAGCTCCCACTGGCCGACGGCGAGGTTGATGTAGTGGTCAACTTCCAGGTCATCGAACACCTTTGGGATCAAGGGCAATTCGTGGCCGAATGTTTTCGGGTGCTGCGGCCCGGCGGTCGCGTCCTGGTAATGGAAGCAGACCGATCGTGCAAGTTCGAGGATGTGCGGAGCTGGACCCGTGACACCCGGACTCCAAGGATGCTGCTACCCGCGCTTCACGCGTACTTCCGCATGTACATAGCTGGACAATCCCTGGATCTGGACGATGCCCGTACCCTATGGGCCGCCCTGCCGCTGAACGACGTGGACGGCCCGCGCAGGATTCCGAGTACCCCGACCCTGATCATGTGCGGGACAAAGCGATAGCCGGAGCAGGCAGGTCGTCTGCTACGCCGCGCACACCCCGGACCGGCTGCACGAGGCGGCACGGCGCATCGCGCAGGGCATGTCCTAGGGGTTGGCGGGCTCCTTGGCCGCCGCGGCGGCGCGCTTGGCGTCGACGCGGCGGTGCCGCCGGGCGGTGGCGCGCAGCTGGCCGATCCGCGCCGACCCGGCCAGCACGACCAGGAGCACGCCGCAGACCGCGGCGAGCAGCATGGCCACGCCGAGCGGAAGGCGACCATGCATACCCAGGTAGGAGACGCTGACCTGGGTGCTGTTCTGCAGGATGAAGATCAGCAGGAGGAGCAGGATTACGGCGAAGAAACCCACCGCCACCCAGATTCCGCCGGTCCTGGTGCGCTTGATCCGGTGCTGAGGAGGCAGCGGTTGGGGGGCCGCTGCGGGCGGCGCGGCCTGCTGCGGCGGTACCGGCCCGGGCTGGGCCTGCTCGGGCGGGGCAGCCGGCTGGGGCGGAGCCTGCGGCCTGTTTTCCAGGACGGGCTGGTCAGCAGGGGTTTCGCCCGGGGTCGCGGCAGCTCGCGGATCTATGGTCATCGATGCCCCCTGGCGTTTAGCTCGTTTGTGTCTCCTTTTCTTGCCCGACGAACGAGATGTTATGCGTGCCGCGCGCCGGGCGGGCGGCTTTGTTTGCGGTTCCGGATGCAATAACCCCCGGAACCGCAGACAAATCGCCGTGCTACTTGGCTCGCCGGGCCGGGCGGCCTGCGCCTTGGACGCGGCACCGGGTCGGGCGGGCCGGCCTGTGCACGGGTCACCGGCATCCGCGCGGGTATGGTCGGAAACATGGCTCTCGCGCAGCGCACCGTGCTCATCCTGGCCGCGGACGACTTCGAAGACATGGAGCTGCTGTATCCGCTGTACCGGCTGGCCGAGGAGGATGTCGAGGTGACCGTGGCCGGGCTCGACGACCACCCGGTGCACGGAAAGAAGGGCCACGGGCCGGTGCCGGTGGACACCACCGTGGAGCAGGTGGCCGAGGGCGAGTTCGACGCCCTGGTCATCCCGGGCGGGTTTGCCCCGGACAAGCTGCGGCGCTCGCAGGCCGTGCTGGACCTGGTGCGGGCGTTCGACGGCGCGGGCAAGCCGATTGCCTTCATCTGCCATGCCGGCTGGGTGCCGATCTCGGCCCGGATCCTGGTGGGCCGCCGGGCCACCAGCGTCGGCGCGATCCGCGACGACATGGTCAACGCCGGCGCTGACTGGGTGGATGAGGCCACCGTGGTGGACGGCAACCTCATCTCGGCCCGGACGCCCGCCGACCTGGGACCATGGATGAAGGCGCTGCTCAAGGCGCTGGCGATTGGCTAGGAAGAGCCTGGTCGAGGACGAGGGCGTCCGCTCGGCGCGGCTGCTGGACGCGCAGGCCAAGGCGGCCGACCTGTTCGCCGCCATCGAGCCGCGCGGCATCATCGCTCCCGGCGTGCGCGAGATCGAGGCGAGCGACGCGGTCCGGGACCTGGCCGCCGAGATGTTCGGGGTGGACCGGCACTGGCACAAGCGGATCGTCCGGGCCGGGCCGAACACCCTGCAGCCGTACCGCAAGAACCCGCCGGACCGGGCGATCGCAGCGGACGACATCGTGTTCCTGGACTTCGGGCCCATCTTCGAGCAGTGGGAGGCCGACTTCGGCCGGACCTACGTGCTCGGCGACGACCCGGTCAAGCTGCGGTTGCGGGACGCGCTGCCGGTCATGTTCCGCGCGGGCCGCCAGTTCTTCGGGGCGCACGAGGACGTCACCGGCGAGCAGCTGTACGCGTACATGACCGGGCTGGCCGAGGCGGACGGGTGGAGGTTCGGCGGCAGCATCGCCGGCCACCTGGTGGGCCAGTTCCCGCACGAGAAGATCGCGGGCGAGTACATCGAGTCTTACATCGCGCCGGGCAGCGACAAGCCGATGCGCCGGACGGACCGGAACGGCCAGGCCTGCCACTGGATCCTCGAGGTCCACCTGGTCGACCTCGACCGGCAGATCGGCGGATTCTTCGAGGAGCTGCTCGACCTGGGCCCGGGGCCGGCCTAGGCCCGGGCCGACCGCGGCCCGGGGCTGGCCTAGGCCCAGTCCACGGAGGCGGCGCGGAAATAGGTGAGGCTGTCCTGGGCCCACAGCCGGCCGTGCCGGGCGAGGCGGTCGCGGTGGCCGGCCCAGTCGCCGTGCCGCGGGTCGCTCCAGGCCCGGTGGGCGACGCCGGGCAAACGGGGCAGCAGGAGGAAGGACAGGTCGTCGAAGCCGGAGATGGTTTCGGCCCAGATCGCGGCCTCGACGCCGGCGATCTGCGCGGCACGGCCCGGTCCGAGCGTTTCGGCGGGCTCCCACCGGAACGACTCGGCCAGGGTCTTGGGCGCGTAGATGCGCAGGCCGAGACGGCCGTATCGGTCCGCCTGCCCGGCATCGGCTTCGACATCGGTATCGGCGTCGGCGTCGGCCGGCGGGTCGGCGTAGGGGACGTCGAGGTAGCAGTGGCCCAGCGGTGAGGCGATCACCGGTACCGACGCCTCCGCCGCTGCCTCGGCATCCCGGCGCGCCAGGGTCAACTCCGCCTCCACCTGAGCCCGGACGTGCGGCGGCGCCGAGGCCGGAAGGTCGATCCCGGTCAGCCAGAGCTGGACGACGTCGTCCAGGCCCAGGCCGGCCCGCGCCGACTCCTGCCAGCCCAGCGGTTGCTTGCCCAGGACGCCGACCAGGCGGCGCAGCCGCCGGACGTAGGACACGTAGTCCTCATCCGGCATCCCACGGGGCTCGTCCGCGCCGATGTGCAGGTAGGGGCCCGGGAAGATCGCGGCCACCCCGGCCAGGACCTGCTCCATCAGCTCGAAGGTCGCGGGCAGCTCCGGGTCGAGCCACACGGCGCGGCGGCGGTGGCCGGGCAGGAACTCGTACTCGACCTCGTTCCGGCCGGACTTCAGATCCGGCCGCAACCCCAGCAGCGCGGCGGTATGCCCGGGCGTGTCGACCTCGGGCACGATCGTGACGAAGCGGTCCGCGGCGTAGCCGACCAGGTCGCGGAGGTCTTCGTCACGGTAGAAGGGGGTGCCGGGCTCCGGGCCGGCGGCCGGGCGGCCCACGGCGAGCGGCCAGGCCTGGTCGTCGGTCAGGTGCAGGTGCAGCACGTTGAGCTTGTAGAGCTCCAGCAGGTCGATCACCCGCCGGATCTCCTCGACGGTGAAGAAGGTGCGGGCCACGTCGAGCGACAGGCCGCGCCAGGCGTACCTCGGCCCGTCCAGGATCCGCACCGCCGGCACCCGGAACTCTTCCGTGCCCGATGCCACCAGCTGGAGCAGCGTGGTCAGCCCGCGGGCGACGCCGGCCGGTTCCGCTGCGCGCAGGACGACCCGGCCGTCCTCGATCACCAGCAAGTAGTGTTCGGCGGCCGGGTCGCCGCCGTCAGGCGAGAGGCCGGCCGGCGCGGGCAGCCCGCCCGGTTCGTGCGCGGCGGATAGCTCGATCGTGACGGACGGCTCATCCGGCGGCCGGCGGCCGGGCGCCGGCGTCAGGCGCAAGCCCGTGCGCCGGGTGACCTGCGCGCAGAATCGCTCGACGAGCGGCGCGATAGGAGCATCGGCGTACGCGACCGTCGTACCCGGCCGGAAGGCGAACCCCTGTCGGTCCCCGGCCTCGAACCGCGCCGGGGCCGGTATGACCGCGTGATTCATCGGGGCAGAGTTTACTGAGCTTCCTCCGCGCGGCCGAGTGCGGCCGCCAGGGCGGTCACCGCCGCGTCGGCCGCGATCTTAGCGGTCAGCGCGTGGGTGTGCGCCCGGTCGATGTCGCCCAGGGCGATGCAGTCGAAGGCGACCTGGGCGTCGTGCGTGGCCGCCTGGAGCTCGCGAGACGCCTCCTCCAGGGCCGGGTTGCCGTTCTCGGTCTGTGCCTCGGTCATGCTCGGTCTACCTCCCGGTTTGCGAATGGCTCGGTCTTCGGGGGTGAGAAGCCTACCCAGGCGAGCCCGTCTCATGTTCACCAGGGGTGAGCCCGTCCCACACCCCGCTCCAGCCGCCGGCGAACTCGTCGCGGGTCGCGGCGTCGGGGAAGCCGCGCTGGGTCAGGACCAGCCGCGTGCCGGTACCTTCGGGGGCGAAGGTCAGCTCCACCTCGGTCGAGAAGCCCGGCTGACCTCCGAAGAGCGCGGTCATCGAGTAGGCGAGCCGGTGCGGCGGCTCGACCGCGGACAGCACCCGGTCCTCGGTGAACGCCTCGAGCCCGGGCGGATGGAAGGCCACCCGCCACGAGCCCCCGGGCCGCAGGTCGAGGCGGGATTCGACGATCCAGTCCGGGCGGTTCTCGCCGTACATGCCGAGGAAGGCGTCGTAGACGGCGCGCGGCGGGGCCGCGAACGCTCGTTCCATGATCAGGTCGTTGCTCATGCCAGTGGCGACGGCCCGGGCGCGGGATATTCATCGGGCAGCCGTTCTGAGGTAGGTTCGGCAGCGTGTGCCGGCTGTTCGGCCTGACCGCGGGCACGAACCGGGTCAAGGCGACGTTCTGGCTGCTCGACGCCCCGGATTCGCTGGAGGCGCAGAGCCGCCGCAACGTGGACGGGACGGGTCTTGGCTATTTCGGCCCAGACGGCGGGATCATACTGGACAAGCAGCCCGAGCCGGCCTTCCGCGACCGGGAGTTCCGGCGGGCCGCCCGGCAGGCCGAGTCATCCGCGTTCGTGGCCCACGTCCGGTGGGCGACGGCGGGCGGCCGGACGATGCGTAACACCCACCCGTTCGGGATGAAGGGCCGCGTCATGGCCCACAACGGAGGCTTCGGCTCGCTCGCCCGGCTGGAAGCGGAGCTCGGCCCGTACGCCGGCCTGGTGCTGGGCGACACCGATTCGGAACGGTACTTCGCGCTGATCACCTCCGAAACCGACGCGCACGGTGGCGACGTCGGCGCGGGGATCGCGGCCGCGGCGTCGTGGATCGCGGCGCACCTGCCGGTCTCTTCCCTGAACGCGATCGTCGCGGCGCCGGGCGAGCTGTGGGCGCTGCGCTACCCGGACCAGCACGCGCTGCACGTCCTCGAGCGGCCGGCGGGCGCTGAGTTGCACGTGCGCAGCGCTACGTCGTCGGTGCACGCGCCCGACCTGGCGGACGCCGCCTCGGTGGTGATCGCGTCGGAGAAGCTCGACGGGGAGAACGGCTGGCGAATGCTCGCGCCGGGCGAGATCGTGCACGTGCGGCCGGACCTGGGCGTGGAGTCCTGGATCGCGGTCCCGGAGCCGCCCGCGCACCTGGTGCCGTTGTCGCCGCGCAACCCGAACATCGACACCTGAGCAGGTGCCTGGCCGGAAATGACGCCGAAAATGACGAATGCCAGGCCGCTTGGCCTGGCATTACCTTTGTAGCCCCGACCGGATTCGAACCGGCGTTACCGCCTTGAGAGGGCGGCGTCCTAGGCCTCTAGACGACGGGGCCGTGCGGTGATCTCCGTGCTGTGCTGTGCTGTGCTGGCGAGGCCAGCGCGGTACAGACTACCGCCTCGCGATCGGTCAGGCCAAGCGGCGGTCGGCTACACCGGGCCCGGCATGAACGAGCGCGGACGCAACCTACGTCCGCGCCGTCATACTGAGCTGCTGGGGTACCAGGACTCGAACCTAGACTAACAGGGCCAGAACCTGTCGGGCTGCCAATTACCCCATACCCCAATGGCATGCGGCCCCTGGTCCGGAACCGCCCACGCAGTCTAGCGGACTCCGGACGCGCCGGCCAACCGGAAGGGTCACCGCGCCCTCACTGTGCTCGATCATCGGGGGCGGTCTCGGCCAGGCCGGTCTCGGCCAGGCCGGTCTCGGCCAGGCCGGTCTCGCGGTCGAGCCGGAGCCAGCGGGTGATCCCAGCCGAACGCAGGAACCCCACGTCATGGCTGGCCACCAGGAGCGCGCCGCGATAGCCCTCGAGCGCCTGGGATAGCTGCCGGACCGAGGCCATGTCCAGGTTGTTGGTCGGCTCGTCGAGCAGCAGCAGCTGAGGCGCGGGCTGTGCGAGCAGCAGGGCCGCGAGGACGGCACGGAAGCGCTCACCGCCGGACAGCGTGCTGGCCAGCCGGTCGGCCCGTTCGCCGCGGAACAGGAACCGGGCCAGGCTCGCCCGGACCTCGTTCACCGACGCGGCCGGGGCCGCCGCCCGGACGTTGTCGATCACGCTCAGCGAGTCGTCCAGGATGTCAAGGCGCTGCGGCAGGTAGCCGGTGACCGCAGCCAGCCGCACGGTGACGCCGGGTCGTATCGCCAGGCCCGCGATCGCGCGGAGCAGGGTGGTCTTGCCCGCGCCGTTCGGGCCGGTGAGGGCGATCCGCTCCGGGCCCCGGACGATGAGCTCGGCGAGTGCCGATACGGGGGGCGTCTCTGGCGTGGTGGGCGCAGGGGCCGCGGCTGGCGTACCGGGCGCCGGGGCCGCTGGGTGCCAGCGCGTTCCGTCCAGACCGGTGACGGTCAGCACGGTGCGCCCGGCCGGGACGGCCGTGCCCGGCAGATCGACCCGGATTTCCGCGTCATCCCGGACCGCCTGCTCCGCCTCGTCCAGCCGGCCGCGGGCCGCCTCGAGCCGCCCGGCGTGCAGCCCGCGGGACCGGCCCGCGGTTTCCTGCGCGGCGCGCTTACGGGCGTACGCCACGATCCTGGGCAGGCCGCCCGAGGCGGCGACCTTGCGACCCATGCGATCGTGTCGGGCCTGCTTGACCTGCGCTTCAACCAGGTCGCGCTGTTCCCGCCGGACATCCGCGGCGGCCGAGGTAACCGCACGCTCCGCCGCCGCCTGCTCGGCCGCGAGCAGCTCCTCGTACGCGTCCAGGTTGCCGCCGTACATGCGGATCTCGCCGCCGGACAGGTCGGCGATCTGGTCCATCAGGGCGAGCAGCTCGCGGTCGTGGCTGACGATCACCATCACCCCGGTCCACGACGCTACCGCGTCGTACAGCCGCTTGCGCGCGTCCAGGTCCAGGTTGTTGGTCGGCTCGTCCAGCAGCAGGATGTCCGGGCGGCGCAGGAACAGCGCGGCCAGCGCGACACCGATGGTCTCCCCGCCGGACAGCCGCTCCACTCGGTCGTCGAGACCGACCCGGTCCAGGCCCAGGCGGTCCAGCCAGGCGCGGGCGCGCTCCTCGACGTCCCAGTCGTCCCCGATCGCCGCGAAGACGTCCTCTCCCGTCTCACCCGCCTCGATGGCGTGCAGCGCGTCCCTGGCGGCGGTGATGCCGAGCAGGCCGGAAACGCTCTGGTGGGTGCCGAGGGTGATGGCCTGCGGCAGGTAGCCCACCTCGCCGCGAGCGCGTACCGCGCCCGAACCGGGGCGCAACTCCCCCGCGATGAGCTTGAGCAGGGTGGACTTGCCCGAGCCGTTCACCCCGATCAGCCCGGTGCGCCCCGGGCCGAACGACACGGTCAGGCCGGACAGCACGGACGCTCCGTCGGACCAGCTGAAACTGAGATCTGAACAGACGATTGCTGCGGTCATGAGGCGCGGCTCCAGCACGTAGGAACGATTCCGGTACGTGTGGCGACACCACGCCGCGTGGGCTCCGGGCACTTGAGCTCAGGCAGAGGTCACGCGCCCAAGCGCGGTATCGCTGACCTCACAGCCTCAACGCACTCTCCCACCGCCGACAGCAGAGACGCATCCATGCTAGCCCGGCCCCTTGCCCGCGCCAACCGCATTTCCGGTTGCCTGGGGCCGGCGGGCTGGAACCGCCCTTCGGCATGGCTCGCGGCTCAGATCACTAGGGGCTGGTGCGACTGATGGAGCGTTAGTGGAGACATCCTCCCGGGGCTTTCCAGTGGGTTTCATGATCGTGAACAGTTTTGGGCATATAGCACCGCAAACTGTTCACGATCATGAAACCGCCCTTCCAGCTGGGCCTGCGGAGCGGGCTGCTGGGGCTGGTGGGGCTAGAGGGATACGGGATCAGATCCGGTGGGGGTGGACGGCTCGCCGGGTGGGCGGGCCGCCGGGGGTGGGCGGGCCGGGGGTGGGCGGGCCGCCGGGGGTGGGCGGGCCGGGGGTGGCCTGGACTAGGCGGGCGGGGCCGGTGACGTGGAGGGGGCCGTCGGTGAAGGGGATGAAGCAGGAGTCGCCCCGGCCCAGTTCGAGCTCCTGGCCGGACGCGGCGCGCAGGGTGCAGCAGCCGTCGAGGCAGAGCAGGATGGCAGGTCCCGTGCCGGGCAGCGCGAGGGAAGCGGCGATGTCGAGCAGGTAGAGGCGGAACTCCGGGGCGGGGGTGTCGAAGGTGACGAGGCCGGCCGCGAGGGGGCGCGGGGAGAGCACGGGGACGGCGACCGCGGGATCGAGGAGCCTGAGCAGCTCGGGCACGTCGATGTGCTTGCCGGTGAGGCCGGAACGGACCACGTTGTCGGAGTTGGCGAGCAGCTCGATCCCGGTGCCGTGCAGGTAGGCGTGCAAGCCGCCGGCCGGCATGAACACCGCCTGGCCGGGCTGCAGCACCTCGTGCCGCATCAGCAGCAGGGCGACCACGCCAACGTCGCCCGGGTGGTCAGCGGCGACCCGGACGACCGCGGCACAGGCAGCCGCGAAGGGACTGTCCGAGGCGGCGAGGCGCTGGCAGGCGGCCACGACCGAGGCGACGAGAGGGCGGGGCTCGGGCCACTCCAGGACGCAGGCCAGGGCCGCGCCGAGGGCGTCCTCGCCGACCGCATCCGCCAGGGCCGCGGCCAGCGGCTCGAGCTCGCCCACCCGCAGGGCACGGAGCAGGGCAGAAGCGTCGGCGGGAGCGCGAAGGCCGGCCGCCACCTCGAAGGGGGTCAGGGCGTAGAGGAGTTCGGGTTTGGGCCAGTCGTCCACGTAGTTCCTGGCCGGGTCGTCCGCCGCCAGGCCGCGCGCGTTCTCGGCGGTGTAGCCCGCCTCAGCCTGCGCGCGCGAGGGGTGCACCTGGATCGACAGGGCCTTCTCCGCCGACAGCACCTTGAGCAGGAATGGCAGCCGGCCGCCGAACCTCGCCGCGCACTCAGCGCCCAGCTCTCGCTCGGGGTCACCAGCGATCACCGCGTCGAGAGTGGCGGGGGGACGGTCGAGGGCGGACGGAGCCGAGGGGTGGGCGCCCATCCACAGCTCGGCTTCGGGGCCCGGGGCCGGGACCGGCCGTCCCTGCAGCTCCGCGATCGCCGTGCGGGTGCCCCACGGATAGGGCCGGATCACCGGGCGTAGAAGATCCATCCGGGCATGGTAGCCGGAAGGGCTACTCGCGGCCCGAGGTGTCGGCGGGGTGCTCGACCAGGGCGACGACCCGGCTGGCCATGAACCGCGCGGTCCTGACCGCAGTCCCGGTCCTGGTCACCTCGCTGACCTCGATGATGCCGCGGCGATTAGCGATCTCGACGCGGCGGCCCGCCCGGGTCGCCGTCACCTCGTAGGTGCGCGTCCCCTCGCCGGAGTCGATCACGATCTCGACGTGATCACCCTTCACGAGCGACCTCCCGGGCGGAGCGTAAACCGGCGGGCCGGGCGGGATACCCGGCCCGTTCGGTACTAATAGGACGGAAGTGACGGGTCGACCTGGTTGATCCAGGCCAGCACCCCGCCACCGACGTGCACCGCGTCGGCGAAACCGGCGTTCTTGACGACCGCCAGCGCCTCGGCCGAACGGGCGCCGCTCTTGCAGTGCAGCACGATCCGCTTGTCCTGCGGCAGCTGCTCCAGCGCGGCCCCGGACAGGAACTCGCCCTTGGGGATCAGCGTCGCGCCGGGGATGGAGACGATCTCGTACTCGTTCGGCTCGCGGACGTCGACGAGGAAGATGTTGTCGCCCGCGTCGATCATGGCCGCGAGGTCCTTGGCGCTGATCGTGGAGCCCATGGCGGCCTCGGCGGCCTCCTCCGAGACCGCCCCGCAGAACGCGTCGTAGTCGATCAGCTCGGTGATCGTCGGGTTCTTGCCGCAGACCGCGCACTCCGGGTCCTTGCGTACCTTGACCGTGCGGTAGGTCATCTCGAGCGCGTCGTAGATCATCAGCCGGCCGGCCAGCGGCTCGCCGATCCCGGTGAGCAGCTTGATCGCCTCGTTGACCTGGATCGACCCGATCGAGGCGCAGAGCACGCCGAGCACGCCGCCCTCGGCGCAGGACGGGACCATGCCGGGCGGCGGCGGCTCGGGGTACAGGCAGCGATAGCACGGGCCGTACTCGGCCCAGAACACGCTGGCCTGCCCGTCGAACCGGTAGATCGAGCCCCACACGTACGGCTTGCCGAGCAGCACGCACGCGTCGTTGACCATGTACCTGGTGGCGAAGTTGTCCGTGCCGTCCACGATCAGGTCGTACTGGGAGAAGATCTCCATGACGTTGTCGTTGTCCAGCCGGACGTCGTGCACGACCACGTTCACCAGCGGGTTGATCTCACCGATGCTGTCCCGCGCCGACTCGGCCTTGGACCGGCCCACGTCGGACTGGCCGTGGATGATCTGGCGCTGCAGGTTCGACTCGTCCACCACGTCGAAGTCGACGATGCCCAGCGTGCCGACACCGGCCGCGGCCAGGTACAGCAGCGCCGGAGACCCGAGGCCGCCGGCCCCGACGACCAGGACCTTGGCGTTCTTGAGCCGCTTCTGCCCGGTCATCCCGACGTCGGGGATGATCAGGTGGCGCGAGTAGCGCCTGACCTCATCGACCGTCAGCTCGGCGGCTGGCTCGACCAGCGGCGGCAACGACACTGTCTGCTCCAAAGATCGTTTTTTAGTACCGAACGGGCTGGGTGTTAGCTTCCCGGCCCGTTCCTCGGTCAACCGGCCGAAGCCACCGGGAATTCCCAGCAAGATCCGGATCTCGGCGGCCACCAGATCGGGACGCTCCATCTGCGCGACGTGCCCGGTGCGCGGCAGGACCACGATCCTCGCGTCCCTGAACACGTGCGCGGCCCGGCCCGCCGCTCGCGGGTCGACCAGCCGGTCGTGCTGACCGTAGATGACGAGGGTGGGCGCGGTGACCCGGGCCGCGTCCCGCCAGGGCGAGTGGCGGCCCTTGCGGAGGAACTCGGCGGTGAGCGCCCGCGCGCTGCCCATCAGGGCGGCGGCGGCGTACTCGAGCGAGTCCCGGCGGCTGAGTTCGGCCACCTCGGCGGCGAACCGGGCCTGCGGGTACAGCCCGGGGTTGCTGTAGCAGGTGGCGATGACCGCGGCCACCCGGCGCTCCGGCGGCAGGGCGGCCTGGTACTGCCTGATCAGACGGGGGCCGAGCCGCGGCAGTCCGACGACGGGGAAGCGGACCAGGTCCAGTCGGGGCCGCAGATCGGGGAGGGCCGGGGAGATGAGCGTGAGAGTTTTGACCAGGTCCGGCCGGGTGGCGGCGACCTTGACGCAGACCGCGCCGCCCAGCGAGTTGCCGATCAGGTGGACGGGTTTTCCGTGCTGGCCGAGGAGCGCGATGACCGTCTGGGCCAGGGCGGCGATCGAGTAGCGGCCGTCCGGGCGGGGCGGCGAGTCGCCGAACCCGGGCAGGTCCATCGCCTCGCAGGCGAGCCGGGAGCGGAGCAGGTCGATAAGGTCGGTCCAGTTGCGGCTCGAACCCTCCAGGCCGTGCACGAACAGCGCGGGTTCGGCGCCGGTTTCCGGGACCGGGGCGCCGCGCACGAAGACCTCGTGGTCTCCGGACCCGTGGTGGCTGACCCCGTGGTCGCTGACCCCGTGGTCGCTGACACTGACCAGGCGGCCGGGCCAGTGCGGGATGGGTTCGGTCACGCGCTGGCCTGGCGGCGGCTCTTCGGCTTGGCGCTGGACTTGGTGTCTTCGGTGTCGTCATCGGACTTGCCGCGGCCGCCGCCCTTGGCCGCCGCCACGCTGGCCCGCAGGATCTCGGTCAGGTCGGCGGGCTGCTTCCTGGCCTCGGGCACGTCCAGGCCGTCCGGGCGGACGATGTCGTTGCCCTCGATCTTGGCCTGGACGACGGCCTCGAGCGCCTCGCGGTACGCGTCCTTGTACTGATCGGGCTCGAAGTCCTCGGTCATGGTGTCGATCAGCGAGGCGGCCATCTTGAGCTCCTGCGACCGGACCTCGATGTCCTCGTCCAGGAAGGCGAAGTCGGGCTTGCGCACCTCGTCGGGCCACAGCAGGGTCTCCAGCGTGATGATCCCCTCCCTGACCCGCAGCGCGGCCAGCGCCTCGCGCTGGCGCAGCGCCACCTTGGCCACGGCCACCTTGCCCGACGCCTCCAGGGCGTCGCGGAACAGCACGTACGCCCGGGCGCCCGCCTGCTCGGGCTCGGTGTAGTAGCTCTTGTTCGAGTAGATGGGCTCGACCTGGGCGGCCGGGGCGAAGTGCAGCACCTCGATCCGGTGCGCGGTCACCAGCGGCAGGTCGGACAGGTCCTCGTCGGTCAGCACCACCATGTCGCCGGTGGGCAGCTCATAGCCCTTGGCGATGTCGGAGTACGGGACTTCCTCCCCGTCGAGCGTGCACACCCGCTTGAACTGGATCCTGGCCCCGTCCTTACGGTGCACCTGGCGGAAGGTGATGTCACGCTGCTCCGTCGCGGCGTAGAGCTTCACCGGGATCACGACCAGGCCGAAAGAGATCGCACCGGTCCATATGCTGCGCATGGTTGTCACCTACCCCGGTTGGCATCGCGCTGATCATCCGTGTTATCCCTAATCCCGAAATCGAGCATACATTCGATCGGCCATAGGGCTAGCATGGGTGGATTTCGCCCAACTCTCCCAGCGAGCTTAGCCGCGGCTGCGATGATGAGGGATGCCTGGGCCGGGCCGGTCCCGTTCCTGGCGCGACTCGAAGTTCGAGGGGGACGGAGAGATATGGCTGCATTCGATGTGGTCGTGCTCGGCGGCGGCACCGCCGGCGTGCACGTCGCCACCGAGGTCGCCGGCGGCGGCAAGACGGTGGCGCTCGTCGAGGCGGGGCTGATCGGCGGCGAGTCCGCGTACCTCGCCTGCCTGCCGTCGAACTCGCTCCTGCTGTCCGCGAGCCGCGGCGAACCCTGGGAAGACGCGGTGGCCCGGCGGGCCGAGGTGACCGGCGGCCTGGACGACTCGGCCGCCGCTCAGCGGCTGAACCGCGCGGGCGTGCAGGTGATCCGCGGCACCGGGCGGATCACCGCCCCGGGCACGGTCGAGGTGACCCGCGCCGCCGCGGGCGGCACGGCCAGCGGGACCACGACGCTGACCTACTCGGACCTGGTCATCGCGACCGGCTGCGAGCCGGTCGCGCCGCCGATCGAGGGCCTGTCCGACATCCCGGCCTGGACCACCGCGCAGAGCCTGAGCTCGCCCGACCTGCCCCGGAGTCTCATCGTGCTCGGCGGGGGGCCCGCCGGATGCGAGCTGACGCAGATGTACGCCTCGTTCGGCTCCCAGGTGACGCTGGTGGAGGCGGAACCGCGGCTGCTCCCGGGCGAGCCGGCCTTCGCCGGCGAGATGCTGGCGGTGGCGCTGCGCCGGGCCGGGGCGGAGATCCGGCTCGGCTCCCGGGCCACCAAGGCGGAACGCACCGCCGACGGGCTCACGCTCGCGCTGGAGGACGGCACCAGGATCGACGCGGCCCGGCTGCTGCTGGCGTCGGGCCGGCGCCCGCGGCTCGGCGGGCTCGGCCTGGACGTCCTCGGGCTCGAGGTCACGCCGGGGATGGCGCTGCCCACCACCACCCGGTGCGAGGTGGCCGGGGCCGGCGGACGGGTCTGGGCCGCCGGTGACGTCACCGGTACCACGCACACCCACGCCAGCCACTACCAGGCCGACGTGGTCGCGGCGAACATCCTCGGCCGGCACCGCGAGGCCGACTACAGCGCGATCCCGCGGTGCGTGTTCACCACGCCCTCAGTGTTCGCGGTCGGTGCCATCCCGGGTGCGGAGGAGACCACCGGCGCGGGCGACGGCGTCGGCGACGGCGCGGAAGCCGACCACGGCCCGGAAGCGGACCACGGGGCGGGCGACGGGGGCAGGACGCGCCGGATGCTCCGGATCGCGAGGGCGCCGTCGGCGGAGGCTGCCCCGGCGGAAGCTGGCCCGGCGGAAGCTGGCCCGGCGGAAGCCGCGGCGGCGGAGGCGTCCCCCGTGGCTCAGGGCAGCAGTGCGGCTCACGGCGGTACTGCGGCTCAGGGCGGCGTGGGTCCCCGGCTCGTCACGGCCCGGGCCAGGCTGGGCGACACGGCCCGCGGGTACCTGGGGCAGGACGATCTCGGTCGCCTCGAGCTCTACGCGGATGCCGGGACGGGGGTGCTGGCCGGCGCGGTCGCGGTGGGGCCGGACGCGGCCAGCTGGATGAGCGAGGTTACGCTCGCCATCAGGGCCAAGATTCCCGTCGCGGTCCTTGCCGACGTGGTGCATGCCTTCCCCACCTACGGGGAAGCCTTGCAGACAGCGCTCCGGGAACTGGCGGGAACCGGGGGCAGCACGGCCCGTGCCGACCAGCAGGAAAAGGGGACCGGAACGTTGAGCGAATTGGACATCGAGACGCCCGAGGGCGACGCCATCGAGCAGCACCAGGAAGTGATCGCGGACGAGGCGGTGGCCAGCCCGCGGCGCGAGGTCCCGTTCGACGTGAACGAGGCAGACGCCGCGGAACAGGAGCGCGCCGTCGGCTTCGACGATGACGACTACCGCTGACCGGAGCTTAGGATAGGGGCGGACGCGGAACAATGACCGCGCGCGACCACCCCGGAGACCGAATTTTGACGGCAACGCCCGATACCAGGCCCCGCAGCAGCAGGCTGCCGCGGCATGAACGGCGACGGCAGCTCCTGGACGCGGCGCTTGAGGTGTTCGTGTCCCAGGGGTACCACGCCGCCGCGATGGATGACATCGCCGAACGCGCGGGCGTCAGCAAGCCCGTGCTCTACCAGCATTTCCCCGGCAAGCTCGAGCTCTACCTGGCCCTGCTGGATGAGAGCGTGGGCACGCTGGTGGAGACCGTGGGCGGGGCGCTGCGCTCCAACGCGGATCCCAAACAGCGGGTGGCCGCCACGTTCGGCGCGTACTTCGAGTACGTGGGCGGTAAGGGCCAGGCCTACCGGCTGGTGTTCGAATCGGACCTGAGCAACGAGCCCGCCGTGCGCGAGCGGCTCGAGGAGGTCCAGCACCAGTGCGCCAAGATGGTGAGCCGGGCGGTCAGGGAGGACGCCGGGATCTCCGACGAAGAGGCGCACCTGCTCAGCGTCGGGCTGGTCGGCATGGCCCAGGTCACGGCCAGGTACTGGCTCAGCACCCGGGATCACATCCCGCGCGAGGCCGCCGAGCAGCTGGTGGCCAGGCTGGCCTGGCGCGGCATCAGCGGCTGGCCCCGCAGCGAGCACTGAGGGGGAGCCCCATGGAAGTCAAGATCGGTATTCAGTCGGTGCCACGCGAGCTCGTGGTCGAGACCGACACCGCGGCGGACGAAATCGAGAGCCAGCTGGCCAGCGCGCTGTCCGGCGACGGCCACTCCCTCTTCGCGCTCGCGATGAGCAAGGGCGGCAAGATCCTCGTGCCCGCGGACAAGATCGCCTACGTCGAGTTCGGCGCGCCCGAGGCGCGCCGCGTCGGCTTCGGCAACATCGTCTGACCCGGTCCCGGCTGGGACCCCGTCCGGTGGGCCGAATCGACTCCTGGTACACTAGGTAACGACTGGTCAATGGAATGACATAACCAACGGTCGTGTTGTTCAAATGGCTGCTGTTTACGCGTTGCTCTTACGGCCGGGCTTTCATGCCCGGTTTCCCTGGGGGGATCCCGGGTAGACGGCAGTGCCCCGAACGACGGAAGCGGGCTCCCTGGCCACCACCGCGTCAGACAGGCGTCGCGGTGCGGGCCAAAGGTTGCAGCTCGCCGCGTCGCGCCGGGACACCGCGGGCAGCCAGCAGACACGACGGCTCGATCCCGGAACCGCTGGGCAGGGCCACGATGAAGGATGGAACCCCTGACAACTCAAACTTTTAGCGGGGACGAGGCGCAGGAACCGGCTACGCTGACCGGGTCCGTGACGGCTCTTCCGGGTCGGACAGACGAGACCCACGCGGTCCCGTTCCGTGACTTCGACATCGGCGAGGCGATCTGCTCGGGCCTGGAGGCCGCGGGCATCTTCACCACCTTTCCCATTCAGGCGCTCACCCTGCCGCTCGCGCTAGCCGGGCAGGACATCATCGGGCAGGCGCGGACGGGCACCGGGAAGACCCTGGCGTTCGGCATCCCGCTGCTCCAGCTGATCGAAGAGCACGGGCAGGGCCGCCTGCCGCAGGCCCTCGTGGTCGTGCCCACCAGGGAACTGGCGGTTCAGGTCGCGGACGACCTGCGCACCGCAGCGGTGAACCTGCGGGTCCGCGTGCTGACCGTATACGGCGGCCGGGCTTACGAGCCGCAGATCGACGCGCTGGCGGCCGGCGTGGACATCGTCGTCGGTACCCCGGGCCGTCTCCTCGACCTGGCCGAGCGCCGCCACCTGGACCTGAGCGCGGTCCGCGCGCTCGTGCTCGACGAGGCGGACAAGATGCTCGACCTCGGCTTCCTGCCCGACGTGGAGCGGATCATCCGGCGCATCCCGGAGCAGCGGCAGACCATGCTGTTCTCCGCGACCATGCCCGGCGACGTCGTCACGCTGGCCCGCCGCCACATGCGGCGCCCGGTCAACATCCGGGCCGAAGGTCACGACGAGCCCGCGCCTGCTCCCCTTACCCGGCAGCACGTGTTCCGGGCCCACCAGATGGACAAGATCGAGGTGCTGGCGCGGGTCCTGCAGGCCAGGAACCGCGGCCTGACCATGGTGTTCTGCCAGACCAAGCGGGCCGCCGACCAGGTCGCGACCGCGCTGGCCAGCCGGGGCTTCGCGGTGGCCACCGTGCACGGTGACCTGGGCCAGGGCCAGCGGGAGCGGGCGCTGCGCGCGTTCCGCAGCGGCAAGGTGGACGTGCTCACCGCCACCGAGGTCGCCGCCCGCGGGCTCGACGTGGACGACGTCACCCACGTGGTGAACTACGAGTGCCCGGACGACGAGATGACCTACGTACACCGGATCGGCCGCACCGGCCGGGCCGGCCGGGCCGGCGTCGCCGTCACGTTCGTCGACTGGCGGGACATGCACCGCTGGAAGCTGATCAACGACGCGCTGGGCCTGGGCATGGCCGAGCCGGAGGAGACGTACTCCACCTCCGAGCACCTGTTCACCGAACTGGACATCCCGCGCGAGGCGACCGGGACGCTCCCCCGCGCGATGCGGGACCGGGCCGGGCTGGAGGCCGAGGCCGTCGAGGACATCGGCGAGACCGGCCGGATCCGCTCGCCCAAGCGCGGGTCCGCGGGCCGGGGCTCCGGTGGCTCTGGTGGCCGCGGCGGCCGGAACCGGAAGAGCACCGGCGACGGGACGGCCCAGGCAGGCGGCACGGCCGGGCGGCGGCGGCGCCGGACCCGGGCGGGCCGCGAGGTCGGCGCGGCGGAATCCGGCGCACAGCCCCGTGGCGAGGGCCAGGCCGCTCCGGAGCAGTCCCCCGGACAGGCTGCAGGGCAGGGTTCCGGGCAGGCCCCGCGGCTGCGCCGCCGGCGGCGGACGTCCGCCCGGAGCGGAAATCAGTCCGAGGAGACCCGCCGCAAGGCCTCCTGACCTAGGTTTCCGGATTTCCTGAGAGCTGACGTAGAGGTTCTGTTCAACGTCGCGAGGTAAGGTTCGCCACTGTGAGCACTCCCACCTCCCTCGAGATGCCTGACAGGGTTCGGCGTACCAGCATCCGCACCGCCCGCGGCGTGTTCGCGGCCCTGGAGGCGGCGCCCGCGTCCGGGGTATGCGAGCGGGACGCCGCCCTGCTCGTCCCCGGCTACACCGGCAGCAAGGAAGACTTCCTCGCCATCTTGGACCTGCTGGCCGACGACAGCCGGCACGTGGTCGCGATCGACATGCGCGGCCAGTTCGATACGGCGGGCGCCGACGGGCCGGGCGGCTACGCCGCGGCCGCCCTCGGCGCCGACATCCTCGCGATCATGCACGCGACCGGCGCGAGACACCTGGTCGGGCACTCCTATGGCGGGCTGATCGGGCGTGAGGCCGTGCTGGCCGCGGGCGGCGCCGAGTTCGCCTCGTTCACGCTGATGAGCTCCGGTCCCGGCGCGCTGACCGGTCCCCGGGCGCGGGACCTGCGCGCGATGCTCGCCACCCTCGGTGTCGGGGACGGTAGCCGACCGGACACGGCGGCGCTCCGGGCCGGAGTCGCCGAGCTCTGGCGCTCGTACCTGGAGCCGCAGGCCGTCACGGCCGGCGTCCCCGCCGATATCGTCGCGTTCCTGGGCCGCCGGATGCGGGGCAACGACCCGGACGGGCTGGTCCTGATGGCCGCGCACATGCTGGCCGCGCCGGACCGGACGGCGGAGCTGGCTCGCCTGGACCGGCTGCCGATGCTGGTCATCTACGGCGAGAACGACAACTCCTGGTCCCCGGCCGCGCAAGAGAACATGGCCCGCAGGCTGGGCGCCCGCCGGGTGTGCATCCCGGCGGCCGTGCACTCCCCCGCCGTCGAGGCGCCTGCCACCACGGCCAGCGCGCTGACCCAGTTCTGGGACGCGGCCGAGGCCGCACAGACGTATCCCGCGGATCCCGCGTATCCTGCCACCGTCGCCGGCACCGCCTGAGCGGTCTGCCGACGGCGAGGGCACTGCTTCCCGCGGGCGATAGTTCTGATGTGCCCTGCGGGACAGTTCTTACTTCATGGACAGCGCGTTCATGCTGACGAGTAACGCCGCTCGGCTGGTAGGAGCGGGGTCCGTCACTCCGGCACCACCCGTACCGGACCGAACGACATGGATGCCCCGTTCATGCAGCTCCAGGTGCATGGCTGGGACATCCATGCCGTAAGAACCCGGCGGCGGGCGCGCGCGGCCAGTCACGGCCGTGCGCCGGGAACACGCGAGCACCACGGGCCACAATCAGGCCGTTGCCACTCGCACGCGACAAACTTAAGCAAAGCGGCATTGACCTAAAACGACATGAACGCGCATTCACGCCTTGCTGTCCGGCGCGGGCGGTGTTGGAGTGACGAAAGTCCGTTTTCATTCTGCCTCGGTCAGCGGCGGCGGGAGTCGGCCAGCAGGGCCGTGGAGGCGGGGCTGAGGGGCGGTCGGCAGCGGCGCGGGGCGGATCGGGAATCCACGGCGGTCGGCAGGGGTGTCGAGGCGGGCGGACCGGGGGCGGGTTAGTCGGGGGCGAGGCCGTCCCAGGGGCGGCGGGAGGGGGCGGCTTCGGTGCCTTCGGGGCAGTGCCGCCGGTAGTCGCACCAGGCACAGGACGGGCCGGGGCGGGGCGGGAAGACCTCGTCGTAGGCGTCGGCGGACAGGCCGTCGCGCATCCGCCCGTCGGCCGCGGCGGCCTCCTCGGCGATGTCCTCGGCCCGGCGCAGGTGCCGGGCCAGCGATTCGCTGGTGTGCGACCAGGCCAGGACCTCGCCGGTGGGCAGGTGGTGCAGCTCCACCCGGTGGCACTCCCGGCGCATGACCCGCCCGGTGGCCAGCGCGTACAAGGCCAGGGCCATCGAGCTGCGCGCGTCGTCTGTGGTCAGCAGGTGCCGTCCGGTCTTGTAATCGACCACGACGAGCTCGGGTCGTGAGTCGAGGCGGTCGATCCGGCCGGAGACGGCGATCGTGTCCGTGCGGGTCGCCACCGTCCGCTCCACGCCGAGCGGCTCGTCGGCCGGGTCCAATCCGGCGACGTAGCCCTCCACCATGGCGATGGCGCGCTCGCGCTGGCGCACCGACTGGGTCTCGTCCGCGAAGCCCTCGTTGATCCAGCCGCGGTCCACCAGGTTCCCGGCGGCCGCTACCGTGCGCTGGGCCAGCGGCAGCCGCCACCAGCCCGCCAGGGCGTTGTGCACGCTGGCGCCGACGCTGTTGTGGGCCCACGGCGGGCCCTTGGGCGGCGACGGCCGGTCCAGGTAGCTCATCCGGTACCGGCGCGGGCAGTCCAGCCAGCTGGACAGCCGGGTCGGCGTGCAGGTGTAGAGCCGCCGGGGCATTCCCTCGAAACCCAGCTGCTCCATCGGGGTTTAGCCGCCGAGGACCGGGCCAGAACCCCGACCCGCGACCCAGGAGTCGAACTTCTTCTCCGCCGCGGCGATCGTGGTCTCCGGGCCATGCCCGGGCAGGACGCGGGTGTCCGCCGGCAGGGTGAGCAGGTACTCCCCGATCGCGTTCAGCTGCCCGGCGAAGTCGGGGAACTCGCCGTCCTGCGGGGCCGGCCCCTCGGCCAGCAGGACGTGCCCGGTGAACACCGCGCCGAGGTCCTCGCAGTACAGGCACACCGAACCCGCGGTGTGACCGGGCGCGTGGATGACCTCGAGCCGGACGTCGGCGACCTCGAAGACGCCGCCGTCTTCCATCTCGATATCGGCGTCCTCATCGGAATGGGTCTCCCGCCACAGCGAGCGGTCCCCCGGGTGCAGGGCCACCGGCGCCTCGTCCGGTTCGGCCACCTCGAACGCGGCGGCGACGTGGCCGGCGTGACCGTGCGTGCAGATGACCGCGAGCACGTCGCGGTCGCCCACCGCGTCCAGCAGGCCCGCCGCGTCGGCGCCCGGATCGATGACGATGACCTCCGCGTCGTCGCCGATGAGCCAGGTGTTGACGGAGTCCGGGCCCCCGGGCGCGGGCGCGGGAAACTGGTCGATCCGAGTGCTCACCCGACCTTTCTTACCACAGTCGAGGGACCCGGCCGAGCAGGTCGCGGTAGGCGTCCCCGGGGGTGGTCTCGCAGCCGAGGCGGTAGTCCGTCAGGCTGCCGTGATCGTCGCTGCCGCCCGTGGTCGCCAGGGCGAGATCGTGAGCCAAGGCGATGAGCCGGGCCCGTTCGGCCTCCGACTGGTCGGGATGGAACACCTCAAGGCCGGCCAGCCCTACGGCGGCCAGCCTGGTGATCTGCTCGTCCGTCACCCAGGTGTCCCGGTCTGCCCGCGGGTGGGCCAGCGCCGTCACGCCGCCCGCCGCCCGGACCAGGCCGATGGCGCGGACCGGATCGAGCGCGTACCGGGCGACGTAGGCGCGGCCGCCGTCGGCGATCCAGTCGCCGGTGAACGCCTCGCGGGGGGAGGCGATGGCGCCGCTGTCCGCCATCGCGCGGGCGATGTGCGGCCGGCCGACCACGGCCTGTCCCGCGATGGCCGCGACCTGCTCCCAGCTGACGTCCACGCCGAGGCCGGCGAGCTTGTCCACCATGGCCCGGGCGCGCAGCACGCGGTCGTCGCGGATGCGAGTGAGCTCGGCGGCCAGTTCGGGCTGATCGGCGTCGAAGAGATAGGCCAGCATGTGCAGGGAGCGACCATCGAGCCGGCAGGATAGCTCCATGCCGGGCAGCAAGGTGACGGGGCCAGCCGCGGCATGGGCCTCGGCGTGGCCGGCCACCGTGTCGTGATCGGTCAGCGCCACCACGTCCAGGCCCGCCCGGGCGGCGCGGCGCATCACCTCGGCGGGCGGGTCGCTCCCGTCCGAGGCGGTGCTGTGCACATGCAGGTCAGCACGCATCAAAGGGCCGCATCAAGGGCCGCATCACCGGGCGGGCAGGCGCGGCGAGGCGGCCCCGAAGGGCAGGTCAAGGTCCTGGCCGGGATCTCGCAGATCACGCAGGGCGAGCGGCTCCACGAGCAGGGTGCCCGCGGTGTCCGGCCACATCACGACCCACAGCCACAGCCCCTTCACTTCGCCGGCGAACACGGCGCGCCCCGGCGAATCCACCTGCCAGAGCGGGAAGTCATGCTTGCCGAACGAGGCGATGGCGATCGGCGGCGCGGAGCCGAACCCCGCGCCCGGGTCCACGCCGTCCAGGCCCGCCAGCGCCGCGCCGAGGCCGATGCCTGGCTCCTCGGCCACGACCACCATGTCGGCCGGGCCGCCGAGCGGGTTCGGGCCGGCCAGGGCTACCGCGCAGGCGCGCACGCCAGTGCGCTCGTCGCCGGCCCCGGCGAAGCCCGCTACCAGCCAGCCGAGCGGAAGCGGCCAGGGCAGCCAGACCGGCACGCCGACGGTTCCCGGCCGGTACATGTGCAGCAATCCGTCCAGGCCGTCCCTTGACGGGCTGAACGCGGGGAGCAGCGGCTGGACCTCGCCGTGCCAATCGCAGCGCCAGGCGCTGGACCACGCGGTCGGTTCCTGGAGAGGCCGGCCGCAACGGGGACAGGCGGCAGGAGCGTGCCGGTGCCTGTCCCGGCCTGCACTGTCCTGACCCACGCCGGTTCCCATCTGCGACGGAAGGTGTTCTCCGGGCGGTCTTACCCGGTTCACGGCCGGAACATGCCGGCGCCGGCCCCGCCTCGGGCGGGGGCCGGGGTCCGGGGAAGGAGAACGGTTACCGCACCATGCCCCTGACCCCGGAGACGCCAGTGGCGCCGACCCCTTCCGGGGCCGGCGCCACTGATGTGCTACTTAGGCGACACTAGGGTGTCCTACCTGAGGACGCCGAAGTCAGCACCCCAGAGCTGGGTGTTGGGCACGGTACCGACGACCGGGCCGAAGCCGTTGGAGAAGCCGGTCAGGTTACGGACCTGCAGCTGCGGCCGCGGCCTGTCGGTCGGGTAGCCGTTGCTCGGGTAGGTCAGCACGAACGGGTGCGAGAAGTTCGTGTCCGAACCGTTGATCACGGGGAAGTAGTGGCCGAAGAAGGCCGTGAACGGCTGGTCACGGCTGTCCAGGATCCAGACGGTCTTGGCGGACACGCCGCACCCCTGGAGGGTGACGCCCTGGTTCTGGGAAGCGGTGGCGGCGGTGCCCACGCATAGGCCGCTTTCCACGCCGTAGGGCGCGTACTCGACCTCGAACGCAGGCTCGTCAGTACCGGCGGTGCTGCCGTTGCCATAGTGCAGGTTGACCGCTGCGGACACCAGGCCGGCCGCGTAGAACTCGGACACGTGACCCTGGAAGGAGACCGTGAAGTCCTCAGCGGGGTCACTGTTGCTGCTGCGGAACAGGATGATCGGCTGGCCGACCTTCGCGCCCTGGCGGAACACGTCCATGACGAAGTTCGGGCTGTGGTGCGTGCCGAACTGACGGCTGAAGACGTCGATGCAGCGGTGGCCACACGACGGGGTCGCCGCGCTAGCCGAGAGCGAGCCTACCGTCGCGACACCGCCGACCAGGGCCAGCGTCGCCGCACCGGCGAGCATCTTGCTCTTGAAGGACATGGGTTGATCCCTTCTCGGAACCACAGCCGTACCCTGCGCACGGCTGTTGTTGCTGGTCACCATCGCCGGGCCGGAGTCGCTCCGGCTTACCCGGCCTGCAACCGGGACGAAGGTGACCCTGGTCAGGGCGGGAACGGCCGACCTGACCGGTAGTGCTGTTCTGTAAGGGGAAGACCCGGGCGAACCCGGAAGCTCATCAGGTAAAGCAGGCGTCCCTTCCTAATCCAGGTTCAGGGCTCCTGTCCCTTTACCTGATAAGAAGACGCGGTATCGGGGGGCTTGGTTGACGCGGATTAGGGAAATAATCCAGCGTGACCAAAACGAAACATTAAGATCATCTTAACCCCCGTGCCGGTTGTGCTCCCGTTACCGTGCTGGGTACCGTACCACCGCTTGTCCCGGCTAGCGGCGAGACGAGATACTTGTCGGCGTGTCGGCCTCCGTGATCCCGTGCGTGGGCGCGATCGTGGCGGACGGCCAGGGCCGGCTGCTGATGATCAAGCGCGGGCACGAGCCTGGCGCCGGGCTCTGGTCCATCCCTGGCGGCAGGATCGAGCCTGGTGAGAGCGACGCCGAGGCCGTGGTCAGGGAGATGATCGAGGAGACGGGCCTGACGGTCGAGGTGGGCAGGCTCATCGGGCGGGTGCGGCGGCCCGGGCTCAACGGGGCGGTCATCGACATCAGGGACTACGCGGCCACGGTCACCGGCGGAACGCTGCGCGCGGGCGACGACGCCGCCGACGCCCGCTGGGTGGCGCCCGGGGAACTGGAATCGCTGGACATTACCGAAGGCCTGATCGACGCGCTTACCGACTGGGGAGTCCTCGGTCGCGGACAATAGCCCGCGTTAATTCGAACCATTACATGGCCCGTGTCGGCCCGTGTCTTCCGTGTCCCTTTTTTCGGGTTATGCGCCTGGCGCGAAAATTAGACGTTCCCGGTCTCATTTACGTATTTTCCGACCCGGTGCCCGCGTCGAGGCCGGGGGCGTCCTGGCGGTGGTCGCCCGGGGGGCCGTCGTGGCCGAGGCCGGACGCGCGGCCTCTGGCCACGATGGCCCGGGCCATCTTGTGCGAGGCCTCGTCGATCATCTCGTCGCCGAACATGACCGCGCCGCGGGCCTGTACGCCGGTGGCGTGCTCGTACGCCTCGACAATCCGCGACGCGCGCGCGAAATCGTCCGCGGAGGGCGCGAACACCTCGTTGGCCGCGTCGATCTGGTCCGGGTGCAGGACCCACTTGCCGTCGTAGCCGAGCGCCGCGGCACTGGCCGCCGACCGCCGGAAGCCGTCGACGTCGCGGACCTTGAGGTAAGGCCCGTCGATGGCCTGCAGGCCGCGGGCGCGCGCCGCGATCAGGATCCGCATCAGCGCGTAGTGATAGACGTCACCGCCGGCGTAGCCGGCCGGCTGGCCGCCCACGTCCAGCGACCTGATGCCGACGCTGGCCATGAAGTCGGCGGGCCCGAACACCAGGGCCTCCAGCCGCGGCGACGCCGCCGCGATCGCGTTCACCGCGGCCAGGCCGGCGGCGTCCTCGATCTGAGCCTCGATCCCGGTGCGGCCGGGCGTCAGGCCCGCCTCCCGTTCCACCTGCCCGAGCAGCAGGTCCAGCCACACCACGTGATCGGGCGAGGTCACCTTCGGCAGCACGATCACGTCGAGCCGTCCCGCGGCGGAGACGACGTCGATGACGTCCCGGTGCGCCCACGGGGTCGAGGCGTCGTTGACCCGCACGGCCAGCACCCGGCCGCCCCAGTCACCGGTCACCGCCGCGACCGCGTTGGCCCTGGCCTGCGCCTTGGCCGCCGGGGCCACGGCGTCTTCCAGATCGAGGAACACCTCGTCGGCGGGCAGCCCGTGCGCCTTGGAGATGAACCGTTCGCTGCTGGCCGGCACGGCCAGGCACGATCGCCGGACCCTGAACGCGTCGAAGGGCTCCAAGGGCTCGAAGGGCTCCAAGGGCCGGTCCGGACGTTCCATGGCGTGCCCCTCTCGTCCCTCCGCGTCTTCCAGGAGCGTAGCGAACCACTGGTTACCAGCCAGTGAACGTTTCGCGAGCGATCACCGGGGCCGGCCCCGCGGCACCCGGGCTTAATATCCTGGCGGTACCCGGCTTGACCTGAATCCGTACCTGAACTTGATAGGTGCCAACGTGCGACGTGCCGTGCTCACCGCCGCCCTGACGGTATCAACGGGAGTGATCGCCGCGTGCAGCGGCGCACCGTCGCCGGCCCAGATCTCGGTGTCCAACGGGGGCTGCGGGAGCAGCTGGCAGCTGGCCGACCCGGGCTGGCACACGTTCCAGATCCACAACGCGGCCGCGGAAAACGCCGACATTGACCTGGTCAATCCGAGCAGCGGTGCGATCTATGCGGAGGTCGAGGCGCTCGGGCCGGGCACCACCAGCCCGATGCGACTGAACGTGGGCTCGGGCTCTTACGCGTTCCGCTGCCTGTTCGAGGACTCCGAGGCGATCACCGGACCCACGGTGGTCGTCGGCGGGCACGCCCGCGGCACCCCGGCGATCCTGCCGGTCACCCGCAACGACCTGCTCGTCCCGGCCCGCCAGTACCACGACTGGGTGGCCGCGGGCCTGAACACGCTGGCCAGCCAGGCCGATGGGCTGGCCGCCGCCGTCCGCACCGGGAACCTCGGCGCGGCCAGGACCGCGTGGCTGACCGCGCACCTGACCTACCAGCGGCTGGGCGCGGCGTATGACGCGTTCGGCGACTTCGGCGACGAGATCGACGGCGGGCCGGACTCACAGGCGGGCGTGCACGACCCCGGCTGGACCGGCTTCCACCGGCTGGAGTACGGCCTGTGGCACGGGCAGAGCGCCGGCCAGCTGACCGGCGTCGCGAACAAGCTCGTCACCGACATCCGCGGGCTGCGCGCCTCATGGCCCGACCAGCAGATCGACCTGATCGACATGGGCCTGCGCACTCACGAGATCCTCGAGAACGCGCTGCAATTCCAGCTCAGCGGCCACGACGACTACGGCAGCGGCACCACGCTCGCCACGACCCAGGCCAACATCGACGGCACGCGGGAGCTGCTGACCATCCTGCGCCCGCTGCTGGCCCCGCGGTACGCCGGGCTTCCCGCCGTCTACAGCTGGCTGGACCGTCTCCAGGCGCTCATAGGGAAAGAAAGGAGGCCGAACGGAACCTGGGTTTCCGTCTCGGCCCTGAGCATGAGCCAGCGGCAGCGGATCGACGCGGCCTGCAGTCAGGCGCTCGAGGCACTGGCACCGATCGCCGCGATCACCGAGCCACGGAGAACGTGATGCCCGACACGACGGATCCGGGCCAGCCTCCATCCGTACCGCCCGAGTCCGTACCGCCGCGCCGGGCCTTCCTGCGGGGGGCCCTGAGCGCGGGTGCGGCCGGTGCCGTCGGCGGGGCGGCCGCGGGGTACGCCTACCGGGCCACCCGGCCGGCCCCGGCGAGCCAGCAGGCGCTGGAGCGCGCCCAGGCCGGGGTGCTCGCGCCGGTGCCGTTCCACGGCCGGTACCAGGCCGGCATCCTGCCGAAGTCGCAGCGGCAGACCGCCGTGATCTCGTTCAACGCCACCGCGGACGGGCGGGCCGAGCTCACCGACCTGTTCCGGACGATCACCGCGCGAGCCAGGTTCCTGACCGCGGGCGGCACCCCGCCGCCGGCGGGCATCGGCGCCCCGCCGTCCGACTCGGGCGTGCTCGGACCGACCGTGGCGCCGGACGGCCTGACCGTGACGGTCGCGGTGGGGTCCACGCTGTTCGACGACCGGTACGGGCTCGCTGCGCAGCGGCCGGCCAGGCTGAAGCCGATGACCGCGTTCCCCGACGACGCCCTGGATCCGGCCCAGTGCGGCGGCGACCTGGTGCTTCAGCTCAGCGCGGGCAATTCCGACGCGGTGGTGTACGCGCTGCGGGACATCGCCAGGCACACCAGGGGCGGCATGCAGGCGCTGTGGCGCATTGACGGGTACACCAGCCCGGCCCGCCCGAGCGGGACGGTTCCGCGCAACATGCTCGGCTTCATGGACGGCATCGCCAACCCGGACACGAGCAACCGGGCGCAGATGGACCGGCTGGTCTGGATCCAGCCGGGCACCGCGGGCGAGCCGGCCTGGACGGCCGGGGGCAGCTACCTCGTGGTGCGGTTGATCCGGATGCTCGTGGAGTTCTGGGACCGGGTCGACATCACCGAGCAGGAGAACATGATCGGCCGTCGCCGGGCCTCCGGCTACCCGCTCGACGCGAACAGCATCGGCGCCACGCCGAACTTCGCGGCCGATCCCACCGGCGCGACCATCCCGCTGACCTCCCACATCCGGCTAGCCAACCCGCGGACGGCGGCGACCGCGGACAGTCGCATCCTGCGCCGCGGCTACACCTACGACCGCGGCATCGACCAGGTCGGCAACCTGGACATCGGGCTGATCTTCACGTGCTTCCAGCAGGATCTCAAGCGGCAGTTCGAGACCGTGCAGACCCGGCTCGCGGGCGAACCGCTCACCGACTACATCAGCCCGTTCGGCGGCGGCTATTTCCTGGCCCTGCCCGGCGTGGTGAACGGCTCGGACTACCTGGGCCGGGCCATGCTGGCGTGAGCCGTCCGCGCCGCATCGCGGGCGGCCGGGCGTCGTGACGGATTCTTGGCCTCATGTTCGCCTTCTCGTCAGATTACGTGCGTTCTTGTGTTATCGCGTTATGCCAGGTTTTGCTCCTGGGTGCGCCCGCGAGCGCACCGGCGCCGCGGCCCCGTAGTCCCGAGGGGTCCGCCGGCCCTCAACAGCCAGCAGACTCAGGAGGCCGAACATGGGCGAAGGCCCAGCCATGGTTCGTGTCAGAGGAAAGAAGACCCGGTATTACGCCGCCATCGCGGCCGCCGTCGTGCTCGGCACCGGCGTCGCTGTCGGCACCACGGTGTCCGGCGCGAACGCGGCGCCGAACACCGCGGGCTCGGTCGCCGTGCCCCAGACGAGCGCGGCCAGCACCTGGACGATCACGCCGCGGACCGCGACGCCGATCAAGCACATAGTGGTGCTCTTCGACGAGAACGAATCGTTCGACCACTACTTCGGGACATACCCGTTCGCGGCCAACACCGACGGGACCAAGTTCCAGGCCAGGCACGGCACCCCCAAGGTGAACGGGCTGTACAGCAAGATCACCTCAAGCGGCCCGGTCGGCCCGCTGCTGACGAGCAACCCGAACGCGTACAACCCCACCCGGCTCACCCACTCCCAGGCGCTGACCTGTGACCAGAACCACGGCTACACCGCCGAGCAGAAGGCCGTCAACAACGGCAAGATGGACCAGTTCGTTCAGAACACGGAGACCGACACCTGCACCGGGCAGCCGATCCTGTACGGCCATCCCGGCCTGGTGATGGACTACTACGACGGCAACACGGTCACCGGGCTGTGGAACTACGCGCAGAACTACGCGATGAGCGACAACAACTGGGACACCACGTTCGGCCCGTCCACGCCGGGCGCGCTCAACCTGGTCTCCGGCCAGACCGGTAACGCCTACGCGGTCGACCCGACGACCGGGGCCAAGGTCGAGGACCCGGGCAGCGTCAGCCCGCTGAACAGCGCCGGCTTCGGTACGGTCTACGGTGACCCCGACCCCGCCTTCGACGACTGCTCCGACTCCAGCCACACCTCGACCAGCCCGCTCGCGGTCGCGACCGGCAAGAACATCGGGGACCTGCTCAACGCCAGGAACGTCAGCTGGGGCTGGTTCCAGGGCGGCTTCGCGCCCTCCGGGACCAACGCGGCCGGTTTCGCGGTCTGCGCCCACTCGAGCCAGAACATCGGCGGCAACACGGTCATCGACTACTCGCCGCACCACAACCCGTTCGAGTACTACAAGTCGACCGCCAACCCCAAGCACCTGCCGCCGTCGTCCGTGGCCGCGATCGGCCACACTGACCAGGCCAACCACGAGTACGACCTGACCGACTTCTCCGCCGCGCTGAAGGCCGGCAACATGCCGGCGGTCAGCTTCCTGAAGGCGGCGGAGTACCAGGACGCCCACCCCGGCTACTCCGACCCGCTGGACGAGCAGACGTTCCTGGTGAACACGATCAACCAGATCCAGAAGTCCAAGTTCTGGTCTTCCACCGCGATCGTGATCGCCTACGACGACTCCGACGGCTGGTACGACCACCAGAAGCCGGTGATCGTGAACGGCTCCAACACGTCGCTGGACGCGGCGATCTGCTCCTCGACGCCGATCCGGCTGGCTAGCATCCCGGTCCGCTGCGGCTACAGCCAGCGGCTGCCGATGCTGGTGATCTCGCCCTGGACCCGGGCCGACTCGGTCAGCCACAGGCTGACCAACACCGTCTCGATCATCAAGTTCGTCGAGGGCAACTGGCTCGGCGGCAAGGAGATCGGGGGCGGCTCGTTCGACGCCATCTCGACCGGCCTCGGCGGGATGCTCCAGTTCCACCGGCCGCACTTCTCCCCGCTCATCCTCGACCCCACGACCGGCGCGGTGGTCAAGAACTAGCCCAGGCTGGCCGTGCGGAACGGCCGCGACCGTACCTACGGTCGCGGCCGTTCCGTCTCCGCGGCCGTTCCGTCTCCTGGCCGCAGCCTCCGCGGGCCCGTAGGTAGCATGAATTCATGACTTCCCCGATGGACCCGCCCAGCGCCGAGCAGGTTACCCAGGCGCTCGCCGGGGTGCTCGACCCGGAGATCCGGCGTCCCATCACCGAGCTCGGCATGGTCAAGCACGTCGACGTGGCGGCCGACGGGACGGTGGCCGTCGAGGTCTACCTGACCGTGGCCGGCTGCCCCATGAAGGACACCATCACTCGCGAGGTGACCGCGGCGGTCGGGCGGTTGCCCGGAGTGTCGTCGGTCCGCGTCGGCCTCGACGTGATGAGCGACGAGCAGCGCCGCGCGCTGCAGACCCAGCTGCGCGGCGGGCGGCCAGAGCCGCAGATCCCGTTC
>Ga0081540_1000644_pt1 | contig 33105 bp, 28 predicted proteins | sample TabmetS2T1R1_FD_71024 | JGI IMG/M metagenome (GOLD analysis project Ga0081540, IMG submission 71024) | Tabebuia heterophylla rhizosphere microbial communities from the University of Puerto Rico - S2T1R1 | ecosystem: Host-associated > Plants > Roots > Rhizosphere ...
GTGGAAGGGCCATCGCTCAACGGATAAAAGGTACGCCGGGGATAACAGGCTGATGATGCCCAAGAGTCCATATCGACGGCATCGTTTGGCACCTCGATGTCGGCTCATCACATCCTGGGGCTGAAGCAGGTCCCAAGGGTATGGCTGTTCGCCATTTAAAGTGGTACGTGAGCTGGGTTCAGAACGTCGTGAGACAGTTCGGTCCCTATCTGCCGTGGGTGTAGGAGTATTGAGAGGATCTGTTCCTAGTACGAGAGGACCGGAATGGACGCACCTCTGGTGTACCTGTTGTCGCGCCAGCGGCACCGCAGGGTAGCTATGTGCGGACGGGATAACCGCTGAAAGCATCTAAGCGGGAAACCCACCTCGAAACGAGTACTCCCTTGAGAGCCGTGGAAGACGACCACGTTGATAGGCCGGGTGTGGAAGCGCCGCAAGGCGTGCAGCTTACCGGTACTAATAGCTCGATCGAGCTTGAACGCTCTCATTAAGCAATGCTCATCTTATCTCGCAAAGCCTCGAGCCAGCGGCAACGCTTGGCCTTGGGCCTTCGGGACGGCCGGCGCACACGTGCGTGTGCACGGCTGGATGAGCGTGAGACCGGCTTCTAGTGCCGACCAGTTTGCTTCACCCCTTGGCCGACCTGGTGATTATAGCGGGGTGGCTGCACCCGATCCCATTCCGAACTCGGCCGTGAAACGCCCCTGCGCCGATGGTACTTCGTCTTAAGACGCGGGAGAGTAGGTCGTTGCCAGGTCTGCCAAGGGGTGAAACAGCAGCATCGAGACCCTTCTTCACACGCTTTCCAAAAGGCCGTCGCTGGTTCGCGACGGCCTTTTTGGCATTGGCGAGGGCGATCTGGCACTTCGGGGCGCTTCCTTGGTCGCCCTCCCCTAGCGCAAGGGCGGCAGCGCCAAGGTATCGGTGTGGCCCACCACGGCTCCGGTACGCGCGAGGGCGCGCCAAGTTTTAATGCTCGCCGCGTCGACGGCGTCGGTTTCCTCTACCGCGGCGGCAAATCCCTGGGCCAGATCGGCAATGAGCGCCGCGTCGGCTTCCCCGAGCCGCCAGGCGCTGTCGGCCTCGCGTACCGTATAGTGCGCGGCAGCAAAGCTCTCGCTCAACAGGTCCGGCGCGCCAGGCCCGGCCGCGGGACCAAAGCCCTTGTCGCGGCCCTGATGCCGATGGAACGCTTCGGTCATGGCGGCATCGGCCGCGTGCGCGGGCATCCAGCGCTGATCCCCATCGTAGGTGAGCACCGTATAAAAAGCACATTTGCGCGCCGCCAGCGCGGCCGTGAAGCGCGCAATGAACGGCGCGGATACCAGGTCGAACAGGGCGGCCGCCGTCACCAGATGCGCGGCCGATCCCAGGGCGGCATCCAAGCTCTCCACGAGATCGGCGCGGCGGAACGTCACGTCGATGCGCTTGGGTCCCTTGAATAGGACGAGCGCGCCGCCGCTGCCATCCCAACCGTCCGCCCAGGCGGTGAGGCGCGGCACGGCCGCATCGAGCAACGCCTGGTCGCGGTCGACCAGTGTCCAGTGTTGCTCCGGTCCGAGCAGCGGCGCGGTGGCGCGCAGGTTGGAGCCGGTGCCGCATCCCAGATCCACCACCGCGAGGGGTCGCCAGCCGTCGAAGTGGCGGGCTAAGGCCTGCGCCAAGGCCTTGTTGCGCGAGCGGTGGTCCACCGGTTCGCGCAAATCGAGCCAATCGGCGCTGAAGCCGCTCATCGTGAGGTCTCCTTGATGACAGCGGCGATGATGCGCGCCGTATCCCGCCAGTCGGGCAATGCCTGGCCCGCAGCCCAGGATGCCTCGGCCAAGCTCAGGCGCAGCGAGGTGTCCTCCAGCACGCAGCGCAACGCCGCCGTCAGCGCGGCGACGTCGCCCGGGGCAACCTTGAGAGCGGCAGTGTGGGGCACCGTCTTGGCCGCCGCTCCGCCGGTGGTACACACGATCGGCAGGCCGTGGGCCATTGCCTCCGCCAGCGCCATGCCATAGCCCTCGTACAAGGAGGGCAGCACGAACAGATCGGCGCGATCGTAGTGACGGGCCAGCTCGGCTTGAGCGAGCGGGCCGGCGACGGCGATGCGCGCGCCGAGCCCGGTTTCGGTCAGGGCTTGGCCGAGAGCCGCGATCGCAGCCGGGCTGCGATCCGTGGCGCCCACGATCGTGAGCTGCCAGTCCAAGGGCGCCAGCGGTGCCAGCGCCCGCACCAGCAGGTCATAGGCCTTGCGCGGCACGATCGAGCCGACGGCGAGCAGCTGGGGGGGTGACCTCGTGCCGCGGGCGCGCTGGGCGCGCTCGGTGCCGGGCTCGGCGACGGTGATCTTGTCCGCGGGGACGGCGAAGTCGGACACCAGCGTGCGCAAGGTGGTGGCGCTGGTGACCAGCACGCGCCGAGCCAGTGCCAGCGCCGCCGTTTCCAGTGCAATGAGTTGCCGCTGGCGTGCGGCGCTGAGACCGGCCTCGAGACCGACGGGATGGTGGATGAGCGCAACGATGGGCGGCTTGAGGCCGGCGATCGCGGCGGCCGGCATCGCCCCATAGGCCAAGCCGTCGAACAGGATGACGGTATCGGCTGGCAGGGCGCCAAGCCGGCGCGTGCTTTCGCCGATATCCTCGAGGCTTGCGTCGGGAAATGATCCGGGCAGCGCCAGCGGTCGCAACCGCACGTTTGCCAGGGGAAACCGCTCCAGCACGCGGCGGGCGTAGACATAGCCGCCGGTCGGCAGCCCCAAGTCACCGGGAATGGCGAAGGCGGCTTCGATCATGGCCGCGGCCGCTCCACGGCCCATCGCCGCCAAGCGGCGCGGCGCGGCGCAAGGGCCCCCATGCTCACAGCGTCCCTTCGAACGAGGCCCGCGCCAGGTCTGTTTCGCGCAAGGTCACCTTGATCTTGCTGAGCCCCTTGCCGTCCTCGCCCAGGGCCCCACTCGTGGCCGCCGCAACCATGGCCGCAAAAACGTACTGGCACAAAAACTCCGTGGTGGTCAGCTTGCCCTTGAATTGCGGCAGGGCGTCGAGGTTCTGATAGGCGAGCGGCATCAGCGTCTGCTTCAAGACCTCGAGCGCCGCACCGATATCGACCACCACGTTCTGGCGCGTCAACTTTTCCCGATAAAAAGCAACATCGACCACGAACGTGGCCCCGTGCAGGCCCTGTGCCGGGCCAAAAAAAGGATCGGGCAGACTGTGAGCGATCATGATGCGATCGCGCACCTCGACGGCGTACATGGGCGTGTCTCCTGGCTTCAGATCTGGGGATAGCAGATGACGGGGGCGAGCGTTGGAACACCCGCGGCGAGCGCCTTCGGCAGGCTGCGCGCCGCCGTTTCGAAGGCGATCTCTTCGCCCACCAGCGCGTCGAGGGCGGGCACGGCGAGCAGCCCGAGCGCGGCCTCCAAGCGCCGCCGAAAGCTCCAGCGCGGGCGGTGGCCGGGCGAAATCTGCCCGACCTGGGAGGACAGGATGCGCAGGCGGCGACTGTGGAAGGCGCCGCCGAGCTCAACGGTGGCTGGCCGGTCGCCATACCAACTAAGCTCAACGATGGGTGCCTCCAGGCCGGCGCAGCGGACGGCGGCATCGAGGCCGGCGCCGGTGGCGCTGGTGTGGAACACGACGTCGGCGTCGGTCGGGGCGTGCTCGGGCCTGGCAAAGCCGATACCCAGGCCTGCGGCCAACGGCCGGCGCTGCTCCTCGATATCCACGGCCGTGACGATTGCACCGGGCAGGCGGGCTGCGAGCGCGGCCAGGAGCAGTCCAACGACGCCGGCGCCGACAATGACAATGCGATCGCCCGGGCCGGCGCCACTGTCCCAGATGGCGTTGAGGGCGGTTTCCATGTTGGCGGCCAAGGTGGCGCGCCGCGCCGGCACACCTTCGGGGATGGGGATGAGGGCATCGAGCGGGGCATTGAAGTAGTCCTGGTGCGGATGCAGCACGAACACCGCTTGGCCAACAAGATTGGCCGGCCCGGCTTCGACGATGCCGGTGGCGGCATAGCCATATTTGACCGGGAACGGAAAGGCGCCCTCCTGCATCGGTGCCCGCATGCGCTCCCATTCGCTTGGGCCGACGGCGCCCAACAAAACCAGCCGTTCCGTGCCGCGGCTGATGCCGCTAAAAAGGCTGCGGACGCGGGCATAGCCGGGCCCGGGCGCCGGCAGCGGCGCTGAGCGCAGTTCCACCGCGCCCTTCTTTACGTACCAGAGCGCCCGTGCCATGCGGGTCTTGCCGGTTGATCGGCGCGCCATCATGTTACCGCTCCGAATTGCCAGGATTGCGACGCTGCCATAAGCCACCCGGATGAACACTGCATGAGCGACAGCCTCGATGCCCCCGCACCGGGGGCACTCCCACCGCCAGCGCTGAGCCTTACGACACCCACTGGCCTACAGTCCATCGATGAGCTGACGCGGCGTCGGCGCATCGTATTGGGCCTCAACCTCATCAGCTACGCCCTCATGCTGGGGTGGGCCGGCCGCATCCTGGGCGCCGGCGGCTGGACCTGGGTCGACGGCGTCCTGTTCGTGTGTTTTGCGCTCGGCACGCCATGGGCCGTGCTCGGTTTTTGGAACGCGCTGATCGGTCTGTGGCTGCTTAACGTTGGCGGCGAGGATGCCGGGATGGCCGTGGCGCCCTACGCCGCGGCCGGCGAGCAGGCAACCCCGATCCGGATCAAGACCGCCATCTTCATGACCTTGCGCAACGAGGACGCCCAGCGCGCCATCCAACGTTTCAAAATCGTCCAGGACAGCGTCGAGCAAACGGGCGAGGGGGCGGCGTTCAGCTATTTTGTCCTGAGCGACAGCAACGATGGCGCCGTCGCCGCCGCCGAGGAGGCGGCGGTGGCCGCCTGGAAGACTGCATCGAGCGCGTCCGATCGCATTATCTACCGGCGGCGGCACAACAACGTCGGCTACAAGGCCGGCAACGTGCGCGACTTCTGCGCCCGCTGGGGCGACCAGTTCGATCTCATGCTGCCGTTGGATGCCGACAGCCTGATGTCGGGCGCGGAGATCGTGCGCCTGGTGCGCATGATGCAGGCGCATCCAAAGATTGGCATTCTGCAAAGCCTCGTGGTCGGCATGCCCTCGGCGAGCGCGTTTGCGCGCATTTTCCAGTTCGGCATGCGCCATGGAATGCGGGCCTACACCATGGGCCAGGCCTGGTGGGTGGGCGACTGCGGACCGTTTTGGGGTCATAACGCACTGGTGCGCGTGCTGCCGTTTCATGCCGAGTGTGATCTGCCCATTTTGCCCGGCAAGCCGCCGCTCGGCGGCCACGTCCTGTCGCACGATCAGGTGGAGGCGACCCTGATGCGGCGCGCCGGCTACGAGGTGCGGGTGCTGCCCGAAGAGGTTGGCAGCTGGGAAGAGAACCCGCCGACAATGCTGGAGTTCGCCCGCCGCGACGTGCGCTGGTGCCAGGGCAACATGCAATATTTGAAGCTGCTCGACCTACCCGGCCTTTACCCGATGAGCCGCTTTCAGCTGCTGTGGGCAATTTTGATGTTCGTCGGCATCCCGGCCTGGACCCTCATGATCGCGCTTCTGCCGGTGGCCGCCTGGCAGGCCCAATCGGTTCCCGAGTTCCCGACGGGAGCCGCCAAGGCCCTCTACGTGACCTATTTTGTCATGTACTTGATGCCCAAGATCGCCGGGCTCGTCGATGCCATGTTCGGTCGTGGGGGTGTGGCGCGCTATGGCGGCTGGCTGCGCTTCGCGGCCAGCGCGGTGCTCGAGCTCACATTTTCTTTCCTGCAGGGCGCGGTCTCCACCATCCGCACCTCCATCTTCATGTTGGGTTTGCTGTTCGGCAGGTCCGTGGTTTGGGGCGGGCAGGTGCGCGACGCCCAGCGTCTGTCCTGGAGCGAAGGGGCGCGTCACCTGTGGCCGCAGACCCTGTTTGGGCTGATCGTGTGCGGCGCGCTGGGGCTGATCGCCCCCGCAGTACTGTGGTGGAGCCTGCCGCTCACCGCCGGCTATCTGTTGGCCATTCCCTTCGCCGTCGTGACGGCGGACCCGGCGTTCGGCGCGGCGCTGAAGCGCCTCGGCATCTGCGGGATTCCCGAGGATTTCAGGCCGCCAGCGGAAATCGTCGCCGCCCGCGCAACGGCGGCCTGAGGCCTTGGCTATGGACCTTCAGAACCGCATCGCCGTTCTCAGCAACGATCCGGCGTTCGCCGCGCTGCGCCGCTCGCTTGCAATCTACTATGGCCATGCGGTCCGCGACGCCGCCATGGATCGGCTCTACGGGCGCTTCCTCGGCGTGGGCGCGCTCGCCTTTGATATCGGCAGCCATGTTGGTGACCGCGTCGGCAGCTTTCGCCGCCTCGGTGCACGCGTGGTCGCACTCGAGCCGCAGCCGTTGTGTGCGCGGGCAATCCGAGCCATCTACGCCGACGATGAGGACGTGGTGGTGGTGGAAGCCGCCTGCGCCGAGCGGCCGGGTTCATTGACGCTCAAGATCAACTCGGCCAATCCGACCGTCTCCACCGCCTCCGATGAGTTCGTGGCGGCGGCGGCCGGCGCCGGCGGTTGGGAAGGTCAGCATTGGGATGATACCGTCGAGGTGCCCGCGACCAGCCTCGACGCCTTGATCGCCGGCCACGGCACACCGGCGTTTGCCAAGATCGACGTGGAGGGCTTCGAGGACCTGGTGCTGGCAGGCTTGTCCCAACCGCTGCCGGCGCTTTCCTTTGAATTCACCACGATCCAGCGGGAGGTCGCCTACCGCTGCCTGGCTCGGCTAGCATCGCTTGGCCGCTACGGCTTCGATATCGCGCTAGGGGAAAGCCAAGCTTTGACGTTCAATCGTTGGGTGAGTTGTGCCGAGATGGCCCAGCACATTGCCGCGCTGACCCACGATGCCAATTCCGGGGATGTCTATTGTGTGCTGCAAGCTTGAGCGCCAAGGCCCGGATCGGCAGCAATTGGCGCCAGCGGCAGGGCGGGCGCAACGCCGCTGCGGGCGGGCAGCGGCGACGCCGCGCCAGGCTTGGGCGGCGGCGATCGCGTTCGTGCTTGTTCAGTTTGGTCTTTCGCTCGGCCTCGCGCGCGCCGAGCCGGTCGCGGTGCAGGTGCACAATGCGAGCGAGCCCGTGCTGTGCGCCGAAAAGGATAACGTCACTTTGCATTTGACCTCGAGCGCGGTGCGCAGTTTCCGCATCAGCGCCGTGCACCCTAGCTATCTCGGTGGCCTGCAGCGGGACAGCTACGAAGCCGATTGGACGGCTTGCACCGCGCCTGGAGACCCGCGGGCGGGTCCGTTGCAGCCGCCCAAGCGCAAGACGCTTTATGAGGACATCGAAATGTGGGTGGTCGGTTTGACCTTCCACGACTTCTGGCGCCCGTCTGCCGCAAGCGTGCGCATCGGCGATCGGCTCGAGACGGATATCCATCTCCTGCAGGTGTGGATGATCCGGCCGATGGGCGGCGAAGAGGTCTTGGTCTTTTATCCTCAGGATGGCTATTGGCGGCTGCGCCCGAAGGCGCCGGCGGAGCGGGCGCCCACCGCCTTCGGCTCCTCGGTCCTGATCGGGCCGATCGAGCTCGACGGGCGGCCAATCGTCAACATCACGGACGTGGTGTTCGATCCGCGCCGGCGCACGTTCACGCTCCGCTACGCGCGCGGCGGCACGGCCACCGTGCGGCTTGCCGAACTCGATGACAAGCGCCACACGCTCGAGGTGACCTTCGACGCGCCGATTGCCGGGGCGCCGTTCGCGGCCTTGCGCTCCATGTATGTGACCGAGTTCAATAACGACGTGGCGCGCGTCGCGGTGCGCGAGACGGGAGCCGGCGGCTGGCGAGAGGATGGCATCATGGCCTTCAAGGAGGCGCGTGCCAGTGAGCTGTGGGCCGGGCGTGTGTCGCCCTCGCGCCACAATACGAGCTCGCCCGATCTGCTGTTCTCAGGCTTCAGCGATCGGGCCGACGGGGCCTCGCTGTCTCCCACAACGCCCCCGGCAGCTCTCCCCGTGGCTCCCCCAGCAGCTCCGCCCGTAGCTCCCCCCGTAGCTCCCAAGTAACCAAAGCCTGCCGGCGCTGCCGCGTCGCTTACCAGACGAGTTCGGGCATGGCGGCCACGGTGGTGGCAGCCTCGGCGGCGGCCAACACTTTGGCAAGCCGGGCGGGATCGATGGCGCCGTCGACCAAGAGGTCGTCCCTATGTATGCCGCCGGCGATCAGCAGCCCGTCAACGCCGAGACCGCGCGCCGCTGCCATGTCAGTGCGCACGGCATCACCGATCGCAAGGATGCGTTCAAGGGCCGGTAGGGTGCCACCGACCTCGCCCGCGCGCGCCAAGGCAGTCCGGTAGGCCGCAGGATGCGGCTTGCCGGCCCAGAACACGTCTCCGCCCAGGCGTTCGTACTCGAGCGCGATGCTGCCGGCGCACGGCAGCCGCACGGCACCGACGTCGACCACGAGATCAGGATTGGCGCACACGAACGGGAGGCCCCGCGCCAGGCCGCGCGCGATCAGCTCGCGATAGTCCTCGACGCTTTCGCGGCGATCGTCCTTGAGCCCCGTACAAACGATGGCATCGGCATCCTCGAGGGCAACCTGCGGTTCGTTTAAGCGCACATAAAGCTTGTAGTCGCGCTTGCTGGGGCCTACCCAATGCATGCGCCGATAACCCTGCTCGGCGATGTGGCGCAGCGCGATGTCCCCCGACGACACGATGGCGTCCCAGGCATCCCGGCGCACACCCGTCCTGGCCAGCACCTGCTCGACGCCGTCGGCCGGCACCGGTGCATTGGAGACGAGAATTACCCTGCCGCCGGCGCGGCGGAACCGCGCCAGGGCCGCACCGGCCGGCTGGTAGGCCTGCTGGCCGTTGTGCACCACCCCCCAGACGTCGCAGAAAATCACATCGTAGCGGCGCAACAGCGCGCCGGCGGCCTTGAGGATGGCTGGCGTCATGGATTGGACGAAATACTCGGGCGATGCTCTCGACGAACCGGATGCGCGCCACTAGAAGCAGGCTGCCGGCGCAACACAATGGGCGAAATGATGCACCTTTCCTATGCGCAGAATATGGAGGATTTCCACCTCGACCTGATCTTCGCCGGGCAGGAGAGGGGCGCCTATGTCGATGTGGGGGCGGGCCATCCGGTGGCCGACAACGTTTCCTTCCATTTCTACCTCAAGGGCTGGCGCGGTCTGGTGGTGGAGCCGCAGGCGGCGCTCGCCGAACTTTATGCCCACGTTCGCCCGCGCGACCAGGCCGTGTCCTGCCTGGCGGGCAGGGCGGAGGGCGAGGTCGATTTTTACCTGGTCGACAAACTGCACGGCTTCTCTTCGACGGTGCGGGAGCATGCCGTGGGCGCGGCCCAGTTCGGTGCCGGCTACCGGACGATGCGCAAGCGCGTGCGACCGTTGCACGCCCTGATCGACGCGGCCGGCCTCGCGGTCATAGATTTTCTGAAAATCGACGTCGAGGGCGCCGAGGCCGAGGTGCTGGCGGGCATGGATTTTGCGCGGCATCGGCCGCGCCTTCTGCTGATCGAGGCGGTTGAGCCGGGCAGCCTGGCGGCGGCCTGGGCTGCCTGGGAGCCGGCTCTGGTGGCGCAGGGCTATCGCTTTGCCTTTTTTGACAGGCTGAATAGGTTCTACGTGGCCGAGGAGGCCGCGGCGTTGCTGGCGCGCTTTCCCGCCGAACCGGCGCCTTGGGATGGCGTGCAGCACCTTTGGGACCACGGCCGCGCGCCCTTGCGGCCGGATCACCCCGATCACGAGCTGGCCCAAGTCCTCCTCAATGGCTTCCTGGCCGAACTACCCTGCCTGACGCCGGCCCTGCTCGAGACCGTGCTCGCGCGCGGCTTTGCCGCCACCGCCAGGGGCGATTTGAGCGGCCGCGCACTCGCCCAGCTGCTGGGGCTCAGCGAACTTGCCGGTGCGCCGGCGCAGCGCGAGATCGCCGCCTTGCTGGCGAGCGATCAATTTCGGGCCGCCTTGGCGCGCATCGCGTCGCGCTACGATGGCGGCCACCTCGACTGAGCGCCCTGGCGGCCGGCGGCAATTTCGCCTGGCAACGTGGTTGAAGTTTTCGGGCGGCCCGGCTCAAATTCGCTTGGCGACCTCCTCCAGCATCACCTCGGTGGCGCCGCCGCCAATCGCTTGCACGCGCGCGTCCCGCGTCATGCGCTCGATGGCGGTCTCGCGCATGTAGCCCATGCCGCCGTGGAATTGCAGGCAGTCGTACATCACCTCGTTGACGAGGGTGCCGGCTAGGGCCTTGAGCATCGATACCTCCCTGACCACGTTTTCGTTGCGCGTGTCGCGCCAGGCGGTATTGAACAAGAAGGCGCGCGCCGCCTCGACCTGGGCGCAGCGCATCGACAAGCGTTGGCGAATCGTCTGCTTATCCCATAGGGGGCCGCCGAAAGCCTGGCGCTGCTTGACCCAATCGAGGGTGAGCTCCAACGCCTTCATGGCCTCCCCCAGCGCCTGGGCGGCAAGCACGAGGCGTTCGTTTTGCAAGTTCTTGACGAGTTGGTAGAAGCCTCGGCCCTCCTCGCCCAGCACATTTTCTTGCGGCAGGAAGCAGTCTTCAAACACCAGCTCGGCGGTATCACTCGACAGCCAGCCTTGCTTTTTGAGCGTGCGCGCCACGCGGAAGCCGGGCGTGCCTTTCTCCAGCGCGAACATGGTGAGCTGGCGGCTGCGCCCCGGCTCGCCGGTCTTGGCAGCGACGAACACGAGATCGGCATGCACGCCATTGGTAATGAAGGTTTTCGCGCCGTTAAGGCAATAGCCGCCCGACACCTTGCGGGCGCTGGTGCGCATGGAGGCAAGGTCCGAGCCCGCGTCGGGCTCCGTCATGGCGATTGCGGTGATGATGCGGCCGGCGGTGATGCCGCGCATCCAGCGCTCGAGCTGGGCTTTGCTGCCGGCGTGGTAGAGGTGCGGCGAGGCCATATCCGTGTGCACCAAGACCGTCACCGCAAAGCCGCCATAGGTGGAGCGCCCAAGCTCCTCGGCCAACACGGCGTTGGCCAGAGAATCGAGGCCGGAGCCGCCGTATTCTGGGGCGTAGCGCATGCCGAGCAGCCCGAGCGCGCCCATCTCGGTCAGGATTTGCCGCGGCACGTAGCCCTGCTCTTCCCAGTGGTCGCCCGCGGGCAGCACGCGCTCGGCGATGAAGCGGCGGATGCTGGCGCGCAGCATTGTATGCTCGTCGCCGAAGTAGGGAAAACTTTCGCTGCCGATCAATTCCGTCATGCTCGCTGTGGCCCTGTTGCGGAGGCAAAGCCGCGCCGCATCGGCGCCGGCTCATCAAATCACGCCCTTATCCCGGAGCGCGGCAATCGCCGACTTGTCGTAGCCGAGCTCGGCCAGGATCTGGTCCGTGTGCTCGCCCAGCAGCGGTGCGCGGTGACGAATCGAGCCCGGTGTTTCCGACAGCCACACCGGCACTTTGGCAATCGGCGCCGGCCGCGGGGCGCCGGGAAATTCGGTCGGCTGCAAGAAACCGACGGCGTTGATGTGGGGATCCTCAAGGGTCGCTTGCGGCTTGAGCACGGGCCCCGCCGGGATCTTCGCCTTGGCCAGCAAATCCAGGGCCTCGGCGTTGCTGTAGGCGGCCGCCCAGCGGCGCATGCGTTCACTGATGACGGCGCCATTGTTGCCGCGCGAGATGTCGTCCTTAAAGCGCTCGTCGCGCAGCCAATGCTCTTCGCCCATCAGTCGGGCCCAGCGCGCAAACAGCGGGTTGCCGATCACCTGCACCAGAATCCAGCCGTCCTTGGTGCGGAAGATGTCGACCGGTCCCGAGGTCTGCCCTCGATTTCCGGTCGGCACGCGATTGGGGGCGATCACGGCCTGCTCGATCAACAGGGCGTTGCCGAGCGTGACCGCCGTTGCCAGCAAGGCGCCCTCCACCCACTGTCCCTTACCGGTGGCCCGGCGCGCCATCAGCGCCGCCATGGTTCCGAAGGCACAATGCAAGGCCGTGCCGAAATCGACCCAAGGAACCTGCGCGCGATAGGGTTGGTCTTCCTCGCCGGTCATGTAGACCGCGCCGGACATGACCTGGCCGATGCCGTCGAAGCCGACGCGGTCGCTGTAGGGCCCACCGCGCCCATAGGCGGAGACGGTGGTCAGAATAATGTCAGGCTTGACCGCGGTCAGGCTGGCGTAGTCGAGTTGCATGGCCGCAAGGGTCTGGGGCGGCAGATTGGCGATCACCACATCGGCCCGCTCGACCAAGCGACGGACGACCTGTTGGCCTTCGGGCCGCATGGGGTCAAGCGTCATGCCGAGCTTGTTGCGGTTCATCTGCAGAAACAAGGCGCCTTCGCCGGTGGTGGCAACCGGGGCTTGGAATCGGTCCTCGCTGCCCTCGCGCTTCTCGATGCGGATCACCTCGGCGCCGTGTTCGGCCAGGAGCGCCGCGCAGTAGGGCCCAGCGATGTAGCGGCCGAAATCCAACACGCGAATGCCCTCGAGAACGCCAGTCATTTCGGAACCCTTTGCTTTAGATCACAGAACCCACCTCGATCTATGTGTATCAGGATCGTCACAACTTGGCTGCCTCTGGTGCTGCGCCTGCCGTTTCTGGTCCCACCGCCTCGGGCGCAGCTCGCGATGGCGCCGGAGGGCAAAGCAGTTTAGCCTGAGGCACGCTGACGGTCGTACGGGTTCAAGTTCGCGGGATTTGGCAACACGGGAAGGGCGGGCTTTTGCCCGATCCTCCCACATCCGGGAGCAAAAGCATGGATCCGCAGGCACTCATCATCTTTTTGATCATTGGCGCCATCGCCGGTTGGCTTGCCGGCATGGTGATGACAGGGGGAGGCTTCGGTCTGATCGGCAACATCGTCGTCGGCATTGTCGGCGCCTTCGTTGCCGGCTGGCTCTTTCCCAATTTCTGGCCGCTTGGGGGCATCCTCGGGCCAATCGTGCACGCAGCCATCGGCGCCATTATCGTACTGTTCGTGGTCGGCCTCATCAAACGCGCCTGAGCTTTAAGGGCGCGCGCGGGTGTGTGAGGGCGCGCGCGCCTCGTGCCGCCGGTTAGGGGCGGATTTGACCGCTACCGCGCACCACGTACTTGAACGTGGTCAGCTGCTCGACGCCTACCGGCCCGCGGGCATGCAGGCGCCCGGTGGCGATGCCGATTTCCGCACCCATGCCGAATTCGCCACCGTCGGCGAATTGCGTGGAGGCGTTGTGTAGCACAATGGCGCTGTCGAGGCCGCTGAGAAAGCGCTCGGCGGCGGCGCCGTCGCTGGCGATGATGCAATCGGTGTGCTGCGAGCCATAGCTGCGGATATGGGCAATGGCGCCCTCGACACCGTCGACCACCCGCACGGCAATAATCGCGTCCAGGTATTCGGCTGACCAGTCTTGTTCGCTGGCGGCCAGCACGCGTCGGTCGGCGGCTTGCGCGGCGGCATCGCCTCTGACCTCGCATCCGGCATCGGCGAGGGCACCGATAAGAGCCGCAAGCTGGCCGGCGGGCGCCGCCTTGTCGACGAGCAGGGTCTCGGTTGCACCACAGACGCCGGTCCGCCGCAGCTTGGCATTGAGCACGATCGCCTTGGCCATCTCGAGCTCGGCGCTGCGGTCGACATAGGTGTGGCAGATGCCTTCCAAATGCGCAAACACCGGCACGCGCGCTTCCTCCTGCACACGCGCGACCAGGCTCTTGCCTCCCCGCGGCACGATCACGTCGATGGCGCCATCGAGGCCCTTGAGCATCAGCCCGACGGCCTCGCGGTCGGTGGTGGGCACGAGCTGAACTGCGTTCTCGGGCAGTCCGGCTTCGCGCAAGCCACGCGCCAGGCAGACCTGGATGGCACGGCTGGAGTGGTGGCTGTCCGAGCCACCGCGCAGGATTGCGGCGTTGGCGGACTTGAGGCAAAGCCCGCCGGCATCCGCGGTCACGTTTGGCCGGCTTTCATAGATGATGCCGACCACACCCAGCGGCACGCGCACGCGCTCGATGCGCAGACCATTGGGGCGCGTCCAGCAGGCAAGCACGCCGCCGATGGGATCGGCGAGCCCGGCGACCGCTTCCAAGCCCTTGGCAATGGCCTCGATGCGCTGCGGATCGAGCAGCAGGCGATCGAGGAACGCCGCGCTGACGTCAGTGCTGCGCGCCTCCTTGAGGTCGCGCTCGTTGGCGAGCAGGATGGCGGCGGTCTGCGCTCTGATCTCGCGCCCGGCCGCGATCAGCGCCGCGTCCTTGGCTTCGCTGCCGGCCTGCGCCAAGGCGACTGCCGCCTCGCGCGCGCCAAGGCCGATGGCGCGCATTACCGCGCCGACATCGTTGAGCGTTTCGGGTTTGCGTTGCGTTGACAAGGACGTGGCTTCGACGGTTGGTACTCTCCGCTTAGCATTTTCAGGCGCGGCTGAGAACCATGTCATCGCGATGGATCAGGGCGGCGCGCCCCTCGTAGCCAAGAATGGCGGCGATCTCACCGCTCTTCTTGCCGATGATGCGCACGGCGTCGGTCCAAGCGTAGGCGCTGAGCCCGCGGCCGATCTCACGGCCGCCGGCGTCGCGGATGGCAACGGCGTCGCCGCGTTCGAACGTGCCGTCCACCCGCGTCACCCCGGCCGGCAGCAGGCTTTTGCCGGCCAGCAGGGCCTTCACCGCGCCGGCGTCGATGTGGACGATGCCCTTGGCCTCGAGCTGACCGGCGATCCAACGCTTGCGCGCCGCCACCGGATCGGAGGAGGCCAAAAACCAGGTGCAAGGTGCGCCGCCGGTGAGCGCGCGCAAGGGATGCGCGATCGTACCCGAGGTGATCACCATATTGGTGCCCGCGGCCAGCGCGATCTTAGCCGCCTGGATTTTGGTAACCATGCCCCCGCGCGACAGCTCGCTGGCAGCGCTGCCCGCCATCGCCTCGATCTCGGGCGTGATCTGCCTAATCTCGGGTAGCAGGCGACCCTCGATGCCGCAGCCGGGCGGTGCCGTATAGAGTCCATCGATGTCGGACAGCAGGACCAGGCAATCGGCGCTCATCATGGTTGCCACGCGCGCCGACAAGCGGTCGTTGTCGCCGTAGCGGATTTCGGCGGTCGCCACCGTATCGTTTTCGTTCACGACTGGAATGGCGTGCTGGCCGAGCAGTGTGTCGATGGTCTGCCGAGCATTGAGATAGCGCCGTCGCTGCTCGGTGTCCCCCAAGGTCAATAGGATCTGTGCCGCGGTGAGCCCGCGTGCCTTGAACACGGCCTGGTAGGCGCTGGAGAGGAAGATCTGCCCGACCGCCGCGGCGGCCTGCGACTGCTCTAGCGCGAGCGGGGTGCCGGAAAACGCAAGCACGTGGCGTCCCAGCGCGACGGCGCCCGAGGACACGACAATGACGTCCTTGCCGCCTGCGACCAGCTCGGCAACGTCATCGGCGAGCGACTCGAGCCACGCCGATTTCAGCTCGCCACGGGCGCGATCGACGAGCAGGCTGGAACCGATTTTGACGACGATCCGCCGCGCCTTGGTCCATTCTGCACGTTGCGCCGTCACGCTACCGAGATCGGCAGGGGCTGGGCGCCGTTTTTTGTCCATGTGAGCGAGGGCCGGGGTAGAGCTACGCCATTGCCAGCAACGCATACCAGATCTGGGTGCGGCTGGACCAGCCCGGCCCGTCGCCGCCCTGGCATGCGCCGGGGCGCCACGGGGCGCGCCCGGGGACCGCGCCAAGGGCGGCCGGCACTAGAAATAGGGCAGGGGCGGTTTGATGTAGGGTTCGCGCGCCTCACGCAGGCGACGCACCCTGGCGCGTGCCGCCAGTCGGGCGGCCCGGTAGCGCGCCATCCGCGCCTGCAGGCTGGGTTTGCTTGCCTCGCGCTTGGCCAACTGCGCGCGCAGCGCTTTGCCGACCCGCTCGGGCGTGTGCGGCTCGACGGCCTCGCGCTCGGCATTGGCCTTGACCAACTCGGCCCGCGCCTCGGTGAGCGCGCGTTCGCTCGATTGGCTGGCATTGCGCGCCTGCTGCAGCTGCTCGCGCATTTCGCGCACCGCGCGCTCGGCCGCCAGCCGTTGCGCACGCTCCCGCTCGAGCTCGTCGGTTGCGGGCCGCTCAGCTGAGCTGATGGAGGCCACCACCGTGCGCTCCTTGGCGAGCTGCTCGTTCGCTTCCTGCAAAGAGCGACCGGCGAGCAAATGCTGATTGCGCTCGAGGACCAGCTGCTCCTCGACCGCGCGCAAGGCGCGTTCGCTCGCCTCCTTGGCGGCGCGCATTTTGGCCAACTCGCCGCGCACCTCCTTGTCGCCGTCGCTGGCGGCGGCGTCCTTCTGCACCGTCCAGCTGAAGGCGGCGCCGTCCTTTTCGGCAAAGCCCTGGTCGGGGGCGCCGAACATGAGGCCGAGGGCGACCGGGGCGAGCAGCAGCAGGCTGCTCAGCAGCAAGGTGCGGCGATTGCCGTTACCGGGCCCGCTCGGCTTCAGCGTGGCCCAGGGATTGTAGGTGCCGAAATTCCAGATGTGGCCTTCGGGATCGCGACAGGAATAGCCGCGCCCGGTGTAGCCCTCCGCGTCGATGTCCAGCACGATCTCGGCGCCGGCGGCAACGGCGCGCGCCCGGTGCGCCTCGGCGTCGGCGACATAAAGGTAGCAAATCTGGGTTTCGAGGCCGCCGATTTGATCGGGCTGTTTCATCAGGCCGTCGAAGGCCGACCCCTCCGCCGGTGCCACCATGATCATGGAGGCGCCGATGGTCAGCTCGGCATAGACGATGCCCCCGTCTTCGTCGTCGACCACCAAATGCTTGGCAAAGCCGAAGGCCTCGCACAGCCAGTCGATCGCGCGCGGAACGTCGCTGTAGCGCAACGTCGGAATAATGGCGGTGGTAAATGCGTCTAAGGTCGCCGTCATCTTGCGTTTCCAATGCTGGCCGGCAAGTTGGGCACGCGCGGGTGGGGTCGTCGTCTCGCCGCTACGTCTGACCAGGGGGCGAGCAGAAGCGCCGATAAATTATCAACCGCGGGCCCTTGCCCGTTGAACCTACTGCAAAATTCGTCACCAAAACATGAACGCTGCTCTGCCCATCGGCCGCAGCCCGCACCGGCTCTAGGGTTGCCGATGCCACGGCGCCGCGGTGGTGGTGGTCGGTTGGCCTTGCTGCCGTCGCGGCGCCGGCAATCAGCCCGCGACCTGGGTTTGCGGCAAAAATTCGCGCCTGCGGGCGGCGGCCTGCTGTGCGGGGGGCGATACTCGGGGCCTTTTGGGGGCACTTTGGGGGTTGGCGGCCATTTCTGGAGGCACGCAAAGGCGCCCCGCGGGGGCATGGCGGCGGTAGTGCCCGGCAGGGCCTTGCCCATTCGCGTCGCGAAAGATGGTGCTACAACCGTTCGGCCCGGCGCACCTCCCGGGCACACCTCCCCAACACCGGGCCGACGCCCTTGACGGTCTTTAGGAACCTTGCCGCTCTCGCCGCGGGTTGGGAGCCTCGGCCAGGCGCCCATCCCTGATCGGCTCCGCATACTTGAGGTCGAGATCCCAGGGAAAGAAGATCCAGGTATCCTGCGACACCTCGGTGATGAAGGTATCGCAGATCGGGGCGCCCTGGGGCTTGGCATAGACCGTTGCGAAATGCGCCTCCGGCAGCAGCGGGCGCACGAGTTTGGCGGTCTTGCCAGTATCGGTCAGGTCGTCGATCAGCAGCACGCCCTTGCCCGTGCCGTTGCCGATGGCGCGCACCGCAGGGGCGATGGTCTTGAGAATCGCGATCTCACCTTGCACCGAATAGTCATGGTAGGACGCCACGCACACCGTCTCGACCACGCGCAAGCCGAGCTCGCGCGCCACGATCGCCGCAGGTACCAACCCACCCCTGGTGATCGAGACGATGGCTTCGAACGGCCCCTTGTCGGCGAGGCGCCAGGCGAGCGCGCGCGCATCACGGTGAAACTGGTCCCAGGACACGGGAAATGACTTGGCTGGGTTGGGCTGCGTCATCGTCCTAAGCTCGCCAATTCTCCTTGCCTGCGGCTTAGTTGTAGCAGCCGCAGTGGCTCGAGGCGAAGGGGAACTCTGCGGCTTGGCAGCTGGTGCAGGCGGCTCTACCATCGCGCCCATGGACCAGGGGTTAGGAGCCACTGCGGAGGCCTGCGGCGCGCCCCTGATGCGGCGCCTTGACGAACTTGCGGCGTTTACCGAAATACCGGGTCAGCTGACGCGGCGCTACCTCAGCCCGGCGCACCTGGCAGCCAGCCGGCAGGTGGCGGCCTGGATGCGGGAGGCCGGTATGGGCGCGCGGAGCGATGCGCTTTTCAGCGTGTTCGGCCGCTACGAAGGGCGGCGGCCGCAGGCGCCGGCCATCATGCTGGGATCACATCTCGACACCGTCCTCGACGCCGGGCGCTATGACGGTGCGCTCGGTGTGCTGGCCGCGATCGCCGTGGTGGCGGAGCTGTCCCGGCGCGGTGAACGGCTGCAACACGCCATCGAGGTAGCCGCCTTCGGCGAGGAGGAGGGCTCGCGCTTTCCCGCACACATCCTGACCTCATCGGCGCTGATCGGCGCGGTCGGCCCCGAGCTCATGGACAGTCGGGACAAGGACGGCATCTCCGTGCGTGAGGCGGTCGCGGCGGCGGGCGGTAATGCCGACGACTATTTGAGTTGTGTGCGCGCGGCGAGCGAAATTGCCGCCTACCTCGAACTGCATATTGAGCGGGGGCCAATACCGGAGCAGAGCGGGCTTGCCTTGGGCCCCGTCACGGCCATTAACGGCTCCCATCGCCTGTCGGTGAGCGTGTCGGGCTTGGCCGGCCACGCCGGCACGGTGCCGATGTCGCAGCGCCGCGATGCCTTGGCGGCCGCCAGCGAAATGACCCTGGCCATCGAACGCCTGGCCAGCAGCGACAGGGCCTTGGTGGCGGCCGTGGGCCAGATCGCGGCCTTGCCCGGCGCGCAAAACGTGATCCCGGGCAAGCGGGCATGATTTTTTTGCGCTGCAAGGACGGCATCAGTCACAATCCGGCGGAATCGATCACGGCCGAGGATGCCGAGCTTGGCGTGCGGGCGCTGTTGGAGGCGACGCGCCGGCTCGATCAAAAGTTGGCGGAGCTGGGCGCGGCATGACGGACTGGCAGGCGCGCATCGCCGACCTCGTCGATGAAAATTTTGCCGCCCAGATCGCCTTCCTGCGCGAGCTGGTGCGGCTGCCAACCGACACCCCGCCCGGCGATAATGCCCCGCATGCCCAGCACGCGGCCCAGCTGCTCGAAGCCATGGGCTACCGTGCCGAACAGCACGCCGTGCCCGTCGCCGAGGTGGCGGCTGCGGGGTTGACCTCCCTCACCAATTTGATCGTGCGCCGCCGCTTCGGCGCTGGCCCGGTGATTGCGCTTTCTGCCCACGGCGATGTAGTGCCACCCGGCGACGGCTGGACCAAGCCGCCCTACGCCGGCCTGATCGAAGACGGGCGCATGTTCGGCCGCGGCGTCGCGGTGTCCAAATCCGACTTTGCCACCTATGCCTTCGCGCTGCGCGCGCTCGAGGCGCTGGCTGCCCCCTTGCAGGGGACGGTCGAGCTGCATTTCACCTATGATGAAGAATACGGCGGACTGCTCGGGCCCGGCTATCTGTTGCGCCAGGGACTAAGCAAGCCCGATCTGGCGATCGCGGCGGGCTTTTCTTATGCCGTCGTCACGGCGCACAACGGCTGCCTGCAGCTGGAGGCCAGCCTGCGCGGCCGGGCCGCACACGCGGCCATGCCCGCGAGCGGCTGCGATGCCTTGGCGGCGGCGGTCGACGTGCTCAACGCGCTTTATGCCGAGCGTCGCGGCTATGCCGCAATCCGTTCCGGCTTTGCCGGCATCGCCACACCCAGCCTCAACGTCGGCATGATCGCGGGCGGTATCAACACCAACGTCGTTCCCGACAAGGTCACGCTCAGGCTTGACCGCCGCATCATTCCGGAGGAAGCCGCCGAAGAAGTCGAGGCTCGACTTATCCAGGTCATGCGGCAAGCGGTCGAGGACAAGCCTGGCATCGCCCTTGAAATCAGGCGGCTATTGCTCGCCACGGCGCTACGGCCGAGCCGGGCGCAGGCACGCCTGGCCGAGACCGTGCAAAAGCACGCAAGCGCGGTATTTGCCGAGCCTATCAGCCTTAGCGCCAGTCCGCTCTATACGGACGCGCGCCACTATGGCGAGGCCGGCTTGCCGGTGGTGCTGTACGGGGCGGGTCCGCGCACGCTGCTTGAGGCGAATGCTAAGCGTGCGGATGAAAACATCTTGCTTGCGGATCTGCGCCGCGCAACCATTGTGATCGCTCGTGTTTTGTTAGACCTCTTGGGCGCGGATGCTGCGTGCGCCATGCCGGCCTGACCGAGACGGGCGCCAATTGCTTTTTATTTTAGGACCTTTCGCGACGTTCGATCTCTCATGAGCACCCATCGTCCCGTTGCGGCCATGCTCGGCCGCACGATCCTTTTCAAGTCCTTGGCCGAGCGCGACCGGCAGCTGGTTGCCCGGCAGATGGTTCCCGCCACGTTCACGCCCGAACAACTGATTTTCGCCCGGGGCGATCCTCCCGACGACATCTACCTGGTGCTCAAGGGCCGCGTTCGCCTGTCGGTGTTCTCCCTGGATGGCCGCATGCTCTCCTTCAAGCACGCCGAGGCCGGCGATACCTTCGGCGAGATCGGCCCCTTGGACGGGGGCGCGCGCACCGCCGATGCAACGGCGCTGACACAGGTGGAAGTGATGTCGCTGGAACGCGCCAAGCTCAACGCCTTGCTGGAGGGCAACCCGCGCGTGGCGCGCGCCGCCATCAAGTTCTTATGCGCCCGGCTGCGTGAAACCAGCGAGCTGGCCGAGGGCATCGCGCTGCACTCGATCGAGATGCGGCTTGCCCGCTTCCTGCTGTCGGCACTCAAGCGTCAGCGCGGCGATGAGGCCGCGATCCAGGCCTTCATCGAGCTCGGCATCACCCAGGGCGAACTCGCCTTGCTGATCGGCGCCAGCCGGCAAAAGGTCAACGCGGCCTTGAACACCCTCGAGCAGGCGGGCGCCATCCGGCGCACCCGCACGCGGCTTTTTTGCGATGAAGCGAGTTTGCTGCGGGTCGCCGCCCTTGAGCAGGGCTAGATCTTGGGTGGATGCGGGCCACAGGACCCCGCGCCTGTGACCCGCCGTGGGCAATCCGTATGGCCGCAGCCCCGCACCGGACAAATCGGCACGGATTGCCCTGTGCCGCCGACCAACGCGCTTTCATGTAGCGCCCAACCGCTGCTAAGGTCTGTCACTTGCGTGACAAGAGCCCAAGCTTCTGCTGTCGCGATAGGCATTTTGTGGTGCGCACGATCGAGAAGCTGCCCAATTGGACGCCTTACCTCGCGCGGCATCCCAGTCGCCGTCGGCGGCAGGGTGCCCGGGGCTGCGGCCCCGGGGGGGCTGCCCGTGCGCGCGTCACCCCAGCTGCGGCGAGGCGCCCATGAGCGTCGCCGGCGGCCCCGTCGTATCGCTCGCCGCCCATGGCGAGCGCCGGCTGCTCACGATTTTGTTTTGCGATCTGGTGGATTCCTCGCGCCTGGCAGGACGGCTCGATCCGGAGGATCTGCGCGAGGTTCTCACCAGCTACCAGCGTCGGGCGACCGAAATCGTCGAGGCCTTTGGCGGCATGGTGGCGCGCTATCAGGGTGATGGGGTGCTCGCCTACTTCGGTTACCCGGCCGCCAGTGAGGATGACGCCGAGCGGGCCGTGAACGCAGCCTTTGAGCTCAGTCGGCGCATCAACGACGGTAGCGGCGTCGAGGAGATTTTGCGCGTACGCGTTGGCGTGGCCACCGGTATCGTGGTGGTCGGCGATCTGATGCGCTCGGGCGCCGCCGATAACCCCTCCATTGTCGGCGAGACGCCCAATCTCGCCGCCCGTCTCCAGGCGGTGGCCGAACCGGACACGGTCCTCATAGCGGCTAGCACGCAACGGCTCACGCGCGGGCTCTTCGACTACCGCCGGCTGGAGCTGTCGGCGGTCAAAGGCTATGCGGCGCCGCTGGAGGCATTCCAGGTGCTCGGCCCGAGCGAGGTGGCCAACCGCTTTGCCGCCCTGCGCTCGACCCTGCCGTTGGTCGGCCGCGATGCGGAGCTCGCACGCTTGCTGGGCCTTTGGGAAAAGGTCAAAGCCGGCGCCGGCGCCGTCGCCTTCGTGCGCGGCGAGCCCGGCATCGGCAAGTCGCGCTTGGCGCTCGAACTGCTGCAACGCCTCAGAACGCAGTTTCCGATCGTCAGACGCCTTTACTGCTCGCCCTATCACAAGGACAGCATGCTTTATCCGCTGCTAACGCAGCTGCAACGTACGGCCCAGATCGATGTCACCGACCCTGCCAGCGCCAAGCTCGAAAAGCTGCAGGCGTTGTTGATGGGCGCCGGCGAGACCGCCGGCGCGCTCACCGCGGTGCTGGCCGACCTGTTGGCCTTGCCCGTGCCTGCGCGGCAGGCGCTGGAGCCGCTCGGGGCTCGCCAGAAGCGCGAATTGCTGTTCAAGATCTTGATCGAGGCATTCGAACAACTGGCGCGCCGACGCTCGTTGATCGTCGTGCTCGAGGACATCCACTGGATCGATCCGACCAGTCTGGAACTACTCGAGGCCATCATTACCCGTCTCGACGGTTTGCCGGCGCTGATGGTCATCACCTCGCGTCCCGGCTCGGACCCGCCTTGGCTGGAGCGCGAAAATGTGCACACCCTTAATTTGGGGCCGATCGATCGGGGTAGTGCCGCGGCGCTGGCGCAGCGTATTTGCGGCATCGCCGATGCCGGCAACAGTACGGTCAAGGGCATCGTTGCCCGCGCCGACGGCGTGCCGCTGTTCATCGAGGAGCTGAGCAAGGCCGCTCTGGAGGCGGGCGTCGTTGGCCGTCCACCCGCCGCCGGGGTTGGCGAGGCGGCGGCCGGTCCGGCCATTCCCGCCAGCCTGCACGCCTCGCTGTTGTCGCGGCTGGATCGGCTCGGGCCGGCGCGCGAGATCGCCAAGGCCGCCGCCGCCTTCGGGCGCGAATTCGCCTTCGATCACTTGGCGGGCGTGATGACCGATTGGAGCGCTTCCGACCTGCGCGCCGCCCTCGAACAGCTGATCGAGACCGAGCTTATATTGCCGATCGGGCCACCGCCCTGGACGGCCTTTTCCTTCCGCCACGTCCTGATTCAGGATGCGGCCTATAGCACGCTGTTGCGCGGCGAGCGGCGCGCCCTGCACGGCCGCATTGCCAAGACGCTGACGGAGCGTTTTCCCGATATCGTGGCGATCGAACCCGAGATTGCGGCGGCCCACTTTAGCAAGGCGGAAATGTTCGAGCCCGCCGTTCAGTACTGGCTGGAGGCTGGCATTCGTGCCGCCGACCGCTCCGCCTTTGCCGAGGCAATCCAGCATTTCTCCGAGGGCGTGAAGATTTCGCGCGCCCTGCCCCAATCGCCCAGCCGGGCGCGCAAGGAACTGGACTTGCAAATGGCGCTCGGGCCGGCGTTGATGGCAACCCGCGGCTACGCAGCCCCCGAAAGCCTGGAGGTCTTCACCCGCGCAGACGAGCTCGTCGCCAGCGTCGGCACCGTCGCCGAGCAACTCGATGTGTTGCTGGGGCTCTTCAATGTGCACTACGGCAGGGCCGAGATCGCGCGCTCCTTGGAGGTGGCGCGCGCCCACCTGCTGCTCGCCGAAAAGCATGGCCAGGGCGGCGCGAGCAGGGCCCATTGTCTGCTGGGGCAAAGCTATTCGGCGATGGGGGCCTTCGCGGAGGCCAAGCAGCATTTCGATACGGCGCTGGCGATGTTTGCGCGCCAACCGGAAGCGGCCGGCTCCTGGGGCGTGATGGCGAGCCAGCACGTCGTGACGCTGGCGCTCAGCGCCGGGGTGCACTTTGCATTGGGCGAGCTCGAGCAGGCGCGCGCGGCGATGCTGGCGGCGGTCGAGCGCGCGCGCGCCATTCAGCACCCCCTCTCGATCGCGCTCGCCATCGTGACGGAGGTATTGACCCCCAACCCCGGCGATTTGCAGGGGAGCTACCGCCGCGCCCAAGAGGCGGTAGAGTTCTGCGCCCGCCATGGCTTGAAGAATTTTGAGGTGTGGGCACGCTTTGCCCAAGGCGCGATCATGACGCGGCGCGGCGATGTCAGCACCGGCATCGACGTCATGCGGGCATCGATCGCCGAGGCGGAGGACTTGGGCTCGCGCCTGTTCAGGCCAGCGCAGCTGGCAACCCTGGCGGGCGCCTACGCCAGGCTCGGCGATCAGGCGCGTGCGCTAGCCCTGGTCGAGGAGGCAATCGACATCGCCCAACGCACGGGAGAGAAGCAGGCGCTGGCGGCAATCGAGCGCGTCAAGGGCGAACTCCTGTTCGCCGTCGGTCGGGCCGGCGAGGGCGAGGCCGCCCTGCGTGCGGCCGCTCGGACCGCCCGCGCGCAGGGAACCCTTTCCGAGCAGCGCCGCATCGAGGCGAGCCTGGCAAAGCTGCTAGCGAAGCCGCCGGCCTCGCGGATCTGCGTCGGCCAACCACCCGCCGCCCGGCGGGGTTGGCTCGGCGCCCTGCGCGCCTTGCTGGGCTTTTGAGCGGCTTGGTCGAAGGCACGCGGTCGGCACTTCGCCTCACGCGCTCGGATACCACCACTGGCCCGCGATCACGACGCCGTCCGAACCGATCTTGCGATCGCCGGCGAGGTGCTCACCGAGCACGTCGACGTAGTCGAACTTGCCCTCCTTGACCGAGAGGATGGTGGCATCGCCGACGCTGCCGGCCTTCAATGAGCCGAGCTCGGGTCGCTTCAGCGCGAAGGCGGCATTCAGCGTCGATTGCTTGATGACCTCGCGCAACGGTACGCCGAGACAGAGAAACTTCGACATGGTGGTGACCTGGTCAAAGGCCGGTCCATCGATGCACAGGGCATGCACGTCCGACGAGATGGTGTCCGGGTAAAAGCCGTTTGCCAGCATGGCGCGTGCGGTCTTGAACGAGAACGACCCCATGCCATGTCCGATATCGAACAGCACGCCGCGCTTGCGCGCCTCCAGCACCACCGGCTTGATGGTGCCTTGGGCATTGCAGGGCGCATTCGGAAAGGGGCGAAAGGCGTGCGTCAGCACGTCGCCCGGCCGCAGCATTTCCACCACCTCTTCGTAGGTTGGCGGCGGATGATCGATATGCGCCATCAGCGGCATGCCAACCTCATTGGCGACTTGCAGCGCCATCTCCAGCGGCGCGGCGCCCTGGTCCCCCGAGGAGTGCCGGCCCACGCGTACCTTGATGCCGACGATGACGTCGCGGTTGGCGTCGGCGACGTCGGCGGCCTCCCGCGGTGCCATCAGGCGAATGTTTTCACTCTCCCCGACCATGATGGTCTTGGAGAAACCGAAGATGCCGGCAAACGAGACGTGCAGATAGGCGAGAATGCGCACCTGCGACGGTTCGATCACGTGCTTGCGGAAGCCCGCGAAATTGCCGGGACCGGCGCTGCCGGTGTCGATGGCGGTCGTCACCCCGGAACGGCGGCAGAACTGTTCCGCATCGATACCGAGCGAGGTGCCACCCCAGTAGACGTGGGTGTGCAGGTCGATGAGACCGGGCGTCACGTACTTGCCGGCGACGTTACGCACGGACGTGCCCACGCCGGCCTCGAGGTTTGCGCCAACCGCGGCGACCTTGCCGCCGGCGAAAGCCACATCCAGCACCGCATCGAGGTTCTGCGACGCATCGATGACGTGCCCGCCCTTGAGAATGAGATCGTAGGCCATGTTTTGCTCCGCGCGATGTTCGACTATTCGGGCTGGGCGGCACCCGTGCGCTCGACGATCAAGCCGTAGTGCTGCGGTTGCCGGTGCTTTGCGAAATTGAAGGTCGTCGCCTTGTAACTATCGGCAAGATCAAGGTCACAGCGCGCGACCACGAGCTCGTCGTGCTGGCTCAGCGCCTGCGCCACGACGACCCCGCTCGGGGCGACGACCGAGGAATTGCCGATCATTTCGCAGCCCTCCTCGACGCCGCACTTGGCTGCGCCCACCACCCAGGTGGCATTGGCGTAGGCGCCGGCCTGCAGGGAGAGCTGATTGTGGAACTCGCTCAGCCGGTCGTGCTCGGGTGCCGGCGGATTGTGCCGGGGTGTATTGTAGCCGACCAGGACCACCTCGACACCCTTGAGGCCCATCACCCGGTAGGTTTCCGGCCAACGCCGGTCATTGCAGATGCACATGCCGATGTTGGCGCCCATGGTCTTCCAAACCCCCCAGCCGAGGTCGCCGACCTCAAAGTAGCGCTTTTCCAGGTGCTGGAAGGGCCGCCAGGGCTCGTGCTCGGCGTGCCCGGGCAAATGGATCTTGCGGTATTTGCCGACGATCCGTCCCGACTTGTCGACCAGGATTGAGGTGTTGAAGCGAGCGAGGCGCTCGCGGCGTCGTTCGATTTCGGCAAAGCCCAGATAAAAACCGATGCCGAGGCGCTCGGCCGTCTCGAACAGGGGTGCCGTCTCGTTCGACGGCATCTCGCGTTCAAAGAAGGAATTGATTTCCTCCGCCTCGGTCATCCACCAGCGCGGAAAAAACGTGGTCAGCGTCAGCTCCGGAAACACGGCAAGATCGCAGCGGTGCTCGGCAGCCTGCCGCAACAAGTTGACGAGCCGCTCGACGACCCGGGCGCGGCCATCGCTCCTTTGCACCGGTCCCATCTGGCAGGCACCGACCGTGATGAACCGTGACATGCTGCCTCCAATGCAAGTCGCCGCGCCCCTGCCGCCACTGCCTATGATTGCCGCAATTGCGGCGCCAGGACCAGAGCAGGGTCAAAGGGAGCACCCACGGCGAGCCAGAGCGAGGCCCAGCGCGTCAGAGCGCGAGCCAGGAGCAGTGGTCTGTGCTCAGCGGTGCGCGAGGCAAGCAGGCGGCCCAAGCCCCCAAGTGGCCTTGGCGCACCCCTCATCCGTCGCATCGCGGGGAAGCGGCGCGGGCGGGGGCCAACAGCTCCAACAGGGCCGCGTTGAAGCGGTCGGCCGCCTCGTAGGCCACCCAATGACCGGCATTCTCGATCAGGCGGACCTCGAGCTCGCGATGGTGCCGGCGGAGGATCTCGAGCCGGGTATCGAGCGAGCCGCGGGCGATGATGTCCTGGGTACCCCAAATGGTTTGCAAGCTCGCCGTAACATCGGCAAGCGCCCTGGCGAGCCCATCGGTTACCGCAAAGGGCCGGCTGCGAAAACGCGCGCGCTTGATGTTTTCGGCCTGCAGATGAATGGCGAGGGGATCGATGTTGTCGGGGTTGGCAAACATCAACACCCGCAGGTTTTGCCGAAACACCGCGGCGATCTCGTCGGCGCTCATGCCGGCGCGTTGCTTGGCGAAGGGTTCGCGAGGCTCGGCGGCGAGGCCGAGCGCGGCCACGCCGACGAGGGTCAGCGTGCCGATGCGCTCGCGCATTCGCGCCGCCGTCAGGCCGGCGACGTGGCCGCCGAAGGAGAAGCCAACGAGCCGCAAGTTACGCGCACCCGGCAAGAGCTGACCGAGCCCGGCGACGATGATGTCGGCAATCGTGGCGGGCATGAGCGGCGAGGGCGGCATCGCCGATTGACCCAGTCCAGGGAGGTCGGGAACCCAGAGCTGATAGTGGCGCGACAGGGTTGGAATGTTGCGCAGCCAATGCGTCCAGGAGCCCGAGCCGCCGTGGAAGAGCAAAAGTGGTTCGCCGCTGCCCCAGACGCGCCAAACCATGCTGCCGTCGCCACAGGGCGTCGTCAGTTTCTTGGCGCTGCGGTCGAGGGCATCGACGATGGCTGCCGGCGCCGGCGCGGTCGCCGTCTGGCTTGCTCGATTGGCGTTCACGCGGGCATCGCCGTCTCGGCCAGGCGTGCCCAATAGGAGATGCCGGCCGGGATCACGTCGTCGTTGAAATCGTATTTGGGATGATGCAGGCCGGCGCTCTCGCCGTTGCCGATGAAAATAAAGGCGCCGGGGCGGGCCTCGAGCATGAAAGAGAAGTCCTCCCCACCCATCACCGGAGCGATATCGCCATTGACCTTGTCGGCGCCCGCCACTTGCGCGGCGACGCCGGCGGCAAACTGCGTCTGGCGCGCATGGTTGTGCGTCACCGGGTATTTGCGCTCGTAGGTGGCGGTGGCGACCGCCCCGTAGAGCTGGGCCGTCGTCTGCGCCACCTCAAGGATGCGGCGCTCGAGGAGATCGCGCACCTTTGGGGTCAAGGATCGGGCGGTGCCCTGCAGCAGGGCCGATTGCGGGATCACGTTGGCGGCTTCGCCGGCGTGGAACATGCAGATCGAAATCACGCCCGCGTCGAGCGGATCGAGGTTGCGCGAGACGATCGAATTGAGCGCCGTGACGATGTGGGAGCCGACCAATACCGGGTCGATGCAGTGGTGGGGTCGGGCCGCATGGCCGCCTTTGCCGGTGATCTCGATGTGGATGCCGTCGCTAGCGGCCAGCAGGGGGCCGGGCCGCAGCGCGAAGTGTCCGATCCCGAGGCCGGGCATGTTGTGCATGCCGTAGACCTCCTGGATCTGCCAGCGCTCCATCAGGCCATCCTCGACCATGGCCTTGCCGCCGGCGCCGCCCTCTTCGGCCGGCTGGAAGATCAGCACTGCGGTGCCGTCGAAATTGCGCGTCTCGCACAGATATTTGGCGGCGCCGAGCAACATGGCGGTGTGCCCGTCGTGGCCGCAGGCGTGCATTTTTCCCGGCGCCCGAGAGGCATAGGGCAGACCGGTGATTTCCGTCATCGACAGGGCATCCATGTCGGCACGCATGCCGACCACCTTGCCGGAAGCCTGCCGGCGACCCTTGATGACGCCGACCACGCCCGTGCGGCCGATGCCGGGCACCACCTCGTCACAGCCGAAGGCCTTGAGTTTGTCGGCCACCACCGCGGCCGTGCGGTGCACCTCGTAGAGCACCTCCGGGTTGGCATGGATATCGCGGCGCCAGCACGTGACCTCGTCCTTGAGGGCGGCGGCGCGATTGATGATCGGCATTGCAGAAATCCTGGCAAAACAGCGCGGGCGGCGCAGGGAAGCAAATCGCTTCTGGCGGGTCAAGGCGGCCCGCGCGCATGGCTGCTGGCTCGGGCCTCAGCGACGAAAGCGAAGGTCGAGACCTTGCGCCCGCCACGCGGCCTCGATCGCATCGAGGTCGGTACAGCCCGAGGGATTGGCCTTGCTCGGTGCCCAGGCGGCTCGTTGCGGCCATTGCCGGCGCCAGATGGCGAGCAGGCGGTCGAGCTCGAAGAGCGGGTCGGTGTGGTCGTCGACCCGGATGTTGAGGTCGGCAAAATCCTCGCTGGTCGTCAGCAAAAGCGCCGCCGACTGCCGGCCGCGGCGGTCGCCGCCGGCGCGCTCGCCCGCGTCCATGGCCCTGAGCAAGCGTTCCGGCAGCGCCAGGTCGCTGCCGGCGACGAAAGTCGCAAACGTGCGCGCCACGACCTCCTCCCCCGCCAACATGTTGCCGGCGACCGAGAATTGGTTTGCGGCGCGATCGCCGCACCACTCAACGCAGTGATTGCCGGTCCAGGCCGCCGCGCGTCCAAAGCGGTCGACCGCGTGCACTTGTCGCAAATGCCGGCCCGCATCCGCCGTCAGCGCGCTCGCAATGGCCGTGGCGGGTGCAATGCCGCCTTGGAGCAGGTCGAGAATGGCCGGCCCGAGATAGCGGTTGGTGATCGATTGCGTGGCAACGGCGCCGACGCCGGAGCGGACATAGGGGCAATTTGCGCCGACGGCAAAGGCGCGCGTCGCCACCGCCACGGCGAAGGCGCCGCTGGCGGGATCGTGGGCAACGATCGACCAAGTCATGGCATTGCGCCCGCGGTAAAGCGATCAAAGCCTATTTTTTTTCGACATTCCAGAACACCACGTTGGTTGCCACCAACACGCCCTCGATGTTTTTGCGAAAGGCGGACGGCTGCAGGTATTGACCTAGGACAACGTGGGTCGGGTACTCGGCCGCACGCTGGGAGACCGCCTCGGCTAGGACCTTTTGCTTGCTCGCATCCGTCTCCTTGGCGAAGGCATCGCGCAGACGCTCCAACTCGGGATCGCAGGGCCAGCCGAAGGTTGCCTTCTCGCAGCTGGCGTTGAGAAAATTGGTCGAGACCGGGTCGAGCACGTCGACGGAGCCCCAGGAGGTCAGATAGACGTTCCAGCCACCCGCGGCCGGCGCATCCCTCTTGGCGCGGCGCGCCACCAGCGTTTGCCAGTCCATCGCCTGCAAGTCGACCTTGAAGCCGGCCTTTTCCAGCAGCGACTTGGCGACCGGGGCCAGATTAGAGAGCGAGGCGATGTCGGTCGACTGCATGAGCACGACGGGCGTGCCGTCGTAGCCGGCCTCAGCCAACAGTTCCTTGGCCTTGGCGGCAGTGCTTTCGAGTTTGTCCTCCCAGCCCTTGCTGGTCTCGAGCGGCGAGCCGCAGGGATAGAGCGACTTGCACAGCACGTAGTATTTGGAGTTGCCGATGGTGGCCTCCAAAAAATCCTTCTGATTGAGCGCGTAGGATACCGCCTGCCGGATTTTGGCGTTGTCGAAGGGCTTGTGCAGCGCATTGAATCGGAAGGCGTATTGGCGACCCATGGGTGCCACCACCAGGAAGCGAATGTTGGGATCGGCCCCCAACAGGGGCAACAAATCGTGCGGCGGAGCCTCGATGAAATCGATTTCGCCGTTGCTTAAGGCGTTCACCTGCGTTTGCGGGTCGGCAATCCAAATCCATTCGACGCGATCGACCTTTGCCAGTTTGCCGCCGGCAAATCCCGACGCCGGCTCCGGGCGCGGTCTGTACTTCGGGTTTTTGAGATAGACGGCCTTCTCGCCGGGTTTCCACGCGTCTTTCTTGAAAATAAAGGGCCCCGAGCCGGTGGTATCCGTGATCTGGGTGTTGGGATCGGTCTCTGCCACCCGCTTGGGCATCATGAACGGCACATTGGACGTCGGCTTGCCGAGCGTTGCCAGCACCAGGCCGTAGGGTTCCTTCAAGCGCATGACGAAGGTCTTGGCGTCGGTGGCTTTGAGTTCGCCGACAAAGCTCATCAGCTTTTGCGCCATGCCGTCGCGAGCGGCCCAGCGCTTGAGGGAGGCCACGCAATCCTCGGCCGTGACGGCGGTGCCGTCATGCCACTCAAGGCCATCACGCAAGCTGAAGGTCCAAGTGAGCTTGTCATCGCTTACCGTCCAGGTCTCAACCATCTGCGGCCTGACCGCGAGCTTTTCATCGAGCGCAAACAGCGTGTCATAGATCATGAAACCGTGATGAGTGCTGATCAGCGCCGTGGTCCAGATCGGATCGATGATTTTGAGATCCGAGTGCAGCGAGACCTTCAATGTGCTCTCGGCCATCGCCGCCGGCACAATGGCCAGCTGCGCGGCCAGAACGGCCGCGACGATGGCGCCCCGGCCGGCGGGGCGTAGTTTGCTCAAGCGCATGGCGACCTCGTTCTCCGCGTTAGCCCGTCACCCCAGGGGGGCCGGGTGCAACAAACGCCCGCGCTGGGGCAAGACCCTTCTCAAACCTTCACTTTTTCGTCGGCCAGCACGCGCGCAACGGCGGGGCGCGCCAGCATGCGATCCTTGAAGGCACGGTAGTGCATCATGTCGGCAACGGGCAGCTCACGCCGCACGCCCCAGGCATAAAAGGTGAGCGCGTAGGGATCGAGCACGGAATAGTGATCGGAGAGCCACTGCCGGCCCTGCAACAGGCCATCGATCTGCAGCAGATAGCCGTGAAAGGCCTTGCGGCCGGTTTCCTGGATGTTTGGCAACATGCCCGCCTCGCTGGCGTACCGCTCCGGTCGGCTAATGTGGGCGTGGGCGGGGTGTACGCTGGCGGCAAACAGGCCGATCAGCGAGAGCGCGCGCGCCTCCGCCACCGGATCGCTTGGCCATAGCCCGAAGCGCTTGCCAAGGTAGGGCAGAATGGCGGTGTTCTCGGTGATGTTCTCGCCGCTCTCCAACTGCAGGGCCGGCACGCGTCCCTGCGGGTGGATCTTCAGGTAGGCTTCGGTTTTCTGCTCGCCCTTGGCCAGATCGATGCGCTGCAGGTCATATTTTTCACCGCTTTCCTCGAGCACGATGTGGGCCGCGAGCGAGCAGGCGCCTGGGGCGTAGTAGAGCTTCAACACGGCAACAGCCTCCCGATCACCTCTGGGTCGAATGGTCGGCGCAAAAGCTAGCCTACCGGGTCGGCAAATTCGAGAGACTTGTGGAATGGCTTGCCCGCGGCAAGGCTTGGGGTGTTGCGGGTCAATTTGCCTTGCTGGCGGAAGCGAAAAAGGTATGCTGCTCGGCTGACGGTCACCATAAGAGCGGTCATTGGCTTAGCCCGCTTCTTGGGGTGTAAGGGGGTTGGGGGCAGTGCGGCCAAATCATCAGCGTTCCTTTGCATTTGGCCTGGCAGTGAGCGCCGTCGCCGCGGTGGTATCGCTGTTTCCCTTCGCCTTGGCCTATGAGCCAACGCCTCCCCCAACGGCGGCACCGCAGCCCAAAGCTGCCGCGCACGACGGCGAGGCAGCCCCCAGCATCCGTGTCGCGGCGATCGGCAAGCTACCCGTTCGGCCCGCAGCAGCTGCCGGCGGGTCGCTGCAGATCTGTGCGGAGGAGGCCGCTGCGGCCGGCGGCGACGGCGTGCGCCAGGTCAAGTGCGCGGTACCGCCCGGCGGGCTCGGGCCGATCACGGGTCCCATTCTCACCCCAACCGTACCGCCAGCGCCGGCGCCCGAGCCGCCGACGGCGCCCGCCAACAGCAACGAGCCCGACAAGGTCGCAAGTCCGCCGCAGCCCGCCGCCGATCCCGGTTTTCGCTACTATCCTCCCGGCCTGTTGGCGGTCCGCGACGCCAGCGCCAAGCGCGGGCGCAGGGATGATCGCAAGGTCTATGCGCCGAACATGATCTTTCCCATCCGGCTGGAGGCCGGCCGTTTCGCCTCCATGAACTCGCAGATCTGGGGCTACGGCGGGGGCGGCTACAACGGCGTCGGCGAGGCCGGCGGCACCGAGTGCGACCCGCGCAACTACGACCCGATGCAGCAGCGCGACAACTTCTGTGAGGTGCGCGGCTGGAGCATGCCTTTGTGTCCCAGCGGCGAGGGTCATCAGGGTCAGGACATTCGCCCGCCGAGCTGCAAGGACAACACCTGGGACGTGGTTGCCGTGGTCGACGGCA
>Ga0081540_1000645_pt1 | contig 33098 bp, 45 predicted proteins | sample TabmetS2T1R1_FD_71024 | JGI IMG/M metagenome (GOLD analysis project Ga0081540, IMG submission 71024) | Tabebuia heterophylla rhizosphere microbial communities from the University of Puerto Rico - S2T1R1 | ecosystem: Host-associated > Plants > Roots > Rhizosphere ...
GAGCTGATCACGCCGATTGCCATGGAGGAGAAGCTTCGCTTCGCCATCCGTGAGGGCGGCCGCACCGTCGGTGCCGGCGTCGTAACGTCAATTATCGAGTAGGGGCTTGATGGAAGCGCTCGATTGTATGCGGGCGCTTCTCAGTTTTTGGGGCAAGTGGACGTCAGATGCAAAGTCAGAACATCCGAATTCGGCTCAAGGCCTTCGATCATCGCGTGCTCGATGCATCGACGCGCGAAATCGTCAACACGGCCAAGCGCACGGGAGCCGAGGTTCGCGGTCCCATTCCGCTGCCCACGCGCATCGAACGCTTCACGGTCAACCGCTCGCCGCACATTGACAAGAAAAGCCGTGAGCAGTTCGAGATGCGTACGCACAAGCGCCTGCTCGACATTGTCGATCCCACCCCGCAGACCGTCGACGCGCTGATGAAGCTCGACTTGGCGGCGGGTGTCGACGTCGAGATCAAGCTCTAGGGATTGGCGGACCCGAGGCTTCCCATCGGCCCGTCACAAAGCAGCAAGGAAGGAATGCGAACGCCATGCGTTCCGGAGTCATAGCGCAGAAAGTCGGCATGACCCGTGTCTTCACTGAGGCCGGGGAGCACATCCCCGTGACCGTGCTGAAGCTCGAGAATGTTCAGGTGCTCGCGCACCGCACCGACGAAAAGAATGGCTACACGGCCCTGCAATTGGGCGCCGGCCGCCGCAAGGCAAGCCGCCTCACGCGGGCCGACCGGGAGGGTTTTGCCGTGGCCAAGGTCGAGCCCAAGCGCAAGCTCGCCGAGTTCCGCGTCAGCCCGGAAAACCTGATCGAGGTGGGTGCCGAAATCACCGCCGACCATTTCGTCAAGGGCCAGATGGTCGACGTCATGGGCACCAGCCAGGGCAAGGGTTTCCAGGGCGCAATGAAGCGCTGGAACTTCCACGGCCTGCGCGCCAGCCACGGCGTCTCCGTCGTGCATCGCAGCCACGGCTCGACCGGACAGCGCCAAGATCCCGGCAAGGTCTTCAAAGGCAAGAAAATGGCCGGCCATCTGGGCAGCGAGCGCGTCACCACCTTGAACCTCGAGGTGGTCGACACCGACAAGGACAAGGGGCTGGTGCTGGTGCGCGGGGCGGTTCCCGGCACCAAGGGCGGCTGGGTTCTGGTGCGGGATGCGGTCAAGCGGCCGTTGCCCAAGGAGGCCCCGCATCCGGGCGCCTTCCGCAAGGCGGGCGACAGCGCCGGAACGGCCGCGCCGGCGGGCGCACAACAGGCGGAGCAGCAGTCATGAAGGCCGCAGTCACGACGCTGGATGCGGCGAGCGCCGGCGAGGTTGAGCTCAGCGACGCCATTTTTGGGCTCGAGCCGCGCACGGACTTGATCCATCGCATGGTGCGCTATCAACTCTTGAAGCGCATGGCCGGCACGCATCACGCCCAGGACCGCTCCGAAGTGACGGTCACCGGCAAGAAGATGTACAAACAGAAGGGGACCGGTGGCGCCCGTCACGGCGACAAGTCGGTGCCGCAATGGCGGGGTGGGGGCAAGGTGTTCGGACCCAAGCCGCGCAGCCACGCCATCGAGTTGCCGAAGAAGGTGCGGGCGCTGGCGCTGCGGCACGCCCTGTCGGCCAAGGCCAAGGCCGGCGAGATCGTCGTCCTCGAGAAGGCGGAGGCCGCCGACGGCAAGACCAAGGGCCTAAAGGAGCGCTTCGGCAAGCTTGAGCTCACCAATGCGCTGATCATCGACGGGGCCGACATCGAGCCGGGATTTGCCCGGGCCGCGCGCAACATTCCCAATATCGACGTGCTGCCCGTGCAGGGCATCAATGTCTACGACATCCTGCGGCGCAAGCGCCTGGTACTCACCAAGGCGGCCGTCGAGGCCCTGGAGGCGCGCTTCAAATGAAAAAAAGAGATGCCCACGACGTCATCCGCGCTCCCGTCATCACGGAGAAGTCGACGCTGGTTTCCGAGTACAACCAGGTGATGTTCAAGGTGGCGCGCGACGCCACCAAATCCGAAATCAAGGAGGCGGTGGAGAAGCTTTTCCGCGTGAAGGTCAAGGCCGTTAACACCCAGGTGCGCAAAGGCAAGATGAAAGTCTTCAAGAACATCCGCGCCCGCCTTAGCGATTCCAAGCGCGCGATCATCACCCTCGAAGAGGGCCATTCGATCGACGTGACGACCGGGCTGTGAGGATAGACGATGGCACTTAAAACATATCGGCCGATCACGCCCGGCCTGCGCCAGCTGGTGCTGGTCGACCGCAAAACCTTGTGGAAGGGCGCGCCGGTCAAGATGCTGACCGAGGGCAAGCTCAAGTCCGGCGGCCGCAACAACCACGGCCGCATCACCACGCGCCACATCGGCGGCGGGCACAAGCAGGCCTACCGACGCGTCGATTTTCGGCGCGTGAAGCACGACGTGCCGGCAATCGTCGAGCGGCTGGAGTACGATCCCAACCGCACCGCTTTCATCGCGCTGCTCAAATATCAGGACGCCACCTTGTCTTATATTCTGGCGCCGCAGCGCTTGAGCGTCGGCGACATGGTGGTCTCGGGCGTCAAGGCCGACGTAAAGCCCGGCAACGCCATGCAGCTTGCTTCCATGCCGATCGGTACCATCGTACACAACATCGAGCTGAAAGCCGGCGGCGGCGGCAAGATTGCCCGCTCGGCGGGTGCCTATGGTCAGCTGGTCGGCCGCGACTCCGGCTGGGCCATTTTGCGCCTCAACTCTGGCGAGACGCGCCGCGTGCGGGCCGACTGCATGGCAACGGTTGGCGCCGTGTCCAACCCCGACCATATGAACGAGTCGACCGGCAAGGCGGGTCGCACGCGCTGGAAGGGCACGCGCCCGACCGTGCGCTCCATCGCCATGAACCCCGTTGACCATCCCAACGGTGGGCGCACCAAGGGCGGCAAGCACTGGGCGACCCCCTGGGGCAAGAGCACCAAGGGCGCCAAGACGCGCAAGAACAAGGCGACGGACCGCTTCATCGTGCGGCCGCGCCACACGGGCAAGTAAGGAGCACGCGACGTGGCACGCTCGGTCTGGAAAGGTCCTTTTGTCGACGGCTATCTCTTGAAGAAGGCGGAGGCCGTGCGCGCCTCGGGCCGCAATGAGATCATTCGTATCTGGAGCCGGCGCTCGACGATCCTGCCGCAGTTCGTCGGCCTGACTTTCGGCGTCTACAACGGGCACAAGCACATTCCCGTCAACGTGACGGAGGACATGATCGGGCACAAGTTCGGCGAGTTCGCGCCGACGCGTACCTTCCACGGTCACAGCGGCGACAAGAAGGCCGTCAGGGCCAAACCGGCGGCCTGAGGGCAAAGTTAAGCGAAGGCGAAACACGATGGGCAAGGCGAAGCGGGAGCGGGTGCTCTCCGAGAGCGAGGCGAAAGCGGTGGCGCGCAACCTGCGCGTTTCACCGCAAAAGCTCAACCTGCTGGCGCAACTCATTCGCGGCAAGAAGGTTGAGACCGCGCTCGCGGATCTGGAATTCTCGCGCAAGCGCATCGCCAAGGACGTGCGCAAGTGTGTGATGTCGGCGGTGGCCAATGCCGAAAATAACCACGGGCTCGATGTCAACGATCTGATCGTGAGCCAAGCCTACGTCGGCAAGAACTTGGTGATCAGGCGCTTTCATGCCCGTGGCCGCGGCCGCATGAGCGCAATCCAGAAGCCTTTTTCCCAGCTCACGGTGGTCGTGAAGGAGAAGGCGGAAGAAGCCGCGGCGAAGGAGACCGAATAATGGGTCACAAGGTCAATCCGGTCGGTCTGCGGGTCGGCATCAATCGCACCTGGGACAGTCGCTGGTTCGCCAGTCGCGGTGAGTACGGCAAGCTGCTGCACGAGGATATGCATATTCGCGACCACATCCTGAAGCAGCGCCGGCAGGCCGGCATCGCCCGCGTGGTGATCGAGCGCCCACACAAAAAGTGCCGGGTGACCGTGCACACGGCGCGGCCGGGCGTGCTGATCGGCAAGAAGGGCGCCGACATCGAGAAGCTGCGCAGCGAATTGGCGAAGCTGACCCCGTCCGAGGTGCATCTCAACATTGTCGAGGTGCGAAAGCCCGAGATCGACGCCACCCTCGTGGCCGAGACCATTGCTCAGCAACTCGAGCGTCGGGTCGCCTTTCGCCGCGCCATGAAGCGCGCGGTGCAGTCCGCCCTGCGCCTGGGCGCCCTTGGCATCCGCATCAATTGTTCGGGTCGGCTCGGCGGCGCGGAAATTGCCCGCGTCGAGTGGTACCGCGAGGGCCGCGTGCCACTGCACACGCTGCGCGCCGACATCGATTTCGGCTATGGCGTGGCGCAAACGGCCTACGGCGTCATTGGCGTCAAGGTGTGGATCTTCAAAGGTGAGATCATGGATCACGACCCGATGGCCGCCGAAAAGCGGGCGATCGAGGCGCAGGAAGCCGGCGGCGGCGGCCGGCGTCGGGGCGGCGGCGATGCCGCGAGCTGGGCCGAACGGCAGGCCGAGTAGCGCGCGCCGCCGAGAGAGGACTTAAACACCGATGCTGCAACCCATTCGCACCAAGTACCGCAAGGCCCACAAGGGTCGCATCCATGGCAACGCCAAGGGCGGGACAACCCTGAATTTCGGCTCCTACGGCCTCAAGGCGGTCGAGCCGGAACGGCTGACCGCACGCCAGATCGAGGCGGCGCGGCGGGCGATCACGCGGGCCATGAAGCGCGCCGGCCGCGTCTGGATCCGCATCTTCCCGGACGTGCCGGTGACGAAAAAGCCGGCGGAGGTGCGCATGGGTTCGGGCAAGGGCGCCCCGGAGCTCTGGGTGGCGCGCGTCAAGCCGGGCCGCATCATGTTTGAACTCGACGGCGTACCGGAAGGCACCGCACGCGAGGCCTTGGGTCTGGGGGCGGCCAAGCTGCCGATCAAGACGCGTTTCGTCAAACGGCAAGCTTGAAGGCAGGATTAAGGAGCGTGCTCAGAGCGAGCGCGATCGGAGTATGAAAGCGGAAGAGTTCAGACACATGACGGTGGACCAGCTCGAGGATCAGCTGGGTAAACTGAAGAAGGAACAATTCAACCTGCGTTTTCAGCGCGCCTCCGGCCAGCTGGAGAACACCTCGCGCGTGCGCGAGGTGCGCCGCGATATCGCCCGCATCAAAACGGTGCAGGCGCAAAAGCGCAGCGGCGCAGCCAACAAAGCTTGAGGATCAGGGCATGCCGAAGCGCGTACTACAAGGTGTGGTGGTGTCGGACAAGAACGCCAAGACCGTGGTGGTTGAGGTCGAGCGGCGCTACATGCACCCCTTGTTCAAGAAGACCGTGCGCCGGTCGAAGAAATTCCACGCGCACGACGAGGAGGCCACCTTCAAGGTGGGCGACATCGTTTGGATTGAGGAGAGCAGGCCGATCTCCAAGAACAAGCGCTGGGTGGTGCTGAAGGACCGCAAGGTCTGAGGAGCTGGGGCGGCTCGCCGAGCGCCGAAAGAACAAGCCTGCAACGGAGGACTGGACCGATGATCCAGATGGAAACCAACCTCGACGTGGCCGACAACTCGGGCGCCCGCCGCTTGCAGTGCATCAAGGTGCTGGGCGGCTCGAAGCGCAGGTACGCCACGATCGGTGACACCATTGTCGTGACCATCAAGGAGGCGATCCCGCGCGGACGCGTCAAGAAGGGCCAGGTGATGAAGGCCGTAGTGGTGCGCACGGCCAAGGGCGTACGCCGGCCGGATGGATCGCTGATCCGTTTCGATCGCAATGCCGCGGTGCTGATCAATCCGCAAGGCGAGCCGGTGGGCACGCGCATCTTCGGACCGGTTACGCGCGAGCTCAGGGCCAAGAACCACATGAAGATCGTCAGCCTGGCGCCGGAGGTGCTGTAGATGTCGGCCGCCAAGATCAAAAAGGGTGACCAGGTCATCGTTCTCGCCGGTCGTGACAAGGGCAAAAAGGGCGAGGTGTACCAGGTAATGCCGCGCGAGGGCCGTGCGCTCGTGCGCGGCGTCAATATGGTGCGCCGCCATCAGCGCCAATCGCCGTCCCAGGAGGGCGGCATCGTCGCCAAGGAGGCGTCGATCCACCTGTCGAACCTGGCGCTGGAAGATCCCAAGGACGGCAAGCCGACCAAGGTCGGCTTCAAGATTTTGCCCGACGGTCGCAAGGTGCGCGTTGCCAAGCGCTCCGGCGAAGAGATTGCAGAAAAGAGATAGCCATGGCCGAAGACGATAAACCCGCAAAGCCAGCGAAAGCCGAAAAAGCCGGCCCCGATGGCGGCAAGCCCGCTAAGGCGCCCAAGGGTGGTGGCGACAAGGCCAGGCCCGATAAGGCGGCCAAGGGTGAGAAGGGCGCGCCCAAGGGCAAGGGCGATCAGGGCGGCAAGGCTCAGAAGGCGGAAAAGAGCGCGCGCACCCCGCGGCCGAAGGACTACAAGCCGCGCCTCAAGACCCACTACGAAAAGGTGGTGCGCGAGGAGATGAGCAAGCAGTTCGGCTACAAGAACCGCCTGCAAATTCCGCGCGTCGAGAAGGTCGTGCTCAACATGGGCATTGGCGAGGCGGTCAACGACCGCAAGAAGGTCGACTCCGCTGCCAAGGATTTGGCGATGATTGCGGGGCAGCGCCCCGTCGTCACCCGCGCGCGCAAGTCGATCGCGACCTACAAGCTTCGCGATGGCATGCCGATCGGCGCCAAGGTGACCCTGCGCGGCGACCGCATGTACGAGTTCCTGGATCGCCTGGTCACCATCGCCTTGCCGCGGGTGAAGGATTTCAGGGGATTGAACCCGCGGAGTTTCGATGGCCGCGGCAACTTTGCCCTCGGCCTGCGCGAGCACATCGTGTTTCCGGAGATCAACTACGACGATGTCGACGAGATCTGGGGCATGGATGTCATCGTCTGCACGTCGGCACAAAGCGATGACGAAGCCCGCGCCCTGTTGCGCGGCTTCAATTTTCCGTTCCGTACTTGAGGACCCCGGCCTGAATACGGTCGCTGGAGGAATGCATGGCTAAGATCAGTTCCGTCAATAAGAACAACCATCGGCGCAAGCTGGTGGCGCAGTATGCGGGCAAGCGCAAAAAGCTAAAGGAGCTCGCCTCCGATCTGTCGAGGCAACCCGAAGAGCGCTTTGCCGCGCGGCTCAAGCTCGCCCAGCTGCCGCGCAACTCCTCGGCGACGCGCGTGCGCAACCGCTGCGAGCTCACCGGACGCTCGCGCGGCTATTACCGCAAGCTCAAGGTCTGCCGCAACATGCTGCGCGAGCTGGCGAGCCAGGGCATGATTCCCGGGATGGTGAAGTCGAGCTGGTAGGAGACGAAGACCATGAACGATCCGCTCGGCGATATGCTAACCCGCATCCGCAACGCCCAACAGCGCCGCCGTCCGAAGGTGTCGTCGCCGGCATCCAAGCTGCGCGAGCGCGTGCTCGACGTTTTGCAGTCGGAGGGCTATATCCGCGGCTACGCCCGTATCGACCACAAGAACGGTCCGGCCGAGTTCGAAATCGAGTTGAAGTACGCCAACGGCCAACCCGCCATTCGCGAGATCAAGCGTATTTCCAAGCCGGGCCGGCGCGTCTATACCGCCGTGCGCGAGCTGACCACCGTTGCCAACGGCCTCGGCGTCGCCATCCTGTCCACGCCCAAGGGCGTGATGTCGGATACCCGCGCCCGCGAGGAGAACGTCGGCGGCGAGATCTTGTGCAACGTATTCTAGTGGTCGGGCGTGGACCCGGGCGAGATTGAGGACACGAGACATGTCGCGCATAGGCAAAAGGCCAGTTCCGATCCCGGCGGGCGTTACGGCAACGCTGAGCGGGCAGAAAGTGACGATGAAGGGCCCCAAAGGTGAGCTGTCGTTCACCTGTCCGGAGCAGATCGGCGTCGAAAAGTTGGCGGACGGAATTGCCGTCAGCCTGCGCGAGGACAGCAAGTCGGCGCGTGCCCTATGGGGTATGTCGCGCACCCAGATCGTCAACCTGATTGAGGGCGTCACCAACGGCTATTCGCAGACGCTGGAGATCCACGGCGTCGGCTTCCGCGCGGCCATGAAGGGCAAGGATGGGCTGCAAGTGCAGGTCGGCTTCAGCCACGACGTGGTGCATAAGATCCCCGCCGGCATCGAGGTGAAGGTCGGCGGGGCAAAGCAGGAAATCATTACCGTATCGGGGATCGACAAGCAGAAGGTTGGGCAGATGGCGGCCGAGATTAGGGCTGCACGGCCGCCCGAGCCCTATCAGGGCAAGGGCATTCGCTATCAGGGTGAATACATCCTGCGCAAGGAAGGCAAGAAGAAGTAGGCCGCACCATGCTCCGCAAGATGACACAGTTCGACAAGCGCAAGCTGCGCGTGCGCCGCTCGCTCTCCCGCCGTGAGGACCGGCCGCGCCTATCCGTGTTCCGCTCCTCCAAGCACATCTATGCCCAGCTGATCGACGATGCGCGCGCCGCCACGCTGGTGGCCGCCTCGAGCCTCGAGAAGGGCTTGAAGACCACGCTCAAGACCGGGGCCGATAAGGCGGCGGCGACCGCGGTCGGCAAGCTGCTCGCCGAACGCGCGGTCAAGGCCGGCATCAAGGCGGTGGTGTTCGATCGCGGCGGCTATCGCTATCACGGGCGCATCAAGGCATTGGCGGATGGTGCGCGCGAAGGTGGCCTGAGCTTCTAAGTCAAGGAAAGGCAACGAGGTGGCTCGTCCATACAGAGATAGGGACCGCAATCGCGAGGAACGCGATAGCGAGTTCAAAGACAAGCTGGTGCACATCAATCGTGTGGCCAAGGTGGTGAAAGGCGGCAAACGTTTCGGCTTTGCGGCGCTCGTGGTGGTCGGCGATCAGAAGGGTCGGGTCGGGTTCGGCCACGGCAAAGCGCGCGAGGTGCCGGAAGCAATTCGCAAGGCCACCGAGGCAGCGCGCCGCGGCCTGCTGCGGGTACCGCTGCGGGAGGGGCGCACCTTGCATCACGACTCAGAGGGTCGGCACGGCGCCGGTAAGGTGGTGCTGCGCTCGGCCCCGCCGGGGACGGGCATTATCGCCGGCGGCCCGACGCGGGCGGTGTTCGAAATGCTGGGCGTGCAGGACGTGGTCGCCAAGTCCTTGGGCAGTACCAATCCCTATAACATGGTGCGCGCCACCTTCGATGCACTGAAAGAGCAGGAGAACCCACGCGCGGTTGCGGCCCGGCGCGGCAAGAAGGTGAGCGAGATCGTGGCGCGGCGGCGCGACGGATCGGCCGGTGAGGCCGAGACCGCCGGCGAGCCAGCTTGAGATAGGCCGGAGGCAGCGCGATGGCAGCGGCGGAAGAGGGCAAAGGCAAACGGCTGACGGTCGAGCAGATCGCCAGCCCGCAGCGCCGGCCGAAAAGTCAGCAACAAACCCTGATCGGGCTCGGTCTCAACAAGATCGGCCGCCGGCGCACGCTGGAGGACACCCCGGCGGTGCGCGGCATGATCGACAGCGTTTCCCACCTCGTTCGCGTCGTCGACGAGAAGGCCTAAGAGCTCAAGGAGCCAGACGTTCGATGCGTCTCAATGACATCAAAGACAATCCGGGCTCGCGCAAGCTGCGCGTGCGCATTGGTCGAGGCATCGGCTCTGGCATGGGCAAGATGGGCGGCCGAGGTGGTAAAGGCCAGACCGCCCGCGCCGGCGTGCGTCTCGGAGGCTTCGAGGGCGGCCAAATGCCCTTGCACCGTCGACTGCCCAAGCGCGGCTTCAACAAGCTCAACCCCAAGCATTACAACGAGATTAACCTCGGACGCCTGCAGCAGGCGGTTGATAGCGGCCGCCTGGATGCCGCCAAGCCCGTCGATATTGCCGCCTTGGTAGCGGCAGGGCTGGTGCGCCGCGCCCTTGACGGCGTGCGCCTCCTGGGTGAGGGGGAACTCAATGCCAAACTTGCCTTGACCGTCGATCACGCCACGGCAAGCGCCAAGGCCGCGATCGAGAGGGCCGGCGGGTCGGTCACCCTGATCGAGCGCAAGGTACTCGCTGCCGACGAGGCCAAGCGCAAGAAATCGGCGGCAAAGAAGGCCAAGAGCGGCAAGCCGAGGGCGGCCGCCAGCGAGGACTAAGGCGCCGCGCGTCGAGGCCTTTGCCGCTGGCGCCGGCAAGCCCGGGCAGGAGGTTCAGGGTCGGCCGTCCTGCTTGCGTTGAACCTTCCCGACCCCCATGTTTTGCAAGTTGCCCGCCGCGCGCAGCGAACCGCCGTCGGCAAAGGGCAGGGAGAGATCACATGGTTTCCGCCGCCGAACAGCTTGCTTCCAATCTGAATTTCGGGGCGTTCGCGAAGGCTGAGGATCTCAAGAAGCGCATCTGGTTCACACTGGCCGCGCTGGTGGTTTATCGGCTGGGGACCTACATCCCGATCCCCGGCATCAACCCGGCCGCGTTCGCGGAATCCTTCAAGGCGCAATCGTCCGGCATTCTCGGCATGTTCAACATGTTCGCCGGCGGTGCCGTCGAGCGCATGGCGATCTTCGCCCTCAACATCATGCCCTACATCTCCGCCTCGATTATTATGCAGTTGATGACGAGCGTGGTTCCGACGCTCGAGCAGCTGAAGAAGGAGGGCGAGCAGGGACGCAAGCAGATCAACCAGTATACGCGTTACCTGACGGTGGCCTTGGCGGCCTTCCAAGCCTACGGCATTGCCTTCGGTTTGGAGGGCTCGCGCGGCTCCGCCGGCGCCGTCGTCATAGATCCGGGTTGGTTCTTCCGGATCTCGACGGTGGTCACCCTGGTCGGGGGCACCATGTTCCTGATGTGGCTTGGCGAGCAGATCACGGCGCGCGGCGTCGGCAACGGCACCTCCCTCATCATCATGTCGGGGATCGTCGCCGGCCTGCCGAGCGCGCTCGCCGGCCTGCTCGAGCTGTCGCGCCAGGGTGCCATCTCCTGGCCCCTGCTCATCGCGCTGTTGGCGCTGATGCTGGGGGTGGTTGCGGCCATCGTCTTCATCGAGCGGGCGCAGCGGCGGTTGCTCATTCAGTACCCGAAGCGGCAGATGGGCAATCGCATGTTTCAGGGCGATGCGTCGCATCTGCCCTTAAAGCTCAATTCGTCCGGGGTTATTCCGCCAATTTTCGCCTCCTCCCTGCTGCTGCTGCCGATCACGGTTGCCCAGTTCAGCCAGGGTGCCGGTCCCGACTGGCTCAACGCCATCGTGGCGTCCCTGGGCCGCGGCCAGCCGCTCTATCTTGCCATTTACGTCGGCTTGATCGTCTTCTTCGCCTTCTTCTACACGGCCATCGTCTTCAATCCCCAGGACACCGCCGACAATTTGCGCAAATACGGCGGCTTCCTGCCGGGCATACGCCCAGGCGCCAAGACGGCCGAATACATCGACTACGTCCTGACCCGCATTACCGTGGTCGGAGCCATCTACCTGGCGGCCGTTTGCGTGTTGCCCGAGCTGCTGATCTCCTATGCCGCGGTGCCCTTCTATTTCGGCGGCACCTCGCTGCTGATCGCGGTCAGCGTCACCATGGATACGGTGGCGCAGGTGCAAAGCCACTTGCTGGCCCATCAGTACGAGGGACTGATCAAGAAGGCGAAGCTCAGAGGCGCAACCCGGCGATGAACCTGATCCTGCTGGGTCCGCCGGGGGCGGGCAAGGGCACTCAGGCCAGGACCATCGCCGCCAAGCATGGCCTCATTCAGCTGTCGACGGGCGACATGCTGCGCGCGGCCGTGCAGGCCGATAGCCCTATCGGCCGCCGGGCCCGAGCCATCATGGACCGTGGTGAGCTGGTCTCCGATGACATCGTCATCGAGATCATTGCCGCACGCCTGGGCCGGGCCGACAGCAAGGCCGGCGTCATCTTCGACGGCTTTCCCCGCACCTTGGCGCAAGCCTCGGCCCTCGATGACGTGCTGAAGCGCAAGCGGCTGAAGCTCGATGCCGTCATCGAGCTGAAAGTGAACGACGATCAGTTAGTCGAGCGGATCGCCGGCCGGTTTACCTGCGCCACCTGCGGGGCTGGCTATCACGACCGTTTCAAGCCGCCGCAGCGGCCGGGCACGTGCGATGCCTGCGGTGGCACGGCCTTCCTGCGCCGGCCCGACGACACGGTCGAGACGGTGCAGCGGCGGCTGATGGTCTACTACCGGGAAACCTCGCCCTTGATCGGCTATTACTACTGTAAAGGCAACCTGGTGAGCGTCGATGGCATGGGCTCGATCGAGGAGGTCGCGGCCGCCATAGAGGCGCGGTTGGCAGGTCGATGAGGCTGTTGACGATGCCGGGCGGCTCGGCTAGAACGACGCCAACTTTCGGGACTGAGAACGCAGCAGTCGGATCCGGCGCACCGTCGCTGGAGCCGATTTGTGTGCGTTTTTCTGAGCGTTGTTCAGGTCCGCTTTTGCCGCAACGGCGTGGGCCCGTTGCAGGGTGCGATCCTTCAGGAGACCAGCGTGGCTCGTATCGCAGGCGTTAACATTCCGACGCAGAAGCGCGTCGTCATCGCGCTTCAATATATTCATGGCATCGGCCCAAAGTTCGCGCAGGAGATCTGCAGCAAGGTCGGCATTCCCGACAAGCGCCGGGTCAATGAATTGACCGACGCGGAGGTCTTGCAAATCCGCGAGGCGATCGATCGCGACTACGTGGTTGAGGGTGACTTGCGGCGCGACGTCGCCATGAACATCAAGCGCCTGATGGATCTGGGCTGCTACCGCGGTTTGCGGCATCGCCGCAGCTTGCCCGTCCGCGGCCAGCGCACCCACACCAATGCGCGTACGCGCAAGGGCAAGGCGCGGCCGATTGCCGGTAAAAAGAAGACGACGGCTTAACCGGGCCGGCACCGGCCAAGGAACAAGCTGGCGCGCCGGAAACCGTACCTTTGCAAGATGACCCTGATCGCTGGAGCCCTTTGATCGATGGCAAAAGAGACGCAGACCGCGACCCGCGCCAAGCCGCGCCGGCGCGAGCGCAAGAATATCAGCTCCGGCATCGCGCACGTGAGCGCGACCTTCAACAACACCATGATCACCATCACCGATGCCCAGGGCAACACCATCGCCTGGTCCTCGGCCGGCACCATGGGCTTCAAGGGTTCGCGCAAATCGACACCCTACGCCGCGCAGATGGCGGCCGAGGACGCCGGCAAAAAGGCGATGGAGCACGGCATGAAGATCCTCGAGGTCGAGGTGATGGGGCCGGGTTCGGGACGGGAATCGGCGTTGCGGGCCCTGCAGGCAGTTGGGTTCCAGATCACGTCGATCCGCGACGTGACCTCGATCCCCCACAACGGTTGCCGTCCGCGCAAGCGTCGGCGCGTCTAGGTCCGCCTGACGGCAGCGGCGCGCCAGGACATTGGCTTGGAACGATGAGCCCTGGAAGCGAGGATCGGCTCGCGGCTCGTCAGCATTGAGAAAGAGTGTGAGGCCTCCCCGTGGCAAACGTATTGCAAAAGAACTGGCAGGATCTGATCAAGCCGACCAAGCTCGAAGTGGCTTCCGGGCGGCAGCGCGACAAGATCGCGACCATCGTCGCCGAGCCCCTCGAGCGTGGCTTTGGCATGACGCTCGGCAATGCGCTGCGGCGCGTGCTCTTGTCGTCCCTGCAGGGCGCCGCCATCACCACCGTGCACATCGACGGGGTGTTGCATGAGTTCTCCTCCATCCCCGGCGTGCGCGAGGATGTGACCAACATCATCCTCAACATCAAGGAGATCGCCCTGCGTCAGCACTCCGAGGGTGTCAAACGGATGGTGCTGAAAAAGGAAGGGCCGGGCCAGGTCAAGGCCTCCGACATCGAGGCCAGCTCCGAGATCGAAATCCTGAACCCCGACCACGTGATCTGCACCCTCGACCAGGGCGCCGCCATCCGCATGGAGTTCACGGCCAGCATGGGCAAGGGTTACGTTCCCGCCGAACGCAACCGCCCGGACGATGCCCCGATCGGTCTGATCCCGGTCGACAGCCTCTATAGCCCGGTCAAGAAGGTCTCCTATCGCGTCGAGAATACCCGCGAGGGCCAGATCCTCGACTACGACAAGCTCACCATGACCGTCGAGACCGACGGCTCGGTGACGGCGGAAGACGCGGTGGCGTTGGCTGCACGCATTCTGCAAGATCAGCTCGCGGTCTTCATCAACTTCGAGGAGCCCAAGAAGGCCATCGAGGACGCAGCCAAGCATCCCGAACTCGCCTTCAACGCGGCCTTGCTGAAAAAAGTGGACGAGCTGGAACTGTCGGTACGCTCCGCCAACTGCCTGAAGAACGACAACATCGTCTATATTGGCGACCTCATCCAGAAGACCGAAGCGGAGATGCTGCGCACGCCAAACTTCGGGCGCAAGTCGCTCAACGAGATCAAGGAGGTGCTGGCCAGCATGGGGCTGCACCTCGGCATGGAGGTGCCGAATTGGCCGCCCGACAATATCGAGGACCTGGCCAAGCGCTTCGAGGATCAGTATTGATTAAGACGGGTGGCGCGCGCCCAGGCGGGCGTGCGTTGCCCGTTTGCCCGGACAACGCGAGGCCACAGAACCTCGCTGCCAACAACGCAAAGGACTTGGGAAATGCGACACCGCAAGCTGGGGCGGCGCTTCAGCCGCGATAGCGGCCACCGCCAGGCCATGTTCTCCAATATGGCCGCCTCCCTGATCCGCCACGAGCAGATCGTCACGACCTTGGCCAAGGCCAAGGACTTAAAGCGGGTGATGGACAAATACATCACCCTTGCCAAACGGGGTGATCTCAACTCCCGCCGCCTGGCCGCCTCGCGCATGCGCGATGAGGCCATGGTCAAGAAGTTGTTCGAAACCTTGGGGCCTCGCTACAAGGATCGCGCCGGCGGCTACACGCGCGTGCTCAAGGCCGGCTACCGCCACGGCGATTCGGCGGCCGTTGCCGTCATCGAACTCGTCGACCGCGATGAATTGGTGAAGGGCAAAGAAGACAAGGAACGCGCCGAGGCCATGAAGGCCGAGCAGGCCAATGCCTGATTGAGTGGCGGCGCGGTCGCGGCCGCGCCAGGGACGCTGGCGCCGATTGGCCGCAGCGCCGGGCAAGGCAAGGCGTTGCCGGGGCGCTTTTTCGCCGTGGCTGCAGGACAGGCCCCATGGGCGAGGCGTGGCCGCACCCGGTTGGGGTCCCAAGAATCGCGATATATCCTGCGCTTGGGGCAGCTTCGCGCCTTTGCGGCGACCTTCAAAGGTCGGCGCCCCTAGGCTATATATTTCCGGGCGCACGACATGAACAAGGGAAGCGTTATGAGCGGTTTGGCGAACGCCCGTCGGGCCGTCCTTGTGGGTTTGCTGGGCCTTGCCGTCCTGCCCGGCCCGGCGGCCGCGCAACGGCGCGAGCCGCCGCCATCGCGCGAAGCGGCCCAGTACTCCTTTGCCCCGATCGTCAAAAAGGCCGCCCCGGCGGTCGTCAACGTCTACGTGCGCGCCCGGGTGCAGACCTTCGTGTCCCCGTTCGCCCAGGATCCCTTGTTTGGTCGGCTGTTCGGTGAGCGTTTCGGCTTGCCGCAGGAGCGCATCCAAAATTCGTTGGGGTCGGGCGTGATCGTGCACCCCGACGGCATCATCGTCACCAACACCCACGTGGTAAAGGTCGGCGGCACCGCCGAGATTAAAGTTGCCCTGGCGGACCGGCGCGAATTTGACGCCAAGATCGTGCTGCAGGACGAAAAGTCAGACCTGGCCGTGCTCAAGATCGAGAGCGCCGAGGGCCGCTTTCCCTACCTCGAGTTTGAGGATTCCGACCGCGCCGAGGTGGGGGATCTGGTACTGGCCATCGGCAATCCCTTCGGCGTCGGCCAGACCGTGACCAGCGGCATAATTTCCGCGCTTGGCCGCACCGAGGTCACCCAATCGGAGGCCCAGGTGTTCATTCAGACCGACGCCGCCATCAATCCTGGCAATTCCGGCGGCGCCCTGGTGGACATGGCCGGCCGCGTGCTTGGCATCAATACGGCCATATTTTCCCGCTCGGGCGGCTCGCACGGCATTGGCTTTGCCATCCCCTCCAATCTGGTGAAGGTGATCGTCGATAGTGCCATTTCGGGCCGCAAGCTTGAGCGACCCTGGCTCGGCGCCAAGCTTGATGCGGTGACGCGCGAGCTCGGCGAAGCCCTGGCGCTCGAGCGCGTCGCCGGCGCGCTGGTGGCCAAGGTCTATGAGCACAGCGCGGCGGCCGACGCCGGCCTGCAGGCGGGCGACGTGATCGTGGCCGTGGACGGCTATGAGATTGCCGATCCCCGCGCCGTATACTACCGGCTGACGACCCGCGGGATTGGCAACAAATGCAGCCTGGACCTGGTGCGTAAGGGCCGCAAAATGACGGTCGCGCTCGCCGTGCGCGCGGCGCCCAAAGCCAGTCGCGACGACGTGCGCAACTTGTCGGGAACGCATCCTTTCGATGGCGCGCGCGTTGCCAATATCCTGCCCGGCATGGCGGCCGAGCTCGGCGTCGAGGAGGAGGACGGGGTCGTGATCGTATCGGTGCAGCCGGCGTCGCGCTCGGCGCGGCTGGGCTTCCGCACCGGCGACATCATCGTCCAGGTCGGCCGCGAGAAAATCGACAGCATCGGCGACCTGGAAGCTCAGCTCAAAGAACGGCCACGCGTATGGCAGGTCGTGGTCAAGCGCGGCAATCAACTCCTGCAACTCCAGCTGTCCGGCTGAGGTGTGGCAAACCTTTTTGAAGCGGCAGGTCTGGAAAAAGGTGCCCCACGCCCCTTGGCGGATCGATTGCGCCCGACGCGGCTCAGCGCCGTTGTCGGTCAAGATCACCTGATCGGGCCGGACGGGACCTTGAGCCGCATGCTGGGCAGCGGCCGTTTGCAGAGCATGATCCTGTGGGGCCCTCCCGGTTCAGGCAAAACCACCGTGGCGCGCCTGCTTGCGCTGGAGAGCAAGCTTGCCTTTGAGCAGCTCTCCGCCATCTTCTCCGGCGTTCAGGACTTGCGCAAAGCCTTCGAGCGCGCCCGCACCCGGCGCGAGATCGGCGAGGGTACGCTGCTCTTCATCGATGAGATCCACCGCTTCAACCGCTCGCAGCAGGACAGCTTCCTGCCGATTATGGAGGACGGCACCATCACGCTGGTGGGTGCCACCACCGAGAACCCCTCCTTCGAGCTCAACGGCGCCTTGCTGTCGCGGGCGCTCGTTCTCGTTTTCCATCGGCTCGACGACGCCGCACTCGAAGAGCTGTTGTGCCGGGCGGAGGCGGAAGCAGGCCGACCGCTGCCGCTCGACAGCGAGGCGCGCGAAACCTTGAAAGCCTTGGCCGACGGCGACGGCCGTACCGCCCTGAACATGGTCGAGGAACTGATCGGCTCGATCCCGCCAGCGGCGGCCCGGCTCGATCGCGCCGGCCTAAGCAAGCTGCTGCAGCGGCGGGCGCCGCTCTATGACAAGTCGCGTGACGGCCATTACAACCTGATCAGCGCCCTGCACAAGGCGGTGCGTGGATCGGACCCGGACGCCGCGCTCTATTGGCTGGCGCGCATGCTCGACGGCGGAGAGGATCGACTGTTCATTGCCCGGCGCCTGGTGCGGATGGCGATCGAGGACATCGGCCTCGCCGATCCGCAGGCCGTGCTCCAGGCGCTCGCGGCCAAGGATGTGTTCGATTTTTTGGGTTCGCCCGAGGGCGAGCTGGCGCTGGCGCAGGCCGTCATTTATCTGGCCACGGCACCCAAATCAAACGCCGCCTACGTTGCCTTCGGTGCCGCGCTCGAGACCGCCAAGCAGCACGGCAGCCTGGCCCCGCCCAAGCACATCTTGAACGCGCCGACCCGCCTCATGCGTCAGCAGGGCTACGGCAGCGACTATGCGTACGATCACGATAGCCCGGAGGCATTCTCCGGGCAGAACTACTTCCCCGACGACATGGCGCGTCAGCGCTTTTACGCCCCCGACGGTCGCGGCTTTGAGGCCGAGCTCAAAGAGCGCCTGCAGCAATGGCAGAAGCTGCGCGCGGCGCGCCGCTAGGGTCGGCGTCGGTTTGGCGCGTTTGGCAGCGACGGCTCCGATATCCTATAGTTCGTCCGGCGAAGGCGCGCCGCCCAGCCCGGAGAGCGCGGAGATCACGATGGTTGCGTTCAAGGACCTGTGGTATCGGCATCCCGCCAACAACTCCACACAATATCCCTGCGTCGCCCCTCAGGGGCTGACCAACCTGGAAGGCCTGTTCGTGCCCCAGGGGTTCCCGGTGTTCGGCAACCAGTGTTCGATCCGCATGGGCGTTTGCCTGAAGCTGGCGGGCGTTTCCCCGGGGGTGCTGCGCCAGCCCACCTGCAACGTGCATGCCGCCGAGGAGATGCACTACATCCGCGCCGCCGAGCTGGCGCGCGGGCTGGCCGGTGCCTCGATCGCCGGCATGGCAAAAGTCGAGCGCATCGTCGGCACCGAAGCCTCCCACTTTTACCCCAAGATCTTCGGCCGCACGGGCATCATCTACATCCAGGACTACTGGAAGCGTCACGGCGAGACGATGCCAACGGGTGACCACATCGATGTTTGGAACGGCTATCGCTCCTCCACCAAGTGGCTGATGGAGTGGTTCTCCTGGCTTGGCTACTACTCCAACTATGCACAGGCAAAGGAAGTGTGGTTCTGGGAGGTGAAGTAGGCTCAAGCTGCGGCTTGATCGCGCCTGGAGAGGAAGCATGCGCTATCTGGTTGCCATGGCATGCGCCATTGTGGTGGCGGCGCTCGCCACCATTTTCGTCAGTCCACGACTGGCGAGCTTGATGGTGGATCAATTCACCTTCACCAGCCCAGACGAAGTGGGGAACCTTGAGGACGGCGTGTTCATGGGCGCCAACGTTATAGCCCTGCTGCTCGGATGGTGGCTGGGCTGGATGATCGGCGGCCGCCTGACGAAGCCGGCCGAGACACCCTCGTGAGCGCTTGCCAACCATGAAACTTTGGCTCGGTGGCGCTTTGGCTTGCGGGGCGCGTCACCTCATCAACGGCGGCTTCGGGCGTTGGCTCGGCGGCGGCTTTGCCTGGGCGACGCGCACCGTCACGGTCGGGGGTTGCTTGCGGATGGGGCTGGTCGTCGAAGCGCTGGCGCTCGAGGTCAAGGGCGCGCTTGATCTGCGCCCGTCGATCGCCACCGGCATCCCGGGCGGTTTCACCACGGTTTCGGCCGACGCGCTCTATTTCGCGAGCCTGGTCGGCCAGCAAGCTCGCGTGGCCGCGGGCCTCTACCGGGTCGGCTCGGTGGTGCCGTCACTGGCGACGCTGTCTACCGGCTCGTGGCTCACCCGGGGGAGCTTCACGTGAGCGCCCCCATCGAAACCATCCTGGTCAAAGGCGATGAGGCCGGCTTGCGCCTCGACCGTTGGTTCCGCCTGCATTTCCCCGAGGTCGGCTACAGTTATCTGCAAAAGCTGCTGCGTTCCGGACAGGTGCGCGTCGACAGCCGGCGCGCACAGGCGAATTTGCGGCTGGCGGCCGGCCAGCAGGTGCGCGTGCCGCAGGTGGTGCGCACCGGCGGCGCCAGCCGCCCTTCGCTCAGCCCTCCGCCCGGGTTGTCGAAGGCGGATCGCGATTTCATCGAGCGCTTGATCTTGTTCGAGGACGAGCACGTCCTCATTCTCGATAAGCCGTTTGGCATCGCCGTGCAGGGCGGCACGGGCACCAAACGTCATATCGACGGCTTGCTCGCCGGTATGGCCGACCGTTTCGGCGATCGCCCCCGGCTCGTGCACCGGCTCGACCGCGACACCACTGGGGTGCTGTTGGTGGCCAAGCATCGCCACGCCGCGGCCAAGCTTGGCCGCATCTTCCAAACCCGCTCGGCGGCCAAGACCTATTGGGCACTCGTGAAGGGTGTGCCGCGCCCCGCGCAAGGCAAAATCGAGGCGGCGCTCGTCAAAGCGGCCGGGCCGGATGGCGATCGCGTGCGCAAGGCCGAGCCTGGCGAGCAAGACCTGGCCATGCACGCCACCACGCACTATGCCGTCATCGATCGTGTCGCGCACAAGGTCGCCTGGGTATCGTTGAAGCCCGTCACCGGCCGCCAGCATCAGCTGCGCGCCCATATGGCTCTGATCGGCCATCCCATCGTCGGCGACGGCAAGTACGAGGGCGACCGGGTGTTGGCCGACAGCGGCATCGAGCCCAAGCTGCACTTGCATGCCCGCCGGCTCGTCCTGCCACACCCCGTCGCCGGCCAGCCGATGATCGACGTGACCGCCCCATTGCCGCCGCACATGCACAAGACCTGGGATCTGCTCGGATTGGATCCCCATCGTTTCGCCGCTTCTCGCCGAAGCTAATGGGCCTTTTTGCACTGGGTGCCAAGCCGACCGCCAGCGGCCGGTGCCGGGCTGGCGGCGCCACCCCTTGGGCGCGCCGCGACGCTCACCTAGCGGGCGGGGCGCGGGTATTTCCCACCCGCGGCCAGCGCCTGGCCCTTGCCTTGACGGGTTCGTGCTGTCAGCTTTCCACGACGGCCACCGCTCGGCAACTCGCGGCTTTTGGCCTGCTGCCCCTGCCCGCCCGAAGCGCCGGTCGCCGAGCCTAGCCAAGGAGCATGCCATGGCGAACCCAGTCCATTTCGATTCCCGAATCGGCGAACAATTCCTGCGCTATGCCCGTCTGGTGGCGGCTCGCGGCTACGTCCACAATACTCTCGGCAATATGGCGATCCGGGCCACGCATGCCGATCATCCGCACGGCGTGGCCTACACCAAACATGCCGAGATTTCGCTCGAAGAGATGGGCATGGAGAATATCGTCATCACGGAGATTGCAAGCAGTCGCCTGCTGTTCGGTTCGCGCATGACCAGCATCGGCCACAACCTCAACCGTGAGATCTTGCGCTTGCGCCCCGACATTGGCGCGGTCATCCACGTGCATGACGATGCGACCATTGCCTTCTTCGGCTCCGGGGCCTTTCGCGAGGTCAAAGTGCTCTCGCTCGACCTGCCTTTTATTTTGGGCAAGCCTCCCTACTACGTGCCGGCGCAGGTGGACGTCGAGGCGGACGTGGGGCCGGTCGAGGACTTCATCGCGGAAACCAACGTGGTGGTTCTCCTGGGCCATGGCATCACCTCCTTGGGCCGGACCATTTCGGAGGCCTACCATCGGCTCAATTCGCTGACCGCTGAAATCCGCCGCAACATCGAGGCCGAGCGCCTGGCCGCCGTGCGGGGGACGAGCCCGCTCTACCGCAGCGACGCCGAGATCGCCTTGATGTACCGGCACGCCGAGGCGGTCATTTATCCCAATCGGGCCGAGAAGGTGATGCGGGAGGACGCCGCCTAGACGCGCGCAGCGCCGAGGGCGTTGCAGCGCAACGGTCGGTTCCGCGCGCGACCTTTGTTATAAGGCTTTGAGTTAAAATAAAAAAACCGATCTCGCCGCTACCGGGGCGAGATGCTACATTGGTCGCGCACGCTCCTCACTATCCTTCCCTCACACACCAGGCTCGCCATACCGGCGCGCCGGCGTGACCATAGCGGTGCTGTTTACACAGCAATGAATGTGCGCTTCGCAACGAGTTCGGCGTGACCATCTCCAACCTCCCTCGCCCGCCCACCGACTCCGAGACCGAACTCGGCATTATCTTGGAGGGCATCGGCGAAGGCTTTTACGCGGTTGATCGCGATTGGCGTGTGCGCCGTTTCAACAGCGAGGCGGCGCGCCATTTTGGCCGCACCCCGGCGGAAGTGCTCGGGCGCAACCTCTGGCAACTGTTTCCCGGGGCGCGTGAAACGGATCTCGGCCGGCTCTTTTTGCAGGCGATGGCAACGCGCACGGCCGTGAGGTCCGAAACCCCCTCCGTGGTGATCGCCGGGCGCTGGCTGGCTTATGGGTTGTTCCCCTTGGGGGACGGTCTGGGTGTCGTGTTTCGCGACATAACTGATCGCAAGAAGGCGGAAGAGCAGCGCGATCTGCTGCTGCGCGAACTTGAGCATCGGATCAAGAATACGCTTGCCACTGTTCAAGCCATTGCCGGTCAAACCTTTCGGGATGTGGAGGCCAATGCGCGCCAGACCTTCGAGGCGCGCTTGCGCACCTTGAGCAACGCGCACATGACGCTCACCGCCGAGAATTGGCGCAGCGTGACATTGCGCGACCTCATCGTTTCGACGCTCGCGCCCGTCGTCACCGGGCAAAGCCACTATTCTGCCGCTGGCCCGCACTTGCGCGTTGAGCCCAAGAGTGCGGTGGCATTGTCGATGGCGGTCCATGAGCTGTGCACCAATGCAATCAAGTACGGTGCGTTGTCCGTTGCCGGCGGACGTGTAACGATCGTGTCGGAGATCACGGCCGATCGCTTTCGATTGCGCTGGCAGGAGCGTGGTGGGCCCGCCGTGTCGGCACCGGAGCGCAAGGGCTTCGGCTCGCTCATGATCGAGCGTGCCCTGGCCGTGCAGATCGACGGTGAGGTGACAATCGACTACGCCGAGAGCGGCGTCGTTTGCAGCATCGATGCACCCTTGGCTGCCGTCGCGGAAGCGGATGTCGGGTGAGGGCGTATGCGCAAAGACCCCTGGCAGCTCTTGCCCTGGCAAGAGGCGCTAGATCCAACCCCGCGCTGCGAGCTGAATTTTGAGCTCGTTTTCGGCCTCCGACAGGCGCGCGGGATCGGTGCACCGCAGCACGAGCTGGGTGCCGGGCTTGCCGTCGCGTTGGAACGGGTAGGATCCCATCGGCACGTCGGGATAGCGCTTTTGCAGCGCCGCAAAGAGATCGGCGATCTCGCCCTCGGGCCGATGCAAATCCATAGCGGCAGACAGCATCTTCTTACCGGTCTTGAGGAATTTGCTGGCGGCCTCGAGCATGACTTGCATGATATTGGGGATGCCCGCCATTACGATCACGTTGCCCAGCATGAATCCGGGCGCGATGGAAACACTGTTCTCCACCAGCTCGGCGCCAAAGGGGATGCGCGCCATGCGCATGCGCGCGGGCGTCAGCTCCACGCCGCGACGCTCGAAGTAGGCGCGCATTGGCGCCAGCGCCCGCTCGTCGACGTCGATGCCGACGCCAAAGGCCTTGGCGATCGCATCGGCGGTAATATCGTCGTGGGTGGGCCCGATGCCGCCGGTCGTAAATACGTAGTCATAGCGCGTGCGCAGGGCATTGACCGCGGCAACGATCTCGGCTTCCTCGTCGGGAACGATGCGCACTTCCTTGAGCTGGATGCCGATGGCGGTGAGATGGTCGGCGATGTGACCGATGTTCTTGTCCTTGGTGCGACCAGACAAGATCTCATCACCGATCACGATCAACGCGGCACGTACAACGGCGGGGTCGACGCCAGTCACTTCATGGTCCATGCAGAGCTTCCGTCGCCGGTTTTTTACTTTTCAGGCTAAGAACAAGATTGGCGTTGGCTGCGGCTTCGATCGCGTACCCCGCGCGCTGAAGCAGGCCCAACAAATCCTCCTTCCAGACGGAGCGATTGTCCTCGATGATCAAAAATCGCGGCAACAAGGGGCGCGGCGCCTGGGTAAGGTAGGGAACAAGGATGCGATCTTCGGCGCCCTCCACGTCCAGCTTGATGGCGTCGATGCGGGACAATCGCTCTTCGCGAACCAGGCTTGCAAGGCTGCGACAGTCCACTTCGATCGATCGCGTCCCCAAATCCGGCCTGCGGCCTGCAAGCATCGAAGAGCTCCCGATATTTTGCTCGTTGATGAACAAGCTCACCTTGCCATTGTGGTCCGAAAGGGCTGCCGGCACAACCTTTGCCCAGTCGATTGCATTGAGCGCAAGATTGCAGTGAAGCCGCGCCAGCGCCGTGGGATGCGGCTCCACGGCAATGAGCCGGCCGGTGCGGCCAACGCGGTTGGCTACAAACAGGGTATAGGCGCCGGCGTTGGCGCCGACGTCCAAAAAAACGAAGCCGGTGCTCAGCTGTTTCTCGAGCAGGGCCATTTCGACCGCGTCGAAAAATTGCGGCGTCGCCATCAGGCGCTTTTCGCTGGAGTTGCTCCTCGGGTATAGCCGCATTCGACTGCCGAGCCGGATCACGTCGATCGGGCGGCTGGAGTAGCGCTTCAAGAAGGAGCGGATCAGGGAAGCCAGGCGTCGCCCGGCCCAGTTGCGCGGCAACCTGCGCCCGATGGCGATGAGATAGGACTGGAGTGGTGTAGGCTCGTAGCAGCCAAAGGGCAGACTATGCTCGGGACCGATCGTCATTCTCGTTTGCACCGCGACGCTACCAATGCCCGAATACCGCCGTCCTCGAGCCGATCAAGCTCCGAGTTGGGCCACCATAGAAAGCCGGCGGCCGCCTCGCCGGAGTATACTATGCCGCCGCGGGGATCGAACCGCTCGACGCGCGTATCCGCGCGGGTTCGAGGCGACGTGATGCGTTACTGCCCTCTCACCGGTCAAAAGCGGCGCCTTGCCGAACTTTGCCCCGCCAGATCGCTTCCCGTTTAGCGGCCTCGATCCCAATGGACGCCACCCGTGTCGCGCTTCAGGGCGGACGCCCGAGCCCGTCCGCCTGGCGCCAAAGGCGCCAAGGACCGCGGCCAGACCCCGCGCCGCCGGCCCTCCCCGCAGCGGTCACAGGGTCGCGCGAGGACCGCCCGCCTCTGCGAAAACCGCAAACTCGTGGGTGACGTGCAGGACGGCTGAGCGAGGGCAGGAGGAGCAAACTTCATCCTGCAGCACCGTCTGGTGCCGTGCTATGAGCGCGGGGCGATGCGCTTTCCAACCCCGGTCATTCGCGGCACCCTGATTCAGCGGTATAAGCGCTTTCTTGCCGACGTCCGTCTCGACGATGGCCGCACCGTCACGGCGACGTGCCCGAACACGGGCTCGATGTTGGGTCTGGCGTCGCCGGGCTCCGTTGTTTGGCTCTCCGAAAGCGACAGTCCAACGCGCAAATATCGCTTCACCTGGGAAATGGTGGAGGCCGACCTCGGCCGCGGCCCGACGCTGGTGGGCATCAATACCCAACACCCCAATAGGTTGGTGGCGGAAGCCATGGCGGCGCACCGCATCAAGTACCTCGCCGGCTATCCAGCCTTCAGGCGCGAGGTCCGATACGGCGAAAACAGCCGTATCGACATTCTGCTGGAGTGTGCAACCAAGGGCCTGTGCTACGTCGAAATCAAAAACGTGCATCTCTCGCGACGGCATGGGCTTGCCGAATTTCCAGATTCGGTGACGGCGCGAGGCACCAAGCACCTGGTCGAAATGATGCAAATGGTGCGTGCGGGTCACCGCGCCGTGATGCTGTTTCTGATCCAGCGCGGCGATGCCAAGCAACTGGCGCTTGCCCGCGATGTCGATGCCAGCTATGGGGCCGCCTTCGATGCCGCCCGCGCGGCCGGTGTGGAGGCCATCGCCTTGCGCTGCCGGCTCAGTACCGAACAAATCATCATCGACAGGGCGGTGCCGATCACTGGCTGACCCGGGCGGCAGCGTTGGGTCCACTAGCGCGTGGTGTCGCCGGCGAAGGGGGACCAGTGCCCGCCGGTAACAAGGTCGCTGCCGCGCCGCTGCTGCGGTTGGCTGTAAAGATCGAACATCAGGTCGAGTGTGTCGAGAAACGTCGCTACCAGGTCCAGCAACGTCCCAAGGCGAATGCGGGCGGCGACCAGATAGTCCTCACTGACGGCCAGTTGGGAAAGTCCCTCCAGACCGGCGGCATCGCGGGCGATCAACCCGCGGCTGCGCAGGTAGGCGCTGGCGACGTCACCGGTTTCGAAATCGTGATGGGTGCTGTCCCCGAGCTCCGCCGCCGCATCGTCGAGGGCGGCGGTACCGGCCGTGAACAACGCGATCAGCGGCCGCAGCCGGTGGTCACCGCGTTTTAGGCCTTCCGCCCGCTTGCGCGCCTGCAGCAGTCGAGCCGTCATGGCAAGCTCCAGGGTGCGCACGTTCTTCAGAAACTCGGCGATGTCGCGGTTCTGCCGCGCGAGGCGGGTGACCGTCAGATGCTGTGTCGGCTCGGCGAGTTGCGCTTTCTCCGTCAGCAGGTCCTCGCCCATGGCCAACGCCGCGTCGAGGTGGTCGCTCAGCAGATAGATGCCGGCGGTCGGCTCCTGGGCGGTGAAGGACATGTCGGGCTCCGCTGGCAGGGCAGGACTAGAGGGAGCGCACGGGCCTGCCGTGATGAAAAACGCGCGCGATCCAAAACTGATTCGCGCGCGTATCCTAACTCCGTCACCGGCTTTTCAACCGGGCAAATCGGTGATTTGCTATGCAACTCTCGGCAGCGTCGCAGGGGTATGAAGCGAGGGCTCTTCGCTGACCTTCTGACCGTTGAGCCGCTCCAATGCCCGCTGGGCCTCGACCTCGTTGCTGTAGACGCCAACGACGTCCCGGAACGAGCTCTTCGCATCGCTTTTGGTGATGATGAGTTGACCGGACGGATAGCGCACCAGCTCGTAATTCGGAAGTTCCATGACCGCCCCCTTCAAGAGATCCAAGAACCGCGAATTTGACCCGCACTCGGTGATGGTGCCGCGCTCAGCCGGGTCAGTGGCGGTCACATATTTCTCTCTCGCGCGAGAGTCAATGATTCTGTCATCAGACCTTCATAGAATCGTGTTGCGGACTGTGACGGCGAGCAAAATTGCGGCTGGCGGGTGCGGCCCAGTGCCTTAACAAATGTTCATTCGGTGGCCTTGCGCCGATCTGACCCCTGAGCGGCTTAAGCCGCAGCCGCAGCCCGTGTTTGGGCTGCGAAGGGGCAAAAAAGTCCTGAAAAGCCAAGGAGCAGCGGCAAACGTAACGCCCAAGCTTGGCAACCCAGGGGCTTTTGCGGCCGCATCTGCGGGGCCTCGAGACCCTGGCCCTTCCCGCCTTGCGTCCCAAGGTCGACCGGAGCCGCGCCGCGGCGCCGGACATTTTTGGGGTGGACGCCGGTCAGGGGCGCGGTTGGTAGCTCAGTCCGAGGGTGACGAGCTTTTGCAGCAATTCTTCGTACTTCATGCCGGCGTGTTCGGCTGAATCGGCGAAGTCCTCATTGCGGGCGATCTGTGGGTTGGGGTTGGCTTCCAGGAGATAGAGGCGGTTGCCTTCACTGAGCCGATAATCGAGGCGCGCGTATCCGCTCAAGTTGAGCAGGCGGTAGATGCGTTTGGACGTCCTTTCGATCTTCCGGATCATGGCCTGATCGAGCTTCGCCGGCCCAGTCTTCAGGCCGATCTTCTTTTGGTATTGAGGATCCCACTTTGCCTTGTCCGTGGCGATCACCGGGGCATCCTTTCTGCTGATCGTCAACTCCCAGGGTGGCAGCGCGGTCAAGAGCTCGTTGCCAAAGACGCCGACATAGATTTCCCGGCCTTCAATGAATTCCTCCACGAGCGCTGGAGCGTTCGTCTTCTCGTGGATGAATCCTACCCGCTCGATGAGCTTGTCCGGGTCCCGCACCAAAGAGGCCTGCGAAATGCCTTCCGAACCCTCTTCCGTCAGCGACTTTACGAACAGGGGAAAAGTGAGCCTGGTCGGTACCACAATTTTCTTGCGCGGTGGGAAGACCGCGAAACGGGGGACGGCGATACGGTGGTAGGCCAAAATCTTTTTGGTAAGGGCCTTGTCGCGGGCCAGCGTCAGCCCGCGCGGATTGCAGCCGGTATACTTCTGCTTTTTCAGTTCCAGATAGCTCACCACGTGCTGATCGAAGAACGGTATGTTGTCGAATTGTTCGACCAGATTGAAGGCGATATGCGGCTTCTTGTCCTCGATGGCTTGTCGGATGACGGAAAGTTCCCCGCCCACGCCGGCGAAGGCGACCTCGTGGCCGAGCCTTTCCAACCCGCTAATGACGTCGTATTCCGTCTTGCGCAGTTCCGCCTCGCGGCCGTTGAGTTCGTTGCGGGGCCGGTCGGGAACCAGCCCCTCATCGGTGAGTAACAGTATGCGCAAAGTCCTTGCCGCTGCCGTCGTCATAGTGAAACCTTTGGTAATCCCTCGTGCAGGACCCCTGCGGTCTGCATCGTCAGCATGACGAGCAGCTTCTCCATGGTGGCATCTGGAGTATCGACGACGCGCAGGCCCAGGCTTTGCGCGCGCGCGATCATCTGTCGGAGCAGTTGATCGATGACATAGGCATGAATGCCCGTGCCCTCGGCAATGCGCGCTCTGAGCAGGCTCCGGACCCGCCGCAGGTAGCGCGTCGCCAGCGGCGCCGCGGCATCCTTCGGGTCGTCCGAAAAGATTCGGCGCATGTCCTGATCGTAGTTTGCCGGCCAGGTCCAGGCGAAATGCGCGCGCTTTGCGGCGTAGTGCTCCCTGAGCGTATGCTGCAAACCGGCGAGAGGTTCGACCTCCGCCCGGTTCGAGATCGGCGGCGCGCAATCGGCAATCTCGCACATGACCTCATTGACGTATTCCAATTTCGCCAACGCCGGCCAATTCCTGTAGTTCGTTCGCCAGTCCGTGTAGGGGTTGAGCCAGACCGCAAAGGTTTCGGCAAAGTCTTCGACCGGATGGCTTTGGGCGTACCAGCCCGTGAGGTTGACGACGTGCGCCCGGCTATCGACGCGAGGGCTGTAGCTGGTGGGATAGGGCTTGTGCGGATTTCCGAACAGTTGCCGATAACGTGGGCGCGTGTGCAAGGCATAGGCTTCGTCCAAGGTGTGACCGGCCTCGTGCCGCAGGATGCGACGGCACTCGGCCTCGCCGGCGCCTTCGCACTCCAGCATTTGCGAGCGCTCAAGCCGCATCAATCGGGGGTGCGCAAGATAGAATGGAATGGCAAAGCCCAGCGTCCGATCGGGGGTGAAAAACTCCTCGGATAGCCACACGTGCGGGAGCGCAATAATCCTGCGGGCGGCAAGTTCTCGGTGCAACCGCGCCACACGGCGCGCCATCAATGTGGTCTCGAACCGCAAGGGCAGGTCGCGCAAGCGCAGGCCAAGCAAGGTTTCGTCCGACGCTTCCTGAAGGTTAATCGTTGGGTTCCGCCGGGCAGGGCGAACGCGTCCACTCATGGCGCCTTGATCCGTAAGCAACGTGGGGCTGTGATGTTCTTGGTACATGTCGCGCGGCCGAAAGACATGTAGACAACGCTGCGGCTCAGTTAGAGTTTCACGCCTAGCTGGAACGTGGCCGCGTCGGTTTCAACGTTTTGCGGGCCCTGTCTCAACCTCGCCCACGGCCGAGCCGCGCCAGGCGCCGGACCACGCAGGAGAGCGAGCCGGGTATTCGCCGGCCAAAGGCGGGGATTTTGCCATTGTCAGATTGGAGCGCACCCGCGCGCTCTGGGTGGCGGAGCTATGAATTTGTCCCGATCCAGCGACCGACACCCAAACCACCGGGCGGCGGGCGCGCGGCCCCAAGCAGTGGCGCTATCGTGACAATCGGCGGGACCCTGTCACTGCGGCTTTGCCTATGGGCTGGCGCCACTGCCTTGTTGATCGAGGATAGCGGCCAGCACGGCCGCTCGGCCTAAACATCAATCACTTGCTTCAGCCTCACAGTTGCAGCGAGGATATTCGTCCTCGAGGCGAGGCCCGTGCTCTAGCGCTCCCCGGCTCTGCTCTCACTGCCTACGGCACCATGGGAGGCAAGCAGCATCGATTGGTTCCATTGCAAACGAAGCGCAATGCGAGAATCGCGCCCTGGCCACGATCCAGACTGAAATCCAGGAGGCCACGACGGGAGGCGCATCTAGGAGAGTGGGGAAGGGTGTGTTATGCCCCGACCTGGAGGGCGGACCTGCGAGCCTGTGTTGCTCGTGAGAATAGGCGTTTGGTCATTACAGCCTCATGATAAATGTGACATTATATTGCAGCGTTAAGATCGGGAATGAAAAGGCAACCTAACTGCTTGAGTTAACCGATTAAATGCCGGCTTAGCACAGCGGTAGTGCACCTGATTTGTAATCAGGGGGTCACAGGTTCAAATCCTGTAGCCGGCACCAGACTTAGCCTACTCATTCCGAGTTCCCGGCAGGGGTTCATTGCGAGTTTTGTCCTCTGAACGTTCTTCAAACTCTAGAAAAGCGCGTCGGCGCCGAGCGCCGATGGCGCGCTGTTTTTCGGTGCGCTTGAGATAGAGGCGAGCCGCGTCCGGCGTCTTATGACCGGAGAGCGCCATCACGTTCTGCTCGCTCAATTCGGCATCGCCAAGCTCGGTCATGCGTAAGCGGTCCAGCCGCCCCACGTGGACAGGGGCTCAAGCTTGTTTCGGGTAGGTCCAGGGCATCAGTTCGCCGATGCGTGAGGCTGGCCACAGGTTGACGAGCTTTGTTAGCACGTCTGTCATCCAGGCCAGCGGATCGACACAATTCAACTTACAGGTCTCAATTAGCGTCGCGATCATCGCCCAGCCCTCGGCGCCAAGGTCGTGGCCGGCGAACAGTGAGTTCTTGCGGGTAAGCACGAGGGGACGGATCGAACGCTCGACCGTGTTGGAATCGATCTCGATGCGGCCGTCCTCGAGGAACTGGACAAGGCCGCCCCAGTGGTTGAGGCCATAGGCCAGCGCTTCGCCGAGCTTGGAGCCCTTCGGCACCTTGACGAGGCTCATTTCGAGCCACGGCCTCAGCAGGTCGATGACTGGCTTCGAGCGCGCCTGGCGCGCGGCGCGCCGCACCTGCGGCGGCAGCCCGCGGATCTCGGCCTCGATGTCGTAGAGCTGCCTGATGCGCGCCAACGCCTCGGTCGCGATCGGCTGGCTGCCCCCGACATGGAGCTCGTAGAACTTGCGCCTGAGGTGGCTCCAGCAGAAGGCAAGCGTGACGGCGCCGCCGGCGCGTGTCGGCCGGGCGAGCTGATTGTACACGGCATAACCGTCCACCTGCAGCACGCCGCTGAAGCCGGCGAGCAGCTTCACCGCATGCTCGCCGCCGCGCCCGGGCGCGTAGGTGTAGGCCACCGCCGGTGGATCGGTGCCGCCCCACGGACGGTCGTCGCGCGCAATCGCCCACATGAAGCCGGTCTTGGTCTTGCCGCGACCCGGATCGAGTACAGGGCAGCGCGTCTCGTCGCAGAACAACTTCGGTGACGCCTTCAGCAGGTTGACGAGATAGCTGTGCAGGGGCTGCAGCTCGGCGGCTGCCGTGCCGACCCACTGCGCCAACGTCGAGCGCTCGATCTTCACGCCCAGGCGCGCGAGGATCTGCGATTGCCGATAAAGCGGAAGATGGTCGGCGAACTTCGACACGACAACGTCGACGACGAGCCGCTCGGTGGGCAACCCGCCCTCGATCAGCCGTAGCGGTGCGGGCGCCTGGATGATGCCGGCAACCTCGTCGGAGCCGGTCTTCTCGCACTGGCGGCAGGCAAGCTTCGGCCTGCGCGTGACGATTACGGTGAGCTTGGCCGGCTGTTTATCGAGGCGCCGCGACACGTCCTCGCCAATTACGTGCAGCGCCTCGTTGCAACACGGGCACACCTTGCTCTCCGGCTCGATTACCACCTCCTCGTGCGGCAGGTGGTCCAGCTTCTCGTTGCGGCTGGCGCGGCGCTTCTTCGTGCGCTCGCTCTTCAGAGCGGGATCAGCGTTCTCGGCTTGTGCTTCGACCTTGGCGTGCTCGGTCTCCAGCGCCTCCAATGCGAGGGCGAGCTGGTCGCCGTCGATGCGTTCGGAGCGGCGGCCATACATGGCGCGACGCATCTCGGCAACAATGTGCTCGAGCTTGGCGGTGCGGACGGCGAGTTGGTCGCGCTCGGCGGCAATCGTGTTGCGTTCCGCGAGCAGAGCGGCATGGGCCTCGCGCGCCGCGAGGATCAACGCTTGCAAAGCCTCGACATCCTGCGGCAGCGCTGACGGCGTATTCGTCATGTCGCGCACGATTGCTGATTCGCGGTCGCCGAGCAGTAGCGTTCCTGCCCCTGAGTCCTCCTGTCGCAGCGCTGGGCGGCGCGCGTCGGCGAAGCGGCACGCCGTGATCGCGGCAAAGGCGGTGAGCAGGGTCATGAGGCCGCCCTCGGACGCTCGACCTCGCGCGCCCCGAGGCGGGCCCACTCCGTCCCTTCGAGCAGCGCCGCGAGCTGCGTCGGCGTGAGCCGCATCATGCCGTCCTCGATTGGAGGCCAGCGGAACTGGCCGCCTTCCAGGCGCTTCGTCAACAGGCACACGCCTGTGCCATCCCACCACAACAGCTTCACACGATCGGCGCGCTTGGCGCGGAACACGTAGACCGCGCCCGAATAGGGATCGGCGGCGAGCGCCTCTTGCACCAGCGCAGCGAGTGTGTCGGCCTGCTTACGGAAATCCACGGGCCTCGTCGCCACCAGCACCTGCAGCTCCGTTGCGGCCAGTATCATGACGCCCTCCGCACGGCACGCAGCACCGTGATGAGGAGTCCGGTCTCGATCTGGCCCCGCACACGCACGGTCAGATCGCCAATGCCGATCTCGATGAGACCGCGCATCAGTGGAGCAGCCGGTGTCGACGCGGATGTCGCGGGTGCCAGCACGACGGGTGCAAAGGCAGGCTCTGGTCCAGGCGGCCCTCGCAGATTTACCCTCCCGCTGGTCGCGGGCGCACATCGCGACGGTTCCAGCGAGCCACGACCTGCCGGCGCGCTGTCGACCGCGTCACGCGCCTGCCGCCGCCAGCCGAACAACTGCTGTGGGCTGAGCCCGTGCCGCCGCGCCACCTCTGAAACGCTGGCACCGGGCTTCAGGCTCTCGACGACGATGCGGGCCTTGTCGTCGCTCGACCATTGCCGGCGCCGCCCGGTCCCCGTGATCAGCTCGATCCGCCGAACCCTCGTGACACCGCTATCCGCGTCGTCAGAGGTGCTTCCAAGCGTATGCTTATCACTATGCTCAAATCGACCGCTCATGGGATGGCATCAAGCCACAACCCGATCCGGCCCGAAATGTGGAGTCGGAGCACCGCTTACGGTCAACCGGACGCTGAGCGGCGCGTTTCGCGCCCGTTACCAGACGAAACGGGACGGCGAAAGTTGCTAAACAGCAACAAGATGGTGAAATTATTGAAGCCAGAGCGCGCCCGACACGATGCGGAGCCGCCCAGCTTCCTCCTCGGCCGGGCGAACTTCGCAAAGGCCTGCGTATCTTCGTCAGCGGCAGCCTCGGATGACTTTGAGCGCGCTCAATTGCGGTCTCCGCCCTCTGATGGTTTAGGCGATTGCCTCCGTCGGAAAGAGTGGGAACCCCGATAGGCGGCCCGGCGCCGCTGGGGCAAGACACTCCTACTCCGTTTCTGACTGCCGCGGCGTGCAGGCCCGGGGGGTCTGCGGCTTCGCGCTTAGCAGGGGAGTCTTGCCGCC
>Ga0081540_1000646_pt1 | contig 33092 bp, 26 predicted proteins | sample TabmetS2T1R1_FD_71024 | JGI IMG/M metagenome (GOLD analysis project Ga0081540, IMG submission 71024) | Tabebuia heterophylla rhizosphere microbial communities from the University of Puerto Rico - S2T1R1 | ecosystem: Host-associated > Plants > Roots > Rhizosphere ...
ATGCATCGGGTGGTGCAGGGCATCGCCTCCGACCTGCTCGCGCGGCTCGACCGGCTCGACGGGCTCAACGCGCCGCATCTCATCCTTGGGAAGATTTTTGCGCAGGCCTATGACACGGCGGCCTACAAGATCGCGGCGGATGATTTGCTCGCCGCGCACAAGGTCGACATCCTCTTTCATGCGCTCGGCGCCGGTGTGGTGATGGCGGACGAGAAACGCATCAACGTACTGATGGTGGAGACCAAGGCCGGACGTCAGGCGGTACGCGCCGGCATCTTCATTGATTGCTCCGGCGACGGCGACCTCGCGGCCTGGGCGGGCGCGCCGTTCGAAATCGGGGACAATGCCGGCAGCATGCTCTATCCCTCGATGATGTTCCGCCTCAACGGCATCGATCCCGAGAAAGCCGGCGACGCCTGGCGCACGATCCCGGCGCTGATGGAAAAGGCCGAGGCCGCGGGCATGCATCGATTTCCACGCAAGACCGCGATCGTGCGACCGCAGCGGTCGGGAATCGAATGGCGGGTGAATTTCACCCAGCTTGCGCGCGAGGACGGCACGGCGGTCAGCGGGATCGCGCCCGACCAGATGACGCGTGGCGAGATCGAGGGACGGCGGCAGGCCGTGCAGGCGTTCGAATTCCTGCGCACGGTGCCAGGTTTTGAAAAATCCTACATCGTCGATCTGCCGCCGCAGCTCGGCATCCGCGAGACACGGCGCGTGATCGGCGGCTACATGCTGTCGGGCGAAGATGTGCTCGGCTGCGCTTCGTTCGAGGATTCCATCGGGGTCAACGGCTGGCCGATGGAACAGCATGTCGCGGGAGATGTGACCTTCACGTTCCCGCCGATTCCGGAATCGCGCGGCTTCAACGAATTGCCGTATCGCATGCTGGTGCCCGAAGGCATAGACAATCTCCTGATCGCCGGGCGCTGCGCATCGATGACCCATGAGGGGCAGTCGGCGGCGCGGGTGTCCGGCGCCTGCTTTGTCATGGGGGAGGCGGCAGGCTCCGCGGCGGCGCTGGCGTTGTCGGGCAACACGATTCCACGCGACATTGCGGTAGAAAAGTTGCAACAAGCGCTGAAGCAGCACGGCGCGTTCATCGGGCGGGACCAGAGCGTGCCCGAGGGGTTATAAGAAAAGGCGGAGAGAACGGGATGACGAAGTTTGCACGGCTTGCGCTGGCGGGCCTGTTGGTGCTGGCAGCGGGCGGGACCGCACGGGCCGATGATCTGCAAAAAGCCAAAATCGGTGTGCTCCGGCTGTCGTCCTCCGCGCCGGTGTTCATCGCACAGGACAAGGGCTACTTCCGAGAAGCGGGCCTCGACATCGAACTGAAATTCTTCGACGCGGCGCAGCCGATCGCGGTGGCGACGACCTCGGGCGACGTCGATTTCGGCATCACGGCGTTCACCGCCGGGCTCTACAATCTCGCCGGCAAGGGCACGCTGAAGGTGATCGGCGGCATGAGCCGCGAGAAGGCGGGCTATCCCCTGATCGGCTATTTCGCCAGCAACAACGCCTATGCGGCGGGACTGAAGACGCCGAAGGATCTTGCGGGCAAGCGCATCGCGGTCACGCAAGTCGGCTCCAGCTTTCACTATTCGCTCGGCCTGCTCGCCGACAAATACGGCTTCAAGCTCGCGGACGTAAAGGTGATGCCGCTGCAATCGCTGTCGAACGCAGCGGCGGCGCTGAAGGGGGAAACCGTCGACGCGGCCTTGCTGCCGATCTCGACTGCGCGGGCGCTGGTGGATTCCGGCGGCGCCAAATTCCTCGGCTGGGTCGGCGACGAGACGCCCTGGCAGTTGGGCGCGGTTTTCGCCTCGCCGAAGACGCTGACGAACAAGGCGCTGGTGACGAAGCTTTTGGCTGCGTTGGGTCGCGCCGACCGCGAATATCACGACGTGATCCTGGCTTCCGTGAAGGACGGCAAGGCGGAGATCAACGACAAGACAAAACCGCTGCTCGAGATCATCGCCAAATACACCAATCTGCCGGTCGAGCAGGTGGTTGGGAACTGTGCGTACATCGATCCGGACGGCAAGCTCGATGTGAAGAACGTCGCCAACCAGATCAGCTGGCTGCAGGAGCAGGGTTTTGTCGACAAGGGGTTTGACGCGGACGCGATCGTCGCGAAGGAATATGTGAAGGCGGATTGATGGGAGTTGTGCCAGTGTCGTCATTGCGAGCGAAGCGAAGCAATCCATGCTTCGGCACGGGGATAGATGGATTGCTTCGTCGCGGAGTTTATCATCGGGCCGGCCAAAGGCCGGACCCGTTGGCTCCTCGCAATGACGGGGCCACTATCGAGCACGGAACCAGATGGACCTGATCGCCGACCAAATCAGCCACCGCTTCGGCGGGCTCGACGTGCTCGACCGCGTGTCGTTCACCGTCGCCTCCGGCGAGGTGGTCGCGATTGTCGGGCCGTCCGGCTGCGGCAAGAGTACGCTGCTGTCGATCCTCGGCGGGCTGTTGCGGCCGAGCGAGGGGAGGGCGGAGCTGCGCGGCGCGCCGCCGGCCGACAGTTTCAATCCGCTGACCTTCGTGTTCCAGGATTTTGCGCTGCTGCCGTGGTGCACGGTGGAAGCCAATGTCGAATTTCCGCTGGTTCATACCGCACTCGATCCGGCCGCGCGCAAAGCTGTCGTCGATGACGCGTTGCGACGCACTGGCCTTTCGGATTTTCGCGGCGCCTATCCGAAACAACTCTCGGGCGGCATGCGCCAGCGCGTCGGCATTGCGCGGGCGCTCGCGGTGCGGCCGGCGATCCTTTTGATGGACGAACCGTTGTCGGCGCTGGACTCGCAGACCCGCGAATTGCTGATGGAGGATTTCATCCGCCTGCTCGCTGACGGCGCGATGGGCGCGGTCTATGTCACGCATAATCTGGAAGAGGCCGTGCGGCTCGCCGACCGTGTGGTAGTGTTGTCGCGGCGCCCGGGCCGCATTCGAGAGATCGTGACCATTCCGATGACGCGTGACGAGCGCGGTGCGATCGATGCGCGCGGCAAGTTGCTGGCGCTGCAGAATGATTTGTGGTCGCTGATCCGCGAGGAGGCGATCGACGCCGAGCGCGAGGTGCAGCATGCTTGAGCGCGCGCCGCAGGACGATCGCGCAACCGAAACCCGGCTAGTCGCCTTTCGCGGCGCTGGGTTTGTGCCAGGCGGGGGACGCGCTTCCGGCTGGATCGCGCTGGCGCTGGTGATCGCGCTGTGGCAACTCGCCGGCAGCGCCGGCTGGGTCAATCCGCTGTTCCTGCCGGCGCCGTCGGCGATTGCGCTCGCGATCTACAAGCTCGCCATGTCAGGCGCGCTCTGGCAGCACGTTGCGGCCTCGGTGGTTCGCATCGGCTCGGGCTGGCTGATCGGCACCGTGCTAGGTGTGATCACAGGCTTTGCGATCGGGCTGTCGACGCTGGCGCGTGGCGTCGGCATCACTTTTATTTCCGCGCTGTTTCCGATTCCGAAAATCGCGCTGCTGCCGCTTCTGATCCTCTGGCTCGGGATCGGCGAGGAGCCGAAGATCGCGACCATTGCGCTCGGCGTGTTCTTCTCCACCGCGATCTCGGTCTATAGCGGCGTCGACGCCGTGCCGCGCAACCTGATCCGGATGGCGCAGAGCTTTAATGTGCCGTTCCACGCCATCGTACGCCGCGTGGTCTGGCCGGGCGCGCTGCCCTCGATCCTCGCGGGTTTTCGGATCACCGCATCGGTGGCGCTATTGCTGGTGGTGAGCGCGGAGATGATCGGCGCCCAGTTCGGCATCGGCGCCTTCGTGCTGCAGGCCGGCAATCTCATGCAGACCGATCAGCTCCTGGCCGGCGTCGTGATCCTGTCGCTGTTCGGGCTGGCGGTGGGGAAGGCGATCAACGTGCTGGAGGCGCGGTTGCTGCACTGGCGGTGATGCAGGGAATTGTAGGGTGGGCAAAGCGAAGCGTGCCCACCATTTTTATCTCCGCAAGAATGGTGGGCACGTCGCTGACGCTCCTTTGCCCACCCTACGATTCTGCCGTCATTCCGGGATGGTCCGAAGGACCAGACCCGGAATCTCGAGATTCTCAGGTGCGCAATTGCGCACCAGGGTTCGATGCTTACGCATCGCCCCGGAATGACGATCTCTCAACTACGCATTCCCGCGATCTTCGCGGAACAGATCGAGCTTCTGCTGCACCGGGCGGTCGGAGAAGGAGAACAGCACCGCGTCGGTGTCGGCCTCGTGCGTGACCCAGTGCCAGCTCGGCACCACGAACAGGTCGCGCGCGCCCCACTCGAAGGTCTGGTCGCCGATCCGCGTGCGGCCCTTGCCTTCGATCGCGGCGAACACGGTGGCGTCGGTCGAGCGGTAGCGCGCGGTCTTGATACCCTTCGGCAATAGCTGGATGAAGGTGCCGATCGTCGGCATCGCGAAATCGCCGGTCTCGGGGTTGGAGAATTTCAGCTTCAGTCCGTGGCAGGCGTCCCATTCGTTGCGCGTTTTCGCGCGCTCCAGCGCCTCGCGCGTATAGCTGTAGGGATAATTGAAGATCGGCGAGGTCTTGGATTTGCGCTTCCCGTCGACCGGCAGCAAATTGTGGCCGTAGCGGGCAAAGCTGTCGCCGGCGGGCTTAGAAATCTTCTGCTGGTCCTCGTTCGAGCCTTCGGCAAAGGAGGCGTCGAAAAACTGCACCATGGGAATATCGAGCCCGTCGAGCCAGAACATCGGCTCGCTCGTCTCGTTGGAATGGTCGTGCCAGGTCATCGACGGCGTGATGACGAAATCGCCGGGCTCCATCAGCGTGCGTTCGCCATCGACGGCGGTCGCAGCCCCCTTGCCTTCGAGCACGAAGCGCAGCGCCGACTGGCTGTGGCGATGTGCCGGCGCGACGTCGCCGGGCAGCACCATCTGCACGCCGGCATACAGCGATGTCGTGATCTTGGACTGACCGCGCAGGCCGGGGTTTTCCAGGACAAGCACCCGCCGCTCGGCTTCCTTGGCGGAGATCAGCTTGCCCGCTTCCGTCATGTAGTCGCGGATCGAATCGAACTTCCATAGGTGAGGGCGGCAGGCGCTCTTCGGCTCCGGCGTGATCAGATCGTTCATCACGTTCCACAGCGCGGAGAGATTTTCGCCGTCGATCTTCTTGTAGAACGCCTCGCGTTCCGGGGTCTTCTGCACGGCTTCCATGGCAAGCCTCCCGTCATTTTTATCGTCTAGATTGACAGTATACTTACAATATAGATAGCGTCAATGTGGTAAAGCCGTACAGGCCAGGAGAATCAGGGAGGTTCCGATGAAGCTGCACGGCTATTTCCGCAGCAGCGCGGCATACCGGGTCAGGATCGCGCTCAACCTCAAGGGGCTTGCGGCAGAGCACCTGCCGCATCACCTTCGCAAGGGCGAACAGTGCGCGCCGGCCTATCTCGCGATCAACCCGCAGGGGCTGGTGCCGACGCTGGAGGATGGCGCGGGCACGGCGCTGACCCAGTCGCTCGCCATCATTGAATGGCTGGACGAGACCCATCCCGACCCGCCGCTATTGCCAAAGGATCCGCTACGCCGCGCAAAAGTGCGCGCCTTCGCGCTGGCGATCGCCTGCGACATCCACCCGGTGCAGAATCTGAAGGTGCTGGCCCGGCTGCGGCAGCTCGGCCAGCCCGAAGAGCAGGTGACGGAATGGGCGGCCTGGGTCAATCGCGAGGGCCTGTCCGCCTGCGAAACCCTGGTCAAGGGGGAGCAGGGGCCGTTCTGTTTTGGCGACAAGCCGACGGTTGCGGATCTCTGCCTGGTGCCGCAACTTGCGAATGCGCGGCGCTTCGGCGTCGATGTCGCGGCCTTTCCCCGTCTGCTCCAGGCGGAAGCCGCGGCCAGGGAAATGAAGGCGTTTGCCGACGCCGCACCGGACAGGCAGAGCGATGCCGAGTAAGCCATCCCCCATCACCATGGACGCGGTCTACACCGCGCCCGGCTATCTGTTCCGCCGCATGCAGCAGATCGCGGTGTCAATCTTTGTCGAGGAATGCAGCGCGTTCGACCTGACGCCGGTGCAATATGCATCGCTGGTGGCGATCCACACCCATCCCGGCATCGACGCGACGCGTTTATCGGCGGTGATTGCCTTTGACCGCTCCACGCTCGGCAACGTGATCGAGCGTCTCGAGAGCAAGGCGCTGATCGAGCGCAAGCCGTCGCGAGAGGACAAGCGCGTCAAGCTGCTCTATCTCTCGAAATCGGGTGCGACGGTGCTGCGCGACATCATGCCATCGGTCGACCGCGCGCAGGCGCGGATGCTGCAGCCCTTGAAGCCGGCCGACCGCAAGACCTTGCTGGCGCTGCTCACGCAGCTCGTCGATCTCAACAACGAAGCCTCGCGCGTGCCGCTGCGCGCGGAGGACGCGCTGGAGCATTTGGGGAAGGCTGGGTGAGGGTCGTACCATAGGCGAAGCGAGTAGCCCGGGTGGAGCGAAGCGCAACCCGGGGAATGTCGCCTTTTGCAAGACCGCTCCCGGATTTCGCTTCGCTGCATCCGGGCTACGTTATCGCCCCTCTTGCCGCGGTGGCTACATCTTCATCAGCGCCTGGCGGTCGATCTTGCCCGTGCCGGTTTTCGGCAGCTCCGCGATGAACCTGATCTCACGCGGATACTTGTACGGCAGCAGCTTTGCCTTGACGTAATCCTGCAGCTTCTTCGTGGCGTCGTTGCAGTCGAACTCGCCCTTGTTCATCACCACCACGGCTTTCAGCGTCATGCGTCTGTCCGGCAGTTCGGCGGCGAACACGGCGCATTCCCTGATGTCGGGGTGCTCGGCGAGGCAGAGCTCGACCTCCAGCGGGTAGACCCATTGCCCTGAAATCTTGATCAGGTCGTCGGCGCGGCCGCGGAAGAAATGGAAGCCGTCGGCGTCGCGCAGAAAACGGTCGCCGGTGTAGATCCACCCCTCCTCGCGAATGGTCTCCGCCGATTTGTCGGGGCGGTTCCAGTACAGCGGCGTGTTGGAGTCGCCGCGTACCCACAAAATGCCTTCCTCGTTGTCGCCGACCTCGCGGCCGTCCTTGTCCTTCAGCAGGATTTCGTAGCCGGGAACGCGCAGGCCCGCCGCGCCGAGCTTTTTCCTCTCGGGGCGGTTGGAGAGATAGATGTGGAGCACTTCGGTCGAGCCGAGTCCTTCGATGATCTCCAGCCCCGTCAGCGTCTTCCAGCCGTTGAACACTTCCGCCGACAGCACCTCGGCGGCCGACAGTGCCATCCGCAACGAGGAGAAATCGGTGGCCGAAGCGCCCTCGGCCTTGGTCAGCGAGGTATAGAGCGTCGGCAGTCCGTAGAACACCGACGGCCGGTATTTTTCAATCGCCTCGAAGATCGTGGCGGGCTTCGGCTGTCCCGGCAGCAGCAGCGTCGCGGCGCCGATCGAGAACGGGAAGGTGATGGCGTTGCCAAAGCCGTAGGCGAAGAAGATTTTTGGCACGGAGAAGCAGATATCGTCGGGCCCGAGCTTGAGCACGCTGCGCGCGAATGCCTGCTCGCTATAGGCCATGTCGTGCTGCAGATGGACGATGCCCTTGGGACGGCCGGTCGAGCCGGATGAATACATCCAGAACGCCATGTCGTCGCGCCTGGTGTCAGCTTCCGGCAGAGCGGTCGGGAAACCTTGCAGCCATTGTTGCGCAACGAAGGCTTTCGGCACGGCATGGTCACCCGCTGCGCCATTCACCACGACCAGGGTTTGCAGCGGCGTATCCTTGCAGGCCTCCGCGTTGAACCGCGACGTAAACTCCGCCTCGGCGACGGCTACCGCCGCGCCGGCGTCGGAGAGATAGAACTGCAGCAGGTCCGGCGGCGTCAGCGTGTTGATCAATAGCGGCACGAAGCCCGACCGCACCGCGCCGAAGAACGCCGCCGGATAGGCCGGCGTATCGTCGAGGAACATCAGGATGCGGTCGCCGCGCTTCAGGCCGAGCGACTGAAAGCCGTGCCCCCATTGCGCGGTCTCGGCGCAGAGCTCTGCGTAGGTGCGCGTGCCGCCGGGGCCGGTCAGCGCCAGGCGGTCGCCGCGGCCGGCTGCGAGATTGTCGAACAGGATTCGGCTGGCGTTATAGCTTTCCGTTATAGCGAAGCCGATTTCGCGCGCGCCGGGATTATCGCGGGGGACCAAATCGGTAATCTGTGACGTCATGCCTGGCTCCCGATCTTCTTTGCCGCCTCGTAACGCGCCATGAATTCCGGCGACATCGCGCGCAGCCGGGCGTCGGCGATCCGCCCGGAACGAGTGATGTAGCTGTAGGCAAAATCCATCAGGTCGAGCGTCATGTGTTCGGGGAAGCGTTCGTACCAGTCGGCGCTGGTGCGCGCCGCCGTCACCAGCTTCTGCACGATCGGCTTGCGTTCGGCCTGATAGCGGGCGAGGCCCGCGGAAATCTCCGTCTCCGCCTCCAGCGCCTTGGTCAAAGCGATCGCGTCTTCGATGGCGAGCCGCGTTCCCGAGCCGATCGAGAAATGCGCGGTATGCAGGGCGTCGCCGATCAGCACCATGTTGCCGTGCGACCAGTTGTCGTTCCAGATCCAGGGAAAATTGCGCCATACCGACTTGTTCGAGACCAGCGAATGGCCGTCGAGGGTATCAGCGAATATCTCCTCGCAGATCGCCTGCGACTGCTCGATCGTCTTGTGCTCGAAGCCATAGGCCCGCCAGGTTGCCGCATCGCATTCGACCAGGAAGGTGCTCATCGAGGGCGAATAGCGGTAGTGATGGGCATTGAACGACCCCAGTGCGGTCTTCACGAAGGTCTGCGACAGCGTGGCAAAACGTTTGCTGGTGCCATACCAGGCAAACTTGTTGGTCGAGTGTGAAACCGTGGCGCCAAACTCCTTCTCAAAGCCGCGGCGCACCAGCGAGTTCAGCCCGTCGGCAGCGACGATCAGGTCATATCCGGCGAGCTCGTCGATCGACTGGATCGTGGTGTCGTAGCGTGCGGCGACCCCTGCGGCGCGGACGCGCTGCTGCAGGATGGTCAACAATTCGAGCCGGCCGATCGAGGAGAAGCCGACGCCATCGATCTCGACGCTTTGTCCATGCAGGTTGAGCGTGATGTTCTTCCAGCTCTCCATCCGCGGCGTGATGGCGTCGACGGTTTCAGGATCGTCGGCGCGCAGAAATTCCAGCGCCTGTTCGGAGAACACCACGCCAAATCCCCAGGTCGCGCCTTCGGGATTCTGTTCGAACAGGTCGATATGCGCGTCCGGATGACGCCGCTTCCAGAGATAGGCGAAGTAGAGGCCGCCGGGGCCTCCGCCAATGACGGCGATACGCACGTCTTCCTCCCAATCGACAGTATACTTACTAATTTGGGGCGGAGACTAATCCGCGCCGGAAATTTGCGCTACAGAAAAATTGTCAGGGAACGCGGCCGGCCCAATCGCGACCGCGTCAGGACCATCAGTCCCGCCGGTTCTATCTGCGAACGGTTGTCCGCTCTGCGGCAGTTCCGGCCCGACCAGGCCTGTGACGGAAAACGCCGGGGACTCAGGTGCAGCGGCGTACCTTCACGCCGTTGACCCATACCGTCTTGCAAACCTTGACCGGCTTGCGGACGACGACAGCGCCGCGAGGTCCGGCGCAGCCGGCGCGAACGACGCCGTCGGCGCAGACCACAGCGTGGGCTGTGGTCGGCTCGAAGGTCATGGCTGCGCCAAAGGCGAATAGGGCGGATGCAATGATCAGAAGGGAACGCATGCAAGGACTCCCGGACTATGACTGGTTGATATTCAGACGCTGAAAATTTCTTCTGAAAGCTTCTCTGGAAGGTTCTTCGGATGCAGGTCGCAGGTTTGCGCTGCGAGCTCGTTTGGACTTCGCGCGCCTTGGCGGTCGCGATTTCGCTACTTCTTCTCCGCCGCCGTCAGCACCTTCTTGCAGGCCGGTGTGAGCTTGTCGCTCTCCTTGGCGAGGCAGGCGATGATGCGTCCGCCGCCGGGCTGAACACCCTTGCAGTATTTCTCGTAGTCACCCATGCAGGCGTTGCGCTGTTCGGCGGTCATCTCCTGAGCGAAAGCGGCCTGGGATATGCAGAGCGCGGCGGTGGCGGTCAGGATAGCACGTAGCATCGATTTCTCCCTTCGTTGTAGCGGCCGATCGTTAGAGGTGACTATCCGCGGATCAGGTGCCGGCCTTCTTGCTTCTTGATCGCGGACCCGCTGTAGTGAAGCTCCCATTCATCGCTGCAAGGAAAACTCAAGGAAAACCCAATGGCGCAGGTCAGGGCCAAATGGCTGTCGTTCTATGCCGAACGTGTCGAACCGCTCTCCAAGGAAATATTCTCTCACGTCGAAAAGATGATCATCGGAACGTTGATCGTATCGGCCGGCGCGCATGTCTCGAGCAACGAGCCGGCGATCGTCCTGTTCGGCTATCTGCGCCATGGTCTGATCGGCCGCGGCGTCATGCTGTTCGGTGTCATCCTCCTGCTGCTGAATTTCGTCGATGGCCTCTACAAGCTCGCGAAACTCAATTGGCACATCGCGTATCAGATCCTGATGACGATCATTTATATCTCGCTCTCGGTTCGCCTCATTCAACTGATTCTCGCCTTTCGCGGCGGCGACTGACCGGCGAGGCCGATCAATCGCGGACAACCGTTGCGGTGAGAGCTATCGCGCCGCGAACTGGGACAGAACGTCCTTGCATGCGGGGGAAAGCTGGGCGGCGTTGGTTGCAAGACACTGCAGGATTCGGCCGCCGCCCGCCGGTACGCCGCCGCAAATCGTGCGGACGTCGGCGCCGCAGGCCGAGCGCAGCACGAACAGTTCTTCTCGCGGCCGCATCGGCCGCAGCACGATGACGGTCGGAGCCGCGGCAGTAGCCGCTCCTGCTGCCGGAGCCGCGCCTGCTGCGGGCGCTGCGGCTGCCGCGCCACCGCCGCTGGCGGCGGAGACGGCTTGCTCGCAGCCGGCCGAAAGCTTCGCCTTGTTCTTTTCCAGGCATTGCAGCGCCGGCGCGCCGCCGGTCGGCACGCCTGCGCAGACCTTCGGATAGTCGGAGCGGCACGCGCTGCGGATTGCGGAAATCTGGGCGCTGCTCGGCTGTCCGGCAGGGGCTGCGGCCTTCGGCTCGGCTGATTTGGCCGGTGCCGCCGTTGCAGCGGCCGGTGCCGCGGTGTCGGCCGGCTTGGCCGCTTCTGCCGGCTTGGCTGGCGCCGCTGCCGGCGCCGCTACGGCGCGCACCGCGCTCTGGCAGTTCGATGAAAGGCTCGACATGTTCTTCTGCAGGCATTGCAGCGATGCCTCGCCGCCCGGCGGCACGCTGGAGCAATGCGTCATGTAATCGGAACGACACTGGGATTTGATCGCATCGCGCTGCGCCTGACTCGGCGCCTGCGCCAGCGCGGGTGCTGCAGTTGCGAATATCGCGGCCGCTACTAATGGCCCAAGCCTACTCGCACGCGTCAACGTGTTGATCATTTGATTAAATCCCTTTGCCGTCGCCGGAAGCCGCCGCTCCAACTGAAGTGAAATCTTGAATGCGCGTTTGGAAAAAATCGGGCTGCATCATTTTCGCTTTCCGGTTCCGCTGCAAGCGGATTGTTGCTATTTTTATGGGATGGCGAGATGCCGGTTTTTCTGAATAGAAAATTTTCCAGACCAAACGAATTGAGGCACGAAAAATGAAGCCTACGCGTTCGCTAGCACGCTTGAGCCCGCGCGCCGCCGCCAGACAAAGAGGTGCCGTCGTCTGTCGCGTGGCGTTCGCCATCGCGGCGATGGGTATCTTAAGTGCCTGCGAACAAAATACTTTTGTCCCGCCACCGCCGCCGAAGGTTGAGGTTGCGGTGCCGGTGCAGCGCTCGTTCACGCGCTATCTGGAAGCGACCGGCAATACGGCTGCGGTCAAGAATGTCGATCTGGTTGCGCGAGTGCAGGGCTTTCTGCAATCGATCAACTACACGGACGGCGCCTTTGTGAAGGAAGGCACGCCCTTGTTCACGATCGAGCCTGAAACCTACAAGCTGAAGCTCGAACAGGCGCAGGCTGCGGAAAGCGGCGCGCAGGCAACGCTGAGGCAGGCGGAAGCGGACTTCAAGCGCCAGCAGGAATTGGTCCAGCGGCAAGCCGTGTCCCAGGCCACGCTGGATACTTCCACCTCCACGCGCGACAATGCGCAGGCGAGCCTGCTGCAGGCCCAGGTCAATACCAAGATCGCGGCGGTCAATTATGGTTATACCAATGTCGCCGCGCCGTTCGACGGCGTCGTCAGCGCGCATCTTGTTTCCATTGGTGAACTCGTCGGTGCGTCGTCGCCGACGCAGCTTGCCACCATCGTGGCGCTCGACCCGATCTGGGTGAATTTCAACGTCAACGAACAGGACGTGCTGCGGATCCGCGCCGAGGCCCGCCGGCGCGGCATGACGGCGGACGACCTCAGGCAATTGCCCATCGAGGTCGGGCTGCAGACCGAGACCGGCTATCCGCACAAGGGCAGGCTCGACTATGCCGCGGTGACGCTCAACCAGTCGACCGGCACGCTTCCCGTGCGCGGCGTGCTGCCCAATGCCGACCGCGCGTTGCTGCCGGGGTTCTTTGTGCGCGTCCGCGTCCCGATTGATCAGGAGAAGAACGGGCTGCTCGTTCCGGATGTGGCTCTCGGGAGCGACCAGGCCGGACGCTACCTGCTGGTGGTGAACGGCGACAATGTCGTCGAGCAGCGCAAGGTGCGCGTCGGGCCGCTGGAAGGCGACCTGCGCGTCATCGAAGAAGGCCTGAAGGCCGACGACCGCGTGATTACCGCCGGGTTGTTGCGCGCGATTCCCGGCCAGAAGGTCGATCCGCAACTGCAGAAGATCGAAGCGCAATCGGCTGGGGCCAAGTAGGAGCCGGCCATGATTTCGAAATTTTTCATTGAACGGCCGGTTCTTTCCAACGTCATCGCGATCCTGATGATCCTGATCGGCGGCGTCTCCCTATTCCGGCTCGCTGTCGCCCAATATCCCGACGTCGTGCCGCCGACGGTGCAGGTCACCACCCGCTATCCCGGCGCCAGCGCGAAAACCGTGATCGATACCGTGGCGCTGCCGATCGAGCAGCAGGTCAACGGCGTCGAGGACATGCTCTATATGCAGTCCTACAGCGGCGCCGACGGCACCTACACGCTGACGGTCACGTTCAAGATCGGTACCGACCTCAACTTCGCGCAGGTGCTGGTGCAGAACCGGGTGTCGAGCGCGCTGGCGCAACTGCCGCAGTCGGTGCAGAACCAGGGCGTCACCGTGCAGAAGAAGTCGACGGCGATCCTGCTGTTCGTGACACTGACCTCGCCGAACAAGACCTATGACAGCCTGTTCCTGAGCAATTACGCCACCATCAATATCCGCGACGAACTGTCCCGTCTGCCCGGCGTCGGCAACGTCACCGTGTTCGGCGCCGGCCAGTACTCGATGCGGGTCTGGCTCGACCCGAACAAGCTGTACGCGCGCAACCTGATGCCGCAGGACGTAATCAACGCGATCCAGCAGCAGAGCCAGCAGGTCACCGCGGGCCAGGTCGGTGCGCCGCCGACGCCGGCAGGGCAGGCGTTTCAATACACCCTGAACGTTGCCGGACGGCTCGACGACACCACCGAGTTCGAGAACGTGATCGTCAAGACCGGCACCAGCGGTGACGTCACGCGCGTGCGCGACGTCGGCTGGGTCGAGCTCGGGGCCCAGACCTACAGCCAGATCTTTTCGCTCAACAACAAGCCGGCCACCGGCATCGGCGTGTTCCAGTCGCCCGGCGCCAATGCGCTGGAGGTCGAGCAGGCCGTCAAGAAAAAGATGGAAGTGCTGGCGAAGGCGTTTCCGCAGGACGTGGTCTACGATGCGCCGTTCGACACCACCAAATTCGTCTCGGAATCGATCAACGAGGTCTACAAGACGCTGATCGAGGCCGGCCTGCTCGTTCTCGTCGTGATCCTGATCTTCCTGCAGGACTGGCGCGCGATGCTGGTGCCAGCGACCACCGTGCCGGTGACCATCATCGGCGCTTTCGCGGCGATGGCGGCGCTCGGCTTCACCATCAATATCTCGACGCTGTTTGCGATCGTGCTCGCGATCGGCATCGTGGTCGACGACGCCATCGTGGTGGTCGAAGGCGCGGCGCACAATATCGAGAAGGGCATGTCGGGCCATGACGCGGCGATCAGCGCCATGGATGCGCTGTTTGCGCCGATCATCGGCATCACGCTGGTGCTGATCTCGGTGTTCCTGCCCGCGGCCTTCCTGCCGGGATTGACGGGCCGGATGTATGCGCAGTTCGCGCTGGTCATTGCCGCCACCGCGCTGCTCAGTGCCGTCAACGCCGCGACGCTGAAGCCGACGCAGTGCGCGTTGTGGCTGCGCCGGCCGGTGCCGCCGGAGCAGCGCAACTTCTTCTATCGCGGCTTCAACGCGGTCTATAACCGCCTCGAGGCCGGCTATACCCGGTTGATCGGCCGCCTGGTTGCGCACAGCAATATTTCGGTGATCTGCGCGCTGATCCTGATTGCCGGCGCCGGTTACGGGTTGTCGCGGGTGCCGACCGGCTTCATTCCGATCGAGGACCAGGGCTATTTGCTGGTCGCGGTGCAACTGCCCGACGGCGCATCGCTCGAACGTACCCAGCACGTGCTCAACCGGGTCAGCGAAATCACCGGCAAGGCGCCGGGCGTCGATCAGGTGATCACCATTGCCGGCATCTCCGCGCTCGACAATTCCTCCAGCCTCGCCAATGCCGGCGTGGCCTATCTGATCCTGAAAGAATGGAGCGCGCGCGGCGCGGGCGAGGATCTGCGATCGCTGTTCGTCGGGTTGAACGAAAAATTGTCTGTCATCGAGGAGGCGCGGATTCTGGTGGTCCCGCCGCCGCCGATCCAGGGCATCGGCAACGCGGCTGGTTTCGCGATGCAGGTCCAGCTCCGCGACGGCAATTCCGACTTTGCGAAGTTGCAGGCGATTACCGGCGCCATGGTCTCCAATGCGGCGACGCAAAGCGCGCTGCAGCGGGTCAATTCGCCGTTCCGCGCGATGGTGCCGCAGTTCGACGTCGAGGTGGACCGGGTCAAGACCCAGACCCTGCATGTGACGACCGACCAGATCTTCTCGACGCTGTCGTCGTATATGGGCTCGAGCTATATCAACCAGTTCAACAAGTTCGGCCGTACCTTCCAGGTCTACGCCCAGGCGGATTCGCAATTCCGCCTGACGCCGCGCGACATCCAGAACATGATGGTGCGCAACAGCAATGGCGACATGATCCCGCTTGGCACGGTGGCGACGATCACCCCGGCGGTCGGGCCCTCGCTGATCAGCCTGTACAATCTGTACCCGTCCTCGACCATCATCGGCCTGCCGGCCACGGGCTACAGCTCCGGCCAGTCGATGAATCTGATGGAAGAGATCGCCGCAAAGACCTTGCCGCCGGGCACCGGCTACGAGTGGACCGCGATGTCGTACCAGGAGAAGGTCGTCGGCGGCCAGATCTACTGGGCGTTCGGACTTGCCCTGCTGCTCGTCTATCTCGTGCTGGCCGGACAATATGAGAGCTGGTACGCGCCGATCTCGGTCATTCTCGCCGTGCCGCTATCCCTGCTTGGCCCGATGATCGTGCTGACGGGGCTGCGGATCGAGAACAATCTCTATACCCAGATCGGCATCATCCTCTTGATCGCGCTGTCGGCCAAGAACGCCATCCTGATCGTCGAGGTGGCGCTCGAGCTTCACGTGCGCGACCGCAAGCCGTTATTGGAATCCGCCATCGAGGCGGCGCGCGCCCGGTTCCGGCCGATCCTGATGACGTCGTTCGCGTTCATCTTCGGCATGGTCCCGCTGGTGCTCGCGACCGGCGCCGGCGCCAATGCGCGGAAGTCGATCGGCATCACCGCGTTCTCGGGCATGCTGGCGTCGACGTGCCTGGCTGTGCTGTTCGTACCGACATTCTTTGTCGTGGTGCAGCGATTCGAGAACTGGCTGAAGGAGCGCAAGACGAAAAAGGCAGGGACGCAGGCGATCCCGCAGACAGGGGCTTAGAGTCAAGCCGATCTGACGGAACCAATATTCCGTTCCGATGTTTGTTTGCGGCCACGTGCGACGGGACGCGTCAACGTGGCATCGCCTCGCGTACTCCCCCAAACGCCTGCCTGTCAACCGATTGCCGCTTCATTTGGAAACCAGGATGGCAGACTAAAAGCAAACAAGAAAAACCGGAGGAAACTTTTCATGACTACCCGCCGTGATTTTCTGAAGGGCGGCAGCGCGGCCGTCGCTACCGGGATCGTCTTCTGCAACTGCGGCCTGCTGCACAGCGTGCAGGCCCAGCCATCACGCCAGATCCTGCCGGTCAGGGTCGCCGGACAACGAGTCAGGACGATCGACGTCCACTCCCACTGCCACTTCCGCGAAGCCGGCGCGCTGCTCGGCGCCGATGCCGCCGCGGCCCAGCTCCCGCCGGTCAACGGCGCGGAAGAGGCCTTCATCGAAATTGACCAGCGGCTCGCCGCCATGGATGCCCAGGCCGTCGACATGGAAGTGCTGTCGATCAATCCGTTCTGGTACAACCGCGAGCGCGATCTGGCCGGCCAGATCGTGAAGATTCAGAACGAAAAGCTGGCTGAACTCTGTGCCTCAAAGCCCGACCGGTTTGCAGCTTTCGCCTCCCTCACCCTGCAAGCGCCCGATCTTGCCGTGCAGGAGCTCGAGACCGCGGTGAAGAAGCAGGGCTTGAAGGGAGCCGCGATCGGCGATGTCGTCAACGGCGTCGAATTCTCCGATCCGAAGTTCCACCCGGTATGGGCCAAGGCGGAAGAACTCGGCGTGCCCCTTTTTATTCATCCGCAGGGCATTGCCGAACTCAGCAAGCGATTTAGCGGCAACGGTTGGCTTGCCAACACGATCGGCAATCCGCTGGGAACGACGATCGCGCTCTCGCACCTTATTTTCGAGGGTACCTTCGACCGCTTTCCCGGGCTGAAGGTGATTGCGGCCCATGGCGGCGGCTTCCTGCCCTCCTACGCCGATCGTTCGGACCATGCTTGCCTGGTCGGTCCCAAAGGCTGCAATCCGAACGTGCAGCTCAAGAAGAAGCCCACCGAATACCTCAAGCAGATCTATTTCGATTCGCTGATCTTCTCACCCGAGGCGATCCGCCATCTGGCGGCCCAGGTTGGCGCCGGCCAGATCGTGCTGGGCAGCGACTACCCTTATCCCTGGCAGCTCAATCCGGTGGGCCACATTTTCGATTCTGCATCGCTCAGCGACGACGAGAAAGCCGACATCCTCGGCCGCACCGCGGAAAGACTGTTCAATCTGGAGCGGTCCGTCGGACAAGCGCGGTGAAGGGAGACGGCCGGGCATAGGTGAGCGGAAGCGACACGGTTCTTCGGATGGCCATGCCCGGCCATGACGTCCTCACACCTTCACCATCCGCTTGCCGCGGTTCTCGCCGGCGAGCAGGCCGATCAGCGCTTTTGGCGTGTTCTCGAAACCGTCGATCACGTCTTCCTGCACCTTCAACTTGCCCGACGCGACCCATGACTGCAGGTCGGCCAGCGCCGCGGCGCTCTGGTTCATGTAATCCATCACGATGAAACCCTGCATGACGAGGCGCTTCACCACGATCAGGCCGGGCACGCCGCGCGGCCCGTGGGCGGACGGTACGCCATCATATTGCGAGATCGCGCCGCAGCAGGCGATGCGGCCGCGGTTGTTCATCAGCGAAAGGCAGGCTTCCAGAATGTCGCCGCCGACGTTGTCGAAATAGACGTCGATGCCCTTGGGCGCGGCAGCGCGCAGTGCCTTGAAGGTGGCGCCGTCCTTGTAATCGACGGCGGCGTCGAAGCCGAGTTCGGACGTCAGCCACTGGCACTTGTCCTTGCCGCCGGCGATGCCGATGACGTTGCAGCCCTTGATCTTCGCAATCTGCCCGACGATCGATCCGACGGAACCGGCCGCAGCCGACACGACGACGGTCTCACCTTCCTTCGGCTTGCCGACATTCAGGAGACCGAAATAGGCGGTGAGGCCGGCGATGCCGTAGACGCTGAGCAAATGCGTCATCGGCTCCATCCTCGGCATCTTCGTGAGATGCTTGGCGGGCACCGCAGCATAATCCTGCCAGCCGGTGTCGCCGAACACGATATCCCCAGGGGCAAGTCCGGGCGCCTTCGAGGAAACGACTTCGGCGATGCCGCCGCCGGCCATCACGGTGTTGGCCTCGACGGCCGCGCGATAGGTGGCGCCGTGCATCCACGCCCGGTTGGCGGCATCGAGCGAGATATAGCGCGTCCGCACCAGCGCCTCGCCGTCCTTGGGCTCGGGAACGCTCCCGTTGACCATCTTGAAATGTTCGGGTCCCAGCTTGCCGGTCGGTTTCTCGACCAGCAGGATTTGACGATTGACGATGTCGTTCATGATGTTCTCTCCCTTGGGCCGTGACCGTTCTTGATGCAGTTGGCTGTGTGTGAGGCGAGCAATTGCACAGATTGTGCGCTGCAGAGACGCTAGTCGGCGCGGGCGCATTTCACAACTGGAACATTCTGGCAAGCGTGCAAAACGCCGCAAGCTTGTTGCGTCCCCATTCAAATCTGCCAAACTTGCGGTTGCCGGAAATGACGGGGGTCAAAAATGTCCAGCAGGTTTACGCAGTATATCCTGATCGCGATGGCGCTTGGCATCGTGATGGGGACGTTCGTCTTCAACTATATGCCCGACAGCCGGGTGGAAATCGCGGCCGACGTAAACCTGATCGCCATGCTGTTCCTGCGCCTGATCAAGATGATCATCGCGCCCTTGGTGTTCGCCACGCTCGTCGGCGGCATCGCCCATATGGGCTCGGGCTCCAAGCTCGGCCGTGTGTTCGCCAAGACGATGGGCTGGTTCGTCAGCGCCTCCTTTGTCTCACTGCTGCTTGGCCTGGTGATGGTCAACCTGCTGCAGCCCGGCGCCAACTTCCCCGGTACGCTGCCTGACAAGGCGCAATCGACTGGCCTGCCGGTGTCAGCCTTCTCGATCGAGAAGTTCCTGACCCATCTGATCCCGACCTCGATCGCGGATGCGATGGCGCAGAATGAAATCCTGCAGATCGTGGTGTTTGCCGTGTTCTTCGCGGTCGCGCTCGGCGCGATGCCGGAGCGCGCCAAGCCGATCATGGGCCTGATCGACGACCTCGCGCATATCATGCTGAAAGTGACCGGCTATGTGATGCTGTTCGCGCCGATCGCGGTGTGGGCGGCGATCATGGCGACCGTGTCGAAAAACGGGCTCGGTGTGCTGTGGAAGCTGATCGTGTTCATGGGCGGCTTCTATCTCTCGCTGATGATCCTGTGGCTCATCCTGATCGTGGTCGGCTTCGTCGTGATCGGGCCGAGATACAGCCATTTGCTGCGACTGATCCGCGAACCGCTGATGATCGCGTTCTCGACCGCGTCGTCGGAAGCGGCCTATCCGAAGACGCTGGAAGGTCTCAACCGCTTCGGCGCCTCGTCGCGGATTTCGGCCTTCGTGCTGCCGCTCGGTTACTCGTTCAACCTCGACGGCACGATGATGTATTGCACCTTCGCGAGCGTCTTCATCGCGCAGACCTACCATATCGACATGTCGCTCGGCACGCAGCTCGCGATGCTGGCGACGCTGATGATCACTTCGAAGGGCGTCGCCGGCGTGCCGCGCGCCTCGTTGGTGGTGATCGCCTCGACGCTGAGCCAGTTCGGCATTCCCGAGGCCGGCCTGCTGATGATCATGGGCATCGATACGTTCCTCGACATGGGACGCAGCGCCACCAACGTGATCGGAAATTCGCTGGCGACCGCCGTGGTGGCGAAATGGGAGGGCGAGCTGAAACCCGAGCATGAGCTCGGGCCTGATGACGTCGTCCCCACCGATGCCGTTCCGGGCGACCCCCTGCCGGCGCATTGATGGGAGAGATGCATGCATCAATTCCCAAGGAGGTTGGCAGGGGTCGGCGGAATGCTGTTGGCCGCCTGCCTGCTGGCCACGCCGGCGTCCGCCCAGACCGCGAGCGAAGGGCTCAGCCCGACGCTTGACAACATCAAGCGGACGCATGTCGTGCGTCTCGGCTACCGCGAGAGCTCACCGCCGTTCTCGTTCCTGGATCAGTCCAACCGGCCGATCGGCTACAGCCTCGAACTCTGCGAGGCGATCGTCGAGGAGATCGGCGTCGAGGTCGACGACGCCAACCTCAAGATCGAATACGTCAAGGTCACCTCGGATGACCGCATCCCGGCGGTGACGGAAAACAAGATCGATCTCGAATGCGGCTCGACCACGGCCAATGCGGAACGCGCCAAGCTGGTGGCGTTCTCGCCACTGATATTTGTGGCCGGGACCAAGCTGATGGTGCCGAAGGCGTCCACCATCTCGGCGCCGACGGATCTCAAGGGCAAAACCGTGGTGGTGACCAAGGGCACCACCAACGAACAGGCGATGCACACGATCGACAAGAAGTTCTCGCTCGGTCTCAACATCGTGACGACGCCCGATCACGAACAATCCTATCAGATGCTGGTGGACGGCAAGGCCGATGCGTTCGCGACCGATGACATCCTGCTCTACGGCCTGATCGCGCGGCACAAGGCGCAGGGCCAATTCAAGGTCACCGGCGAATATCTGTCCTACGATCCCTACGGCATCATGTTCCGCAAGGGCGAGCCGCAACTGAAGGCCGTGGTCGAACGCACCTTCCAGAAGCTCGGTTCGGGCCGTGACCTGATCCCGCTCTACAACAAATGGTTCGTCGCGCGGCTGCCGACCGGCGAGAAGCTCGGCGTCGCGATCTCGCCGCAACTCGAGGAAGCCTTCAGGGTGCTCGACGACAAGCACGGAAGCAACTAGGGATTTTGCCCCTCATGGTGAGGAGCGCGTCTTCGCGCGTCTCCGGACGATGCTGCGCATCGCCGGGCGAACCATGAGGCCCCAGACGGGCCTGCATCCTTCGAGACGCGGCCAAGGGGCCGCTCCTCAGGATGAGGGTTGCGCAGCCACGTGTCAGAAAAACTTCAAATCTTTCGCGCGGCCGCCACGGGTGGCCGTTGCGTATTCGATTGCCAGGAACAGGCCGCCGGCGACATAAATTCTTCGCGAATGCGCGGCGGCCAGCTTCCCGGCCAGGCGCATCGCCTCCTCGATCGAGGCGGCAACATGGAGGCTCGCGGCGGGGTTGGCGCGCGCGGCTGCGGCGGCGATGCGTTGCGCGTCCGCTCCCTTGTGATGCGCTGCCGTGCAGATGATCGTGTCGAACGACGGCGCCAGCGCGCCGATGATTTCGTCCGCCTTCTTGTCGCGCGAGGCGCCGGTGACAAGGATCCAATCGTCGGCGCCGTGGATCGCCGTGAGGCTGGCGAGCGATTGCCGGATGCCGTCGGGGGTATGACCGACGTCGATCACGGTGAGCGGGTCGTGCTGGATGATTTCAAGCCGGCCGGGCCACCGCACATTACGCAAGCCCTCGCGGATGGCGGTTTCGATCCGGTCATACGCCCGGCGCGGATGCTCACGCTGCAGCCAGAGCAGGAACAGGGCGGCAGCAATGGCGGCGTTGTTGAGCTGAAACGCGCCAGGCAGGCTCACTTCGAGACAGCGATAATCATGATATCCGAACTGGAAATCAAAGTGCTGGCCGGAGGCCGCCGTAACCTCGCTGTCGATACCGATCTCGTCCCGGACGAACAGCGGCGTGCAGTTGCGCGCACGATTGTACTCGACGAGATGCGCGCGCAACCCGCGGCAGTTTTCGCCGTAGACGATGGTGCCGCCGGCGGCGCAGGCGTCGCTCTTGTCTGACGCAATCAGTTCAAGCGAATTTCCGAGCAATTCGACGTGCTCGTAATCGATCGAAGTAACGCAGGTTTCGCGCGCGCCGACCAGGCGGACCGGATCGTAACGGCCGCCGATGCCCGCCTCGAACACGGCGAAGTCGCATTCACTCTCCTGGAAGTGCAGGCAGGCGAGCGCGAACAGCGCTTCGAATGCGCCGAATTTTTCGCCGCGGCGCTGCGAGACGTCGGCGATGGCGGTTTCGATCTGCGGCTTCAGGCGCGCGAATGCGTCGTCGCCGATCTCGACGCCATCGACCTGAATCCGTTCGTTGAAGCGAAAGAGATGCGGGGAGGTGAAGAGGCCGGTACGCAGGCCGTAGGCGCGGCCGATTCCAGCGCACATCGCCGCCGTGCTGCCCTTGCCGTTCGAGCCGGCCACCACGACCGAGTTGCGCTGTAGCCGTTCGCGGTCGATCGAGAGCTGCTGCAGCAGCTCCGCCATTCGCGCAAGGCAGATGCCGTCGCCATATTTCGGCAGGTCGAACACTACAGCAATCCCATGGCGGAGAAGGTGTGATGCCAGATTTTCAAGATCAGGTCGCCACGATTGGAATTTTCCAATAGCCGGATCGATGGGTTGGAATTGACCTCGATGATCTCGATTGCGTCGGGATCGCCGCCGACGTCGACGAACATGTCGATGGCTGCGACGCGAAGTCCGATCGCGCGCGCAGCCTGCCGCGCCAGGGTGACAGCCTTCTCGGATGGCGCCGGCGCCAGCACCATCGTGCCGCCCGCGCTCAAATTCATGCGCCCGGGAATCTCCAGCCGTTCGCCCTTCGCCGGTACGGCGTCGAGTGACGCGTCGTGATCGGGCATTGAAACGGGGGACAGGCCGCGGGCGCGCAAGGTGTCGTTATGGGCGGCGAGCAATTTTCGGACGGTCTTCATGCCGTCGCCCGTGACGGACGGCGGATGCTTTCGCGCGCAATAGAGCACATCGTCATCCAGCAGGAAGACGCGATACTCGATTCCTTCGACGATCGGCTGGACCAGAACCGCGTCGTAATACTTCATCACCTCGTCGAGATAGCGAACCAGCGCCGCTTCGTCGTGAACGGCCTGCGCAAAATCGCCGCGCGATCCCGTAAGTGGCTTGACGAAGGCCGCGCCGCCCAATGCCCTGAAACACTCGATCGCGTCGCTGCGCTCATGTCCCGCCGGGCGATGCGCGCGGTGGCGATCGTGCAGGAAGAAATATTCACCGCCGAGCGTGGGCACGCCGGCGTCCCGCAGAATCGTGCTTGCAAAGTGCTTGTCATACGCCAGCGTCGACGCCGTCGCATTGTTCTGCGGATACCAGGAGCATCGGCCGGCGCCGAAATGAAGCAGCCTATTGCGCGAGGCGACGCTGAAGATCAGTCCCGATCCGCCTGCGAGGTCGCGAAATTCCAGCCCGAACTCGTCGCATGCAAATTCGGCATAGACCGACTGATCCGGATAGAAGCCCGGTTTTCCCTTTCGAAACTCACTGGGGCTTCGCATGCGATCTCTTTTGAAACGTTCTTAATTTGCCGTAGTCATTTATTGCCAGATCGGTGTCGAATTCAGCAAGTTAATTGCGCGAGAAAGCGTTAACGAAGCCGATCGAACCTTTTTGCAAAATAGACCGACTGCCATTCCGAGTTATCGATTGTGCTGCAGGTCATATTGACTATGTCTGTGCCGTGCGCAAATGGAGCGCCAAATCGCCAATGATTTCGCAGACTTTTGGCACTTCGAGGCCGAAAACCGAAACGTTCTACATCGAGACGTCAGGAAAAACGAAAACCCATGAGCGCGTTCTACAGAGAGAAAGTTCTTTCCGTTCGCCACTGGACCGATACGCTTTTCAGCTTCCGGGCCACCCGCGACTCCGGTTTCCGCTTCCAGAACGGCCAGTTTGCGATGATCGGCCTCGAGGTCGAGGGCCGGCCGCTGTTGCGCGCCTACAGCATGGCGAGCGCCAATCATGAAGAAGAGCTCGAATTCTTCTCCATCAAGGTCGCGGATGGTCCGCTGACCTCGAAGCTGCAGAAGATCCGCGAGGGCGACGAAATCCTGGTCGGCCGCAAGGCGACCGGCACGCTGATCACCGACAACCTGATTCCCGGCAAGCGCCTGCTGCTGCTGTCGACCGGCACGGGCCTGGCGCCGTTCGCGAGCCTGATCAAGGACCCCGACGTCTATGACCGCTTCGAGACGATCGTGCTCGTGCATGGTTGCCGGCAGGTCTCCGAACTCGCCTATGGCGAGGAGCTGGTCGCCAAGCTGCGCGAGGACGAACTGTTCGGGCCGCTGCTGTCGGAGAAGCTGCTGTATTATCCGACCGTGACCCGCGAGCCGTTCCGCAACCGCGGCCGCATCACCGACCTGATTTCGTCGGAGCAGTTGTTCAACGACATCCACCAGCCGCCGCTCGACATCGAGACCGACCGCATCATGATGTGCGGCAGCCCGGGCATGCTGGAAGAGCTGAAGCAGATGTTCGAATCCGGCGGCTTCGTCGAAGGCAGCGGCAACACGCCCGGCCATTTCGTGATCGAAAAGGCGTTCGTCGAGCGCTGAGGCGTTCGTCGTCATTCCGGGCGATGCGAAGCATCGAACCCGGAATCTCGAGATTCCGGGTTCGCGTCTACGACGCGCCCCGGAATGACAGCGTGCCTAGTAGCTCCCTCCATCCCCCCACTGCTATAACCACCCCCATACGGCGCGCGGCCTGTTGCCGACGCGACGACTGAGGGAGTGTGCGTGTCGGTACGCGACGAGATTGGTCCGGCGAAGACCGCCTTTGTATTCGCGGGCGGCGGCAGCTTCGGCGCCATCCAGGTCGGGATGCTGCAGTCGCTTGTCGCCCACGGCATACATGCCGACATGGTGGTCGGCTCCAGCGTCGGCGCGCTGAACGGCGCTTTTTATGCCGGTGATCCCACGCTCGATGGCGTGCGGCGGCTTTCGGCCATCTGGCGTGGGTTGCAGCGGCACGACGTCTTTCCGATGAGCTGGCGGACCGTGCTGGGCTTCTTGTTGCACCGGGATTTCCTGATCTCCCATGACGGCATCCGCAAGCTGATCGACGATCACATCCCCTATCGCAATCTCGAAGAGGCGAAGCTGCCGGTGCATATCGTCACGACCGATATCATCACCGGCGACAGCATCGTGCTGTCGGAAGGCTCCACGTCGGAGGCGATCGTCGCATCCACCGCGATTCCCGGCGCGTTCGCCCCGATCCGTTACAAGGACTACTACCTTGCCGACGGCGCGATCTCCTCCAACACACCCGTCCAGGTCGCCGTGAAGAAGGGCGCCAGGCGCCTGATCATTCTGCCGACCGGGCACGCCTGCGCGAACCAGGCGCCGCCGGTCGGCGCGGTGGCGAACGCGCTGCATGCGCTGACGCTGCTGATCGCGCGGCAACTGGTCAGCGAGCTGGAAACGCTCGCCCCGGATATCGAGTATTTCGTGGTGCCGCCGCTATGCCCGCTCGTCGGGTCACCCTACGATTTCTCGCGCACCAAGGACCATATCGACCGCGCCATCCTCTCCACCGATGCCTGGCTGGCCCAGCATAGCCTGCAACAGGGCAAGATCCCGCACGAGATGCGGTTGCACAGCCACTGAGCGGGGCGGGACGCCGGCGCGTCACGCTGCACTGCAAAAGACGGCCGATTTATTCGGCCTGTCGACGCAGCCAATTTTATTCAAGCCGCCGTCACGTTCCCGTATGCCGCTCCGTATATCGTGTAGCGCTCGTTCCGGCGGTTGGACTAAGCTGGCGCTGGCGACACGACAATCCGGCTCACGACAATCCGGCTGAGGGGTTCCATGGATACGCTGCTGCTTCCGTTCTCGCCACGCTACATCATATTGACGATCTGCGCCGTCGTGACAGCATTGCTGCTCGGTATCGGGATTTTCGACCATAACCCGAAGGCGTGGGAAGTCCTGCTGATCCCGATCGCGATCTTCGGCGCGCTCACGGTGCTCGGCATTCGTGATCTCCTGCAGAAGAATCATGCCGTCTTACGCAACTATCCGATATCGGCGCATATTCGTTTCCTGCTCGAGGAAATTCGCCCGGAGATACGGCAATACTTCTTCGAGAGCGAGAAGGACGGCATGCCGTTCTCTCGCGATACCCGCGCCCTGGTCTATCAGCGCGCCAAGATGCAGCTCGACAAGCGGCCGTTCGGCACCCAGGAGGACGTCTATCGCGAGGGTTACGAATGGATGCATCATTCGGTGGCGCCGAAGGCGCATGGCGGCACGGAATTCCGCGTCACCGTCGGCGGCCCGGATTGCACCAGGCCGTATTCGGCATCGGTCTTCAACATCTCGGCGATGAGTTTTGGCGCGCTCAGCCCCAACTCCGTGCGCGCGCTGAATACCGGCGCAAAGAAGGGCGGCTTCGCGCATGACACCGGCGAGGGCGGTGTCAGTCCCTATCATCGCGAAAATGGCGGCGATCTCATCTGGGAGATCGGCTCCGGCTATTTCGGTTGCCGTAACCGCGACGGTTCGTTCAACCCGGAAGAATTCGCCCGCGTCGCGGCCGACGACCAGATCAAGATGGTCGAGCTCAAGATCAGCCAGGGCGCCAAGCCCGGTCATGGCGGCGTGCTGCCGGCAGCCAAGGTGTCGGAGGAGATTTCCAGGATCAGGGGCGTGCCGATGGGCGAGGACTGCATTTCGCCGGCCTCTCACGGCGCGTTTTCGACGCCGCTGCAGATGATGGCATTCATCGGCGAGATGCGCAGGCTGTCGGGCGGCAAGCCGGCCGGGTTCAAGATGTGTATCGGCCATCCCTGGGAATTCCTGGCGATCTGCAAGGCGATGCTGGAGACCGGCATTTATCCCGATTTCATCGTCGTCGACGGCAATGAGGGCGGCACCGGCGCGGCTCCGCTGGAGTTCATGGATCATCTGGGCATGCCGATGCGCGAGGGCGTCAGTTTCGTCCACAACGCGCTGATCGGCATCAACGCGCGCGACCGCATCAAGATCGGCGCCGCCGGCAAGATCGCGACCGCCTTCGACATGGCGCGCGCCATGGCGATCGGCGCCGACTGGTGCAATTCCGCGCGCGGATTCATGTTCGCGCTGGGCTGCATCCAGTCCTTGAGCTGCCACACCGATCGCTGTCCGACCGGCGTCTCCACGCAGGATCCTATCCGCGCGCGGGCACTGGTGGTGCCGCTCAAGACCGAGCGGGTCCACATGTACCATCAGGCCACCCTGCACGCGCTGTCCGAGCTTCTCGCAGCCTCCGGCCTCGATCACCCGAAGCAGCTCCGGCCAATCCACTTCTCGAAGCGAACCTCGAGCACCGAGGTGATGTCATTCGCAAAACTCTATCCCTCGCTGCGTCCGGGCGAGTTGATCGAAGGCACCCAGGATCCGCGCTTCCGCGAAGCCTGGGCGATGGCGCGCGCAGATTCGTTCCAGCCGGTGGGATAAAAATCTTGCCGGTTTCCCACGCCCTCTTGAATCTTACCCGGATGGCTTTCTGGTAAGGTTTCCGTGGCGCATTGCCCTGGAACCCGCAAGAAAGCGATAATGCTCACCTTCGAACTCGGGATCGTCGCGGTCCTGATTGTCACCAACGGCCTGCTATCCATGTCGGAGCTGGCCATCGTGTCGTCGCGGCCGGCGCGGCTGGCGGCGCTGGCCGAAAGACACGTCAAAGGCTCCCGCCGCGCGTTGGCGCTGGCGTCCGATCCCGGGAAATTTCTCTCCACCGTCCAGATCGGCATCACTCTGATCGGCGTGCTGTCGGGTGCGTTCTCCGGCGCCACGCTCGGTTCGCGGTTGAGCAGCCTGTTGGTCGCGGCCGGATGGTCGCAAGGGCTGGCCGATACCATCGGCGTCGGCCTTGTGGTGACCGTGATCACCTACGCGTCGCTCATCATCGGCGAACTGGTGCCCAAGCAGATTGCCTTGCGCGACCCGGAATCGGTGGCGGTGCGGGTGGCGCCCTACATGACGTTGCTTGCGAAGATCTCGCTGCCGGCGGTCTGGCTGCTCGATCGGTCCGGCAAGGCGCTGCTGTGGCTGTTGGGTCACCGCGGCGCGGCCGAAGACAAAGTCAGCGAGGATGAAATCCGCACCCTGGTCGTCGAAGCCGAGAACGCCGGCGTGCTCGAACCCGGCGAAAAGGAAATGATCGCGGGCGTCATGCGCCTCGGCGATCTTCCGGTCGGCGCCGTCATGACGCCGCGCCGCGAAGTGAGCACGGTCAACCTGACCGACAGCCCGGAAGCCATCCGTGCCGCGCTGGCTGCCAGCAGCCATTCCCGCTTTGTCGTGTTCGATCAGGCGGCCGACGCCGCGGTCGGAATCGTCAACGCCAAGGACATGCTGGACTGCTACCTGGCGGGACAAACACTTGATATCGGCAAGCTGATCCGCCCGGCGCCGGTGATACCGGAATTTCTTGATGCGAGGGACGTTGTCGCCATCCTGCGCGACTCCACCGTTCATATGGGGCTGGTGCATGACGAATACGGCGCGTTCCAGGGTGTCGTGACCAGCGCGGATATTCTGGAGTCCATCGTCGGCGGTTTTCACACCGAGGAGGGACCGCCGGAAGCGGCGGCTGTCAGACGCGACGACGGTTCGTATCTGATCTCCGGGTGGATGTCCGCCGTTGAGTTTGCCTCTCTGCTCCGGTTCGAATTGCCGGCCTCACGCCACTACCAGACCGTTGCAGGCTTCCTGCTCAATCACTTCGGCCGGATACCTGATGTGGGCGATCACATCGAGGTGGATGGTTGGCGTTTCGAGGTCGTCGATCTCGATGGCCGACGGATCGACAAGCTGCTGGCCACGAAAATCGCTGACGCTTCGGCGAAGGAAAACACGTGAGAAACTGCGTAGCCCGGATGGAGCGAAGCGAAATCCGGGATTTCTCGCGCGTGGACAGAGTTGCCCCGGATATCGCAGAGCCTGTCATCGGGCGCGCGTTCGCGCGACCCGTTGGCTCATCCGGGCTACGTTCAACTGCCCACGGGAGAATGACTAAAACTCTCCGTGCAGCCGCCCGGAGAACACATGGACCGGGCCGCGGTCGGCGTTGTAGGCGGGATTGGTCACGAACTGGTAGTCCGCCGTCAGCGTGATCGCCTTGTTGAGCGCGTAGGCGTAGTAGGTTTCGAGGACGCGTTCCTTGCGGTAATTGAGCTGGCCGTCGCCGATCAGGGGACCGAGGCCGCCGGCGGCGATGAAGTCGCGATGATCGTTCGACAGCGCGTTGATCGCGCCGCCGATGCCGATCGTGTCGTCCGGCCGTCCCCAACTGGTGCCCTTGATCGAGGTGCCGAGCGAGAGCGAGGCGTCGATGTCGGTGAACGACATGATCTCGGTCTTGCCGTTGTTCCAGCTCCAGCGGCCGAACAGACCGATATCGTCGGTGACCGACTGTTCGACGTTGAAGACGTAACCGTATTTGAGGCGACCCGTGCGCGTCAGCGCGATGTCCATATTGAGCGTGGGATCGTTCAGTGTGTCGCGATAGCTGCCGGAATTGGCGCTGCTCACCCAGCCGATGGTGCGCAGCTTGCCCGGCCGTGAAAACAGCTGATATCGCGTCTCCAGTTCGGCTACGTATTGTCCGCGGCTAAATACCTGCGTATCGAAATTGTTGGAGTTGGATACCGCGCCGATCATGAAATAGCCGCCGCGCAACGCCCATTGTTTCTGGTTGAGTTCGGCGGTCACGCCGTAGGTCAGCCCGAGCTTGTCGGCGGCATAATCGAACGCGCCGGGGGCCCAGATCGACCAGTTCATGAAATCCTTGCGGGTGTCCTTGGCGTAGGAATTGCCGTCGAAGACATCGCCGACCGAGAACTTGCCGGCCTGCAGTGTCAGCCTGTTGACGTCGGCCTTGCCCGCAAGCTGTTGCTGCCCGCTGGCAAGCTCTTCCTGCTCGCCGCCAAATCCGAAGGTCTGACGTACATACAGCCGCGAGGTGTTGTAGTGCGGGTAGGGGAAATTCGACTTCTGCGCCTCGCCGCTGGAAAATCCGGCGATGCCGACGGTGTCGCTCAAACCGAAGCCCTGCAGCAGTTCGGGGTTGTAGTAGACCTCGCCGCCTTCCCAGAGCCGGGCGTTCAGATAAAGGCTGTTGCTCCAGGTGGCCTGCGCCTGTCTGGCCGGAGTCAGGCTGTTGGTGCCTGTATAGGGCGCGCGGAACGCCGGATAGCCCTGCCCCAGATAGGTGCTCTGGCCGTGGATTTCCCAGCGGTCGGATTCGGGATCGGTCAGGTCGGATTTCGGGGTGCGGCTGTTCGATCCCGGCCAGTCGACCTTGCGGTTGAGGCCGATACGGATCTGCTGGAAATCGAGGGTGGAATTGTGCTCGGCGCCAGAAGGGAAGCGAATGTTGGCACGATCGAACTGGCTGTAGAGATATTCGAGCCTGACGCTCCAGTGCGGCGCGAAGGCGTATTCCACGCCGGCGCCGGCGGCCCAGCCGGGGCGGACATTGATGTGCTTCTGGTCGGTGCCGACGTCGGGCGTATTGATGAAGCGCTCGCCGGCGAAGGCGAAGCCGCCGGTGGCGTAAACCAGCCAGTGCCCGCTGGCGTAGCCGATGCGGCCACGTATGGTGCCCTCATAATCAAACGACTCGACAACCTCGGAACGCGCGCCGGTCAGCGTAGAGACGATCTTGTTCGAGGTGATGTAGTTCGGAAACGTCAGGTCGGCCTCGACGCCGAGCAGCAGGCCGGAGGGCAACTGAACATTGTAGCCGCCTTGCACGCCGCCGATCACGCCGCTGAAGACGCTGCCGGTGGTCGAAACTGGCGGCGGATCGGAGAGCACCGCGGTCGAAGAACCGCGGGCGTAACCGGTATGGCCGCCGATGTAGAAGCCGCTCCAGTCGAATGCCGGGCGAAGATGGGGTGCCTTGAGCGGCATGTCGGCCGCCATCGCCGGGCTGCCGAGCGCCAGCGCGCCGAACACGGCGCCGGCCAGCGCATGTTCCAGGGATCGGCGGTTGCGATTCACAGTGCGGACATTCCCGGTGCGACCCATGCTGTCGCCACCTGCCATCACGGCAGATTCGAATGCCTCCCGCCACCCAACAAATGAAGTCATCAACCCCGTCGCCCCGATCGATTCCCTGCGGTTTAACCCCGGTGAGCACCAGGCCCGGATCATACCGCCATTGACGCCCTGATCCTTATTGCAAATAATTCGCAATAGCAAGAAGGGGGCTGGTAACCGCGGTTTGATGGCACCCTTGCGTGACGTGGCTGCAACATCGGTCCGGCCAGTCAGCGCCGTTCGCGGCCCGCCGTTCGGACAGATCGCTGACGGGTGTTCGGAGACATCGCTGACACATCGCGACGGGCAGGGGGCTGGCGGCCGGCCTGCCTCCCCCAAAAAAGGTGACCCGCCCGGGGGGACAACCGGGCGGGTCGGGTTCGGCACGGGGGTGGATGAGGCGCCCGTGCCGGACGCAAATCCACGACAGAAGCGTTTTCGAGCGAAGTGGCATTCCGGTTCGCGTGAAGAAAACGCGTCAAACAAGAAGAAGTGTTTTCGAGCGAAGTGGCATTCCGGTTCGCGTGAAAAAAGCGCGTCAAACAAAGAAGAAAGCGTTTTCGGGTTCTGAAGTGGTTTGCTTGGAAAGAATGCGCTTCTCAGACAGCAACCAAGTCAGCCGAAGAAATCAGTAACCGCAGGTGCGAACGCGGCCGACGTAATTGCCGAAAGCGTCGAACTGGCGAACCCAGCCGCAGCGGCGATAGCCGTCATAATAGTAACCGTCGTTGCTGGCGGCGATCGCGGTGCCGACAATCGCGGCGCCGACGAGGCCGGCTCCAAGGCCCCAGTGCAGCGGCTTGGCTTGTGCCTGGGTGGTGGATGCGATCGTACCGGTAACGGCAAGGGTGGCGAGAGCGAGAGCGGCGAACTTGGTCTTGATCGACATGGAAGTCTCCATCCTATGTTGAGCGGCCATTGTGGTCCGCATGCCCAGTTGGACGGAGGCACCTCGAAAGCGGTTCGAAGGCGACGGTCGGAAATATGGTTTCGTTGATTATTTCTTCGATATTTCAAATGTTTACGGAGGTAAATCCCGAACTTCATGGTTTACGAAGAAACAAATCCGGATCGAATTTGTCGACGTCGTCGAGCAATTCGCAGAACGCGCGCGCGGCGTGGTCGAGCAGTCGCTCGCCCTTCTCCGCGGAGGCCTTGGTGGCGTCACCGACCGCGCCACTTTCGTGCAAATCCTGCGTCTGCCACGCGAAGGGGACGGGCCGATGCGCCGACAGCCAGCGAAATTTTTTCTCCATGTCGATACTGGTGGGACGAAAATCGGCGATTGCTTCCTTCCGCACGCTTTGTGGATAACGCGCCAGCATGATCGACGTCTCGGTCGCGCCGCCATGAATGCCATGCCGCGTCTCTTCTTCGGAAAACAATCCATCCGGTATGCCGAAGCGAAACCAGCTCGTGGTGACGACGAGCATCTGATGATGCGCGCGCAGATCCTGCGCCACCAGCGACATCGCCGCGCTGTTGCCGCCGTGGCTCGTCACCATCACCAGCTTCCGGATCCCGGATCGCGCGGCGCTTTCGCCGATCGCCATCCATTCCTTCAATGCGACGTCGGTCGGCAGCGTCTTTGTGCCGGGATAATCGATATGCTCGGTGGAGATGCCGATCGGCTGTACGGGCAGAAATGTGACAGGAAGCGCAACAGGCAACAGCTCGCGCACCCGCGCCAGATAGGCCTCGCCGATCAGGACGTCGGTTTCCAGCGGCAGATGCGGGCCGTGCTGTTCGGTCGCCGCCAGCGGCAGCACCGCGATCCAGCGCGCCGCGTCGCCCCTGGCGATGTCGGGCCAGTGGATCTCGGTCCAGTCGCGGGGAGGAACGGTTGAAGCCATCGAGCGAAGCGTTTCTTTGGATGAATTTGCGGGGTAGTTTGTTAGATGTTCCGGGGAGTGATCCAACCCCTGAATCAAACCCTCGGGGACGTTCCATACGTCCATAGCCTCCCATCATGGGCCAGAATGATCGACGGAGTCCAACCATGAACCCGGCCTTTTTGACGCGAGCGTTAACCGCAGGTCTTGTCGCGCTGGCTGCGGCGCTGCTGCCTGCGCGCGCGCAAACCCTCGACAAGGTGTCGTTTGGAACCAACTGGGTGGCGGAGGCCGAACATGGCGGCTTTTTCCAGGCGGTCGCCGACGGCACCTACAAGAAATACGGCCTCGACGTCACCATCGTGCCGGGCGGCCCCAACACCAACAACCGCATCCTGCTGACCGCGGGCA
>Ga0081540_1000647_pt1 | contig 32945 bp, 33 predicted proteins | sample TabmetS2T1R1_FD_71024 | JGI IMG/M metagenome (GOLD analysis project Ga0081540, IMG submission 71024) | Tabebuia heterophylla rhizosphere microbial communities from the University of Puerto Rico - S2T1R1 | ecosystem: Host-associated > Plants > Roots > Rhizosphere ...
CGCACCCTTCCCGGGTTTACGTTCTCGATCAGGATTCCGACGGCATCGCCTGGAATGTCTTGCTTTGGGGCGGTGCGGCTGAGGCATTCGTCGACTTGCTTCCAGTGAGTCGCGTCGTCCTCACGCGAAGCGTTGATGCGGGCCCGCCAAGCGTCCCCGCACAGATTCGCGTTGCAGTGGCGGCGCAGCGCAGTGCAGCCTCGTTGCTTCCGGAGCTAAGTATGGCGCCGGAGGAGGCCGGTCAGATAAGAGCAGCCGCGGCTACGCGTCCCGTCGCGGTGATTCAGCAGGAAATCGTCGATCGAAGCGAGGTCATGAAACTTCTCGCTAAGGAGAACTCGTGGCTTCACGTCGCGGCCCACGGCATCGCTCGGCCATCGCGTCTCGGATATTCGGGAATCTGGCTCGAATCGACCGGCTCTGATCGGGCACCCGAATTCCTCAGCTGGATCGATGTCATCGATGCCGATGTCAGAGCGGACCTTGTCGTTCTGAACGCCTGTCAACTCGACGAGCGGGCGGGGCCCTGGGGTGCATCGACGTTCGCTAGCGCGCTGTCGCGCGCGGGTGCGCGCCAGGTCGTGGCAGCGCAGTGGCCGGTGAGCGATTCCGCGGCCGGAATCTGGGTTCCTGCGTTCTATGGGGCGCTGCTCGAGGATCCCGCCCATTCTGCGGCCGACGCTCTGTTTCTGGCGCAGCAGCGTTTGCGAGCGACGCGGCAATTTCAACACCCGTTTTACTGGGCCGGTCTGGAGGTCGTCAGTCACTTCCGCGGATGAACGGCAGGAATTCGGACATCAAGGGGAATCGACGTGATAGAAGCCGTCTTTTTTAGCGTTGCGATCGAATTGCTCGGTGCGAGCGACATGAGTGAAGCCGGTGTCATCTCAAGGGCGTTCCGGCCGGCGCTACCCGGCGAGTTTCGGCAGACCGTCGCGTTGGAATACAACGATTTTGCGAACCGGTGGCAGCTCTATTGTGCCGGCAGCTATCTGGGCGACGGCCTCGTCCTTACCGCGGGACATTGCGCGGGCCAGTACGATGGCACCATGCTGCGAGTCGTTTACGACGACACGAACCTGGGGAATATCACGCTTGCGACTGCGGGCGTTCGCGAGCAAATCCGCCACCCAGACTTCCGCTACATCGTCGTGACGGGGCCGGACGGTTATGAGAACCCGCCCATTTTCGATTTCGGTATTATCGTGTTGGATCAGGCCCTCCCAGTGCCTCAGGCCGATTTGGGTATCAATAAAAAAGAGAACTATTACGACGTGAAAAGCGCGATAATTGGTTGGGGCGAGACCGAGTTCGCAATGACATCCGACTACTTGCTTTACGCCGAAGTCCCCGTGGTCTCAGACAAGATTTGCAGTGCCACCTATAAGAAGCTGCGCATGGAATCCGCGCTTTGCGCCGGATATGTCGGCGATCAGTCGAATACTTGCCGCGGCGACAGCGGCGGCCCGCTCCTCGCAAAAAAATCGCCAAATGAGTACACGCAGATCGGAGTCACGAGTTTCGGAACCCGATGCGGCCCGAACAGTTCGTATGGGGTCTACGGCTGGATCGGCGCAGCGCGTCCGTGGATCGAGAAAATGAAGCGCGAACACGGCCTCAACGCCAACAAAGCGCCCTGACTCTAGAGGCTTGCCACGATCCATTCCCGCGAAGGACGTTCAAACCCCTGCCATTCACAAACGACAGCGAACGCAACGAGAAAATGTGACGCCGTCCTCCGCTGTCACGTCTTTTTTTTCGCGTAGCCTTCACGAATTCGCGCGCGGCTTGAGCGTTTCCACTCACTGCCCTCACAAGCCGGTGCGCTAGACTCGCCGCGTCGCCGCTGCACGGGGAGAAGATGCGCGCGTTCGGTTTCGTCGTGCGAGTGCTGGTCCGATGCGTTCCGCTCGGGCTTGCCGCGCACGCGTCCGCCAGCGAGCTCATCGTCGCCCTCGACGACGGTCACGGCAACCCGGCAGCCGACGCGGTCGTCACCTTGCGCAAGGACGGCGAGACGCAGGAACTGCACGCGCCGGTGACCAAGATCATCGATCAGCGCGACGAGACCTTCATTCCCTACGTCGAGGTATTTCGCCCGGGCGATGCCGTCGTGTTCCGCAACAGCGATCGCACGCGGCATCACGTCTATTCGTTCTCGGCGGCGAAGAGCTTCGAGTTCGTCATCCCGCCCGGCGACAGCACGCCGCCGGTCACGCTCGACCAGCCCGGCGAGATCTCGGTCGGCTGCAACATCCACGACCAGATGATCACGCACCTCGTCGTGTCGGACGCGCCGTGGATCACGCGCAGCGGAGCCGACGGTCGCGTGGTTTTCGAGCATCTGCCGCACGGCGCGTACGATCTCGAAGTGTGGCATCCTCAATTACGACCGGGGCGGCCCGGGCCCCGTCGGACCCTCGTCTTGGACGATGCGCCGGCCAGCGTCTCGTTTTCGCTGTCATTACTGCCCGATCCGCGCCAGACGGGCGAGCGCAGTCGTTATTGAGCGGCCATGAGCTTCCGCCTGCGCCTCTCGCTCCTCTTCGTCGCGACGCTGATCGCAGTGCAGATCTTCACGGCGCTCCTGATCTACGGCGTCGCGCGCCGCGCGTTCATCGCCGAGGGCGAGCGCCAGCTCAGCGCCGGCGCCGCGGCCGTCGCGCGCCAGCTCGACGACATCTCGAGCCGCGTCGCCGACAACGTGCAGGTCCTTTCGCTCGACTACGCGCTCCGCGCCGCGATCGCGCAGCACGATCAGAGCACCGTGCTGTCGGCGCTGCGCAATCACGGCCGCCGCATCGGCGCCGAGCGCATGCTGCTGATCGGTCTCGACGGCGCGATTCGTGCGGACACGTCGGGACCGGTCCCCGACGGGGCGAATTTTCCGTTTCCCGATCTCGCCGACGCATCGCTCGATCGTCCTGCGGCGGCCGTCGTCGCGATGGACCAGAAGGCGTACTGGATGATCGTCGTGCCGGTCTACGCGCCCGAGCCGATCGCGCTGATCGCCGCGGGCATTCCGGTCGACAGTCCGCTGCTCGCGCGCCTGCAGCAGCTCTCGGCGCTGCCGAACACGATCGAGCTCGTCACCGACAGCAACGGCCGCTGGATCGACGTCGCGCGTGCCAGCGACAGCGTGTCGCTCGTCGCCGCGCTCGCCGCGGCGGGTCAGGCATTGCCGTTGCAGCCGACGGTCGTGCGCGCGGGCGGACGCGAATACGTCGCGCTCGCCACGCGTTTGCACGAGTCGCAACGCAGCGCGCCGGTTGCGGTCGTGCTCGGCTACTCGCTCGACGATGCGCTCAAGCCGTACCGCTCGGTCGCGCTCGCCTGGGTCAGCCTCGTCGCGCTCGGTCTCGGCGTCGGCCTCATCGGGGCCATGCTGATCGCGCGCAGCGTCGCGCGGCCGATCGAAGCGCTCGCTGCGACCGTGCATCGCGTCGAGTCCGGCGACTACACGACACCGAAACCGCTGCGCGGCGACGGCGAGATCGGCCAGCTCGCCGCCGCGTTTTCGACGATGACGCACGCGATCGCCGAACGCGAGGAACGCATCCGCCATCAGGCGCAGCACGACGCGGTCACGGGCTTGCCGAACCGCAAGGCCGCTGAAACGGCGATTCGTCAGGCACTCTCGGCCGCGTCAAATGCGAGCGGCGCGCTGCTGATGGTCGGCCTCGCGCGCCTGCCCGAGATCATCCAGACGATGGGCCATTCGATCTGCGATCGCCTGATGCACGACGCCGGCACGCGGCTGCGCCAGTTCGCGGGGCGCGGATTCGTCGCGCGCGCGACCGACACGCAGTTCGCCGTGTGGCTCGAAGGCACCGGCAAGGCCGACGCGATCGCGATTGCGTTCCGCATTCTCGATGCGCTCGGCGTGCCGTATCAGGAGGCCGATCTCTCGATCGACACGGCGCCCGCGATCGGCATCGCGCTCTATCCGCAGCACGGCAACGAAGCGAGCGCGCTGTTGCGGCGCTCGGAAGTCGCGCTGATCGCTGCGCTCGATTCGGCCGATCCGGTCGGCGTCTACGATCCGACCACCGATCCGCACCGGCCCGAGCGCCTCACGCTGATGAGCGATCTGCGCGAAGCGCTCGATCGCAACGAGCTGCGACTGCACTATCAGCCGAAGCTCAATCTCGCCGACCGGCGCATCGACAGTGTCGAGGCGCTCGTGCGCTGGAATCATCCGCAGCGCGGCAGCGTGCCGCCGGAAACGTTCGTCGCGCTCGCGGAAAAGACCGGCAACATCCGCCGGCTGACGCGCTGGGTGCTCGCGAGCAGCATCGCGCAGGCGCAGGAGTGGGCGGCGCGCGGTCACCTCGTGCGCGTCGCGGTGAACCTCTCGGCGCGCGATCTCGAAGACGCCGAGCTGCCGCGCCGCATCAGCGACCTCCTGTCGCTGCACGGCGTCTCGCCGCGCAGCATCGTGCTGGAGCTCACCGAAAGCGCGGTCATGGGCGAGCCCGAGACGGCGGTGCAGGTGCTGAAGCGCCTCGCCGACATGGGCATCGATCTTGCCATCGACGATTTCGGCGTCGGCCAGTCGTCGTTCGCCTATCTGCGCCGCCTGCCGGTGCGCGAGATCAAGATCGACCGCCTGTTCACGCAGCGGCTCGGCGAGGATCTCGGCGACCGCACGCTGGTGCGCTCGATCGTCGAGCTCGGTCACCACCTCGGCTATCGCGTCACCGCAGAAGGCGTCGAGACGCGCTCGGCGATCGAATACCTCTGCGACATCGGCTGCGATCACGCGCAGGGTTTCTACATCGCGCGGGCGCTCGCCGCCGATGCGGTCGAGACGCTGTTCTCGCGCGGCGTGTGGGACATGACGCGCGCCGGAGCGCGCGCTTGAAGCGCGCGGTTGCGCTGGCTGCGCTCGCCGGCGCCGGCGCGATGCAGTCGGCCGGGGCGATCGATTTCGGCGCCCACGGCTACGTCGACTGCCGCTTGATCTCGCGCGCCCGCGAAACGAGCTGGGCCGACGGCGCACTCGGCAAGACGCGCTTCGGCGGCGACGGCTTCTCCGCGACCTGCGTGCAGGCCGCGCTCGTCGCGACCGCGCAGCTCACGCCCTCGTGGCTCGCGCTCGCCGACGTGCAGTATCAGACGACCGACAGGAACGGCTTCACCGCGCTCGAGGCGTATCTGCGCTACCGGCCGGTGTCGACGACGCCGCTGCGCTGGTCGGTCAAGCTCGGCGAGTTTTTCATGCCGGTCTCGCTCGAGAACGACGCGATCGGCTGGACCAGCCCCTGGACGCTGACGCCGTCGGCGATCAACAGCTGGCTCGGCGAGGAATTCCGCACGATCGGTGCCGAAGGCCGCGTCGAGTGGCGCGGCGCGAGGCAGAGCTTCGAAGGCGTCGTCGGACTCGTGCGCGTCAACGATCCGGCCGGCGAGCTGCTCGCCGCGCGCGGCTGGTCGCTCAGCGATCTCACCTCGGGTGTCGGCAGTCGCCTGCGCGAGCCGCTGGTGTACGCGATCGACAACGGCGAGCCGGTCCCGCTGCGCTTCAATCCGTATCTCGAAAACGACGGCCGCACCGGCTGGTACGCCGGCGCAAACTGGAAGTCGCCGGGCCGCGGCGGCCTCGCGCTGCTGCGCTACGACAACGAGGCGGATCCGGCCTCGCGCAGCGGCGGCTCGACGCCGGTGTTCAGTTGGCGGACGGAGTTCTGGAGCCTTGGCGCCGAAGCCGACGTCGGCGACATCGTGTTCCTCGGTCAGGCGATGACGGGCTCCACCGAGATCGCGCCTTCTCCGTTCTTCAGCACGACGACCGATTTCCGCGCCGCGTACGTCCTGGCCGGGTGGAATCGCGGCGTGCTGCGTCCGACGCTACGCTTCGATGCGTTCTCGACCGAGCAGTTGCCGCGCGCCATCGTCGACCGCACGCGCGAGCACGGCCACGCGATCACGTTCGCGCTGAACTGGCGGCCGCGCGAATGGCTGCGCATCACGGGCGAGGCGCTGCGCGTCTCGAGCTGGCGCAACCAGCGGCTCGAAGAGGGCATTGCGGCGGACCAGACCGACCATCAGGTGCAGCTCAGCGCGCGCCTGATGTTCTGAGCGACCCCGGGTTTCACTCGGCGATCTTTTCGCGCGTACGGGCCCGCTCGGTCGCGGCGCGCAGCGTCTCCTGATCGAGCAGCGCCTCGTCGGTCGTGACGCGCCGGCGCTTGCGCATGAGCGCGGCGATGATCTCCGCGGCGCGCTGGCGGCGCTGTTCGGCGTAGAGCTCGTCGCTGTTCTTCGACTGCGTCATCACCCGATCCATCCGTCCGATCGTCACCGGCGCCGCCGGTTTGCCGGCGGCGAGTCCATTGTCCGTCCTTCGCGTCGCACCGGTCGAGACGCCGAGCTCATGCTTTTCGTGACCGGGTTTGCAATCCGATGCTACCCACCGCGCCGTCAACGAAACATCAAACGCCCGCGTTCCGCCCTGCGGCCGGCCCGGCTCCGCCCGCGGCCGAGCCTTCAATGCGGCGGTGCTCGGAACCCCGGAGAAGTCACGATGACTGCACGACCGTTTCAAGGCGCGACGTTCAAGGTGCTCGGCATCGCCGCGCTGGCATTGCTGATGTTGATTCCGCTGGCACAGGTCAACGGCCTCGTCGGCGAGCGCGAAGGCCGCGCGCGCGAGGCGACGCAGCGCATCGCGGAACGATGGGGTGCCGAGCAGCGCATCGGCGCGCCGGTGCTCGTCGTGCCCGTGCGTCGGCAAGTGTTGCAGGACAAAGTCCTGACGACGTTCGAGGAGCGCGAATACGTGCTCGCCGACCGCGTCGCGATCGGCGGGAAGCTCGCCCCGGAGCTCCGGCGCTACGGCATCTATGACACGGCCGTGTACACCGCCGACATGACGCTCGAAGGCCGCTTTGCGGCGGCGGACATCGCCGCGCTCGCGGCACCCGGCGCCGAGCCGCAATGGCAGCGCGCCGAGCTGCGCGTTCCGGTCGCCGACGTGCGCGGCATCCGTCGTGTATCGGCGCTGCATTTCGGCGAGCGCGAGCTCGCATTCGGGCCGGGCACGGACGGCGTCGCGGTCGTCGCGGCGATCAGCGCGCCGGCGCCGCTCGATCCGGCGACGCTGCCCGAAACGGTCGCGTTCGCGTTCACGCTGACGCTGGCCGGCACCGAGCGCTTCGCCGTGCTGCCGCTCGCGCGCGAAACCGACGTGCACGTGACGAGCCCGTGGCCCGATCCCGGCTTCGACGGCGCGTTCCTGCCGGCGACGCGGCGCGTCGACGCGAACGGCTTCGAGGCCGAGTGGCAGGTGCTCGATCTCAACCGGCCGCTCGCGCAGCACTGGCGCGAGAGCGAGAACGTCGGTCCCGCGCTCGCGGCGTCGGCGTTCGGCTTCACGCTGACGCAGCCGGCCGGCGGCTACCAGCAGAACGTGCGCGCCGGCAAGTACGGCGTGCTGTTCATCGCGCTGACGTTCGTCGCGTTCTTCCTGTTCGAGGTGCTGCGCGGACTGCGCGTGCATCCGGTGCAGTATCTGCTGGTCGGGCTCGCGCTCTGCACGTTCTACGTCGTGCTGCTGGCGCTGTCGGAGCAGGTCGGCTTCGGTCCCGCTTACGCGATCGCGGCCGCCTGCGTCGTTGCGATGGTCGGCGGTTATGCCGGCGTCGTCCTCGCGGCACGGGGCGCAGGACTCGTGCTCGGTGCGCTGCTCGCGCTGATCTACGCGCTGCTTTACGGCCTCGTCGTCAGCGAGGACTATGCGCTGCTGATGGGATCGCTCGCGCTGCTCGCCGCGATCGCCGCGCTGATGTACCTCACGCGGCGCGTCGACTGGTATGCGCTCTCACCGGCGACTGCGCGCTGACACGTCGAATCGAAGCGCTCAGGGATCGAGCGCTTTCCCGGCCGGGCCGGCTGCGTCATGGAAGAGGATGCCGGCGGTGAAACGCCGGCCGCGCTCGACGCGGCTGACGCCGTGACGCAGGTTGACGCGATGCCAGCCGCGCACGCCGCGCTGCGGTCGATGATGCGTCGCGATGATCGCGGCGTCGCCGCTGCGCAACGCGACGACGCGGGCCGCCGATTGCGCACGCGGGCGCTGTTCGACGAGCACGAGCTCGCCGCCGTCGAAATCGACGCCGGGCTCGCAGAGGAGGATCACGACCTGAAGCGGAAACACGTGTTCGCCGTAGAGATCCTGGTGCAGGCAGTTGTAGTCGCCTTCCCCGTAGCGAAGCAGCAGCGGCGTCGGACGGCGTTGACCGGCGCCGTGGCAGCGACGCAGGAAGGCGTCGAGATCCGCCGGAAACGTCGCGCCGGCTCCGAGACGCTCTGCCCAGCGATTCGCAATCGGCGCGAGATGCGGATACAGCTCGGTCCGCAGGCTCTGCACGAGCGGCGGCAACGGATACGCGAAGTACTGGTATTCGCCGCGGCCGAACCGATGCCGCTGCATGACGACGCGCGAACGGAACCGTCGCGCGTCGTCGTACATCGCGGCCAGCGATTCCGCTTCACGGGTCGTAAGCAGGTTCGGCAGCGTCGAGACGCCGTCCGCGTCCAGCGCCTCGCCGATCGCGTGCCAGTCCGCGTTGCCGATCCGCGCGAGCGCAGCTGGCTGCCCAGCCGGCTGCGTCGCGATGTTCGCCAACGCCGCACTCATCGACGCGCTCCGTGCGATCTTTCGCGATCGATCAGCGTGCGCTTGCGCGCGAGTCCCCAGCGATAGCCGCCAAGCTCGCCGTTGCCGCGGATCACGCGATGGCACGGGATCGCGAGCGCGATCGTGTTGCTCGCGCAGGCCTGCGCGACCGCGCGCGTCGCGGTCGGCTGGCCGATGCCGCGCGCGACTTCGGAGTACGACTGCACCTCGCCGTACGGAATCGTCTGCAGATAACGCCAGACGCGCATCTGGAACGCCGTGCCGCGCACGTCGAGCGGCAGGTCGAGCGAGGCCTTGCTGCCTTCGAGGTAGGCGCCAAGCGCGCGCATCCACGTCTCGAACGTCGCCGCCTGCGCTTTCGGCATCGGCGCGTGCGCCGCGTGCGGATACTCCTCGACGAGCTGCGCTTCCAGCTTCTTTTCGCTGTCGCCGAACTGGATGAAGCAGATACCGCGGTCGGTCGCGCCGATCATCAGAAGGCCGAGCGGCGTCGTCGATGTCGCATGCGAGATCGTGAGCCCGCGACCGCCCTCGCGGTATTGCAGCGGCGTCATGCCGAGGCGGGTGTCGACGCGCTCGTAGACGCGACTCGCTGAGCCGAAGCCGGCGTCGTAGATCGCCTCGGTGACGCTGTGACCCGACTTGAGACCGGCTTTCAGATGTCGCACTCGCTCGGCTTCGTGGAATTCCTTAGGCGTGAGGCCGACGGCCGCCTTGAAGCTGCGCTGGAAATGGAACGGGCTTTGTCCGACCGCCGCGGCAACCTGCTTCAGCGAAAGCGGCTCGTCGGCGTGCTGCGTGATCAGCTCGCAGGCCTTGCGGACGCGCGCGTCGATGGCGGCGTTCTTGCGCTCCGCGTTCGGCTTGCAACGCCGGCACGCGCGCAATCCGTCGCGCTCGGCTTCGACCGGCGTCGCGTAGAAGCGCACGTTCTTGCGCAACGGCCGGCGCGACGCGCACGACGGGCGGCAATAGACGCCCGTGGTCATGACGCCGTAGACGAACGTGTCGTCCTTCGATGCATCACGTGCGTCGACGGCGGTCCAGCAGGTTTCGTAATCGAGTTTCATGGGGCACCTCCTTTCAGGTGCGGGCAGTAGACCGCCGCGCGCCCCGCGCCACCATCCGGTTCTTGCGCAGCAATCCCTTCCGGTTTGCAGCGCAAGAAACGGATAGTCGCGATGCATCCCCTTGGAGATGATGGCGTCGTACCATCCACGCAAGGAGCCCGCCGTGCTGACGCTGTTCGATTACCTGCCTTCGCAGAACGCCTGGAAAGTCCGTCAGTTGATGAATCATCTCGGTCTGCCGCATCGCACCGAATTCGTCAGCATCTTCGAAGGCGAGGGCCAGCGGCCCGAGTATCTCGCGATCAATCCGACGGGCACCGTGCCGGCGATCCGGCTCGACGACGGCCGCGTGCTCGCCGAGTCGAACGCGATTCTTCAGTTCCTCGCCGAGGATACGCCGTATCTGCCGGCCGACCGCTACGCGCGCGCGAAGGTGGCTCAGTGGCTGTCGTTCGAGGGCAATTACGTCGAACCCGTGATCGGCGCGCTGCGACACTGGATCATGACCGGCAAGGCGGCGCGGCGATCGCCCGAGGTGGTCGAGTCGCGGCGCGCCGGCTCGCTGAAGACGCTGCGCATCCTCGATCGGGCGCTGGCGGAACGCCCGTTCATCGCAGGCGATGCCTATACGATCGCGGACATCTCGCTGTTTGCCTACGTGAGCCGCGCCGAGGAAGCGAGCCTTCCGCTCGCTGATTTCGGCGACATCGCCGCGTGGATCGATCGCGTCCGCGCGCAACCAGGATTTCTCGAGACGACGTATCCGTACTCGATCGATCCGCACTCGGCCGGGGAGCTGCCGTAGGCGACGGGCTAGAATCGCGCCCATGAACCTCCTCGCGATCGAAACAGCGACCGAAGCCTGCTCCGTCGCGCTGCTCTCCGGCGAGCGTCTCGTCGAGCGCAGCGAGGTCGCGCCGCGGCGACACGCCGAGCTGCTGTTGCCGATGTGCGATGCGGTGCTCGCCGAAGCCGGCATCGCGCCGGGCGGCCTCGATGCGATCGCGGTCGGTCGCGGTCCCGGCGCGTTCACCGGCGTGCGCCTCGCGGTTTCGGCCGCGCAGGGCATGGCGCTCGCGCTCGGCATTCCGGTCGTGCCCATCTCCTCGCTAGCCGCGCTCGCGATGCAGGCGCCCGACGATGGCGCCGACGTGCTCGCCGTGATCGATGCGCGCATGGGCGAGGTTTACGCGGGCGTGTTTCGTCGCGTGGATGGACGCGTCCGGCTCGTCGGTGAGGAAACGGTCGGTCGTGCCGACGCGCTCGTGCTCTCCGACGCGACGGCGCTCAACGTCATCGGCACCGGCTGGTCGAGCTATCGCGACGCGCTCGCCGCAGTCCTTGCGCGACCGCCGCGATGGGCCGAGGGTGAACGTTATCCGCAGGCGGCCGACATCGCGCGACTTGCTGCGCCGATCGCCGCAGCCGGAGGCGGCATCGCGGCGGATCAGGTGCTGCCGGTGTACTTGCGCGACAAGGTCGCGCTCACGCTGGCGGAGCAGCGCCGGTAGCGCTCAGTGCAGCAGCAGCAGCGTCGAGAGCCCCAGGAACGACGCGAATCCGCAGCAATCCGTCACCGTGGTCAGGATCACGCCGCCTGCGAGCGCGGGATCGATCGACATGCGCCGCAGCACGAGCGGTATCGCGACGCCGGCGAGCGCGGCGGCGAGCAGGTTGATGACCATCGCCGCGCCGAACGCGACGGCCAGCCACGTGTTGCGATAGACGGCATACGCAGTGCCGCCGACGACGATCGCCCACAGAAACCCGTTCGCAACCGCAACGAGGACTTCCTTGCGCAACAGCGGCAGCGAGTTCGAGAACCCGACCTGCCCGAGCGCCAGGGCGCGGACCATCAACGTCAAGACCTGAGTGCCGGCGATCCCGCCCATGCTCGCGACGATCGGCATCAGCACGGCGACCGCGACGACCTGCGCGATCACGTTCTCGAAGTTGCCGATGACCCACGAGGCGAGGAACGCGGTGAGCAGGTTGATGCCGAGCCAGACCGCACGCCGCCGCGCCGCGCGTGCGACCGGCGAGAACAGGTCCTCGTCTTCGTCGAGGCCCGCCGCGCTCATCGCGCGGTGCTCGGCCTGCTCGCGGATGATGTCGATGACGTCGTCGACGGTGATGCGGCCGAGCAGCACGTTGTTCGAATCGACGACCGGCGCCGAGACCCAGTCGTGGTCGGCAAACTGCTGCGCGACCTCGGCGACCGGCGTGTGCGCGTCGATGGCCGGCTGCTCGATGTCCATGAGCTGGTTCACCGGCGTCGCCGGATCGGAGATCAGGAGCTGCGCGAACGGAATGCGGCCCTGGTACTGGCGACGGCGGTTGACCACGTAGAGGTGATGCGACTGCTCCGGCAGCTCGCCGCGCTGGCGCAGGTAGCGCAGCACGACGTCGACGGTGACGTCGGCGCGCACGGTGACGAGATCGGGATTGAGGAGGCGGCCTGCCGTGTCCTCCTCGTAGGTCAGCATGTGCTCGAGGCGCTCGCGGTCCTCGCGCTCCATCGATTTCAGGACTTCGTCGGCGACCGTGTCCGGCAGGTCGCCCATGAGCTCGGCGAGATCGTCGATGTCGAGCGACTCTGCCGCCGCGACCATCTCGTCGGGGTCCATCGCGCGCAGGAGATCCTCGCGCACGTCCTCGCCGACGTGGACGAGGATCTCGCCGTCGTCCTCGGGATCGGTCAGGCCCCAGACGATCGCGCGCTGATCGGGCGGCAGCGATTCGAGCAGGTTGCCGATCTCGGCCGGCGCGAGCGTATTGACCAGCCGCTTGACCGCGCCGAGCCGGCCCGAGCCGATCGCCTCGGCAAGCAGGCGAAGCTGGCGGGCGGTCTTGTCGCGGCGGGTCGCTTCGGCCATCGCAGGACGTTCGGGTTTCCGGGCGCACGGATTATGCGGGGCATGGCATTCGCGCGATAGCCTGTCGCACGACCGGCGCCGATGTATACACATGCACCGGCGTTCGCTAGCCTCGCGAGGTTGCTCCGGATCGCGACGACGCACGGTCCTGTGAATGCACGCCAAGAAATCTCGACGCGGGAAAATACGGGGATGATGCGCACATCGCTGCGAAAGGCCAGATGGCTCGCAGTCCGACTCGTGCATCTCGCGGGAGCGTTCAAACGCGGCTCCGTGATGGCGCGATGTCCCTATTGCGGCTTGTCGCTGTTTCGGTGTTTGAGCGAGGGCTCGGGTTTTCAGTGCATCAGGTGTTCGTCGGGCGTCGTTCAAGGCTCGCTCGGCTGGGCGTTATACGACCTGATCGGCCCGCTGGCGGAACTGGACGCTTGCGAGCTTTCCGCGCGAAGCTCGCTGGCGAATTTCCTGCGAAACAATGCCCGCAGCGTCGCCGAGTCCGAGTACCACGAGGACGTGCCGCCCGGCACGACGCGCGATGGCATCCGCTGCGAAGACGTCCAGCGCTTGACCTACGCGGACGCGAGCTTCGATCTCGTGACGCACACCGAAGTGCTGGAGCACGTCCCCGATGACGGGCTGGCGTTCAAGGCGCTCTTGCGCGTGCTCAAGCCCGGCGGGACGATGGTCTTTACAATTCCACTGAACGGCGGCCCGACGACGGTCGAGCGCGCGCGCATGCGCGATGGCGCCGTCGAACATCTTCTCGAACCTGTCTATCATGTGGACTCGTTGCGCGGCGAAGGCATCCTCGCATTTCGCGACTACGGCGACGACGTGCTCGATCGTCTGGAGCACGCAGGCTTCGTCGATGTGCGAATAGTTCGCCTACGAAACCGCGCGCCTTGGGGAGAGCTTCGACCGGTGATCTTGGCTCGCAAACCCGTCTCTCCGTGTTGATCGCACGCCACGCGGGCGCCGACGGAGTGCCAACACGAATCGTGCCGAACTCTTTTCGCTTGCTGCTGGTGCGGCTGGCGTTCATCGTCCTCGCGGTCGTCGTGGCCGCAGCGTTCGCGAGGCTTTGCTGGTGGACCGGCACCGAGCAAGTCAGCTTCGACGGCGCGATGAACCTCGAAGTCGCGCGCTCGCTCGCCGAGGGCCACGGCTATAACCGCCTCTATGCCGGCCACAGCGGATTCGCGCACGAGATCCAGTCACGCGCGCCATTGATCCTGCCGGCTGCGGCGGTTTTCGCGACGTTCGGTGTCGGCATCTGGCAGTCGCAGCTCACGAATCTTCTCTACGTCATCGCGCTCGCGATCGTCGTGTTCCTGATCGTGCGACGACTCGCGTCGTGGGAATGGGGACTCCTTGCGGTCGCCGTGTGCCTCTGGACGCCAGGCATCCGCGAAGTCGCGATGAACGGCTACGGCGAGGTGCCGGCGCTGGTCTGGTGGCTCGCGGCGATGTTCGTGCTGTGCCGCGACGAAGGCGCTCCGTCCGCATCGAGCCTGTTCGTCGCCGGCATGCTGGCCGGTCTCGCGGTGCTGACGAAAACGGTGCTCGCGATCGGTCTCGTCGCGATGCTGCCGGTTCTCGTCGCGCTCCTCGTCGCGCGTCGTGTGCCGCTCCGGGCGATCGTCGGAAGCCTTCTCGCGTTCGTCGTCGGTCTCGCGCTGCCGGCGCTGCTCTACGAGATTGCGCACGTGGTGGCCTTGGGCGACGTGGGTCGCTGGCGGACGTGGCTCAACGACGAGGTGCGCGCGATCCACATGCAGGCGGGCACCGCGCAGGGTTTCCACGACACGCACGGGATCGGCACGAAGCTGCGCGTGCACACGGGCCTCCTCGCCGACAGCATCGGGCTTCCGCCGGCGCTGCTGCCGGTCTGGCTGCTCGCGCCGATGGCGCTCGCGGCGTGCGGACGTCGCTGGCTGTCGTCGTCGACGGCGCGCGCCGTGGTGCTTGGACTCGTCGTGTTCGCGGCGATCTACGTGATCTGGTGGCTCGGCTTCACGCCGACCGAGAAAGCCTGGTATCGGCGCATCTTCAACGGCGTGCTCGCGCTCGAGATCGTGCTCGTCGTGATGGTCGCGGCGCTGTGGAAACGCTGCGCGACGCTGTCGCCGCGAGCGCGCGGTGCGGCCGGCCTCGCGTTCATCCTGCTGGCGGCCATGCAGATCCCGCTGGCGTGGTCGGACATCGACACCGACGATACGGCCGATTTCGCCTCAAGCGCGCAACTCGCCGACGACCTCGCCAGACTCGACGCCATTCCGGCGAACGAGGAAGTCTACGGCGTCGGCTGGTATTCGGCGCCGGTCCTCGCGCTGTACTCGGGGCGGCGCTTCGACAATATCGCGACGATGACGCCGGCCGAGCTCGCGGCCGTGTCGCCGATCTATCTCGTGCTCGATCTGCAGACGCTCAAGATCGGCGCCGCCCAGTACTGGCTCGACCGGTACCGGCATCGCGAGATCGCGCGCTCCGATCATCTCGGTCTCGTCGAGATCGACGCCAACGTGCCGCAGAATCCGTTCGCGACGATCGCGGTCGACGAGCACCTCGTGACATCTCGCGTCGATTTCCACGCCGGCGAATACCCGTACCTGTTCGGCTTCCAGAACCGCGAAGGCGACGGCTGGCGCTGGGCGATGACCGACGCCGAAGTGCTGCTGCGCTACGGCGGCGAGCCCGAGCTCGATGTCGACATCTATCTGCCGGCGCTGCGCGGCTACCGCTTCAAGCGCGACGTCGGCATCACCGTGTGGGCCGGCGCGTGCCGGCTCGGCGCGTTTCGGCAGGATGAAAGCCGGCGCGAACGCTGGTGGCTGCCGGCGACGCAATGCGGCCTCCAACCCGGTCAGCTCGTCGCCGTGCGGCTCGTCAGCGACAACCTTTACGAGTCGCGCGACGACCGGCAGCTCGGCTACATCGTGCACGCGCTCGGCTTTGCCGATCCCGCCACCGCTCAGCGCTGAAGGCGCGACAACAGCTGTTGCGCGAAATAGCGCAGGCGTCCCAGCTTGCCGGCGTAGAGTGCGGCATGGGCTTGCTCGAGCTCGCCGGTCAGGAACGTGATCTCGCGATAGAGCCGCTGATTGTGCTGATCGCGCCGCGAAAGCAGGAGGCGCAGCTCCTCGACGTCGGCGGCGTCGAGCGTCAAGCCGGCGCGGAATCGCTCCGGCAGCGGCCGCTCGACGTAGATCGTCGAGTGCGTCGCGGCAAGCTCGTCGGCCGGCCGCTCGCGCGTGTAGAAGTACAGCGCGATCGACTTGCGCGACAGCGCCGGCGATCCGTCGCGGCGACCGATGCGGTCGAAGCCGTGCCAGCTCGTCTCGGTCGTCTCGAAGATCACGCAGCGATTGTAGAGAGGCGTGATCCGCGTGACCCGATCGTCGGGCGAGCGCGGATCGGAATGCAGCTCGAGCGAGCCGCCCCAGGCATCGTCCCAGTCCCTGTTGAGATAGACGATGAGGTTCAGCCGCCGGTGCCAGTGCTCGACCGGATGGCGATTGAAATCGACGTGCGGATCGAGATCCTGGCCGTCGCGGTTCTCGTGCGTGCCGCCGCCGAAATACCAGGGATCGTAGAGAAGCTCCGGGATCGCGGTGATGCGCCCGACGAGGTCGAGCAGCGCCGGTGAGCGGACGAGAGCATCGAGGGTCGCATACGCGGGACCGAGGCGGCTGATGCGCTCGATCGTCGACTTGTTGCCGAGCTCGCCGTTCTCGTTGCGCGCATTGCCGCGCTCGAACGGCGGGAATTCGGCGAGCAGCTTCGCGGCGTAATCCGGCGCGAAGAAGTTCTCGATGACGACGTGGCGGAACGGTTCGCGACGCGCGAAGTTCGCGGCGTGGCGATCGGCCTGCGCGATGACGTGCCCGGAGATCAGGGAAAGGTCGGCGGCTTCGGTCATGGTGGCGATCGGTGGGAGGGCCGGGTCGCTTGTTCGAACGCGATCCCGCGCTGCGGGTTCCCGCAGTATCGCAGACGGCGCCGACGTCTTCTATGCGGGGGCCGCGATCTGCGGATCGGTCGCGACGGAGCACGCCTTCATGCGCTCGAGCACGTGCAGGATGCCTTCGCGTGTCACCGCGCGCAGCAGGTCTTTCGTCTGGCCGACGAGACGCGCGCGATCGAAGCTGTTCACCGCCTCGCGCACTTCGAGCAGCAGGCCGGGATGCATCGAGAACTCGGTCAGCCCGAGCGCGAGCAGAAGAGCCGTGTAGTGCGTGTCGCCCGCCATCTCGCCGCAGAGCGAGACATGCTTGCCCGCGCGCCCCGCGGTCAGGATGGTGTGCCAGAGCAGCTTCAGCACGGCCGGGTGCAGCGGATCGTAGAGATTCGCGAGCTGATCGTTGTTGCGGTCGACCGCGAGCGTGTACTGCACGAGATCGTTGGTGCCGATCGCGACGAAATCGAGCTTCTTGATCATGCCGGGCAGCGCGATCGCGGCGGCCGGCACCTCGATCATCGCGCCGAGCTCGATGTGCTCGGCGATCTCGTAGCCGGCCGAGCGAAGATCGCGCGCGCATTCGTTCAGGAGGTGCCGCACGCTCGCCATCTCCTCGGCGCTCGCGACCATCGGCACGAGCACGCGGACCGGCCCGTAGCTCGACGCGCGCAGGATCGCGCGAAGCTGCATGATCATGAGCTGCGGACGGCGCAGCGAAAGCCGCACGCCGCGCACGCCGAGAGCGGGATTGTCCTCGTCGTCGAGCACGAGGCCGCTCGAATCGGCCTTGTCGGCGCCGAGATCGAGCGTGCGGATCGTCACCGGCAGACCGCCCATGCCGAGCACGACGTCGCGATAGGCGAGGAATTGCTCCTCCTCGCCGGGCAGCTCCTTGCGCTGCAGGAACAGGAACTCCGTGCGGTAGAGGCCGACTCCGGCCGCGCCGCACGCGCGCGCCTGCGCGATATCGGCCGGGAGCTCGGCGTTGGCGTAGAGCTGGATCGGCACGCCGTCGCGCGTGCGCGTGTCCACGTCGCGCAGCAGCGCGAGGCGCTTGCCGCGCTGCACGACATCGCGCTGCCAGCTCCGGTAGCGCGCGATGTCCTGCGCGGTCGGATGCACGATGACCTCGCCGTGCTCGCCGTCGATCAGGATCAGATCGTCGTCCTGGATGTGCGAGAGCGCCTCGTGCGCGGCTACGATCATCGGCAGGCGCAGCGAGCGCGCGAGGATCGCGCTGTGCGAGAGCGGGCTGCCGGACGTCAGCACGACGCCGAGCACGCCGTGCTCGGCGAGCGGCACGAGCTCGGACGGCGCGACGGTGTCGCTGACGAGGATCTCGCCGACGCGCGCGGCGAGCTTGCGTTCCTCGGCGCTCGATTCGCGCGCGAGCGCGGTCTGTACGCGGCCGATGACGTGATCGATGTCTTCCTTGCGGCTGCGCAGGTACGGATCGTCCATCGCCTCGAACACGGCGACCAGGCGATCGCGCTGCATCTTGAGCGCGGCGCTCGCGCGAAAGCGTCCGACGCGGATCAGGTCGGCGAGGCCGGCATTGAGCTCGCGGTCGGCCAGGATGAGACTGTGCGCGTCGATGAAGTCGCCGACTTCGCTCGCCAGCATGCCGTGCAGCTTTTCGCGCAGCGCGGCGAGCTCGGCGCGCGCCATCTGCACGGCACGATTGAGGCGTGCGAGCTCGGCTTCGACGTCGGCCGCGGCGAGCGGCCGCTCGTCGATCAGGTAGCGGCTCGGCTGCTCGAGGCGCGCGCGACCGAGTGCCATTCCGCGCGCAGCGCCATTGCCGGTGAGTGAGAATCGCACGTCGCTAGCCTTGCCTCGATTTCAATATTGTTACCCTCTCCCGCTTGCGGGAGAGGGTAGGGTGAGCTCATTGGCCTTCGTCGAACTTGCGCTCGAAGAGGTCGATCATCGCCGCCATCGCCGCGTCCTCGTCGGGCCCGTCGGCGCGCAGGCGGATCTGCGCACCGAGGCCGGCGGCCAGCATCATCACCCCCATGATGCTTTTCGCGTTGACTTCCTTGCCGCGATAGGCGATCGCCGTCGAGGACTTGAATCCGTGCAGCGTCTGCACGAGCTTGGCCGAGGCGCGTGCGTGCAGTCCGAGGCGGTTGGTGATCGTGATGTCCTTTTCGAGCATGCGTACCTGCTGCTGCGTGAAGATGCCTGTTACGGCGTGTCGACGAAGATGCCTCCGCGCCCGCCGCTCGCCGCCGTCTGCGCGAGATCGTCGAGTGATTGTTCCGGATAGTTCAGGACGCGCAGCAGCATCGGCAGGTTGAGGCCCGAGACGCAATGCATGCGCACGCCGAGTTTCGGCAGGCGGTTCGCGACGTTGCACGGCGTCGCGCCGTAGAGATCGGACAGCACGAGCACGCCGTCGCCGCCGTCGAGATCGCGCGCGCGCGCAGCGGCCGTGCGCAGCATCTCGTCGGGATCGGCGTTCGCGGCGACTTCCTGCACCTCGACCGGCAGCGGCAGCCGGCCGAGCACGTGCTTGGCCGCCGAGACGAGCGCCGCGCCCATCGATTCGTGCGTGAGGAGGAGGACGCCGACGCTCATCGTATTGCCGGGATTCGGGATTCGGGATTTGGGATTGGGAAAAGCGGGAGACGTCGCGGCCTCGGCGATTCGCTCTTCCGAATCCCGAATCCCGAATCCCGAATCCCGGCAATACTCATTCCAACTCCCGGTGATAACTCAACACCTGCCGATGCGTCTGCCGGAAATGCTCGGCAAGCTGCTCGGCGAGATACACCGAGCGGTGCCGCCCGCCGGTGCAGCCGATGCAGATGGTGACATAGCTGCGGCCCTCGGCCTCGAAACGCGGGAGCCACGTGTCGAGGAAGCGCGCGAGATCGTCGCGGAACGCGGTCACGTCGGGTTTCGCTTCGAGCCATTCGCGCACCGGCGGGTCCTTGCCGGACAGCGGGCGCAGGCGCGTTTCCCAGTGCGGGTTCGGCAGGCAGCGCGCGTCGAACACGAAATCCGCGTCGGTCGGCACGCCGCGGCGGTAGGCGAACGATTCGAACAGCAGCGTCAGGCCGCCGGCCGCGAGGCCCATCTCGGTGATGATGAGCCGGCGCAACTGATGGACGTTGAGATCGCTCGTGTCGACGACGCGGTCGGCGATCGAGACCATCGGCCGCAGCAGGCGGCGCTCGGTCGCGATCGCTTCGGCGAGGCCGAGGCCTTCGGTCGACAGCGGATGGCGGCGGCGCGTTTCGGAGTAGCGTTTGATCAGCACGTCGTCGCGCGTGTCGAGGAACACGAGGCGGTACGCGATCTCCGATTGCGCGAGCTCGGCGAGGATCGCCGGCAGCCGGTTGAGGTTCTCGGCGCGGTTGCGCACGTCGACGCCGACCGCGAGCTTGTGGTGCAGCCCCGCGCCGCCCTGCGAGATCGCCTGCACGAACGCCGGCATCAGCGCGGCCGGCAGGTTGTCGACGCAGTAGTAGCCGAGATCCTCGAGCGTGCGCAGCGCGACGGTCTTGCCGGAGCCGGACAGGCCGCTGACGATGATGAGCTCGGCCGGCGTCGCCGCGTTCGCGGTCGCGTCGCCCGGGCTGGTCTGGGTGTCTACCATGGTGGCAGGCGGCGCAACTGGTGCGCCTGGCGGTCGATGAAGGTCTGCGCGGGATCGAAGCCCTTGCTTTTCAGCATATGGCTGCGCACGGCGGCTTCCGCAAGGACCGCGATGTTGCGGCCCGGCGCGACCGGAATCGTGATGCACGGAATCTGCACGTCGAGCACCTCGCGATAGCCGACGTCGCCGGTGAGCCGCGCCATCCCGTCGCCGGGCGCGTCGAGCTTCTGCGGCTTCAGGTGCACGATGAGCCTGAGGTATTTCGACGGCTTGACCGCCGTCTGACCGAACATCTCGCGCACGTTCAGCACGCCGAGGCCGCGCACTTCGAGAAGATCGCGCAGCATCTCGGGGCAGTTGCCGTCGATGACGTCCGGAGCGATCAGCGTGAATTCGGGCGCGTCGTCGGCGACGAGGCGATGACCGCGCGTGATGAGTTCGAGCGCGAGCTCGCTCTTGCCGGTGCCGCTCTCGCCGGTGATCAGGACGCCGATCGAGTAGACCTCCATCAGCACGCCGTGCAGCGTGACCTGGCGCGCGAGCGAGCGTGCAAGGTGGTATTGCAGATACGTCAGGAGCTCGTGGCCGCGCTTCGGGCTGTGCCAGAGCGGCGTCTGCGATTCCTCGGCGGCCTGGCGAAGGTCGGCGGGAATCGTCTGGTCCTTCGTCACGACCAGCGCGACCGGCTGGTACGCGATGATCTTCTCGACCGTCTCCCAGCGCTGGCGCGAATCGAGGCCGTCGAGGTAGTTGAGCTCCTCGGTGCCGATGATCTGCACCTTGTTCGGGTAGATGATGTTGAGATAGCCGACCAGCGAGGGGCGCCGCGAGACCGTGCCGCCCGGCTCCAGCACGCGATTTTCGCCGCGCATGCCGGCCGCCCAGCGCAGCGCCATGCGCTCGCCGACGGCATCGAAAAGCTGGCGGGCTGAGAGCCTTTCCATGTTCGGGATCCGGGATCGCGCCGGTGCGGCTTTTTCGGCCGACGGCGCCAGACTGCCATAGTGTAACGATCGCGACCAATCGGCGGCCGCCGGCACCGCTGCGAGGCGCTGGCTAGTGCGCGTCCCGCGCCTTGCGCAGATCGTCGCGCAGCGTTTGCGCGTCCGGCGCGGCACGCAGTGCCGTGGTGAGCCTCGAGTCGGAAAAAAGCTCCGCAAGCTCGGCGAGGAGCTTTAGGTGCTGGTCCGTGAAGTGCTCGGGCACGATCAGCGCGGCGATGAGGTCGACCGGCTGGCGGTCGTCGGCGCCGAATTCGATCGGATGCGCCAGGCGCACGAACGCGGCGCGCGCTTCGGAGACTTCGGCGCTGCGTCCGTGCGGAATGGCGACGCCGTGGCCCAGGCCGGTCGAGCCGAGCTGCTCGCGCGCCTCGAGCGCCGCGTGCACGATGCGCGCGTCGTCGCGGCCGGCGAGGAGATCGGCCAGACGCGAGATCAGCGCCGCCTTGTCGCTCGCGACGAAGTCCGTCCGCACCCGCTCGGGCGGCAGGAGATCGAGAAAGGGCATGAGCGGAAGTGGATCTCCGGGTCGCGGGGGCGGCGGGCGGCTAATGGTACTGGCGATCGGGCGGCCGCGCGTTACGGATTCGCGCGGAGCCGCCCGGCTCCATCACCCCGCCAGATGGGGGTCTGGCGCCCGTTTTCGAGGGCCGGATCGAAGGTCAGGTATAGCGCGTCGACCGCACGGCCTCGGCATGGTGGTCGGTCAGCTTTTCCTTGTGCTTGCGCACCTGCTTGTCGATCTTGTCGACCAGCGCGTCGATCGCCGCGTACATGTCCGCCGCGGTCGCGTCGGCATGCAGCGTGCGGCCGGCCTTCCTGCCCGAAAACTTCATGGTGGCCTCGGCCTTGTGCAGCAGTTTCTCAACGCCAAGCACGACGTTGAGCTCATGCAGATGGTCGAAGTGGCGCGTGACCCGTTCGAACTTGCTCGTCGCGTATTCGTGCAAGGCGGGCGTGACGTCGACCTGGTGACCCTTGATGGTGATCTGCATGACGGACTCCTCGTATTGAACGTCCGGAAAGCGCCGGACGCGTACCTCGTTGGCGGCCGGATCCCGGACGGAGCTGGGGCTCGAACGCGCGTGTCGATGCACAGAATTCCGATCGGATCGGCAACCGAACAACGCGGCGACGGGTCCCGGGCTGGGCCGGGACGGCGAAGAATCAGCGGATGGCGACTTCCTCCTTGTCGAAATGGGCGAAGACGCGATCGAGCGCGCTCCTCTCGTTCCATGAGACCCGCGAACGACCGAACGGTTCCTGAGCCGGGAAGAACGGCGACGACCGCACGAAGACGGGAGCACGTCGCATGCGCAACCTCAACCCAGACGACTGCGGTCGTTCGATGACGGGATGTTCATCGCCTCGCGGTATTTTGCGACGGTGCGGCGCGCGACGCTGATGCCGCGCCGGTTGAGCTCCGCGGCGAGCGCCTGATCCGACATCGGACGCGCCGGCTGCTCGTCGCCGATCAGCTTCTTGATCATGGCCTGAATGGCGGTCGCGGACGCCGCGCCGCCGTCGACGGTCGACACGCCGCTCGAGAAGAAATACTTGAACTCGAACGTGCCGCGCGGCGTGTGCAGGAACTTGCGCGTGGTGACGCGGCTCACGGTCGATTCGTGCATGCCGATCTCCTCGGCGACGTCCTTCAGCACGAGCGGGCGCATCGCTTCGGCGCCGAACTCGAGGAAGGCTTCCTGCGCGCGCACGATCGAGGTCGCCACCTTCAGCATCGTCTCGGCGCGTGTCTTGAGGCTCTTGATCAGCCAGCGCGCTTCCTGGAGCTGGCCGCGCAGGTAATGCGCGTCCTCGCGGCGCGCCTTGGCGATCAGGCTCGCGTAGTGCTCGTTGATGCCGAGGCGCGGCTGGCAGCCCGGCGCGAGCGCGACCTGCCAGCGGCCGCTGACCTTGCGCGCGTACGCGTCCGGCGCGACGTATTCGGCCGTCGCGCTCGAATAGCCGACGCCGGGCTTCGGCGCCAGCGAGCGGATCAGCGTGACGGCGACCTCGAAGTCGTCCTCGCTCGCGTGCACGCGCTGGCACAGGCGGGCGCGATCCTGCCGCGCCAGCGCTTCGAGGTGCTCGTTGACGAGCGTGCGTGCGAGCGCGACGCCCGGCGCCGCGGCGTCGAGCGTCTCGAGCTGCACGTCGAGGCAGTCGCGCAGGCTCCGGCTCGCGACGCCGACCGGATCGAAGCGCTGCACGCGATGGCGCACGGCCTCGATTTCCTCGGGGGTGACCGTGTGCAGCGAGGCGAGGCTCGATTGGATCGACTCGTCGGACTCGGAGAGATAGCCGTCGTCGTCCACGGCCTCGATGATCGCTGCGGCGATCGCGCGGTCGCGCGCCGACATCGGTGTCAGGTTGAGCTGCCAGAGCAGGTGATCGCGCAGGTCCTCGACCTCGGCGTCCTGCGGCTCGAGGCCGTCCTCGTCGAGGTTGCCGCCGCTGCGATAGTCGGAGCGTTCGAGCTCAAGATCGAGCGGGCGGTCGTCGTCGCCGGCGGACTCCGCCGTTTCGGTCGCCGACTCGCTGCTCCCGTCGACACCGTCGGCTTCGCTGCCGTCGGCCTCGCCGTCCTCGGGACGGTCGGCTTCGAGCTCCAGGAGCGGGTTCGACTCGATCGCGGTATTGAGCTCGAGCTCGAGCTCCATGCTCGAAAGCTGCAACAAGCGGATCGCCTGCTGCAATTGCGGCGTCAGCGCGAGCTGCTGGTTGAGTCGTATCTGGAGCGCGGGTTTCATGCCCGAATCGTGCCAAGCCCCCAATGGGGCCATCCTAGCGCCAAAGCAGTGTGCCGGGCAGGCTTGACGTCACGTTTGCAGGGGCGGAGGCTGGGGCGATTGGCTCGTGTGTCTTCCGCTCCGGGTAGGCGCTGCCTTACCTGCGATGAGGGGAGAATCCCTGCGGGGAGAGGGCCGGGCGAGGGAAATTTCGCCGCGGCGCTCCAAAAGCGCCCTCATCCGGCGCTGTGCGCCGACTTCTCCCGCAGGCGGGAGAAGTGAACGCCTGTCACATCCGGAACTCGCGGCCCAGGTAGACCTCGCGGACCTGATCGTTGGCGAGGATCTCGGCCGGCGCTCCCTGTGCCAGCACGGCGCCCTCGCTCATGATGTAGGCGCGCTCGCAGATCCCGAGCGTCTCGCGGACGTTGTGGTCGGTGATCAGGATCCCGATGCCGCGCGACTTGAGCTGGCGCACGATGCGCTGGATATCGACGACCGAGATCGGATCGATGCCGGCGAACGGCTCGTCGAGCAGCATGAAACGAGGCCTCGCGGCCAGCGCGCGCGCAATCTCGACGCGGCGCCGCTCGCCGCCCGAAAGGCTCACGCCGCGCTGGTCGGCGATATGGCCGATCTGCAGGTCGTCGAGCAGCGATTCGAGCTCGGCGGTGCGGCCGGCGCCGTCGAGATCGTCGCGGAGCTCGAGGATCGCGAGGATGTTGTCGGCCACCGAGAGACGCCGGAACACCGAGGGCTCCTGCGGCAGATAGCCGACGCCGAGCCGCGCGCGGGCGTGCATCGGAAGCTCGGTGACGTCGCGCTCGTCGATGCGGATCGTGCCGGCGTCGGCCGCGATGAGGCCGACGACCATGTAGAAGCAGGTCGTCTTGCCGGCGCCGTTCGGGCCGAGCAGGCCGACGATCTCGCCTTCGTCGAGCGTGAACTCGAAGCCGCGCACGACCGCGCGGCCGCGAAAGCTCTTCTGCAATCCCTCGGCGCTCAGCATCAGTGCTGGTCGGCGCTGGCCGGTTTCGGTTCGGCGGGCTTCGCCGCGTCGGGCTTCGAGGCTTCCGGTTTCGCCGCCGGCGCCTTGTTCTTTGGCTCGATGACCATCTGCACGCGCTGGCTGGAGCTCGTCTTGTCGCCCGATTCCATCTCGCCGGTGTTCGTGTTGTAGGTCATGTACGCGCCCTTGAACTGGCCGCGGCCGGGCTGGTTCACGACGACGTTGCCGGTCAAGACGGCGACGTTGGTATCGGCGTTGTAGTCGATCTTGTCGCTCACGGCCGAGAAGAGGCCGCCGGCATCCTGCTGCTGCTCGAGATGCGCCTGCTTCTTCTTGCCGATCACGACGACGCGCGCGATGTCGCCGGAGATGTCGTGTCCCTGCGCATCCTTGGCGTCGCCGGGGTGCTGGTAGATCGTCGCCTCGTCGCCGCGCGCCTTCGTCGTGCCCTGGTCCATCGTCACGTTGCCCGTGAGGTAGGTGACGCCGGGTGCGTTGTTGTCCTTGTTCTGCACGATCTTCGAATAGTCGGCGTTGATCAGCATGCTCTGCTGACGGTCGCTCGAGAGCGCGTGCGCTGCGAGCGGCGCGAACGCGAGCGCGAGGAGCGCCGCGCTACTTGCGTTCCGCCTTGCGTCTGTCTTTCGGTTCGATCGTTGCGTGCACATCGGAGAGGAGCTCCAGTTCCTTCGTGTTGAGATCGCCGCGCATGCCGGTGCCGCGCAGTATAGAGCCGGGCTGGACGATCGTTGCCGGCGCGGCGGTCTCCATTTTCTTGTCCTTGGGCCAGGTCGTGAGATCGCGCGTGACCACGTCGACCGGCTGCACGCCCTCGGCCGCCTCGCGGTGCATTTCGACGCGGCCGTCGAGCCGCATGATCGTGCCTTCCTTGTTGACCCGGGCCGCGTCGGACTTGCCCTTCCATTGGTGCCCGCTGCCGTCGTAGATGACGTAGTCGGGCGTCGTGACGAAGATCGAGCCGTCGTCGCCGCGCCGCGCCAGCATCGGGCCCACGGTCTGGAACGAGAGCTTGCCCTGGGCGTCGAGCGCGTTCAGCGTGAAATCGGTGAGCGTGTAGTCCGAGCGCGGCGGCCCGGCGAAGGTCTGCTCGTTCGTGCGCTGGCGCGTGATCCAGAGCACGACGTTGAGACCGATCCCGACGAGCGCGAGCAGCGCCGCGACGAGCCAGAGCCGGCGGTCGCTCATCGCACGAACGCGGCGAGCTCGGCTTCGGCCTTGCCCTGCGCGGCGAGGATCAGATCGCAGACCTCGCGCGCGGCGCCCGCACCGCCAGGGAGCCGCGTGCGCCAGTGCGCGCGCTCGCGCACCCACGGATGCGCGTTCGCGACGGCGACGGCGAAACCGGCGCGCTGCATGACGGCGAGATCGGGCAGATCATCGCCGGTATAGGCCGCATCGGACGGATCGAGCTTGAGCGCATGCAAAAGCTGCTCGAAGCACGCGAGCTTGTCGTCCTGGCCCTGATAGACGTGCGCCACGCCGAGCTCCGCCATGCGCTCCGTGACGATCATGCTCATGCGCGAGGTGATCACGGCGACCTCGACGTGGTTGGCGAGCAGCCGCTTCAGGCCGAGCCCGTCATGCACGTGGAACGCCTTGAGCTCGTGGCCGTCGGCCGCGTAGATCAGCTTGCCGTCGGTGAGCACGCCGTCGACGTCGAAGATCGCGAGCCGGATGCGCGCGGCGCGGTCGCGGATGTCCGTGGGAAGGTCGGAGAAGTGCGAATACGTCATCGTGAGCCGTCAGCAGTGAGCGGTCAGCGGAGAAAGCGTAACGAACCGCGGCACTTTCTGCTCACCGCTCACCGTTCACCGCTCACTGGTAGTTCAAACCACCCGAGCCCGCAACAGATCATGAATGTTCATCGCGCCGACGACATGGTTGTCCTCGTCGACCACGAGCAGCGCATGAATCTTGTGCGCTTCCATCAGCCGCGCCGCTTCGATCGCGAGCTTGTCGGCCGTGATCGTCTTCGGCCGGGCGGTCATGAGATGCGTGACCGGCGTCGCGCGAAGATCGATGTCGTCGTCGTCGACCGCGCGGCGCAAGTCGCCGTCGGTGAAGACGCCGAGGAGGTGATGCTGCTCGTCGACGATCGCGGTCATGCCGAGGCCCTTGCGCGTCATCTCGACCAGCGCTTCGGTCAGCGACGCGTCGGGGCTCACGGCGGGCACCTTGTCGCCGGTGTGCATGATGTCGCTGATCTTGAGCAGGAGCTGCCGCCCGAGGCTGCCGGCCGGATGCGAGCGCGCGAAATCCTCGTCGGTGAAGCCGCGCGCCTCGAGGAGCGCGATCGCCAGCGCGTCGCCCATGACCAGCGTCGCGGTCGTGCTTGCGGTCGGCGCCAGGCCGAGCGGGCAGGCTTCGGCCGGCACGCTGGTGTCGAGGTGCACGTCGGCAAGCCGCGCCAGCGAGGATTCGCCGTTGCCGCTCATGACGATCAGCGGAATGCCCTGGCGCTTGATCAGCGGCAGGATCGTCAGGAGCTCGTCGGTCTCGCCGGAGTTGGAGAGCGCGAGCACGACGTCCTTCTGCGTGATCATGCCAAGGTCGCCGTGGCTCGCTTCGCCGGGATGCACGAAGAACGACGGCGTGCCGGTCGAGGCCAGCGTCGCGGCGATCTTGCGCGCGATGTGGCCCGACTTGCCCATGCCGGAGACGACGACGCGTCCCGCGCACTCGAACATGAGCTGGCAGGCGCGCAGGAAGCGCCCGTCGATGCGGTCGTGCAGCACCTCGATCGCGCGCGCCTCGGTGGCGATCACCGCGCGCGCGCTGCGCACCAGCTTCGCTCCGTCGAGGAGCGGGGTGCTGAGCGGCAGGGAGGCGGCTTGCATCTGGGCATTCATCGGCAGCGCAAAGTCGGGGCAGGGGTACGAATAGGCAAGGTCGGCGAACTCTTGATTTCTGCGCCGCAGGTTTTTGAGTACCATTCGCCGCCCCATTGTAACGGTTAGCCCCGGGTTTCGCCCGGCAGCGCGTGAAAACGCGGCTGCCGCTCCAACGAAGGCATTGACGGCCGGGGCGGCGCCAGCGTCGCAGCCGCGGCCTTCACGTCGGGATCGTCCCGGAACCGCCTCCTATCGCGCAGCAAATGGACACGAGCACCGTACAGCATCTGATCAAGGCAGGCCTGCCGGACGCGAAAGTCGAGGTCAGCGGGCCCGACGGCGTGCATTTCGAGGCGCTGGTCGTGAGCCCGTCGTTCGCCGGCAAGCTGCCGCTGGCCCGGCATCGCATGGTCTATGCGACGCTCGGTGAGCTGATGGGAGGCGCGATCCATGCGTTGTCGCTGCGGACGTTGACCCCCGAGGAAGCGGCACGCGGGAACGCGTAGCCAAATCCCTCCACTCCAGGAATTTCATGGCCAAGATCGTGATCAACGGCGGCGAGCCCCTCACCGGCGACGTCTGGGTATCCGGCGCGAAGAACGCCGTGCTCCCGATCCTCGCCGCGTGCCTGCTCGCCGACGAGCCGGTCACGATCGGCAACGTGCCGCACCTGCACGACGTCACGACGACGATGGAGCTGCTCGGCCAGATGGGCGTGCAGCTCGTGCTCGACGAGCGCATGAAGATCCACGTCGATCCGCGGCCGGCCAAGCGCTATTTCGCGCCGTACGATCTGGTCAAGACGATGCGCGCGTCGATCCTCGTGCTCGGGCCGCTCGTCGCGCGCTTCGGCGAAGCGGACGTCTCGCTGCCGGGCGGCTGCGCGATCGGCTCGCGGCCGGTCGATCTGCACCTGAAGGGATTGCAGGCGCTCGGCGCCGAGGTCTCGGTCGAGAACGGCTACATCAAGGCGCGCGCGAAGCGCCTCAAAGGCGCGCACATCCATCTCGATCTCGTCACCGTCACCGGCACCGAGAACATCATGATGGCCGCCGCGCTCGCCGCCGGCACGACGATCATCGAGAACGCAGCGCAGGAGCCCGAGGTCATCGACCTCGCCAACTGCCTCAACGCGATGGGCGCGAAGATCGAAGGCGCGGGCACGGCGACGCTCGTCATCGAAGGCGTCGAGCGGCTCTCCGGCACGAGCTACGAAGTGCTGCCCGACCGCATCGAGACCGGCACGTTCCTCGTCGCCGGCGCGATCACCGGCGGCAAGATCACCGCCAAGCGCGCGCGGCCGAAAACGCTCGATGCCGTGCTCGGCAAGCTCGAGGACGCCGGCGCGCACATCAATACCGGCGAGGACTGGATCGAGCTCGACATGCGCGGCAAGCGGCCAAAGGCCGTCAATGTCACGACGGCGCCGTATCCCGCGTTCCCGACCGACATGCAGGCGCAGTTCACCGCGCTCAACTGCGTCGCCGAAGGCGTCGGCGTCATCACCGAGACCGTTTTCGAGAACCGCTTCATGCACGCGCTCGAGCTGCAGCGTCTCGGCGCCGACATTCAGCTCGAAGGCAACGCCGCGATCGTGCGTGGCGTCGAGAGCATGTCGGGCGCGCCGCTGATGGCGACCGACCTTCGCGCGTCGGCGTCGCTCGTGCTCGCCGGTCTTGTGGCGCACGGCGACACGGTCGTCGACCGCATCTATCACATCGATCGCGGGTACGAGAACATCGAGGAGAAACTCGGCGGGCTCGGCGCGCGCATCCGACGTCTTCCGAGCTGACGCTTCAATCCGCGCGATGTCGCTTTTCCCCTCTCCCGCTCGCGGGAGAGGGCAGGGTGAGGGCAATCTTGCGACAAGCTTCCCTCATCCGCCTTCGGCACCTTCTCCCGCGAGCGGGAGAAGGAACAGCTACTGCACTTCCGCGCTGATCAATTTCCCGCGCGCGTCGTACTCCACGTTTCCGTACCCGCGATCGTCCTCGATCTGGATGTAAACGTGCGGCGCCCCGCACAACCCGCTGCGGTAGATACTCACGTCCTTCACCCACCCCCGCGCCATCGGCGGAATCAGCGCCGGCGCGCCCGCGATCATCGCCGGCAGTTGCGCCAGCGGCACGTCCGACGCCGCGAACGGCTTGTTGCAGTCGAACGGAATCGTGTCGTCCTCGTTCCAGAGCCTGATCTCGCCGTTGCCTTCGACGATGTACGTCGCGATGCGCTTCTTGTTCGATGGCGAGAACACGTCCATCGAGAGCTGTTCCTTGTCGACGCGGATGTGCTTGAACCCGAGCGGCGCGCCGACTTTCGCCTCGACGCGCGCGAGATCGGCCTCGATGCCGCGAGTGAAATCGCGCTGCTTGCCGTCGCCCGGCGTCGGCGCGGGCTCGTTCTTGGGCACGGCTGCCGGCGCCTTCGCCGTGCCGGCGGCGAGCGATTTCATGTCGACCTTCGCCCAGCCGTCGCCCTTGAGCTGGCGGGCCTTCGGCGACGCGCCGCTCGGCGACCAGACGATCTCGAGCATCGCATCGGAGTTCGTCTCGCTGGTCAGGTACGCGCGCCAGCCGAAGTCGTTGCAGAAGACGTCGGCACCGAGCTGCACGTTCTCGGGCTGCTTGTAGCCGTTCCCCGCGGCGATCGCGCGCGCCTCGCCGAGCACGCGCGCGGCGGCGGCGAGATCGAGATCGGCGAACGCGATCTTCTTCTTGCAGTCGACCATGCCGGATTTCTGCGGCTCGCCTTCCTTCATCGGCTGGCCGGGCACCATCGCGTAGCGATCGAACTCGTCGGGCGCGGCGTCGTTCTGCACGGTCGCGTCGGAATAGTGCTCGCCGAATCCGAACGCGAGCACATGCACCGGCTTGCCGATGCGCGCGGCGAACGCCGCCTTGACGGCGGCCGGATCGTCGAGCGGATGCGCCGGCGCGACCGGATCGCCCGCGAGCACGTTCGTGCACGCGACGGCGAGCGCCGCGCAGAGCGCGACTTCAATCCTTGTCGGCATCGAGCACCTTCCCGTCGAGGCTGAGCTCGACGCGACCGTCGTGCCGCGGCGTGTCGATGTGGATCGTCCAGATCGGCACGTCGGTGTAGGTCAGGAACCCGTGCGAATCGCCGCGCTCGAGCTCGATGCTCGACACGCGCGCATCGGGCAGGGCGAGCTTCGACTTCGCCGTCGCGACCATGCCCGGCAACCGCTGGAAATCGATCGTCGTCAGCTCGATGACGTGATGATCGACCGCGTCGACGCTCGGATAGTGTTCGAACTTGACCGGGATCGGCTCGCTCATCACGCCTTTCTCGTACTCGTAGCTGTCGACGAGATCGCGGCGCTGCTGGTCCTGGATCCAGAGATCGACGTTGCCGTCGCGATCCAGCGTGAGCCGATACACCTTGATCGGCGCGCCGACCTTCGCAATGAGCTGCTTCAGGAAATCGGTGAGATTCGGCCACGCATATTCGGTCGTCGGCGGCGCATCCGCCGCGACGGCGATGCCGGCGGCAAAAGCGAGTACGCAAGCGAACAGCAGACGCAACGACATCGCGCATCCCTCCCCAGGTCCGCGACGAACAGCATACGCCGACCCGATCGAACCGGCGTGACGCGGCTAGCGTTTCGGGGCCGACGCCAGTCGAAGCGTGATCGTGTCCTTCTTGTCGGCCTGCTCGATCTGCACCGGGAGCCAGCCGAGCCTCTCGGAGAACCAGCTCCGCGCGACGCGCTTGCGATCCGCGCCGGGCTCGCCGGCGCGGCGCACCAGCACGGCATCGAACGTGCCCGCCGGCACCTCCAGGCTTTCGTTGCCGGCGCGCTCGTAGCGCATGTCCTCGACGTGATCCTTCACGGCGATCTTGTAATCGAACGTCTTTGCGCCGCGCTTCAGGTCCATCGCGATCGCGAGCGTCACCGCGTGGCGATCGACGAGGCCCGGCACGATCGCGTAGCGGAACGACTCGCCGCCTTCCTCGACGCTCGCCTCGCCGTTCGCGAACACGGCGTGGCGCGTGCGGTTCCTGATCGCGCTGTCCTGCCGGTAGTCGTACTCGACCGCCTCGGGCCGGCCGTCGTGCCAGCGGAAGCGCGAGGTTTCGACGATGTGGATGCCGGCGAGCTTGGCGAGGCCCGCCGTGCCGCTCGTTTCGCTGCGCAGCGTCCAGGTGCCGTCGCGGTTGTCGCTGAGCTCAAGCGACGTCTTGCCGAGCGATTCGCCGTTGCGGATCGCGTCGTATTCGGCGCGGAACGGCGTGAGCGGCGCGTTGTCGGCCAAGGCGGGCATCGCGACCGCGAGCGCGAGAAGGGAGATGAGGCACTTCATGCGGAGCTTCCGGGACTCGATCAAGCGAGTGTCGCGAGGCGCGGCTGAACCGCGCGTTCACGCCGCGAGCGTGCGGCCGCGAAGCGCGAGCGGCGCCGCAAGCGCATGGCCGTCGAGCCGCACGCGGTCGCTGTCGAGCGCAATGCGTCCCGCGGCGATCAGGCCGACCGTTGCCACGAGCAGACGATGCTCGATCGGCAGCAGGCGAGTCGCGAGCGTCGCGGCCGTGTCGCCGGACTCGATCGGAAGCTCCGCTTGCGCGATCACCGGTCCGCCGTCGAGCTCCGATGTCACGAAGTGCACGCTCGCGCCGTGCGCCGCGTCGCCCGCCTCGATCGCGCGCGCATGCGTGCGCAGGCCGCGATACTTCGGCAGCAGCGACGGATGGATGTTGATCGTGCGCCCGACCCACGGCGCGAGCACGGCGGGGTCGAGAATGCGCATGAAGCCGGCCAGCACGACGAGCCCGGGTTCGCGCTCGGCGATGCGCGAGAAGAGATCGGCATCGAACCGTGCACGATCAGCGTAGCCGCGCGGATCGAGCGCGAGCGTTTCGATACCGGCGTCCTCGGCGATGCGCAACGCCGCCGCCTCGGGTTTGTCGCCCGCGACGAGCACGATCTCGAACGACGGTTCCGCCTCGCGTTGCGCCGCGATCAGCGCGCCGAGATTGGACCCGCGCCCGGACGCGAGCACGACCACGCGCATCGCCGGACCTGTCACGCAATCTCGACGCGATCGCCGCGCGCCGGCACGATCTCGCCGATCTGCCGCGCGTCGAGGCCGAGCCGGTCCAGTGCGGCGGTGATCGTCCCGCTCGATTTCGCCCGCACGATCAGCGTGTAGCCGATGCCGCAGTTGAAAGTGCGGAACATTTCCT
>Ga0081540_1000648_pt1 | contig 32912 bp, 31 predicted proteins | sample TabmetS2T1R1_FD_71024 | JGI IMG/M metagenome (GOLD analysis project Ga0081540, IMG submission 71024) | Tabebuia heterophylla rhizosphere microbial communities from the University of Puerto Rico - S2T1R1 | ecosystem: Host-associated > Plants > Roots > Rhizosphere ...
GGCTTCGGCGTGGGTGAAGCCGAGGTCCGCGGGCTGGGCGACTTCCCGGTCGGCGTCGGCGACGATGATCCGTACCTGCTCGGCGATGGCCGCACGGTGCCCAGGGTCGTCCCCGGCCACGGCGGCGCAGTTGCCGAGCAGGCGCAGCAGCGCGTGGGTGAGGGTCGGCTCGCTGGCCCCGTAACGGCGGATGAGCCCGCACATCACCGCGAGGTAGTCACTGAACCGCCGGGCCGGCGCGATCACCACCCCCCGGCCGTCACGGGCGACGTGGGCGCCCAGCGGCCGCCGGACCAGCGCGCAGAAGATCACCGACAGGTGATCGACGGCCTGGACGGCGGTGTACGGGTCGTTGATCGCCGGGGATAGCGTCTTGCAGGCCACGTCGACGAGCTGCCGGATCCCGAACGCGGCGTCCTGCTCCAGGGTCCGCTCGAACCCGATCCGGACCCCGCTGTCCAGGATCCGGGCGAAGGCCGCCGGGTCCGGGGCGGGATCGGCGGGCGAGTCACGCCAGATCCAGGCCAGCGTCGTCCCGGCCACGATGTGCTCGCCGACCCTGGGCCGCAGGCGCAGGCACACGCCGTACCGAGTGGCGCACGGCAGCAGCCTGCCCGGACGCACCGCCTGAACGTACCCCGAACGCCGGGACAGGACCGGCACGGCCCAGGCCGGCGGCTCCGGCGCCTGCTGGCCGCCGGTGAGCAGCCCGTCCTCGATGACCGCCAGGGTGTTTCGCTGCACCGTTTCCATGATCGCGTCGACCTGGATCGAGTGCAGCAGGTGGTCGGCGAAGAACACGAGCAGGCCCAGGCTGGCGAACAGCAGCACGATCGCGCCGCTGACGGCGAGCCGGGGGAAGGCGGCGGTGCGGTTACCGCCGGAGACGCCGACCGTGTACAGCCCGGCCGCGCTGTAGGCGAAGGTCGCCACGAACGCGCTGAGCACGACCTGGTTCGGCCGGTCCCGCAGGAAGTTGCGCAGCAGCCGCGGCGAGAACTGGGTGGAGGACAGCTGCAGCGCCACCACGGCCAGGCCGAGCAGCAGCGCGATGATGGTGATCATCGTGCCGGTGATCCCGAGCAGCAGCGTCCGGGCGTCATCCGGGGTGCCCTGGAAGGCCAGCGGCGACCGCGGCCCGACCTTGACCGACGACAGCACCGCCCCGGCGGCCAGGGCCGCCAGCACCGACAGCCCAGGCAGCACCCACAGCGACCCGCGCACATACTCCCGCAGCGCACCACGACTCACCTTGCCCACCTCCACGATCCGGCTCTGGCCCTGGGCACAGCCTGGCAGCTTAACGGCCGGTCGGCGAGGCCGACGGCGTCAGTGCTGGTCGTCGGTGAGCCGGGCGGCTTCCAGGTCCAGGCTGCGCTGCAATCGCTGGCGGGTGGGCTGGCTGATCGTGCCGTCGTCGTACAGCCGGGCGAGTTCGGCGTTCTCGGCCGCGTTCAGGGCACGCCGCAGGTCCCGGTCGGTCAGGCCGCCCGGTTCGGCTGGCTGGTCGCCGTCGATCCGGGCGCGGGTGCGTCCGATCCGGGCCTGCAGGCTGGCCCGGGCCCGGTCGATCGCGTCGTCGGCGGCACAGTCATCGTCGGCCAGTTCGTCCAGCCGGGCCAGGGCCGCCTCAGCCAGGCGCAGCCGGGCCGCCGTCTCCTCGTGCCGACCGCCGTCCTGGCGTGCGATTCCGGCCAGGCGGACCAGCGGTTCCAGGGTGAGCCCCTGCACGACGAGAGAAATCACGATCACCGCGGTCGCGAGGACCAGGATCAGGTCACGCTGCGGCAGCGGTGCCCCGCTGGCCGAGGTCAGCGGGATGGATAGTGCTGCGGCCAGCGGAACGACCCCGCGGGTGCCTGCCCAGGACACCACGGCGGGGACCGGCCACAACGGGCGCCGGACACCGCTGCGCCGCTGGACGACGGCGTAAAGCGGGAACACCCACAAAATGCGCGTCACCATCAGCGTTCCGGCCACCGCCAGCGCCTCGGCCGGCCATGCCTCGCTCTGGGACAGGTTGCGGATCAGGGTCGGCAGTTGCAGGCCGATGAGGCTGAACACCACGGTTTCCAGCAGGAAGATGACCGTCTGGTAGACCGAGTGCAGTTGCAGCCGGGTTTGTGCGGTAGTGATCCGCTCCCGCCGCCCGCCAATGACCAGGCCCGTGACGATCACCGCCATCACCGGCGACACATGCAGCGCCTGCCCCAGCACGTACGCGGCATAGGGGGTGACGAGCGCGACCACGGTCTCCAGCACCGGATCGGTGACCCGGCGGCGCAGCAGGATCACCCCGGCCGCGAGCACGCCGCCCACCGCCGCGCCTCCGGCGGCCAGGACCGCGAACTGCCCTGCCCCGTGCAGCAGCACCCCGCCGGGTGTGGTCTGGCCGGCCGTTCCCGCGACCGCGACCGAGACCGCGATCTGGAACAGCACCAGGCTGGTCGCATCGTTGAACAGGCTCTCCGCCTGCACCAGCGCCTGCACCTTCGGCGGCAGCGAGAGCCGCCTCCCTAGCGCGCTGACCGCCACCGGGTCCGTGCTGGCCAGCACCGCGCCGAGCACGAATGCCATGCTCGCCGGGATCGCCGCCACCACCCCGGCCACGGCACCAACCGCGGCCGCCGACGCCAGCACCAGGCCGACAGCCAGCACGATCACCGGCCGCCACACCGCGAGCAGGTCGCGCCACGGGAGCTCCTCGCTGGCCGCGTACAGCAACGGCGGCAGCACCACCAGGCTGACTACATCGGGTGTCACCTGGACCGCCGGAACCCCCGGCAGCAGGCCCACGACCACCCCGGCGATCACCAGCAGGGAAGGGGCCGGGATACGGAGCCGGCCGGCGAAGGCCGCGACCACCGTGCCCAGCACCACCAGGAACAAGATGGTCTCTACCGCACGCACACCGCTGATCTTCCCCTCTCGCCTTGAGACGAAGAGTGCCGACCAGACTTCCCGGCGCGCCGCTACCAGCCTATCCCGGTCACCCCGGAGCTGACCGAGTCCGTGTCATCAGCACATCGTCAGCGCCTTTTTCTGTTCTACGATCGGCTATATGGCGGACGATGAGCATCTCGAGCGCGTACGCCTGCTGCGGGAGCAAGGACGGAGTCCCAAGGAGATCGCCCGCATCCTGGGAATCAGGCCTGCGGAGGCAAGCCGGCTGGTCCGCGCGGCGGCCGTCCTGGGACAGGTTGCGGTCCCGGAGCAAGCCCTGGCCGGCTGCTGGATCAGCCCGGGCTGGAGTACCGGCCTGGACCTTGGCGATCGTCCGGACTGGCCGCGGCACGACGATCCGGCCGGGGGAAGCGAAGGCCTGGTCTCGGTGCTGGTGGCCCGCCAGCCCAGGTTCGGCAAGATCTCGGCCTGCGGTTATCTCGCCGATGTCTACTGCCTCGGCGTGAAGAACGCCCTCGGCCCGGAACTCATGAACGAACGTGACCTGCGCGGTTTCGTCCGCCGGTACTTTTCCGCCTACCACGGTGATCCGGTCAAGGCGCCCATAGACCTGGCCCGCGAGATCGTGTTCGGCTCGGTGCGGTACGCGCGGGGCCTGGGCTTTGAGCCGCACCCGGACTTCGCCGCTGCCGCCGGGCACCTGGGTACGTGGGCAGGCCCGGGCACCATCTCGTTCGGCAAGGATGGCAAGCCGTTGTACGTGTTCGGGCCCTACGACGACCACCGCTCTGTGATCCGCACCCTCAAGCGCACCGTCGGCCGGGGGAACTTCGAGGTTCTGGCGATCACCGGCTAGAGCCCGTCCTGAAGACCACGGCAGATGGTGCGCTCTTCCGCCGCACTATCGGGTCAGCGGTACTCGGGGTTGTCGAAGTCGTAACGGCAGCCCGCATCCCACACGCCGTGTTCGTGCAGACCGACAACACCGCGGGCAACCGCGTCGTGGCGTACGACCGGGCGGCCGACGGCACGCTGACCCCGGCCGACAGCTACGCCACCGGCGGCCGCGGCCGCGGCCGGCTCAGGCAGCTGTTCGAGGACGAGTTCCGGGAGGTGCGATGAGACTCCTGCACCGCCATGATCTGGTCTGCCAGCAGGCCGTCGAGCTGGTCACCGACTACCTGGAGGGGACGCTGACCGGCCGGGCCCGGCGCCGTTTCGAGGCGCATCTGGCCGGCTGCCCGCACTGCACCGAGTACCTGGCCAAGATGCGCGAGACGATCTGCCTCACCGGCCGGCTCGAACCCGAGGACCTGACCACGCAGATGCGGGAGGAGTTCACCGATCTCTACCGGCGGTGGCGTTCCGAGCAGCAGTAACCCCTCACAGCAGCTCGGAATCCTCAGGATCGGCTGGTCAGCCAGCTAGGAGCTTCTCGAGCTGAACCGGGTCCGACAGGTAGACCGAACCGGCGCTGGCCGAGGCGTCGTCGGGGAACACGACGGTCTGCCCGGCGGCCAGGCCGGCGATGACGCGCACGGCCACGACCTCCGGCGGCGCCTTGGGTACCTGGACACCGGCGAGCATGTCGGTGTCGATGCCGCCGGGGTAGGCGCCGAGCACGGTGATCCCCCGGTCCCGCAGTTCGGCGCGCAGCGCCTGGGTGATGGAGTGGGCGGCGGCCTTGGAGGCGCTGTAGCCCGCCATCGGCCCGGCCGGGGCCAGCGCGATCAGGGTGAGGATGTTGACGACAGCGGCGGGCGCGTTGCGCTCCAGGACGGGGGCGAAGGCGCGGGTAACCCGCAGCGTGCCCAGGTAGTTGGTGTCCAGGTCCCGCTCGAAGGCGGCCAGGTCTCCGGTGAGGGCGCTGCCGAAGGCGAGCACGCCGGCGTTGTTGACCAGCACGGTCACGTCCGGTGCGGCCGCCGTGGCGGCGGCCACGCTGGCCGGGTCGGTGACATCCAGCCTCAGCGGCTGCACCCGTCGGTCATCGCCGGCCGCCGCGGCGGGGATACGGGAGGTGGCGTAGACCTTGGCCGCCCCGGCGCGCAGCAGTTCGGCGACCAGGCGTGCGCCCAGGCCGCGGTTCGCGCCGGTGACCAGCGCGACGCTTCCGGACAGGTTCATGACAGGCACCCTTCGTGTGGTGAGGCATCCGGTGGACCGGGCTGACGCCGGCATTCCTCACCGTATGACTCATCAATGACGCATTCGATGCTTAATAAGCGCAGTATCTTATCTATTCCTCTCAACACGTACTCTCGCTAGAGTGGATTCGTGGATGCCCTGACTGCGGTGCTGGCGGTGGCCGGCGTGCGCGGAACGGTCGCGGCTACCCTGGACGCCGCCGAACCGTGGGGCCTCGCCCTGGACGCCGTGCCCGGCGCGGCCTTCCACGCCGTCACCGAGGGCCTGGCGTGGCTGCGCATTCCCGGCCGTCCCGATACCCGGCTGATGCCAGGCGATGTCGTCCTGCTGCCCACCGGTATCGGCCACGTCCTGGCCAGCGCGCCCGATGCGGACAGCATGCCGTTCGACCATCTCGCCGCCGAGCGGGCCATGGCCGCCGGCCAGGACCTGCGCCTGGGCGCCGGAACCGGGCAGACCCGGATCCTGTGCGCCTCCTACCACCAGGACCCGGCCACCACCGTGCCGCTGCTCACCCTGCTACCCGACGTGCTGCACGTCCCCGCCCGCCAGGCCGGCGCCGCCCTGGAGGCCACGCTCCGGCTACTCGCCTGCGAGATCAGCCGACCGCAGCCAGGGGGACCCGCGGTCCTGGACCGCATCGTGGATATCCTGCTCGTCCAGGTGCTGCGGACCTGGCTCGACATCGCCCCCGCGGCTGATCGGGCCGCGTCCTGGCTGAGCGCGCTCACCGATCCCATCGCCGGGCCCGCCCTCGCCGTGCTGCACACCCAGCCCGGCCGCGACTGGACGATCCCCTCGCTGGCCGCCGCCATCGGCGTCTCCCGTGCCACGCTCGCCCGCCGCTTCCCCGCCCAGGTCGGCTGCACGCCCGCCGCCTACCTGACCCGCTGGCGCATGGACCTCGCGGCCGCACGCCTCCGCGACACCGACGACACCGTCGGCGCCATCGCCCGATCCCTCGGCTACACCTCCGAGTACGCCTTCAACCGGGCCTTCACCCGCCACCGCCACATCCCGCCCGGCCGTTACCGCACCCGCAGCCGGGCCGGTAAAGAGCGGTAAAGATGGGCCATCCGCCCCATGACCTGGCGCCCGGCCTCGGCGACACTCATCGTCATGACCACGAAATCGCTGCTGCTCACCGAGTTCGGCGGATCTGTCTCCGCCGACATCGACGCCCCCGCCGACGAGGTTTTCGCCCTCCTGACCGACACCGGCCGGCTGCCCGAGTGGAACACGCGGATCCGCCGCGTGCTCGAGCCGGCCCCGGCCCCGCTCGCCGCCGGCGACGAGTGGGTGGTGCAGATGCAGGTGTCGGGCGCCCGGTGGCCGAGCCGCTCCACCGCGGTGACCTGCGACCCCGGCCAGCGCCTGTTCGAGCACACCTCCCGCTCCGATGACGGCAACCCGGCCCGCGCGCTGTGGCGCTGGCAGGTGACGCCGATCCCCGGTCAGCGCAGCCGGGTCGAGGTCAGCTGGCTCGTCTCGCCGCGGACCTTCTGGCGGCGCGCGCTGTTCGGCAAGCTCCGCCGCCGGCAGATGGGCGACGAGGTGCCAGCCTCCCTGCGCGCCCTCGCCGCCCTGCTGGCCCGGCGTCCACAGCTAGCTGGCGAGGGCTAATGAACCACCCGGTCCAGCCACACCCGGTCCCTTAGCTCGATTCCGTCGATGACAAGGCCCGGCGGGTAGCCGGTGGCGGGGGTGAAGGCGTCCCGCTCGACGGACCGCATCCGGAAGCCCTGCCGCTGGTAGAAGCGCAGGTTGCCGATGTCCGCGGCCGCGGTCGCGACCAGGATCGTGGTCACGGCCTCGGCCGCGGCGAGGTCGACGGCGGCCTGGATGAGCCGGCGCCCGACGCCTTGCCCCTGGCTGGTCTCGCGCACCGCCATGCTCTTGATCTCCGCCTGCCGCGGGTCCGCGGTGCCGGTCAGCTGGAGGTGACCGATGATCTCACCGTCCGAGATGGCCACCAGGACGCGGCCGGCGTCGATGTAGGAGTCGAGTTCCGCGGCGGAATCCTCGGCCAGCTCGAACAGCGCGCGCAGGCGGTCCCGCGGCCCGCCGTAGGTCTCGATGCGGACGTCGTCGGCCGAACGGGCGGGCATCACGTCTCCTTGACAGGGTCAGCAGCAACCCTATCCCCAGACGCGGTCGGCGACCTCGCCGACTAGGCGCAGCTTGTTCTCCTGGGCGTCCTCGCTGATCTGGTTGCCCGGTCCGGCCGAGGCGAACCCGCACTGCGTCGAGAGCGCGAGCTGCTCCAGCGGGAAGAAGCCGCTCGCCTCGCTGATCCGCGCGGCCAGCTGGTCGGGCGGCTCCATCCGGTCGAACTTGGTCGAGACCAGACCGAGCACCACCGTCTTGTCGTCCGGGATGTCGCCGAGCGCGCTGAACGAGCCGGAGCGCTCGTCGTCGTACTCGAGCAGCAGGGTGTCGTAGTTGGCGGCCCGCTGGAACAGCTGCTTGGAGATGGTCTCGTAGGTACCGGTGCTGATCCAGTCGCTGTCGTAGTTGCCCCGGCACAGATGGAGGCCGAACGAGACGCCGGCCACCCCCGCCAGCTCGTTCAGCATGTCCGCGCCCTCGCTGAAAACCCGGTCGACGGAGATCCCGGCCCGCTCCCACGCGTCCCGCTGCGCCGGGTCGACCAGCTGGCCGAAGTCCGGCGCGTCGACCTGGATGTAGCGGCAGCCCATCCGGGCGAGCTCCTGGGCTTCCTCCTTCATCAGCCGCAGGCCGTCGGCGAACATCTCGAACGGGTCGGGGTAGGCGTCCCGTGACCGCTGCGGCGACCAGACCAGGAACAGCATCAGCGGGCTCGGCAGGGTCACCTTGACCGGGCGCCGGGCCCGGGCCCTAGCGTACGCGTACTCCTCGGTCGTCATCATCCGGCGCCGCCGCAGCTTGTCCGTGACCGACAGCGGGATGGTGAAGACGGACTTGAGCTGCCCGGCCTCGTCGTGGAACGGAACCGGGATGTGGCCGCTGTCGCCGCTGTCGGGGGACAGCCCCTCGACCTGCTCGGTGAGCTGGTCGATGAACGTGTGCCGCCGCAGCTCCCCGTCGGTGACGACGTCGAGGCCCACGCCCTCCTGCATGGCGATCGCCTGGTCGACGGCCCGGTCCTCGATCTGGACGTACGCGGCCGGCTCCAGCTGGCCGGCCTCGAACTGCTCGCGGGCGAGCTTCAGGTACGGCGGGCGCAGCAGCGACCCGATGGTGTCAGCGCGGTACACGGTTGCCATGAGCGGACCTTCCTTCGCCATCTCACCGGCACAGCAGCGCCTGGAGCGCCTGCCGGAGATCATCTTCGGGTGCGCCGGCCGCAGTCACGGCCCGCCAGCCCACGAAACCGTCCGGTCGCACCAGCACAGCACCGGACGGTGAGATACCGAACGCGCCGGGGAAGCTGCCCCCGGCGTCGGCCAGGCCGTCATCCCCGACCAGGTAGACATCCAGGGTGACCCCGAGTTCCTTCGCCGCCGCCGATGCCGCGGCCCGCCAGGCCTCGCCCTCGGGCCCGGCCAGCAGCACGAAGTCCCGGCCGAACAGGTCCAGCGTGGACAGCCGTCCGCCGTCGCGCTCGAGGAACACGTGCGGCGCGCGCGCTCCCGGCCGGCCCGCGGATTCCCGGGGGTGCTCGTGCAGCGGCGGGCTGCCCGGTTCGAGCACTACGGCGGGGGAGTCGTAGCGGTACCCGATCTCCATCGAGAAGTCGTCCACGATCGGCTGCGTGTTCTCCGTCCCCAGGTAGGGGGCGACCCGGGTGACGTACCGGGTGAAGGCCTGCTCGACGGTGAGCTCCCCGACCGGGCGCCGTTCGGCGTCGTACGTGTCGAGCAGCCCGGGCCCGGCCACGCCGGCCAGCGTGAGCGCCAGCTTCCAGGCCAGGTTGTGCGCGTCCTGCACGCCCGTGTTGCCGCCGTAGCCGCCGTTCGGCGGGACCACGTGCGCGGCGTCGCCGGCCAGGAATACCCGTCCGTCGGTGAACCGGTCGGCGCAGTTCGCCTCGGCCCGCCAGGTCGCGATGTTCTCGATGACCACCGGGATATCGGGCACGCCGATGGCGGCCCGCAGCAGCTCCAGTGCCCGCTGCTCGGTGATTCCATCGGCCACGTTGGCCCAGGGGGCGGACGGGAAGGCGGCGATGACCTCCGGGCGGGAGGTGTCCCCGACCAGGTTGACCACCAGGAAGCCGGCGTTGCCGCTGCGGTCGAGCCGGAAGAACCCGCGCATCAGCGGGTTCGTCACGTAGTGCACGCCCTGGTTCCGGTCCGCCAGCAGCGGCCCGAGGTCGGCCAGCGCACGGAAGTAGATGGTGATGCTGTGCGACAGCAGGCCGTGGCCGCGCATGCCGATGCCGAGCCGCTCCCGGACCGGGCTGCGGTTGCCGTCGGCCGCGACGACGTACTTCGCGCGCACCGTGCTCTGCAACCCGCTGTCGAGGTCTCGGATGACCGCCGTGACGCCGTCCGCGTCCTGCCCCAGCGACGTGCACTCGGTGCGGTACCGCAGCCGCGCGCCGAGTTCGGCGGCCCGGACGCGCAGGATGGGCTCGAGCGCGTCCTGGTTGATGAACAGCCGGACCGTCGGGCTGAACTCGTCGACCCCGGCGTTGAGGTTCGGGAAGTAGTTGGCGATCTCCCGGCCGGCCAGCGACTCGACGTTGTTGATCCCGCCGTCCGGCGGGTACTGCTCCTCGGATTTGCGCCGGACCGCGTCCTCGAGCCCGGCCGAGCGCAGGATCTCCACCGTGCGAAGGTGGAAGTGGCCGGCCCGGGCGTTGATCGCGGTGCCCGCGTGCCGCTCGACCGCCAGCACATCGACGCCATGATGGCGCAGGAACAGGGCGGCCGACAGGCCGACCAGGCTGCCGCCGACGATCAGTACGGGTACATCCTCGCTGGCTCCGCGGTCCATCGCAAAACCTCTCGCACGTCCCGCCATGTGGTGCGTCCGATGCTAGGCAGGCCGCTAACATTCGGCAATCGGAACCTGTGAATGTAAATCATTGCTGACAGCAATAATTCCTGCTAGAAGTGGTAAATGGGCCTCGCGGGCGTCGATCTCAACCTTCTCGTGGCGCTCGACGCCCTGCTCGCCGAGCGCAGCGTCACCCGGGCGGCCGAACGGGTCGGGCTGAGCCAGCCCGGGATGAGCAACACGCTCGCCCGGCTGCGCAAGCTGTTCGGCGACCCGCTGCTGGTCCGCGAGGGCCTGGCGCTGGTCCCGACCCCCCGGGCCGAATCGCTCCGCCAGCCGGTCGCCGACGCGCTCAGCCTGATCCAGCACGCCCTGGACGACCGGCCCGGCTTCGACCCCGCTACCGGCCACGCCACGTTCACGGTGAGCTGCTCCGACTACAGCCTGCTCATGCTCATCGGCCCGCTGGTGCGGCGGCTGGCCGCGGCCGCCCCCGGCCTGACCATCCAGGTGCTGCCGCGGGCTCCGGACCCGGTCCGCCTGCTCCGCGACGGCGACGCCGACCTGGTCATCGAGCCGGTGGAGATCATGCCGGAGACCACGCTGCCCAGCCTGCGGCTGTTCGCGGACCGCTGGATCTGCTGCGTCTGGGCGGGCAGCACCGAGGTCGGCGACGTGATGACGATGGAGACGTACCTGCGGCTCGGGCACCTGGTCTACTCCGCGGTCCGCGGGCACCCGGTCTCGATCGTCGACACCTACCTGGCGCGGGCCGGGGTATCCCGCCGGATCGAGTTCACCGTGGAGAGTTTCCTGCTCGCGCCGTTCCTGCTGCAGGGCACCGACCTGGTCGCCGTGGTGCCCGAGCGGGCGGCCGGCCACCTGCGCCGCACCGCCGACGTGCGGTTCCTCGAGCCGCCCATGGACCTGCCCCCGATCACCGAGATGCTGTGGTGGAACCCGCGCCGCACCATGGACCCGGCGCACGCCTGGCTCCGCGCCCGCATCACGGAGATCGCGGCCGAACTCGACCAGGCGGCGGTCATGCCGCTTAACGCGCCCGTACCCGAATCCCGGTCAGGCTCGTCAGCCGCCGGGCGAAGACCGGCCCGTTGATCAGCCACGGATGCCCGGCCCGCGCCTCGTCCGTGCCCTCGTGCACCCAGTCGGCCACCTCGACCAGCGCGCGCAGGCAGACCACGGCCTGGTGCCAGCGCACCTCGCCGGGCTCGACCGTGACCCCCGCCCGGCGCTGGTAGCCGCGGACGAACCGGCGGGCCAGCACCCGGCCGAACGCCCGGACCAGCGGCCGCTGCCAGCCAGGCACCCGCAGGGCCGGCTCGCTGAGCTGCAGCGTGGTGAACCCGAGGTCGTGCGCCCGCGGCGCGAGCAGCGCGGTGCTCCAGTCGAGCACGGTCACCCGGTCACCGTCGGCCAGCAGGTTGAACGGGTGCAGGTCGCCGTGGCAGATGACGTCCGGGGCCGGGCCGGGCGGGTGATCCGCCAGCCAGCGGGCCGCATCTACCAGGTCCGTTCGGCCGAACTCGCCGGCGAACCGCGCCAGCGCCGCGAGCAGGCCCGGTACCGTCACCGGGACGTCGCGAACCTGCTCCAGCTCACCGCGCACCAGGTCGGGGTCGAGCGCGTGCAGCCGCGCCGTCGAGGTCGCCAGCAGGTCCGGAATCTGCCGCAGCAGCCGCGGCACGGCGGTAAGGGACAGCCCGTCCAGGCCGTCCAGCGCCGGCCCGCCCGGCGCCCGGTCCATGACCATGAACGCCAGGCCGAGGCCGTCGTCCGGCCCGCCGGCCGCCCGCACGAACGGCGTCGGGAAGCCCGCGGCGGCCACCGCGCGCTGGACGATCGTCTCCTTGCGCGCCGAACCAGGGTCGGGCATCAGCCGGGCGACCAGTTCGGCCGGCCAGCCGGCCGGCGGATTCGCCAGCGAGAAGGAGAAGAGCTCGGCCCAGAACCCGCCCCGCATCGGCTCGGGCCGGCGTTCGTACTCCAGCCCCGGAGTGGCGGCGGCGCTCCGCAGCGCCGCGATCAGCCGGTCCGCTATGCCGGTGTCAACTGTCACGGTATTTACCGTAACAGTGTTCTTTGGTACTGTCTAGGCATGACGAGCGCAGCGGAGACCGATGAACCGCTGACCATCGACGACCTGGCCCGGCGGGTGGAACTGCCGGTGCGCACGATCCGCGAGTACCACACCATGCGCCTGCTGCCCCCGCCCGAGCGGCGCGGGCGGGTGGGCCTGTATCACGACCGGCACGTCGAGCGCCTGCGGCTGATCGCCCGGCTGCAGCGCCGCGGCTACTCGCTGGCCGGGATCCGCGACCTGCTCGCGGCCTGGGAGAGCGGAACGGACCTGGTCACCGTGCTCGGCGTCGACGAGAGCCAGGCCGCGCTGGACGAGACGCCGCTGTACCTGACCCGTTCCGAGCTCGTGCAGCGGCTGCCGGCCCTGGACGGGGCCGCGCTCGCCCGGGCCGGCCGGATCGGGCTGGTTCGCCCGCACGGCGAGGACCACTTCGGCGTGCGGAGCCCGGCGCTGCTCGGTCTGGCGGCCGACTGGGTGCGGACCGGCGTCCCCCTCGATGAGGCGCTCGACCTGATCGAGGTGCTCCTAGGCGACCTCGATACGCTGGCGGGCAAGCTGGCCGAGGAGATCGTCGCGCGCATCTGGGAGCCGCTCTCGGCCGCGGATCGCGCCGGTGATCTGCCCGACCTGCTCCGGCGCGGCCGGCCTATGCTGCTCCAGGGCGCGGCCAGCACGCTGGCGGACCGGCTCGGCGAGGCGCTGGCCGAGCGCGCCAGCACCGCCAGTGACGGCGACCGGCTCCGGGCTGCGCTCGACGAGATACGAGTGGGCGCGTTCGCGGACGCCGCGGGCAGGATCCACCGGCAAGGGGACGATAGATGAGCATCGCGAACACCGAGCAGGCCGAGCACTGGAACACCGGCCCCGGCGTCGCCCACTGGGTCGCCAACCAGGCGCGCTACCATCGCATGCACGCGCCGTTCACCGACCTGATCCTGCGGGCTGCCGCCTTGCGGCCCGGTGAGAACGTGCTCGACGTGGGCTGCGGCAGCGGCGGCACCACGCTGGCCGCCGCCCGGCTCGTCGCGCCGGGCCGGGCGCTCGGCCTGGACCTGTCCGGCCCGATGCTGGCCCAGGCCCGCACCGACGCCGATGCGGCCGGCCTGGCCAACGTGACGTTCCAGCAGGGCGACGCGCAGGTGGAGCGGCTCGAGCCGGCCAGCTTCGAGGTCGTGATCTCCCGCTTCGGGGTGATGTTCTTCGCCAACCCGGTCGCCGCCTTCGCCAACATCAGGTCCGCGGCCCGGCCCGGCGGCCGGCTGGTCTTCGCCTGCTGGCAGCCGCTGGCCGCCAACCAGTGGATACTGGTCCCAGGCACCGCCCTGGCCGAGCACCTGCCACCCCCCGCCCCCGTCCCCGCCGACGGCCCCGGCATGTTCGCCTTCGCCGACCCGGACCGGCTCCGCCCGATCCTGGCCGCGGCCGGGTGGCGCGACATCGAGATCACGTCGGAGCACGCGTCGATCCTGGTCGGCGGCGGCGGGAGTGTCGATGACGCGGTGGAGTTCCTGCGCACCGCGACGCAGGGCCGGACCATGCTCGCCGGAGCCGACGCCGCCACCGCGGAGCGCGCGCTCGCGTCGGTCCGCGCCGCGCTCACCCCGTTTGCCGACACCGACGGCGTCCACCTAGACGCCGCCGTCTGGCTCGTCCAGGCCACCGCACCGTAAGCCCCCGTGCCACCCACCGCGGCCGAAAGCCGCCGCGGCCCGCCCTCCCATACTGCATGAATGCCTCGTTCATGCAGTTCCAGCGACATGGCTGGGACATCCATGCCGTATGAAACCGAGCCCCGCCGGTTGAGGCGGGAAGGGTTAGCACGACAAGGGCCCAGTGAGCGCCGAACGCGGGCCCCGGGGCGACCTGCCCCGGGGATGAAATTGCTGGGCCGCGTGCTCTGACCGGTATTTACACAGCCGATATTTACACGGGCGTTGCCGGGCTGCGAGGCTGGGCAGCACGGTGACTCGGTGGAGTCGTGGGACGGGAGGGGTCTTCATGCCTGCGGATCATGTTCATTTCAACGGGAGCGTCAACCTCGCCGACACCGAGTCGGTGATGCGCGAGATCGCCTCGCGGGTCCCGTCCGGGCTGCGGCGCATCCCGGACGGCGAGACCGGGGACCGGGGCAACTGGATCTTCTTCCAGCTGCAGAAGTTCCTGCAACTGCCCTGGCTGGTAACGGCCCGGCCGATGGGCGAACAGGACGGGGAGTACGAGCAGCTCCCGCTGCTACGGCTGGCCGAAGGGGTCGATCCGGCCCAGGTGACCTGGCCGGACATCGGCTACGCCGAGGCTTACCTGGAGTCGTACCGGGTCTTCGCCCAGCTGCGCGCCGACGGCGTGATCCCGGCCGGGGTCCGCTTCCAGGTCGAGTACCCGACGCCGCTGGCCTCGATCGGCGGCTACATCGTCCCCGAACAGCAGCAGATGCTGCTGCCCTCCTACGAGCGGGCCATGTTCGCCGACCTGGACCGGCTGCTGGCCGCGATCCCGGCCGACGAGGTGGCCGTGCAGTGGGATGTCGCGGTGGAGTTCGGCGTCCTGGAGGAGGCCTTCGCGCCAGGCGGCGCGCAGGCGTTCGACGCGATCATCGCCGCCCTGGCGCGGTGCGTGGACCAGGTTCCCGCCGCGATCCCCGTCGGGCTGCACCTGTGCTACGGGGACTACGGCCACGAGCACTTCATGCAGCCCGCGTCGCTGGCCCTGCAGGTCCGGGTGGTGAACGCGGTCGCCGCCGCGGCCGCGAGGCCGGTGAGCTTCGTCTCGTTCACGGTGCCGCAAAACCAGCGCGAGGAGAGCTACTTCGCACCGCTGGCCGGGCTGGCCGCGGATCAGGACACCGAGCTGAACTTCGCGCTGGTGCCGTACCATCCGGCCGAGCAGGAGGCGGGGACGACCGCCGATCAGGTGCGGCTGATCGACGCGGCCCTGGCCGCCAGCCCGGGCGGCCCCAGGGCCTGGGGCGTCTGCACCGAATGCGGGATGGGCCGCGTCGACCGGGGCGACGTCCCGGCGCTCTTGGACCTGCACCGGGAGATCATCGCCGCCCCCTAGCGAACCGCTTCGCCGGTCGCGGACCGCGATCACAGGAAGTACAGCCGCGCGAGCGGCACCGACTCGGCGGCGCACGCCAGGCAGCCTCGCGCCGGAATCGATCGCGGCCTGGGCCACGAACATCACCGAGATCTCGGCCGGAGTGGCGCCGCAGCCGCCGAACTGCGGGCCGAGCACGAGCGGCTCGGCGGTGTCGATGGCGGCGTTCGGGTCGCCGGTCGCGCCCCAGGCCGGCACGCCCGCCTTGAGCACCAGCGTCGGCTTGGCCCCGAACCACGCCGGGTCCCATAGCACGATGTCGGCCAGCTTGCCCACCTCGACCGAGCCGACCTCGTGCGCCAGCCCGTGCGCCACCGCCGGGTTGATGGTCAGCTTGGCCAGGTACCGCAGCACCCGATCGTTGTCGTCCGGTCCGGCCAGGCCCGTGGCACGCTTCATCACCGCAGCCATGCCGAACGTTCGGCGTACTGTTTCCCCCGCCCGCCCCATGCCTTGCGCGTCGGAGGACGTGATCGGGATGACGCCGAGGTCGTGCAGTGGCCCTTCGGCCGCCATCGTGCCGGCCCGGATCCGGTCCCGGGCCAGCGCGGCGTCGCGCTCCGGGTCCAGCCCGTGCACCAGCGCGATCATGTCCAGGTGCTCGGCGATCGCGTCCCGGCCGAACGGCAGCGTCGGGTTGGTCGAGGACGTGACGACGTCCGCGCGGCCGGCCAGTTCGAGCACGTTCGGCGCGTGCCCGCCGCCGCAGCCCTCGACGTGGAAGGCGTGGAACACCCGGCCGCCGGCCACCGCGAGCGTGTCGTCCACGCCGCCGGCCTCGTTCAGCCCGTCGGTGTGCAGCGCCACCTGAACGTCGTGCTCGTCGGCCACCCTCAGCGCGGTGTCCAGGCAGCGCGGATGCGCGCCGAGGTCCTCGTGCACCTTGAAGCCGCAGGCGCCGCCCGCGGCCAGCCCTTCCACCAGCGGCCCGGGGCGGGAGGAGGACCCGCGGGCGAGGAAGCCGACATTCACCGGCCATTGGTCGAAGGCGCCGAACGCCCGGCGGAGCAGCCACGCCGAATTCAGCCCGACTCCCCACACCGGGCCGATCTCCTGGCCGATCACGGTGGTCACGCCGGACGACAGCGCCGCCTCCAGGACGCGCGGGGAGAGCAGGTGCACGTGGGTGTCGACCGCGCCCGGCGTGGCGAGCAGGCCGTCGCCGGGGACAATCGTGCTGCCGGTGCCCACCACCACGTCCACCCCGTCCAGCGTGTCCGGGTTCCCGGCCCGCCCGATCGCGCTGATCCGCCCCTCCCGCACGCCGATCGAGACGGTGCGGATACCGGTCACCGGATCGAGCAGCGTCACGTTGGTCACCACGACGTCGCAGGTCTCCGACGCGGTGGCCGCGCGCAGGTGCATCCCGTCCCGCGCCGTCTTGCCGAACCCGGTGCGGAACTCGTCGCCCGCCTGCTGCGCGTCCGCCTCGACCCGGATCACCAGCCCGGTGTCGGCCAGCTCGATCAGGTCCCCGGCGGTCGGCCCGTCGACGTTCACGGCTGGCCCGTGTCGGCGTATCCGCAGGCCCTGGCCTTCTCCAGGGCCCGCTCCCGCGCCCCGGGCGCGTCCAGCGGCCCGTCCACCAGGCCGGCGAACCCGATCACCACGCGCCGCCCGCCGATGCGGACCAGCCCGACCTGGCGGGTGCCGCCAGGCTCGAACCGTACCGCCGCGCCCGCGGCGACGGCCAGGTGCATGCCGTACGCCGCCGCCCGGTCGAAGCGCAGCCGGGGATTAGCTTCGAAGAAGTGGAAGTGGCTGGTCACCGAGATCGGGACGGCGGCCGTGTTGGTCACCTCCACCACCATGGACCCGGCCATCCCGGCCGGCTCGGGCACCTCGGCGACCCCGACGCGGAACGGGTCGCGCACCACGGCCAGCCGGGTGCCGTCGTCGAAGGTCGCCTCCACCCGGACCTCGGGGACGGCGCGGACCACCCCCGGCAGCAGGTCCTGCCCGGTCAGGACCGAACGGCCCGCCTCGATCGCATCCGCCAGGCGCCCGCCGTCCCTGGCCGCCTCGCACACCGCGTCCGCGACCAGCGCCGTCGCTTCCACCACATTCAGCCGCAGGCCGCGACGCCGCCTCGCCCGGGCGAGTTCCGCGGTGAGGAAGACGAGCAGGCGGTCCCGTTCGGCCTCTGACAGGAGCATCATGGCCCCATCTTCCTTGGTCAGTACCGCTGGTTAGGCTCGACTAGAGAAGCAGCAACCGAAGGGTGAAACCATTGGCAGAGGATAAGCAGTGGTTCGTTCACACGCTGCGTCGCCTGGGTTACACGGAGGCAGCCGAGGAGGCGGAGCGGGAGCTGCCCGATCCGGTTTCCGTCGACGAGCTCATCAAGTTCACCGACCGGTACAACATCTCCCGCGACGAGGTGATGAGCCAGATGGGCGGAAGTCCCTGACGCCACACCGATTGACCAGCTAGGACGGGCGTCCTTACGCTGCCGTAGTGAATGACGCGCATGCGCTGCCCGCCCGGGCCCGCGTCGTCGTCGTCGGAGGCGGCGTCGTCGGCTGCAGCACCGCGTACCACCTGGCCAAGCGCGGCTGGACCGACGTGGTGCTGGTGGAACGCAAGCGGCTGACCTCCGGCACCACCTGGCACGCGGCCGGCCTGATCACCCAGGCCAGGCCCACGTACGGGACCCGGGAGATCGTCCGGCGGAGCCTGCGGGTCTTCCAGACGCTGGAGGAGGAGTCCGGCTTCGCCACCGGGTTCGAGCGGACCGGGACGCTGCACCTCGCCGACGGCGCCGAACGCCTGGAGGAACTGCTCCGGCAGGCCTCGGCCGCACGGGCCAACGGGATCATCGCCGAGCCGATCTCGCCGGAGCAGGCGGTCGGGCTGTTCCCGCCGCTGTACGCCGGGGACCTCGCCGGGGCGGTGTACTACCCGGACGACGGGCGCGGCAACGCCACCGACACCACCATGGCCCTGGCCGCGGGCGCCCGCCAGCACGGCGTGCGGATCGCGGAGAACACCATGGTGACCGGGGTCACCCGCCGCGACGGGTGCGTCAGCGGCGTCACCACCGAGCACGGGGACATCGAGGCCGAGTACGTGGTCGCCGCCGCCGGCATGTGGGGACGCGAGTTCGGCGCGCTGGCCGGCGTCGGCATCCCGCTCCAGGCCCTCGCGCACTACTACGTCATCACCGAGCCGATCCCCGGCCTGCGCCCCGGCCTGCCGACGATCAAGTCCGCCCCAGACTTCGCCTACGTGAAGAACGAGGGCGCCGGGCTCATGGTCGGCTTCTTCGAGCCGGGCAGCTACCCGTGGGCCTCCCGCGGCATCCCCGCCGACGCGGAGTTCACCCGCCTGCCCGAGGACTGGGACCACCTCGGGCCGTTCTACGAGAACATGATGAAGCGGCTGCCGGTGCTGGCCGACACCGGAATCCGGCTGCATTTCTGCGGGCCGGAGAGCTTCACCCCGGACGGTCTCTACCACCTCGGCGAGGCGCCCGGACTACGCAACTGCTTCATCGCCGCCGGGTTCAACTCGGTCGGCTTCCTGTCCGGCCCGGGGGCCGGCTCGGTCCTGGCCGACTGGATCGTGGACGGGCGGTCGCCGGTCGACCTGCCCGAGACCGATCCGCGCCGGGTCGCCCCGCACGAGACCAACCGGCGTTTCCTCGAGCAGCGCGTCACCGAGACGCTGGACCTCGCCTACCAGATCCACTGGCCCTACCAGCAGCGCGCCAGCGTCCGCGGGCTGCGCCGCAGCCCGCTGCACGACCGGGTAACGGCGGCCGGGGCGGTCTTCGGCGAGCTGCTGGGCTGGGAGCGGGCCAACTGGTACGCCCCCGCGGGCGTCAAGCGCGAGTACGAGTACTCGTTCGGCCGCCCGAACTGGTTCGAGTACTCGGCGGCCGAGCACCGCGCCGTCCGCGAGGCCGTGGGCATGTTCGACTCCTCCTCGTTCGGCAAGCTCCTGGTGCAGGGCCGGGACGCGGCCGCGGTGCTGCAGCGGGTCAGCGCGGGCGACGTGGCGGCCGAGCCGGGCCGCATCGTCTACACCCAGTGGCTGAACTCCCGCGCCGGCATCGAGGCCGACGTCACGGTGACCCGGCTGGACGAGACCAGGTTCCTGGTGCTCTCCGGCCCCGCCACCCTGGGCCGCGACCGGGACTGGCTGGAGCGGCACATCGGCCCGGACGAGTTCGCCACCGTCACCGACATCAGCCAGGCCCTGGCGATGATCCCGGTGATGGGGCCGAACGCCCGGCGCCTCCTGCAGTCCGTCACCGACGCCGACCTGTCCTCAGCGGCCTTCCCGTTTGGCGCATCACGGGAAATCGACCTCGGCTGCGGCTTCGTCCGGGCCACCCGCATCACCTACGTCGGCGAACTGGGCTGGGAGCTGCTCATCCCGGCCGACCTGGCCGTGCACGTCTACGACACGATCGCCGAGGCCGGCCAGGAGCACGGGCTGCGCCCGGCCGGCTACCACGCCCTGGATTCGCTCCGGATGGAGAAGGCCTACCGGAGCTGGGGCCACGACATCTCCGCCGGGGACACACCGCTGGAAGCCGGCCTGGGCTTCGCCGTGGCCTGGGACAAGCCTGGCGGTTTCACCGGCCGCGACGCCCTGCTCCGGCAGAAAGAGACGGGCGTCCGGCGCCGGCTGGTCCAGTTCGGCCTGCGGGACCCGGACGCCTTCGCCTACCACGACGAGCCGGTCTACCGCGACGGCGTGCTGGCCGGCCGGGTGAGTTCGGCCGCCTACGGGCACAGCCTCGGCTGCGGCGTCGCATTGGGCTACGTGACCGCGCCCGAGCCGGGCACGCCGCCCTCCTGGTACACCGCCGGGGAATACGAGATCGAGATCGCCGGCCAGCGGGTCCCCGCCGACGCCTCCCTGCGCCCCCGCTACGACCCCGCCTCGCACCGTCCCCGCAGCTGACCAGCCAGACCAGGCCAGCTGGCGGGAATTCGCTCGGTCCCTGAACCCGGGCTCAGCCGGCCCGCCGGGTCACCAGCGTGGCCAGTTCCACCCGCGACGACAGACCGAGCTTGGCCAGGATGTTGGAGACGTGGAACTGCACGGTCCGGCGGGAGATGAACATCCGGCCGGCGATGTCGGGATTGGACAGACCCTCGGCCAGCAGCGCGGCCACCGTCTGCTCGGTGTCGGTGAGGGCGTCCCAGCCGGCTTTCGGCCGCCGCCGGGGGCCGTGGACGCCGCGCCTGATGCCGTAAGCGCGCAGCCGCGCGTCGGCCCGGGCGGCGTCCCACGTGGCGTTCAGCCGGGCGTAGTGGTCCTGGGCCGCGTCGAGCTGAAGCCGCGCCTCCTGCTCCTGGCCGGCTGCGGCCAGGGTCCCGGCGGCGTGCTCGCGGGCCCATGCCTCGAGCACTGGCCGGCCCGCGGCCGCGTAGCCGTCCGCCACCGCGAGCAGGCCCGTCGCGTCGTCATCCAGGATCGCGGCGGCGAACGCCGCGGACCGGTGCAGCGCGGGTCCCTCGCGGTCCGCGTTGTAGCGCTCCAGCTGCGCCACCGCCCGCCGGGCCGTTTCCCGCTCGCCGAGCGGCTCCGCCAGCGCCGCCAAGTCGGGCAGCAGGTAGTGGCCGCAGTACTCCCGGTTCCCTGCTGCGCATTGTTCCCACGCCCCGTACAGCAGGCCGAACGCGGCAGCCGGGTCGCCGTCGGCCAGGGCCGCCAGCGCCCGGCCCCAGGACCGGTCGTCGTAAGTGTGCCTGACCGAACCGGTGGCCAGCGGGCAGTCAAGCGCGGCGCGCAGCCCTCCCATCTGGTCACGGTCCTGCCGGTGCGCGGCGATCAGCGTGGCCAGCCCGTCCAGGTGAACGTTCAGCCCGAGGTGGTCAGGGACCTCGCGGGCCGAACGGATCTCGGTCAGGGCGTCGTCCCACCGGCCGGCGAGAAAGCACATCCGGGCGACCGACAGGTGATGGAAGCAGAGAAAGAAGGTGCCGAGGCCGCGTTCCGCCTGCCGCAGGTCGGCCGCGTACGCCTGCTGCGCCTCGGCGTCCCGGTCCAGGTCGAACAGGCAGTTGGCGCGGATCAGGTGCGGATCGAGCTGGCTGTCGGTGATCGGGCCGGCCCGGTCCAGCGCCGCCACGGCCTGGCTGGCGACGTCCAGCGCCCGGACGAAGCGCCCCTGCCAGCGCCAGGCGCCCGCGACCGCCTGCAGCCCGTAGGTCATCGCGTATGCATCCCCGCTGGCCAGGCCCTCGTCTCGGGCCGCTTCGGCTTCCCGCATGGCGGCGGCGGGCCCGGACGTGGACGCCACATGGGCGCCCTGCGCGGCTAGGCCGTGGAATCGGGCCCGTTCGGCGCGGCTGAGGTCGTGGTCGCCCAGCGCCCGGTGCGCCTCGGCCAGCGCGGCCTCGATGCGGCCCTGGTTGAGGCAGGACTGAGCCAGGATCCAGCGCAGCCGGCCGCCGTACTCCGGGCCGAGGCCGGCCGCCAGCGCCCGGGTCGCGGCCGCTTCGGCCTCGGCGAACCGCCCGGCCCGCAGCAGCGCGGTGCCCAGCGCGAGCCGGAGCGGCCCGGCGTGGTGACCCGACGCGCCGGCCCCGTCGCAAACCCGGGAGAGCAGGTCGGCGGCCAGTTCCGGGGCCCGCGCGATGAGCTGCCCGGCCGCCCCGGCCAGCCAATCCACCGTCCCGGCATCGAGTGTCGTCCCAGCTAGCAAGTGCTGCGCGGCCCGCTCCGCCGGCACCCCCGCGGCCGCCAGGGCCTGTCCGGCCTGAAGGTGCAGCGCGTTGCGCGCCGACACCGGCAGGCTCTCGTACAGCGCCTGGCGGATCACCTCGTGCCGGAACGCCAGCCGGTCAGACTCGGCGGCCAGCACGCCGGCCGCGGCCGCCTCCTGGATCACCGCCAGGAAGTCCAGCGCGGGCACGCCGAGGACCGCCGCCAGCTCGGCGACGGTGAAGCTCGGCCCGAGGACCGCCGCCACCGGAAGGATCTGCCGGGCCTGCCCGGACAGCCCCGACAGCCTCCTGGTCACCACCGTGATCAGCGACTCGGGCATAGACCTGGGGCGACCGCCTGGCTCCGGCCCGGAGGGACCGGCCGAGGCCCGGGCCAGCTCGATCACGTAGAGCGGGTTGCCCGCGGCGGCGGCCGTCGCCGTCCGCAGGCCCGCGTCCGGCTCGGCGCCCGCCACCTGGCGGGTCAGGGCGGCGACCGAGGCCTCGTCCAGCGGGCCGAGCGAGAGCAGGTCGGCGTCGCGAGCCTCCCAGCTGCGCAGCAGACGCTCCAGGTCGGTCGGCCCGGCGCCGGGCCGTCGGGTGGCGGCCAGTAGTAGGGGCAGCTGAGCCGCGACCCGGCCCAGCCGGTGCAGCACCAGCAGGCTGGCCGGATCCGCCCACTGCAGGTCGTCGACGGCGAGCACCACCGGCCCTGCCGCGCACCACCCGTCGACTAGTCCCAGGATCGCCTCGGTGATCAGGAACTCGGCGTCAACAGCGGAGAACACGCCCGATGACCGGTACGCGCCGCGCATCATCGCGGCGATCTCGGCCGCCTGCGGGTCGGCGGCCGCGGGGGTCAGCCCAAGGCAGTCCGAGACGGCCGCGAACGGCAGCCGCATCTCGAGTTCCTCGGCGGCGCCGGACGCGATCCGGGCTCCGGCAACGGCCGCGCGGTCCAGCAGGGCGGTGAGAATCGCGGTCTTCCCGATCCCGGGCTCGCCGGAGATGAGCACGATCTTCCCCCGCCCTGCCTGGGCGGCCGCCACCGCGGCAGCCAGCCGCTCCAGCTCAGCGTCGCGTCCAAACAGCGCGACCTGACCGCCCGGAGCCGCCCGGCCACGTCTCACATACCAAGTCTGTGAACCCGGGGCCGGCTCCGCAACAGCCAGGCACCGGAAACCCGCCACCTGGCCGGTGTTTATCACGGCGGATCGGCACAGCATCAATCGTGATGCTCAATCAGCGAAAGGAACAAGTAATGCGGCTGAACGGTAAGGCCAGCCAGGTCGAGGTGGTCATTGTGGGCGGCGGCCAGGCCGGTCTGGCGGTCAGCTACTATCTGCGGGCGTTCGGCGTCGAGCACGTCGTGCTGGAGCGCGACCGGGTCGGCGAGAGCTGGCGGTCGCGCTGGGATTCGTTCACGTTGGTCACGCCGAACTGGATGAACCGGCTGCCGGGCTACCAGCTAGCACCCGGCGCCGCGCGGGAGTTCCTCCCCAGGGACACGGTGGTGAGCCTGCTGGATGGCTTCGCCCGCGGGCTGCCGGTACAGACCGGCAGCGAGGTCTTCTCGGCCGAGATCGGAGACGGTGGCTACGACCTGGTAACCACCGCGGGCCGGATGACGGCCCGCGCCGTCGTCGTGGCCTCCGGCGGCCAGCGGGGCCCGGTGATCCCCGGGCTGTCTGCCGCCCTGCCCGCGGCCATCTACCAGACCCACGCCGGGCACTACCGCCACCCGGACGCGCTGCCTCCGGGCGCGATCCTGGTTGTGGGCAGCGGGCAATCCGGCATGCAGATCGCGACCGACCTGGTGCTGGGAGGCCGGGAGGTGCTGCTGGCCACCAGCCAGGTAGCCCGGGTTCCGCGCCGCTACCGCGGGCGGGACGTTCACGAATGGGGAGTCGAGCTCGGGCTCTATGACCAGCCGGCCGAGGCGGTGAGCGATCCCGCCGAGTTCCGCCGACCGCACCCGATGCTGTCCGGCGCGCACGGCGGCCAGACGCTGGCCTACCAGCAGCTCGCCCGGGACGGCGTGCGCCTGCTGGGCCGCCTGGCCGGCGCCGACGGCCTCACCCTCAGCTTCGGCCCGGACCTGCCCCGGAATATTGAGCACGCCGACCAGGGAGCGGCTCACTTCCGCCGTCTCGTCGACGAGTACGTGGCCCGGGCCGGGATCGCCGCCCCGCCACCGGACACCGACCCGGCCGAACGGCGCGAGCCGGCGTCCGGGGAGGGCCCGCGGACGCTGAACGCGCGGGCCGAACGCATCTCCACCGTGTTGTGGTGTACCGGCTTCGCGCCCGATACCAGCTGGCTGCGGGTCCCGGTGCTGCGGCCGGGCGGCACGATCGAGCACGCCCGCGGCGTCACCGCCTTCCCCGGCCTGTACGTGGCCGGCCACCCGTGGCTGTCCAACCGCGGCTCGGGCCTGCTCTACGGCGTGGCCGCCGACGCGGCTCGCATCGCGCAGCACGTCGCCATGGACTCGCTCGGCCGGACTCGCCCGGCAATCCTCCACCTTGTCCCCGCGGCTGAAAGGCAACCGTCATGAACACGCGCAAGACGACGCATCTGTACTACAACGGCGTCATGTGGCAGATCGTTCTGACCACCGACGGGAAACGCGTCGCGCGACCGCTTCGCCTGGCCGGCGGCGCGCTGGCGGCTCGTCCGGCGAAGGGAGCATGACCGTCATGAGCGCCAGTCCGCCGAGCCTGGACCGGCTGATCCGGGCCCGCCCCGTGCACGACCCCGGCGGACTGCTCGCCCCCCCGCGTTGACATGGACGATCGTCCGCAGCCGGGCCAGGCGTTCATGTCGGCCCTGGTGACCGAGCATTTCGTGCTGCAATCCGCGCGGAGCACCACCGTCAGCGAGGCGGTCGGCCGGATGGCGGTCTACCTGACCTGCGTGTCCAGTTCCCTGGTGGCGTTCGGCTTCTTCGCCGCAGCCACGCACCGTCTCGCGCCGGTGGTGGCCACCGTCTTGCCCGCCCTGATAGTCCTGGGCGTCTTCACGTTCGTGCGGCTGGTGGAAACCGCAGTGGAGAACGTGGTGTTCTTGATGCGCATCGAGGCGATCCGGGGCTACTACGCCACGCTGGACCCGGCCGCGGCCGCGTTCTTCACCTCCGCCCAGAGCACCGGGGCGGCGGCGGCGCTGGCCAGCACCGGCATGCGCGCCGGCATCGGCGAAATGTTCTTCACCGGCGCGAGCATGGTCGCCGCAGTGACCAGCATCCTCGCCGGGGCGGGTGCGGCGCTGCTGCTGGGAATGGCCGGAATCCCCGTGCCCGCGGCTGTCATCGCTGGGGTGGCCGCGGCCTTGCTGGCGTTCGGCCTGCAGATGTTGTGGATGTACCGCCGGGGGCGGCACCTGCTGGCCTGATCACGGCCGCCCGACAGTATCGCAGGCACCCGGGCGCCGGATCGCCTGAGCCTGCCAGACTGGGGGCCTGATGTGCTGATGGGACCCCGGGGGCTGCCAGATGGAACCGACCGCGACGATGTCCGCCTCGCCGGCCTTCAGGGCCGAGCCCGAGTCGGCGGAGGTGCGAGCACGCCAGCTGGCCGCGGCGCGCCGCCGGGCCACCGCCCTGCTCGGCGCCGTCACGGTCCTGTTCGTCGCCGTGACCGTGGCCGGCGCTCACGGGACCCTGCTCGGCTACGTGCAGGCCGGAGCCGAGGCCTCGATGGTCGGCGGGGTGGCCGACTGGTTCGCGGTGACCGCGCTGTTCCGCCATCCGCTGGGGTTGCCGATCCCGCACACCGCGCTGATCGTCGAGCGCAAGGACCAGTTCGCCGCCACGCTCGGCCGGTTCGTGCAGGAGAACTTCCTCAACGCCGATGTCCTGACCGAACGGATCCGGGCCGCTCGCATCGTCCCCCGGCTCGCCGCCTGGCTGGCCGAACCGGCCAACGCCGCGCGCGTCGCCGGCCACACCGCCGACGCGGTGGTCACGGTGGCCGAGGCGCTCCGCGACGAGGACGTCCAGCGCGTGGTCACGGCCGAACTGACCCGGGTGATCGACACCGTCGAGGTGGCGCCGCTGGCCGGGCGGACCCTGCGGGTCGTCATCGCGGGCGATCACCACGCCGAGCTGTTCGGCACGATCGTGTCCGCCGCCGAACGCTATCTCGGCGACCATCAGGCCGAGCTGCGCCAGCTGTTCGAGGGCGAGGCGCCCCGCTGGGTGCCCGACGCGGTCTACCGGCGGGTCTTCGACCGGCTGTACCTCCGGCTGCGCCAGCGCCTGGTCGCCATGGCCGCCGACCCCGATGACGAGACCCGCCGTCAGTTCGACGCATGGCTCGCCGGGCTCCCGGACCGCCTGGAGACCGATCCGGAGCTGCGCGAGCGCGGGGAGCGCCTCAAGCACGACATCCTGGGCAGCACGCTGCTCCGGGACTGGTCCTCCGAGCTGTGGCAGAAGGTCAAGGACGCGCTGCGCACCCAGGCCGCCGACCCGGAGTCCGAGCTGCGCCGCCGGCTGGCCGACGTGCTGGCCGCGGCCGGCCGCCGCCTCGGCTCGGACCGCCGCCTCGCCGACGGCCTGGACCGCATGATCGAGTCCGGCGTCCGGGCCCTCGTCGATCGCTTCCACGACGACCTGGCCGGCCTGGTCACCGGGACGATCGAGCGCTGGGACGCCGCCGAGACGTCGAGCCAGCTCGAGCTGCTGCTCGGCCGCGACCTGCAGTACATCCGCATCAACGGCACCGTGGTGGGTGCCGGCGTGGGCCTGATCCTGCACGCCGTCGTCCAGGGCCTGAGCTGACGGCTTACGGTGCCGCGAGGGCCTGGTCCAGGCGGCTGAAACTCGATATCACCTGGTCAAAGCCGGTGATCGCGAAGATGCGCAGCACGGTCGCGCTGGTGACAACCAGCCGTACTTCGCCGCCGTCGTCTCCGGCCTGCTTGTGCGCCGCCACCAGCGCATGGATGCCGGCCGTGTCGCAGAACTGAGTCCGGCTCATGTCGACCACGAACGTCCTCTCGCGTCCGGCCGCCTCGAGCAGCGCGGTCCGGAACGAGGCGGCGTTGGTGATGTCGATATCGCCGGGTGTCACCACGACGGGCACGTCCCCGGCCATCTCGACCCGGAAGCTGAGGTCAGGCATCCGCGTCACCCTCCACCCCGGCCTGGCGCCGCACCATGAGCAGGGCGATGTCGTCGCGGGCCGGCTCGTTGCCGACCAGCGCCCCCATCACCGCGGCACACGCCGCCTCCGCGGGCTGGGCCGTCACCGCCCGGCAGAGCCGGTCCAGGCCGTCGTCGATCAGCTCGCCCCGGCGCTCGACCAGGCCGTCGGTGTAGAAGCACAGCAGCGCGCCCGGCGGGACCGGCAGGGTGCTCACCGGGCGCCGGACCCGCAGGCCCATGCCGATCATCGAGCCCGGCTGAACGCCGGCCAGTACGGCCGCCTCCCCCGGGCGCGCGATGACCGGCGGGAAATGACCGGCCAGGGCCACGTGCATCTGACCCAGCCCCGGTTCGATGACGGCGTAGAGCACGGTGGCCAGGGCATCGGGCTCGAAATGCTGCATCTTGTAGTCCAGCCTGCCCAGGACCTCCGCCGGATCCGAGGTTTCCAGCGCGTAGGCGCGCAGCGCGCTGCGCATCCGCCCCATGATCACCGCGGCAGCCAGGCCGGACCCGGCCACGTCCCCGACCGTCACGCATAGCTCTCCCGACGGAAGGCTGAAGACGTCGTACCAGTCACCGCCGATCGCCCCGCTGCCCGGGACGTAACGCGCGGCCAGTTCCGCCCCCGCGACCGCCGGGAGCGCCGAAGGGACCAGGCTGTGCTGCAGCGCGGTCGCCGCGACCCGGTCGGTCTGAGCCGTTATCGACTGCACGGCCGCCGCGGCCCGGTCCGCCGTCAGCTGCAACAGCTCCAGGTCACTGGCGGTGAAGTTGCGAGGCGTCAGCGACCCGACGTGCAGCACCCCGATCACCCTGCCGCCGGCCACCATGGGCACGCCCATCATCGACTGGATCCCCTTGGCCCACAAGATCGGGTTCAGCACGGTGGTGTGATCGACCCGGTCCAGGATCACCGGCTTGTGCTCGGCGGCGATCCGCCCGGCGAACCCGCGGCCCACCGGGATCCGCACCCCCTGCCGGACCTCCTCCTCCAGCCCGGCGGCCGCCGTCGCGATCAGCTGCCCGGAAGAGAAGTCCAGCAGCAGCACCGCAGCCGTATCGGCCTGCAGGATCTCCCGGGTCCGGTCCAGCAGCTCCGCCAGCAGGTCACGATCATCAAGCCGGGACAACGCGGCATCCGTGAGCGACTGGAAACTCCGGAGCCTGCCCTCAACCGACACCGGATCGACCGCGGTCACCTCGATGCCTCCACGTTCTGCGAGAGTGGCCCAGACTCCGTCCTCTGGCTTATCCCGGCTCCTTTCGGCCAGGCTCCCCGGCAATTTACCGCCTGCTCCCATCATGCCCGGCATTTAGGGTCAAAGTGTCGCGCACGACGAAGGGAACTCAGATGCTAACCGACGACCTGATCGCGACGTTTTCCAGCGCGCAGGCGGCGTTCACCGAACGCGTGCACGCCGTCGCGCCGGACCAGTGGCAGCTGGGCACCCCGGACGCCCAGTGGGCCGTCGCCGACCTGGTCGGGCATCTGGTCGACGAGCATCACTGGGCCACGCCGCTGCTGGCCGGCCTGGGCATGGACGCCGCCCGGGCGGTGGTGGCCGGCCTGGAACCGGCGGGCGCGGACGGAACCGCCCTCATCCGCGCGTGGGACCACGCCGCGGCCAGCTCAGCCGCGGCGTTCCGCGCCGACGGCGCGCTGACCGGTTCGGTCGCCATCACCCGGGGTTCGGTTCCGGCGGTGGAGTACCTCGAGGAAATGGTGCTCGACCTGATCGTGCACGCCTGGGATCTCGGCGTCGCCACCGGCTATCCGGGGCCGCTGCCCGCCGGCCCGGTGGCCGCCATCTATCCGCTGGCTCAGGCCATCGTCGACCGGACGCCCGCCGGCATGTTCGACCCGCCGGCCGGTGTCCGCGCCGACGCGCCGCTCATCGACCGGCTGGTGGCGCTGACCGGCCGTCGTCCGCGCCCGGCGTGACCGGAACGCCGCCGGCGCACAGCGGGCACTCCGGCGCGGGCCAAGCCCGGCTCGGCATCGTGCCGGCCGGATAGAAGGGCACGCCCAGCCTGGCCGGAACCATCGCGCTCGCCTCGCCCAGCGCCAGCAGCGCGGCCACGGCGACCGGGACCGCGCCCTGGGCGCGCAGTTCCCGCAGGCAGGCCGCGACGGCCGTGCCGGCGTTGACCGCGTCGTCGACGACGGCGACCCGCCAGCCGCCGATCCCGCCCGGCACCGAGGGCAGGTGATACCCGGTCCCCTGGCCAGGCGACCGGTACCCGGCCAGGAAAGCCACCCCCAGCCGATCGGCGACGGCGTAGGCCAGGAACGCGCCCCCTTCCAGCGGGCCGCATACCGCGTCGGGCGACTGCTCTCTCAGCCGTTCGGCCAGCCAGTCGACGTACGGTCGCAGCCGGGAGGGACGCACGAACAGCACGTCGAGGTCCAGCCACAAGTCCCCGTGATACCCGGTGCCCAGATCGAAATGCCCCCGCCTGGGCCGGGCCAGCCGGACCACCTCTGAGGTCTCCACCCCGCCATGATCTCAGCCCGGCCGGATCACCAGGATCATGTCGTCGTCAGGTCCGGGATCCCCCCGGCCGTCCCGGTTGCTTGTGGTCACCCACAGCGAGCCGTCCGGCGCGCGCACGACCTCACGGAGCCGGCCGAACTCGCCGGTGAAGTGCGCCGTCGGCGTGCCGACCGCGCCGGTGCGATCCAGCGGGACCTGCCAGAGTCGCATCCCGCGAAGTGCGGCGACCCAGAGGCTGCCCGCCGCTATCGCGGCGCCCGACGGCGATGCCGCCTCGGTCGGCCAGGTGAGCTGGGGATCGGTGTATCTTCCGTCGTGGCCGGCTCCCTCGACGACCGGCCAGCCGTAGTTGCGGCCCTTCTGGATCCTGTTGATCTCGTCGAAGCGATCCTGGCCGAGTTCGGTGGCGTACATCCGCCCGTCGGCGTCCCACGCCATCCCCTGCACGTTGCGGTGACCGTACGTCCACACCAGCGTGCCGAACGGGTTGCCGGGCGCCGGCCTGCCGTCCGGGGTCATCCGCAGGATCTTGCCGCCCAGGGAATCCCGGTCCTGGGAAATGCCGGGTTCGGCGTGCTCTCCCGTGGTCGCCCACAGCATGCCGTCCGGTCCGAAGGCCAGGCGTCCGCCGTTGTGGATGGCGGCGCGCGGGATCCCGGTGAGCACGGCATCGACTGGCCCGATACCGTCGGCCGCGTAGCGGAACCGCGCGATCCGGTTGTCGGTGCCGGTGCTGAAGTACAGGTAGACGAGCCGGTCCCGGCCGAACGACGGGGACACCGCCACCCCGAGCAGCCCGCCCTCACCGGAGGGCTCCACCCCGGGGACCGTGCCGATCACGCTGACCCGGCCCTGCGGGGTCACCCGGAGCAGCCGGGCGCTGTCCCGCTCGGTGACCAGCGCGTCCCCGCCCGGCAGGAAGGCGATCGCCCACGGCACCTCCAGGTTCCGGGCCAGCACGAACGGCGTGCCCACCTGCGTCGTGGGCGTCGACGTCCCGCCCGGCGCGGCTCCTCCGCCCGGCGCCGCCCCTCCGCCGCAGCCCGCGCACAGCAGGCCCGTACCCAGCGCCATCACCGCCATAGCTCGTCTCACCGCAGCACAGTAGGCCGCCAGCGACGCAGGCCCGGTGCCGTCCGCATGGAGACCGGATGGAGAGGCGCCCCATCACCTAACCTGGCGGCATGGATCGGATCGCGCTGGTCACCGGCGCCGGGAGCGGCATCGGCCGGGCCGCGGCCATCCTGCTCAGCCAGTCAGGCCTGCGGGTGGTGCTCGCCGCCCGCGGCGCCGGTGCGCTGGCCGCCACGGCCGAAGCCTGCCCGGGTCCGACCCTGGCCGTCCCGGCCGACGTCACCGACCCGGCCGCGGTCGACCGGCTCTTCGGGCAGGTGGAGCACGACTGGGGCCCGGTCGAGGTCCTGATCGCCAGCGCCGGCGCGGGGTACTCGGCGCGGATCGAGCGGACCAGCGACGGCGACTGGCAGCGCATGCTCGACCTCAACCTGACCGCGCCGTTCCGCTGCCTGCGGCGGGCCGTGCCCGGCATGCGCGCGGGCGGCTATGGCCGCGTCGTGGTGATCGCGTCGACCGCGGCGCGGATCGGCGAGCCGTATCTGGTGGCGTACACGGCGAGCAAGCACGGGGTCCTGGGGCTGGTCCGCGCCGCCGCCGCCGAACTGGCCGGCACCGGGGTCACCGTGAACGCGGTCTGCCCGGGCTTCGTGGACACGCCGATGACGGCCGCCACGATCGGGAACATCGTGACCAGGACCGGTCGCACCAGCGATCAGGCCCGTTCGGCGCTGGAGGCCAGGCAGCCCATCGGACGGCTGATCACGCCGGAAGAGGTGGCCGCCGCGGTCTGGTTCTGCGTCGCCAGCGAGTCCGTCACCGGCCAGGCCATCAACGTCGACGGCGGCACCGTTCAATCGTGAGTACCGAACGGTCCTGGCGTCTCGCGCACGTCGTCTGGTGACGGCCGGGCTCGCACGACGTGGACCTGGAAGGGCGCCGCGAGGGTGCCGTCGGCCGCGGTGAACGGCGCGAGGACCTCGCGGGCGCCCTGCTTGATCCGGTGGTAGACCCCGGCGCTGATCCGCTCCCGCAGGGGGGTGCTTTCCACCTCGGTGGTCACGAACGCGTCCACCGACCCGAACCGGGCCGTGCCGCCATGTGTCTGGTTGCCGGTCACGCGCAGGCCAGCCCGGCCGAACAGGCCGGTCAGGTCGTCGAGATCCCCGCAGTTGAAGTACGTGTCGAGCAGGGAGCGGGCCTGCGGTCCGGCCTGCCGGGCGGCCATGTCCACGAAGGGGCCGTAGGCGGGCTGCTCGCCGAGGCCGGCCGGGACGAGCACCGCGACCGTGCCGGCCGGGGCGGCGACGCGGGCCATCTCCCGGAGGGCGCCGATCCGGTCGGGGAAGAACATGAGGGCCATCTGGCATAGCACGGCGTCGAAGGAACGGCTGGCCAGCGGCAGCGCGGCGGCATCGCCGTGCCGCCAGTCGATGTCGGCACGTATCCGGCGGGCCACGGTGAGCATGGCCTCGTTGAGGTCCACGCCGGTCACCTGCGCCGCCCCGGCCCGCTCGGCCGCGACCCGTGCGACGATCCCGGTCCCGCAGGCGACGTCGAGCACCGTGTGGCCGGCGGCGACACCGGCGGCGTCGCACAGGATCGGGGCCCACTGGGCGAAAAAGGCGGGCACGAACGTCGCCTCGTAAGCCTCGGCCGCCTCGATGGGAATCTGGAAGGACTCGGCGGGCTGGGTGTTGGTCATGACTCCGATCCTGCCGGCCCGCCCGGCCGGTTAGCATCGGGCAACTGCCCCATCTGCCGTCCCAGGTGCGCGGCCGCCTCGGCCCGGTTCCGCAGCCCCAGCTTGGTCAGGATGCTGCTGACGTGGTGGGACGCTGTCTTGCGGCTGATGTGCAGGCGCGCGGCGATCTCGGGGTTGGACAGTCCGGCCCCGACCAGCGCGAGCACCTCGCGTTCCCGCACGGTGAGCGTTCCCGTCCCCTTGGGACCGGTGCGGGGCACGATCCCCGCCGAGCGGAGGAACGCGGCGGCGCGGTCGGCGTCCCGGGCCGCGCCGAGGCTCTCGAATACGGCCAGGGCGTGCCGGGCGTGCTCGATGGCGGTCCCGGATTCGCTGGCGGCCAGCGCGCGGGCCAGTTCGAGCCGGGCCCGGGCTGCCTCCAGCGGCAGCTCGAGCGACGACCACAGCGTCAGCGCGGCCTCGAGGTCGGCGACCGCCGCGCCGTCGCCGCGGGCCAGGGCCACCCGGCCGCTGGCGTAGGCGGCCAGCGCCGCCAGCGGCCGGCTGGTGCCGGCGGCCGCCGGCGCGGGCCGCCGCGCCGCCGCCCCCCCCGCCCGGGCCGGCCGGGCCGGGGCGGGGGAGGGGGGGGCGGGGCGGGGCCGCGCGG